>Ga0209430_1000058_pt1 | contig 170932 bp, 148 predicted proteins | sample BarGraIncub1133A_FD_184504 | JGI IMG/M metagenome (GOLD analysis project Ga0209430, IMG submission 184504) | Arctic peat soil microbial communities from Barrow, Alaska - Barrow Graham LP Incubations 11-33A (SPAdes) (version 2) | ecosystem: Environmental > Terrestrial > Soil > Wetlands > Peat...
TTGTCACTAACAGAAGGTAAACTTTAAGAAAAAAAATTAATGGCAAGAGTAACATTTGATGAATTGTTGGATGCCGGTGTACATTTTGGACACTTAAGGCGTAAATGGAATCCCAACATGGCTCCCTATATATTCATGGAGCGCAATGGAATCCATATCATCGACCTATATAAAACTATAGCTAAAGTCGAAGAAGCTGCTGCAGCACTGAAGCAGATTTCAAAATCAGGCAAGAAAATACTTTTTGTAGCTACCAAAAAACAAGCTAAAGACATTGTTGCAGAACATGTCAAGACTGTTGGTATGCCATACGTTACTGAACGTTGGCCGGGTGGTATGTTGACAAACTTTGCAACTATCCGCAAAGCTGTCCGCAAAATGTCTACGATTGATAAATTGCTGAATACTCCATCGTTTACCAGCATTTCAAAACGTGAGCGTTTACAGATTTCCCGCGAAAGGGCTAAACTTGAAAAGAACTTAGGTTCTATTTCTGACCTGAATCGCTTACCTGCTGCAATCTTTGTAGTAGATATTTCAAAAGAACGTATCGCCATTGCTGAAGCAAGGAGATTGAACATCCCTACTTTCGCTATCGTTGATACCAATTCTAACCCTAACCTTGTAGATTTCCCAATCCCTGCAAATGACGACGCTGCAAAATCAATTTCTTTGATCGTTTTTAAAATGATTGAAGCCATTGAAGAAGGTCTTACCGAACGTAAGATCGACAAAGACAAGCGTGGTGATGACGACAAGGATGATTCAGATAATAGCGGCGAAGGCCGTGGTTTTGACCTTGATGACGAAGAAGATCCCGAACTGAAAAAGATTGCTAAATTAAAGGCAGCTGAAGAAGGTGACGGAATGAAACGTCCTCGTAAACCTGCTGCAGGACGTGGTCCTGTTCGCAAACCTGCCGGCGGCGGTGGTGCTGGTGGTCCAAAAAAGAAATTTTAACTCTTAAGCGATATTAATATGGCAAATATAACTGCTGCTGATGTTAACAAATTGCGCCAGATGACCGGAGCCGGTATGATGGATTGCAAGAACGCACTTAAAGAAAATGATGGCGATTTTGAATTGGCTATTGAATCTCTTCGTAAAAAAGGCCAGAAACTGGCTAACAAGCGTGCCGACAGGGATGCTAACGAAGGTATTGTAATTGCTAAAACAAATGCCGGTAAGACTTACGGAGCTGTTTTGATGTTGAATTGCGAAACAGACTTTGTTGGAAAGAATGAAGATTTTGTAAAGTTTGCATATTCTATCATGGATTTGGCTATTGAAAAAGCGCCTAAATCTTTGGAAGAATTGAAAGCACTTAATCTGAATGGTCAGACTGTAATGGAAGCTGTTACTGAAATGGTTGGTAAAACAGGTGAAAAAATGGATATTCCTCACTTTGAAGTGGTCGAAGCTCCTGTCGTTTTTGCTTATAACCACCAGGGTAACCGTCTTGGTACAATTCTGGGTTTGAATAAAACCGGTGCTGTCGACATTAATACTATCGGACACGAAGTTGCTATGCAGGTCGCTGCAATGGCTCCTGTAGCTGTTGATAAAGATGGTGTTGATCAGCAAACTATTGAGAAAGAGATCGAAATCGGAAAAGATCTTGCTCGTCAGGAAGGTAAACCTGAAGAGATGCTTGAGAGAATTGCATTGGGTAAGTTGAATAAATTCTTCAAAGAGAATACACTGCTTAATCAGGAGTTCATCAAGGACAACAAGACTACTGTTCGTGACATGCTTGCCAAAGCTGACAAGGATCTTACAGTTACAGCTTTTCGTCGTCTGATGCTTGGTGCATAATTTTTTGCCTTAGTGTTGGTCCGGAATTCCGGATTGTAACAATAAATATAAGAAAAGCGGATCCATTTGGGTCCGCTTTTCTTTTTATACGTTAGTCATCTCCATGATGTAGAGACGCAAAATATTGCGTCTCTACGATAGAAAATCAAAGCCTTTATATTTTAACCTTCGAGGAGAGATCTGATAATGGTTGAAATAGTTTTGTTGTCAGCCTTGCCTGCAAGTTCTTTTGAAGCCGGACCCATTACCTTGCCGAGATCTTTTTGTTCTTTAGCGCCGACGCGGGCGATGATGTCAACAATAATGGCCTTAATGTCTTCCTCGTTCATTTGTTGTGGAAGGTATTTTTCGATAATCGTTGCCTGAAATATTTCCTGATCTGCCAGATCCTGTCTGCCCTGACCGATATAGATTTCGGCAGATTCACGACGTTGTTTTACTAGTTTCTGTAACATTTTTAGTTCAACTCCTTCAGGGATTTCTCCGCTTGAAAGGTCCTTGCCTGTCTTTGCAAGAAGAAGAGCTGCCTTGATAGCACGAAGTGCTTCAAGCTTTTCACGGTCCTTAGCAAGCATAGCTTGCTTGATATCGTTATTGATTAATATTTCCAGTTCCATAATGGTAAGAGATTTAATGAAATTAGTAACCACCAGATAATTTGTTGAAAATTAGCTGGTGGTCGTTATAAGTTAAACTGTTTCGGTTAAGAATCAATCTGGTTTGTCATGTAAGAATGTGTTATTGGGTCTGATCTCAACCTGATTGCTGCTTGGGTCAACCGTTAAAGAATAGCGCGAAATATTTGTAGTGTCAGAAGCCGGAGCATCATTCAGTTCAACATTGCGTCTCATATAAGCAGGTTGGTTTTCAAGTTCTTCGATAGAAGCTGAACCTGTACGAACACTTAGATTCTTCAATCGAGAGATGCGGTCACCCGACATGCGCTCGATGGATTCAAGGCTTATCGTTGGTTCATTGCAAGGACGTTTTGAGGTTGGTTCGGCAACTTCAAAACGGCTCGAGCTGGATGACTGTCTTTCTGTCGTTTTAGGTTCCTGTGAAGTTGGATAGAGTTCAAAAGCCTGTGGGAAATCTGATGGTGAATCAAGATTGAATAGCGTCTGTCCGGATGTTGCCAACTGTGCATCCATTGTTGCACAAGTAGGTTCAACGATTTCAATGGTTGGACGTGATTCTGTTCTCTGACCATCAGGGGTCTTGGTGAATATTTTGAAGTCGGGAGTGTCCTGAATCTGCTCATTCTTGATGGGCTGATTTTTTACCTTGTCGTCAAGACGTCCAACGATTATCTTAAGTTCTTCAGGAGGATATTTTGTAAAGAAACCTGTTGCAATAAGCGTAACACTTATTTTGTTTCCGAGCGAAGGATCAGTACCATTACCCCAAATGATTTCAGCAGTTGAACCTGCTTTCTCCTGGATGTAATCAGTGATTTCTGTTACTTCGTCCATTGATATTTCTTCATCACCTGAAGCAATATACAACAGGATATTTGAAGCGCCTTCGATGTTATTGTCATTGAGCAGCGGAGAAGTCAAAGCCTCTTCTACTGCAACCATAGCACGGTCTTCACCTTCTGCCAGACCGGAACCCATGATCGCAACACCACTGTCTTTCATGACAGTTTTAACGTCTTCAAAGTCAACATTGATATAACCGGTAACGGTGATGATTTCAGCGATGCCCTTTGCAGCTGTAGTCAGAATATCATCTGCCTTGCTGAATGCTTCACTGAGTTTAAGGTTGCCATATTGCTCACGCAGCCTGTCATTGCTGATGATAAGCAATGTGTCAACATATTTTCTGAGTTCCTCAATACCGGCATCAGCCTGCATGCGACGTTTACGTCCTTCGAATGCAAAAGGCAATGTTACGATACCTACGGTAAGTATTCCCATTTCACGGGCTATTGATGCAAGCACCGGAGCACCACCTGTTCCTGTTCCGCCACCCATTCCTGCTGTGATGAATAACATTTTGGTGTTGGTTTCAAGCAACTCCTTGATCTGATCAATATTTTCCAATGCAGCTTCTTTCCCAACTGATGGGATAGAACCGGCACCCAGACCACGGCCACCGAATTGTATCTTTGTGGGTATTGGACTTGATGAAAGGGCCTGAGCATCTGTGTTACAGAGGATAAAGTCTACGCCTTTTATTCCCTGGTTATACATATGCGTTACTGCATTGCTGCCGCCACCTCCAACACCAATAACTTTTATGATGGATGATTGATTTTTTGGTAAGTCAAATTTTAGCATGTCGGGCATTTTTTCTATCTCCTAAATTTACGTAAAAGCATTACGTTTTAAAGCTTTTTCTTAATAAGTTTTAAAAAACTTATTAACAGCTGATTGTTAGTTAAATTGGGTTTTTTAAGTCACTTTACCTCTTCATCTGCTGCAATTAAATTGGTCAGCATACGGATCAGTCCGCCTGGATTCTTTGGCTTTTTCTCTGCGACTTCCTTCTCTGATCCAAGATTCTGGGAGTATTGAGCTTTTGTGCTTTCCAATCCCATGATTACTAGTCCGATACCGGTGGCAAAAGTTGGCCCAAGTAATTCGGGTTGGGTTTCCTGTGCGAGATGTTCGCTTGGAAGTCCAATACGGGTATCCAAACCTGTTAAAAACTCTGTTAACTGAGATAAATGGCGCAATTGTGAACCACCACCTGTGAGTACGATTCCTGCACCAAGTTTACGTTCATAACCAGAATTTTTTATCTCGAAATATACCTGTTCGAGGATTTCTTCCATGCGTGCCTGAATGATACTGGCAAGGTTCCGAAGAGAGATCTCTTTTGCAGGACGACCCCTGAGACCCGGAATAGATACCAACTCATCATCACGGTTTTCTTTGGCAAGCGCTGATCCAAAACGAATCTTGAGATCTTCTGCATGTTTTTTCAGAATGTTGCATCCTTCTTTAACGTCGTCGGTGATGACATCGCCTCCAAAAGGAACAACAGCAGTGTGCCGAATGATTCCGTTATAGAAAATAGCAATATCTGAAGTACCACCTCCAATGTCGACAAGTGCAACGCCAGCTTCTTTTTCTTCTTCGCTCAACACTGCTTTTGATGAAGCGTGTGGTTCAAGAATAAGTTCAGAAACATCAAGTCCGGCTTTCTTTACACACTTGTATATGTTTTTGGCAGCTGTTGTTTGCGCAGTGATAATATGAAAGTTAGCTTCAATCTTGCTTCCCATCATACCTTTTGGCTGAACAACACCCGGCTCTCCATCGATAGTATATTCCTGAGGAGTAACACTGATGATTTCATCACCCGGATTCATTGCCAACTTGTACATATTTGCTGTTAGCTGATCAAGTTCGTCCTGCATGATTTCAGTATCACTGTTACTGCGAATCATGTATCCCCGATGCTGCATACTTTTGATATGCTGACCGGCAATCCCTACATTAACAGACCTGATGTTAACGTTAGATTTTAAACCGGCTTCTTTGACAGCTTCCTGAATGCTGTTTACGGTATTATCGATGTTGATGACAACACCACGTTTAACACCTGAAGATTCGGTCTTTCCATAACCTAATATCTCTAATTTGTTATACTGGTTCCATCTGCCAACAATAGCAGCAATTTTGCTGGTACCAATATCTAGACCTACGATGATGTCTGAGTTATCCATATGTGGTTAATTTTTTGAACAAACGACCTGATTTTTATATTTTAAGTTGATTTTTGTGTATTTATCCCATCCACCGTTATTCATTGCACTTCGGTAAAATGATTTTAAGTAGGTGAATTTTTCCTCCATCCGATCTATGTCTCCAAAAAGGATAACCTGATCACCGGCTTTTGGAATGATTTCGATTTCATTTTTGTCATCGATATAGATCTGCTCTACCATTGCCTTCAAAAATGGTTTTTTGTCAATGAACAACGCCATTTTGTAAATTTTAAAAAGCGGATTGGAAGCTAACTCAGCAGAGTCTGTTTTTTTATCTGACAGCCTGAAACGACCTTCGGTTGTATATTTCTGACCGATTAAACCGCTGGCGGTAATCAACCGTGACGCTGTTCCATTAATTATTGGCAGTAAAACACCTTCTCTGTCGATATAATAAGAATCTCCATCCTGGTTGAAAACCCTTGCAATAGGCTCTCTTTGTAGAATAGATATTTTGAGAATTCCATCAATGCTTGTTTTAACATCTACCTGTGAAGCGTAAGGTTGTGCTTCTATGCTTCTTTTTAATGCTGCAATGTTGATTTTTTCAATGGGTAACTTTTCAGGTTTTCCGTTTGCTGCAACAACATCTGAAATTTGTTTTTCGGTAATAAAGATATCTGAATTATTGTATCTGATGTTGATGCTCACGTCCTTACACAAAGTTTGGACGCGAACAGTGCGAACTGCCACTATCAGCCAGACCAGTCCTCCCAGAACGAGAATAACTGCCATAATCAGTAGTATCTTTTTAAACTTTACCATTTGTTGTTAATGCGTTTCTTTTCTTTTTAAAAATTATAATGATTCTTCAATAGGTTTGACAAACTGATCAATATCTCCGGCACCAAGTGTCAACAGTAGCTCCGGTTTTAAGGATTTCAGTAAACCAATCAATTCTTCATTCTTACATACGTACTTTGATGTTTTGTTTATCTTGTTCAAAAGCATTTGTGAATCGATGCCTTCGATAGGTAATTCACGTGCAGGATATATTTCAAGCAGAATTACTTCATCCAGAAGTTCAAGACTACGGGCAAAGTCATCTGCAAAATCTCTGGTTCTTGTAAACAGATGTGGTTGGAAGACACCGGTTATTTTTTTATCCGGATAGAGATGTCTGACCGAATTGATACATGCTTTTAACTCTTCGGGATGATGTGCATAGTCGTCGATGTAAATCAAATCTTCACGATTGATGCGCATATCGAAACGACGGTGTACACCCGAAAAACTCAATAGTCCTTTACGGATTTCTTCTTTCGTGGCTCCGGCTAACCAGGCTGCAGCTGATGCAGCGATTGCATTTTCAACATTGAACAATCCGGGTAGGCCAAGTTCGACATTGTCCATGGATGTATCTCCAAGTTTTAAATCGAAGATATAATGACCTTTAAAGATGCGAAGATTCTGGATAGAAAAGTCTGCCTCCTGATCAATCGAATAGGTAAAGATCTTCAATCCTGGCCGTTGAATGACATTCAATGAGATCCCTTTTTTGATAATCAGATTTCCACCCGGTTTTATTTGACCTGTAAACTGAGTGAAACTATCTTTGAGTGCAAGGATGTTTTTGTAAATATCAAGGTGGTCTGCATCAACAGATGTAATGACAGCTATCTGAGGAAACAGATGTAAGAAGGAACGATCAAACTCATCCGCTTCGGCAACTACCCATTCACTTTTTGTTGAAAGTAAAAGGTTGTTTTGATAGTTTTTGGAAATGCCTCCCATGAATGCATTTACTCCATTGGGAGTTTGTTGTAAAAGATGAGCAGTAAGTGTAGATATGGTTGTTTTTCCGTGAGTTCCGGCAATGCCGATTGTCTTATATCCGGAAGAAATCATACCCAGGACCTGTGACCTTTTGAGAATGGGGTATCCATTTTCAAGAAAGAATTGATATTCGGAATGCTTTTTAGGTACTGCAGGAGTGTAAACAACAAGGTCAATGCCATCCGGAATGAGATCAACATCTTCTTCATAGTGAATTTCCATGCCCTCGGCTTCCAATTCAAGCGTGAGGGGAGAGGAGGTCCGGTCATAACCAAAGACCGAACAGCCGCGATTTTTAAAGAACCGGGCAAGTGCACTCATTCCAATGCCTCCGATTCCTAAAAAATATACTGTCTTAACTTGTTCGATATTCATTGTCCCTGGATTAAATAATGCTTAATATTTTCTGTGCAATGGTGTCAGCAGCATGTGGTATTGCCATATGTTGTATCGATTCCGATAGCGCTTTTTGTTCTTCTTTATCTGCCAGTAATGCTTCCAATTTTAGTGTCAGTTCCTTTAATATTTCATTATCCGGAATTAAAATGGCTGCATGTTTTTCTTTTAATGCCAATGCATTCTTTGTTTGATGATCGCCTGCTGCATGAGGGAAAGGAACAAGAATGACTGGTTTACCGACCCTGCAAAGTTCAGAAATAGCGATTGCACCTGCCCTTGAAATAACCACATTGGCAGCTTCAAAAGCCATGTTTATTCCATTGATAAAATCAAAAACTTTTATGCCCTTATAGCTGATGTTCTCAACATCATTCACTGCAGTTTGATAATAGGCTTTTCCGGTTTGCCAGATCAGCTGTATGTTCTTCTCTTTGAAAAATGCAAGATTAGCAGAGATGGCCTGATTGATGCTTCGGGCACCCTGACTACCTCCAACTACAAATACAACAGGATTGTCCTCTTCAAGTTCAAATGTTTTAAGCACATCCTGACGAAGAGGTTTATAGTCGAAAATGTCTTCACGGATGGGGTTTCCTGTCAACAGAATTTTGTCTTTTGGAAAATAGATTTCCATTCCTTCGAATGCAGTGCAGATACAGGCTGCTTTTCTCCCCAGAATGCGATTGGTAACCCCCGGGAAGTTGTTTTGTTCCTGAATCAGAATTGGGATATTCAGCCATGTTGCTGCTCTTAATACCGGCCCGCTTGCATAACCACCTGTCCCAATAACAATAGCCGGCTTGAACTTCATGATGATAATAAGTGCATTAATCATTGAAACCAGAAGCTTGACAGGAAACAGAATATTTGAAAAGACGAACCCTCTTTGGAAACCACTTATCCAAAGACCAATGATTCGATAGCCATTGTTTGGGACCTTTTCCATTTCCATTTTTCCCTTTGCGCCAACAAACAAGATCTCTGTATCGGGCGCTATTTTTTTAAGCGCACCTGCAATTGCCAGGGCTGGGAATATATGGCCACCTGTTCCGCCTCCGCTGATGATGACTTTTACCTTAGACATTTGCATGGTTTTTAGTTGTGTCTGAAACTGTTTCCAGTTCTGCATGTTCTTCGATGTACCTGCTGACACTGAGGATTATTCCAATGGAAATACATGTAAACCAAATTGATGTTCCACCCATACTCACCAGTGGAAGTGGTTGACCCGTAACGGGCATCAGATCTACCGCTACAAGCATGTTGATCAATGCCTGAAAGGTAAGACTAAAGCTCAATCCTATTGCCAGTAACGCACCGAAAGTATGTGGAAATTTCATTACTAGCCTGTAGCCTCGCGTAAACAAAATAACGTAAAGACTCAACATGAAAAATCCTCCAACCAGTCCAAATTCTTCGATGATTATTGCAAAAATAAAGTCGGAATAGGGGTGAGGTAGGAAATTTTTTTGTGTACCGTTGCCTGGCATTTTTCCAAATATTCCACCGGATGAAATGGCTATTTTTGCCTGATCCGATTGGAAATTATCGCTTCCTTTTCCCCCGATAAAAGTTTCAATACGGTTTTGCCAGGTTCCTACACGACTTTTATTGTTGTTGGGTAGGAAATGAACGACCATGATAAACATTGCAAAACCCAATATTCCTGCACCGGAGAGATAAAAAAGATATTTCAACTTGACGCCACCAACATAGATCAAAATAATACTGGTCATGAAGATTAAACCGGCAGTTGATAGGTTATTGGGAAGAATAAGTGCAACGATAATCCCGATGCGAATCAGGATAGGTATAAAGGTTTCCTTGAAATTTAAAATAGTATCCTGCTTCTTGGTAAGTAGTTTTGCTACCAATATAATCAATGCAAGTTTTGCTACGTCAGACGATTGAAAAGATACATTAAGAACCGGAATGGTTGCCCACCGGTTGGCTTCATTGAGGTTGATACCAAATAAAAGTGTGTACATCAACAGACAAACACTACCCCAATATAGCACTTCAGCCATCCTTGCATAAAAGGTGTAATTGATTTTATGACAGGCATACATTAAGGCAAATCCAAGGCAAAGAATAAAAAGATGTTTGAAAATGTAATATTCAGTATTACCGTGTTGAAATTTATAAGCAAGCGTTCCGGTCGAGCTATAGACTGCAAGCATCGAAAATATCGATAGAAATAACACGACAATCCAGATGACTTTGTCACCTTTAATATCGTTAAGAAAAGCTTGAATCCGGTTCATTGTTTAGTCGTTATTTATAGATTCTGAACTGCTTCCCTGAAAGCTTTTCCGCGCTCTTTGTAATCAGCAAAAAGATCGAAGCTTGCACATGCAGGTGATAATATTACAGTGTCTCCCTTTTCTCCAACAGAATATGCATAATTTACAGCATCTTCCATTGAAGTTGTTTCAACAATCGTTTTAATATAAGGGGAAAAAGTCTCAATCATTTTGGTGTTGTTTGCACCAAGACAAATCAATGTTTTTACTCTCCTTTTAGCGATATCCAATAGCTTGGTATAATCATTGCCATTGTCTGTGCCACCGGCAATCCAAATAATAGGGTGATTATATTCTTCCAGTGAATACCACGAAGTATTGACATTCGTTGCTTTCGAGTCGTTGACAAACTCAATGCCTGCAACTATTGCAACTGTTTCCAGCCGATGTTCTTCTTTATGAAAATCCGACATGCACTGTTTGATGGTTTCTTTGCGAATACCAATCAGGTTATCGGCAATACTTGCTGCCATTGATTTATGGATGTTACTTATTCCTTCTAATGATAGTTGTTCCAATGTCATGAAAAAGTGTGTTAGTATTGTTTACCTGATTTTTAGTGTTATGATTGTTAGAATTGCAAGCATTATTCCAATGATAAAAAAGCGTTGAACGATTTTTGGTTCCTTGTAACCCAGGATTTGATAGTGATGATGCAATGGAGACATTCGAAAGATGCGGCGTCCTTCACCATACCTGAGTCGGGTGAATTTGAAATAATATACCTGAAGCACTACCGATAAATTTTCGATCAGGAATATACCGCAAAGGATAGGTATCATGAGTTCCTTACGAATCAATATTGCAAATGTTGCAATGATCCCCCCAATGGCAAGGCTACCGGTATCCCCCATAAATACCTGGGCCGGATAGGTGTTGTACCATAGAAAACCTACACAGGCTCCAACAAATGCACTCACAAATATTGTCAACTCACCCGTGTCAGGCAAATACATGATATTCAGATAATCAGCAAACACAATATTGCCCGAAACCCAGGCAAGGATACCTAACGTAACACCAATAATTGCTGAAGTTCCTGTCGCCAGTCCATCCATTCCATCGGTAAGATTTGCTCCATTCGAAACAGCAGTGATAATCAGGATAACAATCAATGTAAAAATTAACCATTCCCAGCTGTGTGCTGCTTTGCCAAGAAATGAAATCACTTTAGAATAATCAAATTCATTGTTCTTGAAAAATGGGATAGTCGTTTTGGTAGATTTTTTGGCTATTGGCGAGAATTTGCTGAGGTGACTGCTTGAACGTTCAAACAGTGAAACGCCAACTACCGTGGTAGCCTTTGGTTCAGGAAGCTTTTCGCGGATCACAATTCCGGGATGAAAATACATTGTAAGACCAATTACGATTCCACAAATGATTTGTCCAAGTATCTTAAATCTTCCGGCAAGTCCCTTTTTGTCTTTCTTGAACACCTTGATGTAATCATCTAAAAACCCGATCATACCCAGCCATATTGTGGTGAACAACATGAGGATGATATAGATGTTTTCGAGTTTTGTAAACAGTAAAGTGGGGACCAGAATAGCACCTAATATGATCAGACCACCCATTGTTGGGGTGCCTTCTTTTTCTTTCTGGCCTTCAAGACCAAGATCGCGAACTGTTTCTCCTACCTGTTTTCTCTTTAAGAAGTTGATAAGCGTTTTTCCAAATAGTAGGGATATGGTCAGAGAGGTGATAACAGCAAGCGCAGCGCGAAAAGAAATGTATTGAAACATTCCTGCACCCGGGAAATTAAAGGCTTTGTGTAAATATATAAATAGATAATACAGCATATGTTAAATTGTTTCAGGGGTTATTAAAAATTCATTCATTGTTTCTTTGTCATCAAAATGATGTCTAAGTCCCTTGATTTCCTGATATTTTTCATGTCCTTTGCCGGCAACTAAAATGATGTCTCCTGGCAGAGCAAGCGCACAGGCAGTTTTGATTGCCTCTCTCCTGTTTACGATCGAAATAGTTTTTCTGGCTAGAATTGGATCAATGCCCATTTGCATCTCTGCAATAATAACTTCCGGGTCTTCCGAACGAGGGTTATCAGAAGTTAAGATCACGCGATCACTCTTTTCTGCGGCTATGCGTGCCATGATCGGTCTTTTGGATCGATCACGATCTCCACCACACCCGACTACGGTAATTATCTGTTCATTTCCTGTTCTGAGGTTTTCAATTGTGCTTAATACATTGAGTAAAGCATCCGGAGTATGCGCATAATCCACGATACCAACTATTCCCATATCTGATTTCACATAATCAAAACGACCTTCAACTGCATTTAGATTGCTCATAGCCGTGAGCACTACGGATGGATCTTCGCCGAGTAAAACTGCAGTGCCATAAATAGCAAGCAGGTTATACGCATTGAAATTACCAACCAGCCTAAACCAGACATCATTACCATCAATATTTAATTGTAATCCGTCTACACGGTTCTCGACAATTTTGGCTCTGAAGTCGGTTAAGGTTTTGAGCGAATAGAATTTACGACTGGCCCTGGTGTTTTGAATCATTACCGGACCATTCTTGTCATCAAGATTTGTTAGTGCAAAAGCGGCAGGAGATAATTCGTCAAAGAAACGTTTCTTTGCTTTCAGGTATTCGATGAAGGTTTTGTGAAAATCGAGATGATCGAGTGTGAGATTGGTAAAGACACCTCCTGCAAAATGAATCCCGGCAATTCTTTCCTGAACCACAGCATGCGAACTGACTTCCATGAAACAATACTGGCAACCCTCTTCAGCCATCATTGAAAATAGTTGATTAAGGGTTAGCGAATCAGGAGTAGTATGTGTTGAGGGAATCTCAGTATCTTCAATTTTGTTGCACACGGTTGATATTAAACCGGCTTTGTGTCCAAGAGAACGAAACAGATTAAATAAAAGAGTGGCAATTGTTGTTTTACCATTTGTACCTGTAACGCCGATAACCTTCATTTTTTCTGAAGGATGATCGTAAAAGTTGGCGGCAATCTGTCCTAAAGCAAGGCTGCTGTTTGAAACCTTCACATAAGTTATTTCATCAGATTGTTGCTCAGGAAATTCTTCACAAATAATCGCTACAGCCCCATCATGAAATGCCTGCATGATATAGTCGTGTCCATCAAAATGTCCACCACGAATAGCCACAAAAAGACTCCCGGGCTCGATCTTTCGTGAATCGAAACAAATATCGCTCACCTGGATTGCAGTTGAACCTGATACTTCGATCAGTCTGACTTTATATAGTATGTCGCTAAGCGTTTTCAAGGGTTTCATTTTTCGATGAATTGTTATCAATAGTTTGTTTCGAATGTTTTTGAGAGAGGTCCAGATTAATGACTGTTCCTCTGTTTACAAAGACACCTGCTTCTACAGATTGCCTGATGACTTTGCCTTTTCCGGAAAATCGTACTTTATATCCTGCTTTTTCAAGCAGATAAACAGCATCTCTTATCCCCATTCCATTTACATCGGGAACTACACCAACTTTGGGTGTGACGGATGAAAATGTAAAACTTGATTCTGAACGATTGCTTTTAACCCATTCGTCCTGGATTTTATCTGAGTTATTCACTAATCCAAGAACTGAGCAAATCTGCATAAGGTCATTGCGGTTCCCGACCAGTTCTTTGGGCGAAGTTCGGATTTGAATAGTAGAGTCATTTTTCTTGCGATGCATTTCAGGGTTTGTTGCATAAACTTTTTGGGCAATATCCAGAAAGACTGGTCCTGAAATAGATCCACCATAATATACCCCTTTTGAAGGGTTGTTGATTACAACGATACAACTGTATTGAGGATTTTCAGCAGGGTAGTAGCCCACAAATGAAGCCTTATAATTGGTCTTATTGTATCCATCGTCGTTCATTGCAATTTGCGCTGTGCCTGTTTTACCCGCTATCTTAAAAACCGCTGACTTAATGTTTTTACCGGTACCTTCTTCACATACTCCCTCAAGTAATTTTCGTGCTTTGTCAATAGTGATTTTTGATGCTATTGCCGGATTAATGATATACGGTTGAAAAACTTTTACAGGCATATTTGATTTGCGGATTTCTTTAATCAACATTGGTCGCATCATACATCCATTATTGGCAACTGCATTGTAAAGAGTCAATGTTTGCAATGGAGTGATCGCGACTTCATAACCAATAGACATCCAGGGAAGTGATACTTTGGACCAGCTTCTGTTTTTTGTATTTTTTATTTGTGGATAGCCTTCACCTCTGATTTCAATTCCGGTTGGTTTATTGATTCCAAGCGCGTATAAGCCATCTATGAATTTCTGTGGTCTGTAAGAATAGGCCTTGTAAATTACCTGTGAGATCCCAATATTTGATGAGAGTTCAAAAGCTTGTTTTACAGTGATATTTCCAACTCCTCCTTCGTGCGAATCATGCATTGTTCGGTTGGCATATTTAAAAGTGCCGTTTCCTGTTGCGACCCAACGATCAAGATCCGTGGCTTTATCTTCGAGCGCAACCAGCATAGAGGCAAGTTTAAATGTTGAACCCGGTTCTGTGCTTTCGGCAATGGCATAATTGTACTTTTCTACAAACGTGCCATCTTTTTCCCTGCCCAGATTGGCTATTGCCTTTATCTCCCCGGTTTTAACTTCCATTAATATTGCGCATCCATGATCCGCTTCACACTCTATGAGTTGACGTTGTAAAGCTGATTCTGCAACATCCTGGATATCTGTATCGATGGTGGTAACAATATCAGCTCCGTTTTCAGGTTCAATCTCATTGTCCGAATTTATTGGACGCCAGGCACCATTGGCTATTCTCTGTACCAACCTTTTTCCTGCAGTTCCTGATAGCTCATTGGTAAAAGAGCCTTCAATACCGACATTATTCTTGTTTTCTTCTCTTTCCCAACCAATGGTTCTGAAGGCAAGTTCTTTGAATGGATTGATACGTTTGTTCCTTGCGATAGCAATTAACCCACCCTTGTATTTTCCCATTTTGAAAATTGGAAAAGCACGCATTTTCTTTAATTCTGCATACGAAACATTGCGTCTGATTAACAAATAGCGATTGCTTTCTTCACGTGCCTGATTTAAAATCTTTCGATATTCTGAAGCTGTTTTATCATTGAATAATTGAGACAACTTAAGTGCTAAACTGTCTACATTTCGTTCGAAAATTTCCTTGGTGATATTTTCAGAAGCAACATCCATGCGGATTTCAAAATTTGGAACAGAAGTAGCCAGCAAGCTGCCGTCTGAAGAAAGTATATTACCCCTCATTGCCTCAATGTTATCGTACCTCAGATTGAGCTTCTCCGATTGTTTCTTCCAAAGGTCACCTTGCCCAAACTGGATAAACAGTACCCTCCCAATGATTAACACAGCAATGAAAACCACTACTATGTAAACCACCCCTATACGTGCGAGTATGACGGCTTTATTGTTTTCCATTTTAAGTATAAATTATTCTGTATCTGTATCCTCGATAAAAATTTTATCAGGAGGAACGATTGATTCTTTTAATCCCGATGCTCCCAATCGTTTAACTATTTCAGATTGTTTGCTGATATACATCAGATTTGCTTTGGTTGAGATGTATTCGTAACGCAATCCTTCAATTTCTTTTTGGGTCCGGTTTATTTCGATTGCAGTTTTTTGCGAATTATAGTTATTTGCAATGTAGCACATGGCTAAAGCGGCTATACTCAGGATAAATGGCAACTGTTTAATCACTTTCTTTCCTGACAGAAAACCACCGGAAATTACGTTACCAACTGATCTTACGACTTTAGGTTTGGAGCTACTCTTTTCTTTTAGGGGTTTCTCTTTGACCTTGGGCTCTTCGATGGTTGTGATGAGTGTGTTTTTAACCTGATTTGCCATGACTAAATCTTTTCAGCAATCCTTAATTTTGCACTGCGTGCTCTGCTATTTTCTTTTAATTCTGTTTCAGAAGGAGTTATTGGTTTCCGGCTGATTCTTTTCAAGGGTACCTGTGGATTTCCATAAAAATCCTTTTCCAATACCGCTTCAAAATTCCCGGTTTTAATAAAGTTCTTTACTAGCCTGTCTTCGAGCGAATGGTAGGTTAAAACAACCAGTCGTCCTCCGGGGGCAAGTACATCATTTGCTTGTATCAATAGTTCTTTGAGCGCGTCAAGTTCTCCGTTGACTTCTATACGTAATGCCTGAAAAACTTGTGCCTGATATCTGAATTCTTTACCCTTTGGGGCACAGTTTCCGATAGCCTCTTTCAGATCTTCTGTCGTAATAATTTCTTTAGTGGTCCTATAGTTGATGATGTTGTTTGCAAGTTTTTTGGGGTTAGGGACTTCTCCGTAAACCGCAAATATTTTGATGAGTTCGTGTTCGTCCCAGGTATTGACAACTGTACGGCCGTTGAGCTGTTTACGCCTATCCATTCTGAAATCGATATCTCCTTCAAATCGTGTCGAAAATCCTCTTTCAGGATCATCGATCTGATGTGATGAAATACCTAAATCAGCTAATATTCCATTTACAGGAATGGCATTGTGCAGTCTTAGAAAATTCTTCAGATATTTGAAATTCTGATTTAGTAATAAGAAACGGTCATCAGTAATGGTGTTTCCTAATACATCAGCGTCCTGATCAAAAGCGATTAATTTTCCGGTAGTTAATTTTTCAAGAATAGCACGCGAATGGCCCCCTCCTCCATAGGTGACATCCACATAGATGCCCTCTGGAACAATGGCTAATCCATCAATGCTTTCGCTGAGTAATACCGGTGTGTGATACATTATATTTTTATATTCTTATTGTTAACAGGGTTACTCCAAATAGCCTTACCCATTTCATGATAATTTGGACCAATCTGTTTTAGGTCATTTTCGTAAGCATCTTTTTCCCAAATTTCAATAATTCCATTTAATCCGGGTTGAATTACCAAATCTCCCTTTATCTTTGCATAACTGATTAATTCTTTCGGAATGAGTATTCGACCTACGGGATCAAGTTCAACTGTCTTGCTTCCATGGATAAAATACCGTGCATATTGTTGGTTTTCCGGAAGAAAAGGGTTGAGGTTTTCCTGAAGATAATCAAGCTTTTTCTGGAATTCTGCCTGAAGGTACAATTCAAGATATGGGCCATCGGTGCTTGGTTTGATGACAAATCCCTCATTTACAGAGTCTGAAAGCTGTTTACGTATGGAAGCCGGAAAGAGGAGTCTCCCTTTCGCGTCAAGTTTACATTCGTGTGTGCCAATCAGATGGGCCATTTGGGTTTTGGTTTTAATATCGATTCAAATATACAATCAAAATCCCACTTTTTACCACAATCTCCCACTTTGTTGATAACTTTTCTTGAAAAGTGAATAATATTTGTCGGGCATAACGGGTTCATTGTCTGTAAACTCAATACTGATAAGGGTTTTAGGAAAAAATGATAGTTGAGAAGGCCTTTTGTGTCAGTTTCTTAATTTAATTTATTTTTTCAATAGGCCAGGTTGGTCGGCCTGTAAGATGAATTATGTTAATTTTGTGTTTTATTGCGATTGAATATCCAAAATATGCAAGACAAAACGAAAAATCAGAATTTTGAGGGACAATTGATTGATGTGGAAAAAGTTTTCCGGGACAAAAGTCCGGGTTTAGCAAAGAAGATACCTCAATTCATATATAACTATTTAAAAAAGATAATTCATCAGGAAACACTGAATGAAGCGATCAATCGTTTTGATGATCAAAAGGGGCTTGAGTTTGTTAATTCAATACTTGGCTTTATGGGTGTAAATATCACCTATGAGGGGCTTGAAAATATTCCGGCTGAAGGAAGATGCATTATTGCTTCTAATCATCCTCTGGGTGGTTTAGATGGATTGGCATTGATGAAAGTTGTAGGAATGGTGAGAAAGGATATTGTTTTTCCTGTCAATGATTTGTTGATGAATGTCCCAAATTTATTGCCGTTGTTTATCCCGGTTAACAAACACGGAAGCAATTCTCAGAATTTAATGTTGATGAATGATACATTTGCTTCTGATAAAGCAATTCTTTATTTCCCTGCAGGGTTGTGCTCAAGGAAACAAAATAACAAAATTCTGGATCTTGAGTGGAAAAAGACATTCATTACCAAGGCAAGAACTTTCAAACGGGATATAATACCGGTTCATATTAATGGGCGAAACTCAGCATGGTTTTATAATCTGGCAAACTGGAGAAAGCGTTTGGGCATTAAAGCAAACATTGAAATGCTTTATCTTGTTGATGAAATGTATAAGCAGAATAATAAAAACATTAATATTACCTTTGGTAAACCAATTTCATGGAAAACCTTTGACAATCGATTTCCGGATCTTGTTTGGGCCCAGAAAGTAAAACAACATGTTTACGGAATTGAAAGTAATATTTCAGCAATATTCGACGTTAATCTTTAGAGATAGGATCAGGATATTCAAGATTTTATTAAACGATGCTGAATGAAATTGAATTATGAATGATGTCTCAAAAACCATCAAAAAAATGAAACCAATAATTTCGCCTGTAGAAAGAAAATTAATCGAAAATGAGCTTACTCATCAAACTTTTGTTCGTAAAACAAATAACGGTAATAATGAGATATATATCGTTACGAATGAGAATGCTCCAAATACTGTTCGTGAAATAGGGAGATTACGTGAAGTGTCTTTTCGTCTGGCCGGTGGTGGAACAGGTGAAGAAATTGACCTTGACGAATTTGATACCGGAGATCATGATGTATTCAAACAATTGTTTGTATGGAATCCACGAGATAAAGAGATCGTTGGAGGTTACCGTTTTTTGCATTGCAAAAATCTAAAGCGGGAAGCAGATGGAATGGTACATACTCCCACAGCCCATCTTTTCGAATATTCTGATAAGTTTATTAATGAGTATTTACCCTATACTGTGGAACTAGGTCGTTCGTTTGTACAACCTAATTATCAACCCACCTTTAGTTTGCGCAAAGGCATGTATTCTCTCGACAATTTATGGGATGGGTTGGGTGCAATCATAGTAGATAATCCGGAAGTACACTATTTCTTTGGAAAGTTTACAATGTATCCTCAGTATCACCGGGAAGCCCGCGACCTGATTCACTATTTCCTGGATGTCTATTTTGGAGATAGTGAAAACCTTGTATGGCCTATTAAAGATCTTGAACTGCATATAGAAACCCCAATGAGTATACTGAAACCTATATTAAATGGAGATTCACTTGAGGCAGATTACAAAATTCTTATCCATAAAATACGATCTTACGGAGAGAATATTCCTCCTTTAGTCAATGCTTACATGAGCCTCTCTTCAACAATGAAATCATTTGGGACAGCAATGAATTATCCATTTGGAAACGTTGAGGAAACGGGCATCATTATTACAATTAGCGATATATATGATGGGAAAAAAGATCGCCACATTACAACCTACTCCCGAGATAAAATATAAATATGCAAATTAAAACAGCAGTTTTTACCCAGAGTTGTGTTGTTCTGGAAAAATGTCCAAAGACACAACTTCCTGAATATGCTTTTATAGGGAGATCAAATGTCGGAAAATCTTCACTGATAAATATGCTTACCGGTAAAAAGGGTTTAGCAAAAGTATCGGGTGAACCGGGCAAAACAAGAATCATCAATCATTTTCTGATCAATGACAGTTGGTTTCTGGTCGATTTACCCGGTTATGGTTATGCAAAAGCATCACATGCAGCACGTGCCGATTGGGAAAAAATGGTCTATTCTTATCTTTCTGGTCGCAGAAACCTGATGAATATATTTGCCCTTATCGATGCAAGACTTGAGCCTCAAAAAATCGATCTTGAGTTTATCAATTGGATGGGGGAGACTGGTTTGCCTTTTGTGATGTTGTTTACAAAAGCAGATAAGCTTTCAAAGGGCGAACTTGCAGCAAATATTGAAAGATACACAAATAAACTGAGAGAAGACTGGGATGAAATTCCACCTTTTCTTGTAACATCAGCTGTTACCGCACAGGGAAAATTTGAAATCCTGGATCATATTGATGAATCTAATAAAATATTCAAACCTTAAAATGTATTTAATAAAAAAAGCCGGTAAAAAATTTACCGGCTTTTTTTATTGATATGATAGATTATACAAATTCCATGATAAGAAAACTCTTAGGGATTTGTTCTCCCAATTTTACTGTTATATTCTTGATAACACCATTTTGAGGAGCCTTCATAAGATTATACATCTTCATCGACTCAAGTACCAACAGTGTGTCACCGGTTTTAACCTTATCACCCACCTTTACCTTAATTTCCTGGATTGTTCCCGGAATAAAAGATAAAATATGTTTAGGATTAAGCGGTTCATAAAACTTACGTGCCATGAACTTCTTGGTAAGTTTGGTTTTATAGACGATCTCATCTATAGCCAACGATTGAAATATTTCATTTTCCTGATGTACTGACATAATGTCTGTTGTTTTTAAAATGGTGGAATGCCGTGTTTCTTTGCAGGTCCTACTTCGTTTTTCTGAGCAGAAATCTCGATAGCGTGGATCAGGAGATTGCGGGTTTCCTGTGGTTCAATGACTGCATCAATATAACCGTATGCAGCTGCAACATATGGATTTGCAAATTTATCTTTGTATTCTTTAATCTTGATTTTACGCATCTCGTCAGGATTTTCAGCATTCTTAATTTCGTTTCTGAAAATAATATTTGCTGCTCCTTCAGGGCCCATTACAGCAATTTCTGCTGTTGGCCATGCAAAAACAAAGTCTGCGCGTAAGTGATGTGAACACATTGCAATATATCCTCCACCATAAGCCTTGCGGGTAATTACCGTCAGTTTTGGAACTGTTGCTTCTGAATAGGCATATAAGATTTTTGCACCATGGCGGATAACACCAGCATGTTCCTGATCAACACCCGGAAGATAACCCGGAAGGTCGACAACAGTGACAAGCGGAATATTAAATGCATCGCAATAACGGATAAAACGAGCTGCTTTATCAGATGAATCACAGTCAAGTACTCCGGCCAAAACCAAAGGTTGATTAGCTACGAAGCCAACTGTCTGTCCGGCCAGACGGGCAAACCCAACAACAATATTTTGTGCAAATAATTCATGACTTTCAAAAAACTCAGAATCGTCAACGATAGAACGGATTACATCGCGAACATCATAGGGTTGGCGTGGGTTTGCAGGAAATATTTCATCAATATTGAACTGACGGGTACGGGGTGGTTTTTTGGGAAATGGTTCCGCTTTTTTCGTATTGTTCCAGGGAATAAAACTGCAAAGTTTTTTGATTTGCTCGAAACATTCGTTTTCGCTTTCGGCAAAGAAATGTGCATTACCGGTGGTTTCGGCATGAACACGTGCACCACCAAGATCTTCCATTGAAATTTCTTCTCCCAAAACTGACTTGATAACTTCGGGTCCGGTGATAAACATCTTCGAAATTTTATCAACCACAAAAACAAAGTCAGTCAATGCCGGTGAATAAACAGCTCCACCTGCACAGGGTCCCAGAATAACTGAGATTTGTGGAATGATACCAGAAGCCTGTGTATTACGATAAAATATTTCACCATAACCGGCCAGTGAGTTAACACCTTCCTGAATACGTGCTCCACCTGAATCATTTATCCCGATAATTGGAACTTTCAATCTCATGGCTAAGTCCATGATTTTGGTGATTTTCTTGGCATGCATCCATCCAAGTGATCCCCCTGCAACCGTAAAGTCCTGGGCATAGATACATATAGCGTATCCGTTAATGGTGCCAGTACCTGTGATTACTCCATCACCGGGAAGATATTTATCACCCATATCAAAGTCTTTTCCTGCATGTTCAACAAATAAATCATATTCGTTGAACGATTTAGGATCACAAAGAGCAATAACACGCTCACGGGCAGTCATTTTACCCGTAGCTTTTTGTTTTAAAATTGCCTTTTCACCACCCCCCTGCAATGCTTCACGCATTCTGCGCTTGAGGTCAGATGTCTTTTGTTTTAATGACATATTGTTTTAGTTTTGGTCTGTCTGATTTTATTTTATTAAAAAACTCTACCAGTCAGCAAAATTAAACTATTTTTATGAAATAATTACTCCACTTTATCACCGGTTATTGCATTGATTAACAGCGTAAATGATTTAATGGTTCATTTAGGTCTGATTTTTGTTATGGGGATAAATTCCTCATAAATCACGATTAACTGAATCGTTGGTCGATAAAACATTTAAGCGTTATGAATATTGAACTTTTTCGGGAGTATTGTTTAAATAAAAAGGCAGCAACAGAGAGTTTTCCTTTTGATCAGGATACCCTGGTATTTAAAGTTGCAGGAAAGATGTTTGCGCTGATCAGCCTTCAGGAACCCGATCATGCCAATCTGAAATGTGATCCGGAGCATGCGATTTTTCTGAGAGAACACTATGATTGTGTCAAACCGGGTTTCCATATGAGCAAGGTACATTGGAATACGGTCTATTTTGATGGATCGGTAACAGATGACCTTATCCTGACCTGGATCGAAGATTCTTACAATCTGATTGTAGCATCGTTGTCGAATAAAATTCGCAAGGAGTGGGATTTAGTTTAGTCTGATCAGGAGAATAATTAGTGTTTTCTTTTTTTGATAGACTGATAAAGAATATCGGCAAGAAGAAAGCCAATCAAAGCTCCCCATAAAATTGTAAGGAATAAGCTTGAAGTAATCGGAAATGTTCCGTTGATTGTGTCAGCATTCAAAAAATAAATAACTCCTCCAAGACCACCCAACGTTAGTCCAATAAGATTAATGGTGTTTAATAACTCTTTAATCTTTAATCGTATACCAAATCTTGATTTTTTTCTATCGGGTTCCATTGTATAAGCTTAATCAATTTGTGGTTTTTGAAATAACCACGCATAATCATGTTACGCCAATATCATGCCAATTAACGCAAAGAGGCAATAGTAATTCCAGAACCGCCCATGTCTGTTGCTGCATCTTTGAAACGTTTTACTTCAGGCACAGATGCCAGATACTCTCTGATGACTACGCGCAAAATCCCATTTCCCTTGCCATGCAGAATACTAACTTCAGAAACCGAGAGTAAAATTGCATCATCAATATAATGTCTGACCTCTTCCAAAGCCTCATCTGCACGTTTTCCGCGTAAATCGAGTTGCATTTTGAAATTAGCCATTTTGTCATTGATATCACTCATTATGCCTTTAAAACGTCCCGCCTGACTGTTCCCTTTTTCTTTTTTAACATCGGTCTTTCTTGCCTTTTCCAGTTTATTTAAATCAATATGCATTTTCATCTGGCCAAAGACAACCTCGGCTTTATTACCTGAAATATGAGTGATCTGTCCAATGGAAAGCTGACCGGATACATTTACATTATCACCCACTTTAAGCTGTTTGCCCGTTATCAGAGGGAAAATCTGCTCAGGCTTTTCAACGACCCTGTGGATCTCTTTATCGAGTTGTTTTACAGTTTGAACCAAATCTTCAATTTTCTGGTTCTCTAATTCAATTTTAAACGATTCGATTTTTTCTCTTACAATCTTTGTCTTTTCTTTCCCGGCCTGCTCTTCTTTTATTTCTCTGATAGTGTTCTCAATCAGCTTGTTGGCATTTAGTACAATTGTCTTGGCCTGCTGTTTTGCACCTTCAATAATTTCCTTTGAAGTCTCCTCTAGTGTATGTAAACGGGATCTGTATTTTTCGGTGATCTCTGTGATCAGGTCATCTGCAGATTCAAGTTCATGTTGCTTTCGAACCAGCGCTTTTCTTTCAAGTTCCAGCGCCTGAAGCTGGGTGTCGAAATCTATCTGTGTGGTTCCGGTTTTAAGTATTGCCTCTTGTAGAATCGATTCCGGGAAGCCAATTTTACGGGCAATCTCAAATGCAAACGAACTTCCGGGTTTTCCTATCTGAAGCTGATAGAGTGGCTGTATATTTTGCGTGTCGAATTGCATGGCTCCGTTAATCACACCCGGAAGTTGTCCTCCCAACATTTTAAGGTTGGCATAATGTGTCGTGACAACTCCAAAAGATTCGCATTTGTTGAGATTTTCGAGAACAGCCTCTGCAATTGCTCCACCAAGCTGTGGCTCAGTACCCGAACCAAACTCATCTATCATAAACAGCATCTCGCCATGCGCATGTTTTAGCAAGTGCTTCAGATTCATCAGGTGCGAACTGTACGTGCTTAAATCATTGTCAAGCGATTGTTCATCACCGATGTCTATAAACAATTCTTTAAAAATACCGGCAACAGATAATTCATGAACAGGAATCAGCAAACCGCATTGGAGCATGTATTGCAGCATCCCGACTGTTTTCAAACATACCGATTTTCCTCCTGCATTGGGACCTGAAATAATCAGGATCCTATTGCTCTTGTTGAGGTTTATCGTTAAAGATTCTATTTTTTTATGCTGAGCCTTATGCGAAATGAGTAATAATGGATGAAAAGCCTTTTTCCAGTCAATAACAGGTGCCTTTTGGAGTTCAGGCATGACGCCACCTATATCAAGCGCAAAAAGCGATTTGGCCCTTAGGAAATCAATGACGCCTAAATAATAATAGGCATCCGACAGATCTTCGATCCATGGCCTGATTAAATCGGTAATGGTCGTTAGGATTCGGATTATTTCACGCTTTTCGGCCAGTTCGAGTTCTCTGAGTTCATTCCCCAGGTCAACAATTTCGGCGGGTTCTATATATACGGTTTGTCCGGTGGCCGATTCATCGTGGACATAACCTTTTATTTTACGTTTATTGACGGCATTGACAGGAATAACCAGATGACCATCACGGATTGTGACTTCTGCATCGTCTCTTGTCATGCCCTCGTTCTTGACCTTTTGCATGATCTGGCCAATCCGTTTTCCAATCAAGGCTTTCTTCATTGAAAGTCCACGGCGGATAGTGTGCAACTGTTCTGAAGCGGTATCCTTTATTTCGCCCTTTTCATTGATGATTTTATTTGCAGCAGATACAACTTCGGCCGGAACGAAAATTTTTCTTCCCAATTCGGTGAGCAAAGGAAACTTATCTGCTTCTTTGGTTTTAAAGAATTGGAGACATTCATTGATGGTCTTCAGCGAAATTAGCAGATCAAATAGCCGATTGGTGAAAATAAAAGCACCGGGCGTCTTGATCCTTTCCAGTTCATCCGTAAGATCAATATAATCCTGAGATGGGAAGGGCCGCCCCGAGATCAGTACTTGCCTGAATTCGTCAGTCTCCTGCAGATTACGTTGTAGCTTTTTAAAGTCATAAGAAAAGGCCATTTCTTTGGCCAATCTGATCCCCAAAGGGCTCAGACATTTGGCTTCCACCATTTCACGAATGCGCGGAAAGCTGATCTTTTCTTCAAAATTAGACGGATAAAACACAGTTACTTTTTTTGCAAAGTTATAAATAAAAAAATGGCCTTTATAAGTTAAGATGTGAGGCCTGATAATGATTTGTTCATCTCGATACACTTATCGGACATCACTTTAAACGACCAGGGGAGAAGAGGGTTTTATCGGGGTCTTATTCAGGTCTTATTGGGGTTTAATTGGAATACTGGATACGAATTTGAATCCAATAAGATCCCAAAGAGCCTCTGATAAAATAGTCCTAACCCTGGGTCGTTTCTCTTGGTTTCTCATAATGATATCATTTTATTCTGGTGAAAATATCATACAGATACTGAGAAACTGTTTAAATTTTCTCCAATTGGAGTTCAAGAACGGGCGGAAGCGGTTTTTCTGTTGTAGAGACGCAAAATATTGCGTCTCTACGTGATGCAAATAGGCAGTGTTAACAGGGTTTAGCATGTCCAACGAATAAACAAAAACTAAATTTAAACAGTTTCTGATAATTCTGATTTGATGATAAGAATATCGTTTAAACCTAATATATCGGGTTTAAATTGACTTAACATTCTGAAAACTACTATAATTTACGTTTTCTCTTTATGAAATAGAAAGATGCAAGGATCAGGATTAAAGCAGAAAAGATCAAAATATAATTCAAATACTTGTTTCTGCTGATTTCCAACGGGGCATTATCTCCGATGTTGACATAACCTGCCCAATAATAAGGATATGACGTCAACTGATCACTCTGTTTCAAATAATCGAGTTTTGCCTGCCGTAATGCTTCATCTTTTGCAAGTCCTTCGGTGAGATGTTTATAGAAGAGTTCCATTAATAATGCACTTGAATTATCTTCAACCGACCAAAGCGTCATAACGACTGAAGGAACCCCGGCATAAAAGAAACCTCGGGCTATGCTTAAAATCCCTTCACCTGCCTGAAGCGTTCCGGATCCGGTGTTACAGGCACTGAGGATCGCCAATTCGGCATTGAGATTCATGTTAAATAATTCATACGTATTTAATAACCCATCTTCTTTTTTATCTATCCCTGGGGTAAAGACTAGTTTTGAATACATGGGATTTTCATTATCAATGATCGTATGCGCCGAAAGATGTAAAATGTTATAGTTGGGAGCTTCAGACTTGAACATTGCTTCTGATGCCATACTGCCGATTTCAACTTTCCCTTTATAAATTGCCGACACTCTTTTGACTTCTTCAAGTGCACCGGGAATAGGGAAAAGGGTCATTACAGAATCAGGATTACCGTAAACCAGATTTTTGTATTGATAATTTTTATCATAAGTAGGTGCAAAAGCAGCAAGGTCAGTAGATTGTTGCTGGTGTTTTTCTTTTCGTCCAAAAACGATAGTGGCAGATGGAGAATAATTTATTGCGTGATCTTTTATCAGATAGGGTAGTGATCTGAAATCAAGTCCGGAATTCTTTGGATCACTGGTTAACAGAATATCAAAAGGTATGTATAGTAATTCTCCATCCGGAACGATAATCAAATCTTTCCCTGCGATCTCGTTTTTGAAAGGTTCGAGCAATACCTTATATAACTTGCGAGCAGATGTTATAAAGAGTGAATAATCTGTAGCGCCGATCTTTGAAGGATCTACCTGGGTAAGTTGTTTATGCAAAATAGAGATCTGATTTCGGATTTCAGTGGTCATGCTTGTCCTGTGCATGCGTTGTTTTTCTTTCGTGATGACAAATGAAAATAATACGGTATCACTCACATAATATTCCAAAAATGCTTGTTTATCTGTGAGTTTTGAGGTTACCTCATCCATTGTAATCACATTCTTGTCATATTTCAAACTATAGTAAGCAGGATATTTTTTTTCAATGATTTTGACTATGCTGTCGTGTTTCAGATTTAATTGGAATAATTTGTTGTCGAATAATACAAGTTTATCTTTATCTGCAGATTTGGATTGTTTTTGATCGTAGATAAGTTTTTGATAATTTGCGATATCTATATTCAGAGAGCGCTCATAAGATTGCAATGCTGCAGGTACTTTTCCTATCTGACGGGCTTCGACTTCACGCAGATAACTCAACATTACAGCAGATTTGTTTTTCTCGGAAAAGCGGAATGCATCTTTTTTGTATTGAGCATTCTTTTCGGTTTTATACAATTCTGCAACTACCTCCATAAGTACCAACGATATTTTTTGAGCCCGTTCACGGATGGCATATTTTGATTCTTCTGATATATATATATCCCGGATATTATCCAGCATGACCAACGCTTGTTCACCTGACAGCATTGCCGCCTTAAGCAGATCTTTTCTTTTTTGATCTCTGCGGTACCAGTTCATCAGGGTGATCGTCTTATATTGGAGAATATCAAAATAGACAAAAGATGGGTATACTGTTTTTACATTTGGTGTCTTTAATATGTTTTGTGTTGAAAAATTTTCATCGATTGAGATCAAAGCTTTTTGGTAAAAGTCTAAAGCTTTTGGATAGTCACGGGTATTACCAGAATAATAATTCCCTAAAAAACTATATACTAAAGCAACGTTTTGATTTTTATTTGGGAAGTATTTGGTGAAAATAGCTAAAGCATTGTTTAGGAAAGGTAACCCATCTTTTTGATGAAGGTTTAAAAACTCACCATATTTATAGGACGAAAAAGCAACTTCCTGATCCTGGCCGGGGATTAGTTTGGCCTCATTGATAGATGACAGATAGTATTTCTGCGCGTCCTTGAATTTTCCCTGTTTATCGTAAATGCCGGCAATATTGCGGTCAATCTTTATTACAAGTGGGGATTTTGCATCGTTCTTTCTGGCAATAAATAAAGCATTAAGCGCCTCTTTGAATTTTCCCTGGTTCTCATAAACATATCCCAAATTAACATAAATAGTATTAATGGTTGGATGCTGTTCAGGGTAATAATCTTTTAATATATTGAGTGCCTGTTGATAATAAGTGAGCGCTTTAACAAAGTCTTTCTGGTCGGTAACAATATTACCTTTATTAAGATATACTATTCCTAAACTTTTTCTTTGGGAGGGTTCGTTTTTTAATATCGCTTCTGCTTGGGAATAAAAATCGAAGGCTTTATCTGGTTTACCTAAATTGTAGTAAAACACCCCAAGATTTATATATACCTGAGTAATAGCGATACTCTTTTCACCATAGTTATGTTTATTTATATTTAATGAGAGATTGAAATAAGGTTTAGCATTATCAAAGTCACCGTTTAGTGCATAAACAATACCAACATTCTGGCTAAACATTGCATTATCAGGACCATAAATGTTAGATTTTGTGGCAATTGCTAATGCTTTTTTATAATTTTCCAGAGCCATTTTTAGATTGTGCATATAGAAATATGCATTGCCCAATCCATTATATTCCAAGGCAATAGAGATATGGTTGTTTCCATATAACCTGGTTTTACTTATAATAGCAGAGCTAAATGCCTTTTTCGCATCTTCTGCTTTGCCTAAATCTATTGAGCAGACACCTAATTTATGATAAATATCACCAAGCTTCTGTAAATCATTTAATTTCTCGGCTAATTTTTTGGCTTCAGTGTAATGATTAAATGCAACATCCTTTTTGTTATTTATTCTGGTAAAGCAATCACCAAACAAAGTATGCACAGCATATGCAATACGCTGTTCTTTTTGAGATGTTGGATTAAGTTTTATTTTTAAAAGCAGGGTTATGGCCTCTTCGGGTTTATTTATCTTGAGTTTTGCAGTGGCCTGATCAAGATAATCCTGAATAGTAATAGAGCGTGTATTTGATATCTGTGAGTAACATTTAACATTTAATGAAAATATAATAAAAACCAATGAAAGGAATAGCCAGTTATAGGAATAGCCAATACTATAAAATCTACTTTTTGGTGTTTTCCGCATTTTAATTTAAGGAATTGATGAGCTTTTGGTATGTAGTTTACTTTAGGCTGTAAAGTTAAGTATTGGTTTGATTAATTGAATAGAAGTATTGTCGTTTTTTTGTGTTTTTTGACCGACTTTATAAACTTTAACATATAACGGTATAATAACTTAATGGTTCAATGGTTTGAATGAGTAATTTAACCCCATTTGTAAAAAACAAAAAAGGCAGCTCAATAATTGAACTGCCTTTTAAGAAACTAGAATTAAATACTAACGGGCAAGAACCATCCGCGATGTTGCAGAGTAATTCTTGTCACCTTTTACACTAATAGTGCAAAAATAAACACCTGATTGCAATTGGTTTCCACTAAAAGGAAGTTCTTTAAGGCCGGCTTCCTGGTAACCATTCACCGGAGTTGCTACCAACTGACCCTGGATATTAAAGATTTTCATTTCCACAGTACCTGCAGCGGGTAAAGTATAGATAATTTTAGTTGCTGCATTAAATGGGTTTGGAAAGTTCCCCTTGAGGGCAAAAGCAAAAGTTCCTCCATTCATTAACGTGAGTTTGGGCAGTTCAATTTTTGCATTGTAAACAATGTCACCCGATTTGCTGATCAGCTGACTATTGTCGCCAAGTGTAAATGATGTTTCGGTTCCGTTGGTTGATTTACCCTTAATAATAAATAATGTAGTACTGTTCTCCAGATCGAGCGGTTTCATGTTAGGATCTAACCAGTTTACTGTAATGGTTTGATCTGTGATCGAGACATTTAATCCCTGGATTGAAGGAATAACTTCATCAATCTTGAAATTGGCAGGGCAATTGATGGTTAAACCAAATCCTGTAGCAGGAACTGGTGAAGTGATTTTTACCGGTAATTCAACAACTGAATTGAGTGCATTATTGGTATTGGTGAAGGCAATGTTAATTGCAGTAGAGGGTTTATTGCCCGGCAAATAGACTGATCCCAAATCCCCTGTAGATGTCCCGCTTGAAGGAGGCAATGGGATATCAGGTCCGCCTATATCATAAGAAGAACTGCTTTTCTTGTCAGTTACTGTAAAATGAGGTGCTTCGAACTTCCAGTTTCCTGCAGGGAAATTAACGGAAGGTCTTGCCCATGCTGCCATCATCAGGTTTAAGTCATTTTTGTCAACGACATTGTTGTTGTCAACATCTGCAGCAAGGAGCTGAACTTTGTCAAGGGGCAAAAAACCATTAATGTACATTAATAGAGACAAGCAATCTTTCATTGAATAACCACGTGAAGGTTGATCTGAACTTGCTTTAATTGAATAATCTCCGGCAGGAATATTTGTAAACGTATAAATTCCATCACCATTTGTTATAGTTGTTGCGATAACCTGATTCGTCTGGCTAATCACTTTAACGGTAACATTGCTCAACGGAGATTGACTATCGTTTTGATAAATGAATTTACCGGTTACATTAACTGTTTGAGCCTGAGCTGATGACATAATGATTATGGCTGCAGCTAGAGACATTAATCTGAATAATTTTAGTTTGCCCATCGTGAATCAAAATTAGTTTAAATATAATATCATTTTAGTAGTAAAGAGATTTCTTTTATATTAATCCGGAAAAAGATAAAAGGTAACTCCAAAAAGTGAAAAAAAGTGAAAAGAATTTTTAAAAGCGCATTGATCGTTTTTTTTACTGTACCTTAGTCACATCTTTCGGGGGTATTGTGATTTTTTTATTTGAGACAAATAAAAGATAATCAACGTATAAGCCTTTAGGGATAAAAAAAAATTAAAAATTATTAATAAAAAGTTCAAAAAGTGGGATTACCTTTTAAAAAAAGATGGATTAAGGAGCAATGGGGATGATTCGTTATTCAGATGAAGCAATCGTTGAAGGACTGAGACTAAGAAAGGAAAATATAATAAAGTTTGTGTACAAAGAATTTTTTCCGATGACACGACACTTAATCATTAATAATTCCGGAACCGATCAAGATGCGGAAGATGTTTTTCAAGATGCATTGGTTATTGTGTATAAAAGGGTAATTATTGATGAACTTTCTTTAAACAGTTCCTTGAAAACATTTTTTTATTCTGTTTGTCGGAATATTTGGCTTCAAAGACTTGGTAAATTAAAGGAACAAAATCATGAATTTGTCGATTTTGAAAGCATAACAACTATACCGGAACCATCAACAGAAGAGATACAGCATATTGAGAATGCAAAACACAAACTTTATCAATTGCATTTTCTGAATTTGAGCGAAGATTGCCAGAAGGTTTTACAACTTTTTCTAAAAAAGATATCACTGCGTGAGATTGCAAACATAATGGGGTATAAAACAGAAAAATATGCAAAACAAAGAAAATATAATTGTAAGGAAGAATTGAAGACACGTATATTAAATGACCCAAACTATTTAAAACTTTATGCGGATGATTAAGAAAACATCACACAGTCAGGGTATTGAGCAATACCGCTTTGGTCCCATGTCTGAAAGTGAAAGATTGAAATTTGAGCAAGAATTGGTTGAAAATCCAATGCTTAACCGAGAGTTTCAGTTTGACATTGAATTAGAAGAGTCTTTAAAACAGCATGATATTATCGATCTGCGTAGAAAACTCTTGAGGGCTATGAACGAAGAAAAGGCACAGGTTCGAATGCCTGCTAGAAAATCATACCATTCTAAATGGTATATGGTAGCCGCCAGTATTACCTTTTTGGTATTACTTGGTGGAGCATTACGCCTAATGAATCCGGTTAAGTATACAAATAATACACTCTTTGAGATGTATTATACTGGTGAAAATGCGCATAACTTAACACGTTCTGCCGGTAACACAAATGATGAGGCAATGACTAAATATCGTGAAGGCGATTATAACAGCGCACTCGTCCTTTTCAATGAGATTTTAGATAAAGATGCATCAAACATTTACATCAGATATTATTCAGGACTTGCAAGTATCGAGGCCAATCAGAATGAGAAAGCCATCGGTGAGTTCAAATATATCATTGATCAGAAAAACAATTTGTTTGTTGAAAATGCACAATGGTATCTGGCATTAAGTTATCTGAAAAATAATCAGGTTAAAGAAGCCAGGAGTTTACTTGTTCAGATCAATAATTCTACAAATCCTCACAATAAGGAAGCATCACAAATATTAAAAAGAATTACCGAATAACCTATCCCGACTGTTTTAAAATAATTTTTTCTCGTACATTTTAATTTTTTGCGTTAGTTTTCAGATTGCTTTCACAAACTAAGAGTGGCTGTTTCAATTTATTGAAACAGCCCTTTTGTTTATACATCCGGTCCACCGGCAAATATAGCCAACCCCCCTTCAGAAGTTTCCTTATATAAACTGGGCAGATCTTTGCCGGTTTGTTTCATCGTAATAACTGTCTTGTCAAAACTGACCCTGTGTTTGCCATCAGACAAAGTTGCATATGCACATGAGTCCATTGCACGGGCTGCTGCGAAGGCATTCCGCTCGATACATGGTATTTGAACCAACCCTGCAACCGGGTCACAGGTAAGTCCCAGGTGATGTTCAAGGCCCATTTCAGCCGAATATTCAATCTGCGATGGAGTCCCTCCAAAAAGTTGTGTGGCTGCACCTGCCGCCATGGCACAAGCAGTTCCGATTTCACCCTGGCAACCTACCTGTGCTCCTGAAATAGATGCATTTTCTTTGACCAGATTTCCTATTAATCCTGCTGTAGCGAGTGCACGTAAGATCTTTTGATCCGAGACGCCATAACGGGTCTGGATGTGATACAGGACTGCAGGAATAACTCCGCATGATCCACACGTTGGCGCTGTTACAATGATGCCTCCGGCTGCATTTTCTTCGGCAACTGCCAGAGCATAAGCAAAAATAATGCTCCTGCTTTGTAAGGTGCCCTGTGAATTCTTTGATTTAATCAGATAGGATGATGCTTTTCTGGGCAGTTTGATGATGCCGGGCAGTACCCCTTCATTGTCAATTCCACGAAGAATAGAATCTTTCATGGCAGCCCAGACTTCAGCAAGGTGACTCCAAATACCGGGTCCTTCACATTCTTCGACATATTCCCAGAATGTTCTGCCATTTTCTTCACACCATTTCAAAATAGCATTCATGGTATTCATCTCGTAAACCTGAACGAGACTTTGTTTGCTGTTTTCATCTAAAATATCTCCCCCTCCGACACTGAAAGTTGTCCATTCTCCAAGTAATTCATCCTTTAGATTCAGCGCTTCAAAGCTCATTCCATTGGGATGGAATGGAAGAAACGTGTCGGGTTTCCAGATGAGTTCCAGTTTGCTTTTGCCAAATATCTCAAAAAGTGTCTTATCCGTTAAGTGTCCCTTGCCTGTTGCAGCAAGACTTCCGAAAAGTGTTACCCTAAAGCGTGTTGCTTCAGGATATCTGGAAATAAAGATATCGGCAGCTTTACGGGGACCCATCGTATGACTGCTCGAAGGTCCGTATCCGATTTTATATATTTTAGCAATTGTTTCCATATTCTATATTAATAGTGCAAAGATAGATAAAGGGTGAAAAGCTTTTAGGAACTATTGATATTTATCCCCTATGGGGAAATTTTTGACGGTTTCTTAATTTGATGAAAACCTATTGGAGCAAAAGCATGACATTCGGAGCAGGTTTGAGGAGACATCACTCGTTAAAGTAATGTTAAAAATATTAAAAATGGATATAAAGAAAAGGGATAATGTCTGATTTCATTTTCAAACATGGTTATTCAAAGATCTCCCTGAATGGTATAATTCTATTTTAATGATTTTTCTGATAACTTAATTGTTAAGTAATTAACAATAAAATTATTTTATTCGAAATCATATATTAATATCCTTTTTCCTTTATAATTAAATGTAATCTTTACTCATTTTAAATTAAGTTTTGGGTAGTCGAAAAGATTTAAAATTCATCTATTTATAATAGTTTAAATAGTAATTTTGCAAGAAATATAAGTCGGGTCCCTCTTAATTTATAAAACAGGGCAGATTAACCAATTAGCATATGACAACAAAGAAAAATTTTATCACTTGTGACGGTAACTATGCGGCAGCACATATCGCTTACCTGTTCAGCGAAGTAGCTGCCATTTATCCGATCACCCCTTCATCGACGATGGCTGAATACGTAGATGAATGGTCAGCCAACGGACGCAAGAACATTTTTGGCGAAACAGTAAAGGTAACTGAAATGCAATCTGAGGCTGGTGCAGCAGGTGCATTACATGGTTCACTGCAAGCTGGTGCCTTAACAAGTACGTATACTTGTTCACAGGGGTTATTGTTGATGATTCCAAACATGTACAAAATTGCAGGTGAATTACTTCCTGCAGTATTTCATGTTTCAGCCCGTGCGATCGCTGCACAGGCGTTATCAATTTTTGGTGATCATCAGGATATTTATGCTGTTCGTCAGACCGGTTTCGCCATGTTGGCATCGGGAAGCGTACAGGAAATTATGGATATTGCAGCTGTTGCGCATCTGGCGTCAATTAAGTCTCGCGTTCCATTCCTGCATTTCTTTGATGGTTTCCGTACTTCTCATGAAATCCAGAAAATTGAAGTTCCCGATACAGATGAGTTGGCAAAACTGTTTGACTTAGATGCATTACAGGAATTCAGAGATCGTGCTTTAAATCCTGAGCATCCTGTAACCCGTGGTACAGCTCAGAACCCTGATATCTATTTCCAGAGTCGTGAGGCATTGAATCCTTATTTTGATGCAGTTCCTGATATGGTTGAAGATTACATGCAACAACTGAGCAAGATTTCAGGTCGCGAATATCATCCATTTACATATTACGGAGCTCCTGATGCAGAGAATATTGTAGTTGCAATGGGTTCTATCAATGAAACATTAAAAGAAGTAATCGATCATCTGAATGCAAAGGGAGAAAAATTAGGTTTGGTTTCAGTTCATCTGTATCGTCCTTTCTCTCCTAAGTATTTCTTTAATGTATGTCCAAAGACAGTAAAAAGAATCACTGTTTTAGATCGTACCAAAGAACAAGGCGCAACCGGTGATCCACTCTACCTTGATATTAAGGAGATTTTCTACGATAAAGAAAACCGTCCATTGATATTAGGTGGTCGTTATGGTCTTTCTTCAAAGGATACTACTCCTGCAATGATGATTACAGTGTTCGACAACATGAAAATGAACGAACCTAAGAATCATTTCACCGTAGGTATTGTTGATGATGTAACATTTACTTCATTACCATTAATTCCTGAAATAGATCTTTCAACAGCAGGTACTTTCCAGGCTAAGTTCTATGGTTTAGGTTCAGATGGTACAGTTGGTGCCAACAAGAATTCAATCAAGATCATTGGAGATACAACTGATAAATATTGTCAGGCATATTTTGCATACGATTCAAAGAAATCAGGTGGTATAACTGTTTCGCATCTTCGTTTTGGCGACAATCCGATCCGTTCACCATACCTGGTTAATACTCCTGACCTTGTAGCTTGTCATGTTCCATCTTATCTTGGAAAATATGACGTTTTAAAGGGACTGAAAAAAGGTGGTACATTCCTGTTGAATAGTTCACATAGTCCTGCTGAAACACTTGAGCGTTTACCTGAAGACATGAAAGTCTATCTGGCTAAAAACGATATCAAGTTCTATATCATGAATGCAACTGTGATTGCAGAAGAGATTGGACTTGGAAATCGTACAAATACAATCATGCAGAGTGCATTCTTCAAAATTGCCAACGTAATTCCTTATGAAAAGGCAGTTGATTATATGAAGAAAGCCATCATCAAGAGCTTTGGCCGTAAGGGTGAAGAAGTTGTTACGATGAACAACTTAGCCGTCGATCGTGGTGGTGAAGTTGAAATGGTTAAAATACCGGATGCATGGAAAACGCTTGTTGCCGTTAAAGAAGCAGACACACGTGATATTCCTGATTTCATAAAGAATGTCATGGAGCCTATCAATGAACAGAAGGGTGATGATTTGCCTGTAAGTGCATTCAAGGGACGTGAAGATGGTACATTCCCGGCCGGAACTGCCGCTTATGAAAAACGTGGTATTGCAGTGAGTATTCCTGAATGGATACCTTCAAATTGTATTCAGTGTAATCAGTGTGCCTATGTTTGTCCTCACGCTGCAATTCGTCCTTTCCTTATCAATGAGAAAGAGGTTGAAATTTTACCTGAAGGCGTTGTAACATTAAATGCTATTCCTCAGAAACAATTTGCCGGTTATCAGTTCCGTATGCAGGTATCTGCACTCGATTGTTCTGGTTGCGGTAACTGCGCTGATGTTTGTCCTGCAAAAACCAAAGCATTGGTTATGCAACCACTCGAAAGCCAAATGGTACAGGCAGAGAATTTTGATTTCTTTGTTAAAAATGTCACCTATAAAGATACCCTTGTTCCAAAAGATCAGAGTGTAAAGAACAGTCAGTTCTCTCAACCACTGTTTGAGTTCTCAGGAGCTTGTTCAGGTTGCGGTGAAACTCCATATATTAAACTGATTACTCAGTTGTTCGGTGACAGAATGATGATTGCCAACGCAACCGGGTGCTCTTCAATTTATGGTGGTTCTGCGCCTGCAACACCATATTGCAAGAATGCTGAAGGTCAGGGACCATCATGGTCAAATTCATTATTTGAAGACAATGCTGAGTACGGTTTAGGAATGGCTACGGCTGTGAATAAAATGCGTGACACGATTGAAAACAAGATGAAAGCTGAATTGAATGGTAGCATGAGTGCTGAAACCAAGGCTGCATTTGCAGAATGGATTGAAGGCATGAGCAATGCTGCTGCTTCTAAGGTTGCTGCAGGCAAAGTGATTGCTTGTCTTGAAAAAGAAAGCAGTCCTGTTGCTAAGGATATTCTTAAACTGAAACAATATCTCATCAAGAAGAGTCAGTGGATGTTTGGTGGCGATGGTTGGGCTTATGATATCGGATATGGTGGATTAGACCACGTACTTGCTTCAGGTGAAGATGTAAATATTTTGGTAGTTGATACTGAAGTTTATTCCAACACAGGTGGCCAGTCTTCAAAAGCTACACCTATTGGTGCTGTTGCTAAGTTTGCTGCTTCCGGAAAACGTGTTCGTAAGAAGGATTTAGGGATGATGGCAATGTCATACGGTTATGTTTATGTTGCACAGGTTGCAATGGGTGCCAGTCAATCACAGTACCTGAAGGCAATTAAGGAAGCAGAAGCTTATCCGGGACCATCATTGATCATTGCTTATGCTCCATGTATTAACCATGGCCTTCGCGAAGGTATGGGACGCACGCAGGCACAGTCAAAGAATGCTGTTGAAGCAGGTTACTGGCACATGTATCGATTTAATCCAACTCTCGAAGATCAGGGACAGAATCCATTTGTTCTTGATTCAAAAGAACCTGATTGGAGTAAATTCCAGAATTTCCTACAAAGCGAAGTTCGTTATTCATCACTGTCGAAATCTGTTCCAGCTGAAGCTGCAGAACTATTCCAGGCTGCAGAAACAAATGCTAAGTGGCGTTATAATGGCTACAAGCGTTTAGCTGAGCGTGATTTTTCAAAAGAATAACATAGAATAATTCTAAATGTAAAGCCGGAGCAATTGCTTCGGCTTTTTTCATGTCTATCTTTGTCAAAAAAACTATGAAAGTGAACAGATTTATAGCAATATGCCTGGTGATAACTTTTTTCTCTGCATGTAAACAAAAGCAATCAAAAGATCAGGTAAAGATCCAGACTTACACGAAAACATTAACGGATACATTGTCACGTGATCTTTCGAATCCAAACGAGCATATGGTGATGGCTGTAGTATATCAACAAACTGCAGCTGAGTACCGTGCACTGTGCTTCCAGGCCTACAACCTTGCTCATTTTATGTTGGACAAGGATCTGGATAACAAGAAAATCAACCAGCCCAGATGCTTGGTGTTGGATATTGATGAAACAGTTTTGGATAATAGTCCCTACGAGGCAAAATGTATTCAGGAGAAATTGATCTATCCCAATAAGTGGGCAGATTGGATTGCAAAGGCAACCGCTAAACCGGTACCAGGGGCGCTTGATTTTATTAAATATGCCAAAGCGAATGGTGTTGAAGTCTATTATGTCACAAACCGTAAGGAAAATGAAAGGCAATCAACGATTGATAATTTGAAAAATGCAGGCTTTGCAGCTGCCGATTCAAACCATTTATTAATGCGCACAGAAACCAGTAGTAAGGAAATCAGGAGGGCAAAGATCAAAGAAAGACGACATATCTCGTTGCTGTTTGGAGATAACCTGGCCGACTTTTCAGATGCTTTTGATGGTAAACTTTCGATTCAGGATCGATTTAATGCAGTTGAAAAAATGAAGAAAGATTTTGGAACCCGATTCATTGTCTTGCCAAATGCAATGTATGGCGATTGGGAAGGGGCGGTCTATGGCGGAGATTTCTCTTTAGCCGATTCAGTAAAAAGGGTCAAACGATATAATAGTCTGACAGGATTTTAGGAATTGTTTTTTTTATATTCCAAAAGCATTAAAAAATTCAACCCTGCAAAGAATAACTTGAAAAGTTAAATAATAAGGCATTAATGTAGGGGCCGCCCTTGTGGCCGCCCATGGGTAATGCAAAATATATCATTATTATCCATGGGCGGCCACAAGGGCGGCCCCTACATTTTTAAGAAAATGCCTTTTTCTTAATAAACACTCATTTCGAAAGGTAGCCTTGCCTGGATCTTTTCTGCTTTTGCAAGTTTGCGCAGATAGGTGAAGTAATTATAATACTCTCCCAATTCACTCTGAATGCGGGCATCTTTATAGTCACCGGTCAGTTGCTCAATCAGTTTAGTAAACGGATCTTGAATGGCAGGTAGTGTTTGAATATTGTACTTGCTCAATTTAGCCAGTTTAGCTGCTTCATCGACTGCATTATTTAAACCACCGAATTCATCGATCAGTTTCAATCGTTTAGCATCAACACCACTCCAAACTCTTCCCTGTCCAATGCTGTCGATTGCTGCAGGTGTCGTATTACGTCCTTCGGCAACATGACCGATGAAAGATTTATAGATACGTTCAATGTCACCTTGCATGATAGCTGTTTCTTCTGCATCAAGTGGTCTGGTTACTGTGATAAAATCGGAGTGTTTGTTTGTAGACACTTTGTCAAATGTTATTCCCAGTTTATTTTGAAGGGTTTTCTGAAAGTTAGGAATGATGCCGAAGACTCCGATAGAACCGGTGATCGTATTGGGATCAGCGAAAACCTTACTTGCAGCACATGAAATATAATATCCTCCTGAAGCTGCAACATCACCCATTGAAACTACAACCGGTTTCGTTTTCTTAGCCAGAACCATCTCGCGCCAGATGACATCTGAAGCCAGTGCACTACCACCCGGGCTGTTAACACGCAATACAATTGCTTTTACGTTATTATCCAATCTAGCTTTGCGGATTGCTTTGGAGATTCTTTCAGAACCAATTGTTCCTTCATCACCGTTACCTGAAACAATATCTCCTGAAGCAAAGATGATCGCAATCTTGTCCTTAGAATATTCAGGGGTGTTTTTTTCATTGGCCAGAACATATTTTCCAATATTAATCGAGTTGACATCCTTGTCATTTTTGATGTTTAGCCTGTTGCGGAGTTCTTGTAGTAATTGGTCTTTATAGATCAACTGGTCTACCATCTTTTCTTTCACAGCTACCTCCGGAGTATATCCTGTAAGGTTATCGGCCAGTTTATTAAGTTGGGCTTCGCTAATTCCTCTTGATTGAGAAATTCCTACCAACATCTGTTTCCACAACGCATTGATATACGTAAGGGTCTGTTCTTTATTTGCCTGGCTCATCTTGTCTAATATGTAAGGTTCGACGGCACTCTTGAATTTTCCATGACGGATAATCTGAATCTGGACATCCAGTTTTTCCATTAGTCCTTTCATAAACATGACCTCACCGCCAATGCCTTTGAAGTCAAGTGTACCTTCAGGATTCATATATACTTTATTTGCAACAGTGGCAAGGTAATAGGCTTTTTGTGAATAGAGTTCACTGTAAGCAACAATGAACTTACCGGATTTTTTGAAATCAAGCAATGCATTTCTGATCTCTTCAACAGTCGCCATACCTGATGGAACCGTTCCCAGATCAAGCAGGATACCTTTAATATTTGAATCACTTTTTGCATTCTTTATCGCATTCACGGTTTCGTAGAGACCAGGAACCTGTTGTCCACCAAATCCGCCAAAACTAAAATCACCAAATGGATTATTTAATGAACGTTCAGGTATAGGAGCATCCAGCGTCAAGCGGAGAATGGCGTTCTGAGGGACCGAAGTATCGGGTTTAGAGCTTGCCATAATAGCTCCTCCAATAATGAGAATAAACAGTAAAAAGCTGATAATCAATGTAAGAAATGTTCCGAGCATTGAAGCGAACATGAATTTAAAAAACTGTTTCATAAATATAAAATGTTATAATTTAAAGCCTTTGATTGGTTTATAAATGAAAGTACTAAGATAAGTCAAAAAGCTGTTCACATGCAAGTATGTTTTCATTGAGAAAGTATACATTTGTAGTAATAAAATCAATTCCATCTGAAAGCATGTCTGTTCAAAATCGCATCAGTGATTTCAAGTTGTTTTTAAAAAAAGCTTTCCCAAAATCGGAAGCTGATCAAACACTCAACAGGAACCCCATCACTGTATGGATTATACTTTTAATGGTTGTATTTGCAGCACTTATCTATTTGTATTCGACCGGCAAATTTTATGAAGATGATTCACGTTACAGAGCAGCCCGTAAGGCTTTGGACGATTCAATAGAGAAAATTATCGCAGCACCCGTGGTTTTGGATTCTGCGTTTCTGCATACACCTTCGCATGAAGCTTCTGATGAAAGAATCCGCGAGTCAGTTGGTCTATCTATTAAGGTCATGGGAAAAGGAACATTGACTACAAGTCAGATGATTACTTTCCTGCTTTCACAGAATAGTCAGATAGACAGTACTGCTGCGACTGAATTTGTAAATGAATATGTTATGGCATCTTCAAAAGAAGGTGTGAATCATGATCTGGCTTTTTGCCAGATGTGCCTTGAGACCGGGTTTTTAAAATTCGATGGCATGGTGCCTCCCGATCTGAATAATTATGCCGGTATTGGGGTTTTTGAGGGTTCTCAGGAGATCGATCGTTATCTTTCGATGCGGGAGGGTGTAATTGCACATGTTCAGCATCTGAAGGCGTATGCGACTACTTTGCCACTCAATCTCCCACTCATTGATAAACGGTATGGTAATGTTAAACTTGGAAGTGCACCAACATTAAATCAACTTGCTGCCCGGTGGGCCGAAGATAAACTTTACGCCGTAAAAATCAGAATACTGATCGAACAGTGCAGGAGGTTCAGTCAGTAATTAATTTTGGTTCTGTTGTAAGAAAATGTAGGGGCCGCCCTTGTGGCCGCCCATGGAAAACATAAAAAATATTCATTACTCGTGGGCGGCCACAAGGGCGGCCCCTACATTTTCTGTGATTCTGCCTTGGAAACCCACCAGGAGCCTCACTATATCACCAACATTTTCGTACAACATAACCAAAAAAATTAATAGCACATTTAAAAATTGTAGTTAATCAAACCTTACACGCGGATCGAGTAAACCATAAATAACATCTACAAAGATATTGATGATTACTAACATAACCGACACTGTTAGTACAGATCCCATAACAACCGGAAAATCATACTTTTCGAGGGCGTCAACGATGACTACACCCATTCCTTTCCAGTCAAAAACATACTCTACAAAGACGGCTCCTGCCATTAAACTGGCAAACCATCCCGAGACAGCAGTCACGACCGGATTGAGCGCATTCTTTAAAGCATGACGGGTTATGATTCTTGTTTTGCTTAATCCCTTTGCCTTTGCTGTTCTTATAAAATCCTGCGAAAGCACCTCAAGTAAAGAATTTCTCGTAAGCTCTGCAACAATTCCAAGAGGACGTATGCCTAAGGTAAAAGCAGGCAATATCAGATTTTTCAAGTCCAGGTATTCACCTCTCCCCATGTCGTCGACGGTATAGAGACTGCCAAACATATTGAGTCCTGTATAGTCGGCCAACAGAAAAGCAAAGATCCAGGCAAACAGGATTGCTGCAAAAAACGAGGGCAGAGACATTCCTAACACAGAGAAGAACAATGAGAAGTGATCAAATAAGGTTCCTTTCCAGATGGCAGCAAAAATCCCTATGATTACGCCTAATATCATTGCAAATACGATCGATACCATTGCGAGTAAGAAGGTATTGGGGAGGGCTTCGGCGAGGATCTCTGTGACCTTGCGGTTGCTTTGATACGATCTTCGCAGGTAAGGGACTTTGAGAACCATTACGCTGCTTCCAATTTTAATCAGCGAAACAGGATTTCCGTATTTGGCTTTATCCAAATACCAGTAACTGTTTTTATCTACATGATTGTGTAGCGAAAGTGGCGAAAGATCATTCAGAAAGTTGAGATATTGTGTAATCAGTGGTTTATCACGGCCCAGGTCCTTGTTGATTGCCTCTACGGTTGCCACATCAGCACGTTGACCCAACATCATTCTGGCCGGGTCACCCGGCAGGACATTGAAGAGTACAAACACGAGTGTGATTACTCCGAAAAGAACCAACAGACCATAAAACAACCTCTTAACAATAAAAATACTCATTCAGGCATTTTAAAAATGTAGGGATGGCCCTTGTGGCCATCCTTTAAAATTATTTCTTCTTTTTCGGTTGTTTAAGCAAAATCTTATACATGTCATTGACAGTAGGTAAATTGTGGGATGACCATTTCCCCATAATCACACCATCTTTGACCAATACAACACCGGGATTGGCTCTCACCAACATTTTCAATTGTACATCATCTGTATTGTAAAACTCAAAATGCATGGGTGCGGGGGATGCTATAAAATTATGATTTCTGACTGCCGATGAAGTAAGCATAACCGTGCTTAGATACTGTCTGACAGCCTGATTCCCAAACTCTATAACTTTCTTCAGGTCCTTTTGATTTGCTTTCTCAAGGTCATAGCTGACAATCAACAACTCACCATTTTTATTACTCAATACTTCACGGGTGATATCCAGACTATGAACGTCCTGGATATAAATCATATCATTATCTGATGTTTTATTTACCCGCTGACTTACAAACTCCCATTGTTCCATCCAGACTTTATCTTTCCAGGGAAAATTGGGTGAGAGGTATTCTTTGGTTTCACCTGTTTTTTTGTTCTTATAGGTCAGATAGATTTTGGGTGTAGGAGGAATTGGGCTGATTAAATGGGAGCCTGTCTTGAATGGAAGAAAATCAATAACAGGCAACATGGTGTAAGAATAAAGAGTGAAGGCTGCAAAAATCATAGTGACTATCCCGGTAAACAAAACTTCAATTTTGGGAAGGAAGCAGGGAACTGTTCGTTTTCTTCGATAAAAGATAATAACAGTCAGGATCATTAAAACAATATTCTTATAAAATGTCTCCCAATTGGTCAACTTCAGTGCATCTCCGAAACAGCCACAATCGGGAACTGTATTGTTCAACGCATCGAAAAATGTCAAAACAATAAAGAAACCTGAAACAAACAATAAAACCCAGGCTGTAAATTTCAACCGTATACTAAAGACAAGTGAAACTCCAAGCACAAATTCAAAAGTGCACAGTAAGATGGAGAAAAACAGTGCTGATGGCATTAACCAGGTCATGTGAAAAACCTGCAAATAATCCTCGATACGGTAGGCAGTACCCAGTGGATCGACTCCTTTAACAAAACCTGAAAACATAAAGACCAGTCCGGCCAAAATTCTGCATAAATTGCCAAGTATTCTCATTGTGGTTTGTTGTTTATTTAATCGTCAAGTAAAATTAATGCAAAAGCGGCATAATTAATCATGTCGTAATAATTAGCATCGATACCTTCTGAAATTATTGTTTTACCCTGATTGTCTTCAATTTGTTTCACCCTGAGGATCTTCATTAAAATGATATCGATGATAGAAGGAATACGCATATTGCGCCATGCTTCACCATAATCATGATTCTTGCGTTCCATCAGGCTTTTTGATTCATTGAGATATCCGACATACAATTTCTCAACCTCATCTGCCGGCATTGCAGCATTTTCTGATGTCCCCAATTCGAGTTGGATCAGGGCCATGACTGAATAATTAATAATCCCAATGAATTCGGCACGGATATCTTCATCGACTTTCTGAGAGCCCAATTCCTGTATACTGCGGATACGGTTGGCTTTAATATAGATCTGATCAGTCAATGATGAAGGACGCAGGATACGCCACGCGGTACCATAGTCGATCATTTTTTTCATAAATATTTCTTTGCTCATGGCAATTATGCCGTCAAATTGTTTTGAGGTATTCGAAGTCATTGAATGTATTAATTTAGCAATCTCGTTTTAAGTTCTAATTCATATTTGATAAACAGCATAATCCATTGTCCGTTCAGACAGTATGATACAAATAAATGAAACCAATGATCAAAGATAAACAAAAATCTGTGTACGCTGCACTAAACTGTGGAGACAAAGATATTAATTTAAGCCATAAAATTGTAATGGCAATTTTAAATGTTACACCGGATTCTTTTTATGATGGTGGAGTAAATGTGACCGAACGTACCTGGCTTCAGAAGGTTGAACAACATATTACCGATGGTGCGGAAATCATAGATATTGGAGCTGTTTCTACACGCCCCGGAGCAAAAGAAGTGAGTGAGGAAGAAGAGTTGGAACGACTTATACCTGTCATTAAAAGTATTTCAAAACATTTTCCAGAAATAATATTGTCAATAGATACTTACCGGTCAGAAGTTGCCCGGGTAGTCATTCAAGAAGGAGCCGGAATGATCAATGATATTTCCGGAGGGACTTTTGATCCGGAAATTATGAAGGTTGTATCCCGAGCTGGAGTACCTTATATCATAATGCACATCAAAGGAAATCCAAAAAACATGCAGAACAATCCTTCGTACAATGACATTACAGCAGAGGTGATGGATTTTCTAAATCAACAAACTGTAAAGGTCAATCAAGCCGGAATTAAGCAGGTTATCTGGGATCCAGGGTTTGGCTTTGGTAAAACTTCAGAACACAACTATCAATTAATGAAAGATCTGAAGCTTATAAAGGCTTCAGGATATCCACTGTTGATTGGAATCTCCCGAAAGTCAATGATCAATTCTATTCTGGGGACAAAACCTATCGAGGCACTCAACGGAACCACAGTTCTAAATACATTTGCATTGCTAAATGGAGCTGATATTCTTCGTGTACATGATGTTAAGGAGGCTGTTCAAGCTATTAAACTGGTAGAGATGTTAACTTAAGAATAATTGGTGCCAGGTCCCATTTAATTGGTCCTAATAATATTCCCATTTAATTAAGACAAAATAATTTTAAGTCAAAAGATATAAGTAATAGGCATTAAACAATAGCAAAATTTCAAAAAGTATTTGATCTTACTTTGAAATACATGCAGTGTCAAACAATGCCGAAGTATCTTTCGCATAAATTAAAGTCGATAATATTTGTGCATAAATATCACTTACATTAAAATGGGGATTGACCCCAATACGCCTACTTCGACTCCGCTCAGTGACCAACGTTTTTTTTGAAAGACTCTTTCATTTTTCTCTCAAAATCTAAATTTATACTACCTTTGAAAAGGCACTTTCCTTTGTCAATACTACAATTATTGTATCGATAAATGCCTGAAAAGATACATATAACATTGATTTAATATATCATAACTAATCACAAATGAGAAGAAGAATCCTGTATTTGTTTTTTTTTTTATCACTGCTAATATGCCAACATGCAGTTTTCGGTCAACAGCATTTCACTCCCGAGTTTGCTGACCCCTTGTTGGAACCCTGGAGATGGAAACAGATACCCGAATTAAGAGGAAAAGGGATCAGATGTATTTTAGAGTCAAACGATTGCTCCATTTGGTTTGGTGTTGACAATGGTATTTACAGATATAATGGTAAAGACTGGACTTTTTACAGCTCCGGAAACAGTTGTATCCAGGGCCCTATAAACGTCTTAACAAAGGCAGAAGATGGGAGCATACTTGCCGGTTCTACAAACGGACTATATGAATTCCAAAACAATAAATGGAAGACACTCATAGCAGGCAATACCAGAACGCACATCAATGTTGCCAGTATAAAAACCATTTCCAATAACTGTATCCTGGCAGGAGTCAACCAGGGAATTCTTGTTTTCAAAGGCTCGAAAAGGGCATTGATTACTACAAAACCAAACTTTATTTCTTTCAAACGGCTTTTTCCAGATCTTAAATTAATAGAGTTACCCGATATTGACGTTTTCCAGAAAAAGCTTCCAAAGATTGATGGTTTTTTTGAATACTCAAAATCAGAGTTATGGGTTTTGTATTCGCAAACTGCAGCAGGCTTCATTTTACACTTCGATATCGATAAAATACTGAATGAGGGCTTCAAAGATTATCAGATAACTTCCCAGGTTGGCAACAGTCGGTTAGGTGCAGGACTGAAAATCATTAAAGCCAGTGATAATAAGATCTGGATCATCAGTGGTCATTATAGTTCTGAAGTCATTACGTATGATGGCAAAAAATGGAGCTCAATAAAACTAAGCAGGATTTTTGGAGGTGATGAATTACACACCTGCCTGATGGAGGCAAAAGATGGCTCGATCTGGGTTGGTGGACTGGGGAAATTGTATGTGTTTAAAAACAATAAATGGAGCTTTTATGAAGCGCCTCAATTGCCTATCCCCTATTCAAGGATTATCTTCATCGAGTCTTCCAAAAACATCATCTGGATTGCAGGTGTACAAAATGAAGTCTACTATCTTGATTATTCTTTGAAGAAATGGGCCACCTATAAAAACTTAAACCTCGAATGTGAAGCGCCGAATGGGGATAAATGGTTTCTGACAGTTGATAACAAGGCAGTAGTCTTGAAAAACAACCAGTGGACAGCTTATACCGGAAAAGACAGTCTGATTGATAATCCGGTTAAAATCATTGTAACCAAATCCGGACAGGTTTGGGTTGCAGGGAGTCATCATGGTGTAGCTGCAACTGCTTATCTTGAAGGAGGTAAATGGCACAAACAATTGCATCCCTATCTTTCGTGGGGAATAGATTACAGGGATGTCTTTGAAGCTGCAGATGGATCGATCTGGTTTGGGGGGAGTGTTGATGCCCAAAGAGATAAAGGACAATTATCAGGGGTCTTGCGTCTTCAGATCACAAAAGGCCAAAAGCTCAACTGGACACATTTTTCTGCTGCACAGGGCATTTCACAATCTAACGCGTATGGTCTGGGTCAGTCAAAAGACGGTACAATGTGGATGGGTGGAGCCCGTTTGCTTTATTTCAATGGCAAAACATGGGTAAGGCCAACACAACTTGATGTCCTGAATCAATATGTGAATTGTATCTACAGCAAGCAGGGTCAGAACCTGTGGGTAGGATCAAGATTCTACGGGCTATTCTCATACAATGGGAAAACATGGAATCAGTACAATGCCAATAAAGGACTATCAAGCAATTCTATCATCAATATTTTTGCAGTGAATGATTCCTGTGTCTGGGTTTCGACTGATAACGGCATCAGCAGATTTGATGGTAAGGCATGGGTCAATGGCATGTTTCATTCCAGATTAACTATGACCAGGGAAGGCGGGTCTATAGTAGTATCTAAGAATGGCACAGTGTGGATCAATAAATCTATGCGGGAATGGAAACGAAGGGCCTTTACATTCAATACTACTCCTCAGTCAGCATGGGAAAATTTTTATACTGTACGTTATTTGCCTGATACATTAGGTCCCAGCACTAAAATAAAGGTCTTTGCTCCTGAAGTTGATCAGGCTGGTAATACTGTTATCAATTGGGAGGGAAACGATTACTGGGAGGACACTCCTGCCGGACAATTATATTATTCATACCGGATCAACAATGGTGAATGGTCTGAATATGAAAATTCAACGTATCATACCTTTACAAACCTACATTCCGGAGGGTACACTTTTGAAATCAGAGCAAGGGATTCAGACTTTAATATTGACAAGACACCTACTAAAATACAATTTACTGTGTTGCCTCCGGTATGGAGACAATCCTGGTTTATATTACTTCTGCTGGCATTTATTTCATCACTGGCGTATGCAGGACACCAGATAATCAAGCGGAACAAGGTGCTGTTAAAACTCAACAACACACTTAACTTTGCCAATCAGGTGTTGACGCAGCAAAAAGAGGAGATCATCGGTCAACAACGTCAGATCTTTGAGCATCAGGATCAGCTCGAATACACCAACACTCTTCTGGAAAATCAAAATGAAGAAATTGCCAGTCAAAGAGACAAACTAAAGGAGATGGTACAGACCATTGAAGAGCTGTCGCAGACAAGGTTAAGTTTCTTTACGAATGTATCGCATGAATTCAGGACTCCATTGACGCTTATTTTGGGTCCTCTTGATAAACTTCTCACAGGTAAAATAAAAGACAGTACTGAAAGAAAGTATCTCTATAATCTCATTCACAGAAATGCACAACGTTTATTGAGGTTGATCAATCAACTTCTGGAATTCAGGAAAATAGGAATAGGCGCTATCGAATTAAGTATCCGGCCCGGGGATATGGTGAAGTTTCTGAGCGATATCACTAATCTTTTCAAAGGACAGGCTTCTCAAAGAAACATCAAGCTTACTTTTCACTCATCTGAAAGTTCAATAATCACTGTTTTTGACTATGATAAAATCGAAAAGATCATTTTCAATTTGCTCTCGAATGCATTCAAATTCACTCCCGATAACGGTAAGATTTCTGTAGAACTGATTAAGAATAATCATGATCCTCTTCTTAACAATCAATCGGGTGTATACGGAAACCGTTTTATCCAGATTATTGTTAAGGACACCGGGATTGGCATCGATAAAGAGCATATTGAACATGTTTTTGAGAAGTTTTATCAGGTCGGGGAGTATCAGCGCTTTTCGAGTGGAAATGGGCTAGGATTGGCTTATATCAAGGAATTGATAGAAATTCACGGAGGGAAGATTACCGTTTCGAGTACTCCCGGAAAGGGGACGTCTTTTAATGTGTTTATTCCAACAATTACGATAGATGATGACTCTATTCATTATAACCCTGAAACCGATGATTATCTTGCAACAGATAATATTTCAATATCACCTGAAACAGATGATAAAAATATAAATACTAAACATCTTTTAAATTCAACTATAAGTAATGATGAACCTTTAAATCAAAAAGCAGATACCATATTGATTGTTGAAGATGATGCAGAATTAATGAATTATTTGGGAAACAGTTTGTCCGATTATCATGTAAAGCTTGCAAAGAATGGTTTGGAAGGATACAATATGGCTACTGAAATACAGCCGGATTTAATTATCAGCGACATCATGATGCCCGAGATGGATGGTCTGGAACTTTGTCAGAAATTGAAATCCAACATCATCACAAGTCATATCCCGATCATATTGTTAACAGCCCGTTCTCTTGTTGAACAGAAAGTAGAAGGGTTTGAAATCGGTGCCGATGATTATATCGAAAAGCCTTTTAATGATTCGCTGTTACTTGCACGTATTAAAAACCTTATCGACTCCCGTAAGAAATTACGTGAACGCTATTTAAAGGATTTCCTTCTGGAACCTAAAGAAATAGAGTTGGCCTCAGCTGATGAAAAACTGATCAATAATGTTATCATTCTGATTGAAAAGCATCTCTCAGAATCCGGATTTAACATTGATGAAATGTGTAAACAATTCTATCTAAGCCGTTCGCACTTCACCCGAAAGATTAAACAACTGACAGGATTATCTCCTATAGAACTGTTAACTTCATTCAGGCTTAAAAGAGCATCAAAGTTATTGGTACAAGGAAAAATCTCTATTTCAGAGATCTCCTATATGGTCGGATTTGAACAACCCAATTCATTAAGTCGTTCGTTTAGAAAAGAATTTGGGATGAGTCCATCAGAATATGTAGAGAAGAACAGGTCATAAGATTGATTTAAAAAACAAACTCATCATCTATTTTTTCTTCTTAAATACATCATTAGTAGCTGCCCATTTTTTTTGCCATTCAGGATATATATCAAGCACTTGTTGTGGAGAATAAACATACCAACCATAGCCATCACGTCTTTCGCGTGTAACTTCGGCAAGAGAATAAACGATTTTACTGTCCCGGTCACAAAATATAGGTCGATGTGTTTTAAGCTCATAAAAACGTGTCCAAATGGGGGGTGCTGTATTATCAGTCATTGCTATCCTATCAGTTGTAGAAACACGCCAATTCGTCACCATCCGTGGAGCGGTAATGGTTTTTACACGGGTATTATATATTTTTGATTCCAGAAACCATTCAATCGCGTATTGCACTGCATTGATAACCTCCTTTTGGGGATGATCGATACTCATTAAAAAAGTCACCACTCCGACACTTTCGCTATTACAGATGCTGGCTGGTTCAAATTTACGTGCCCAGGCGGGTTGTAAACTAACTTCATCATATTGTTGGCACCATGCGGTTGGTTTTCCGGCATCATTTATCTGGGTTTTGAGAATACAGGATAGACCATTATCAAAAGCGGCAATCAATTTCATACGAAATTTATTATCGATAAAACTGAATTGGGGTTTACCATCTTTAATATCTTTCAACAATTCCATTATTCCTATAAACGCACCATCATTATATGTGATATGGCTGCTATATTTCTCTTCCAAAGGATAATATTGGGGCCAGCCGCCATTTTTAAATTGAGATACCAATATAAAATCTAAACCTTTTAAAACGGCATTTTTATATTTCTCAACATTAGTTGCTGAATAAACATTTGCTAAAACTGCTATCTGATTATACGTGCTGCCATTATCAAAAGTAGTATGTGTCTCGCCTTTTGCAGCAATTAAACTATCTTTTTGCGCATCAGTAAGTATGGCAAAAACATCGTAGTTTTTGGGCCAACCCCCATTGTTCTTTTGGAACAACAACATATTATCTGCAACTTTTGTTATTTCAGTCGGCTTATATTGTGGTCTTCCCGGCAATGGATTAACCGTATTATCTTTACTAAAGATATCATACCAATGGTGCGTATTATCAGCAAAAGGCTGCATATCGATTTTTGTAAATTTTAATACTGAAGCAGTTTCCTGCGCCTGGATTAATTGCGAGAAAAGCATCATTATAACAATAATTGATGTTTTTAAATAAAAAGAAGTTTTACGCAATTGTGTTCTGTTTTTCATGGAGATTGAATTGGTTAGATAAATATAAATTTAAATGTACTTTTAAACAATTGAAATTCAAAGACTATTATAATAATTCCGTTATCTGTGTTTTATGACGTTTGATTGATGATTTCGAATACCCGTAACAGATATAGCATTTATTTTATTGAATTTTTTCAATTCTGAACCAATCAACATCAGTATACCCGACTTCCCCTGGTTTATATGTTGCCCTGGCTGCAAATAATCCAACCTTTGCGCCAATCCATAATCCTTTTTTTGCCGTAAATGATTCTCCAACATTAAAGAATTCTTTTCCATCGTTACTGTAGCTAAACTGACAGACAGCACCTTCTTTCACTTTTACCCTCAGATAAAATGTAGATGAATTAAGCTTTATTGGTTTACTTTCAGTTTCTTTTCCTTGTTTTATAGCGTTTAAACATACTGTCTGAGAGACAATAAATTCAGTACCTATCTGTTTAACTGAAAGATATGAATAATCCTGCCCCATAATGATTAATCCGGTTTTCTCTTCATTACTGTATTTGGGATTAAATGTCATTTTTGTTGTCACCATGAATTCAGGAGCCGGGAACTTTTGCAGTAACAGATTGGGTGTGTCCCAGAAATTAGTAAATGTTACAGGTTGCGGAAAACACACCAATCGCAGAAAGCCAAGTCCACCTGTAGTAAAAGCCCAGTTGGGTTGTGGATTAGCGTGCCACTGCCATTGCAGTCCTAACCCGGGGGAATTAAACTCATCAGACTCAAGTGGCGTTGTAATCGGATATGTTTTACCTACATTGGGCTTTTTAAAGGTCAGGACAGGCTCACCTTTTCCGTCTCCATCTTTATCAATCCCGATTACAGGCCAGTCATTAACCCACTTCATCGGTTCCAGACAAATAATGCGACCATAGGCATCTTTATCCTGGAAGTGCACAAACCAATACTCTCCACTTTGCGTTTGAACCCATCCGCCCTGATGTGGCCCATTGATACTGGTTTTACCCTGATCGATGACGTTCTTTTCTTCATAGGGGCCATAAATATTTTTAGAGCGCAGGATGAGTTGCCAACCGGTGGGTACGCCTCCAGCAGGAGCCGAAATATAATAATATCCGTTATGCTTATAAATTTTAGGTCCTTCAATTGTAGGATTCTTTTCATGTCCATCATACACAATGACGCCATCATCAATCAATTTTGTCCCTTCTGTATTCATCCGACTCAGCATCATGACACTCTTTGCCCCTGCCCTGCTACCAGCCAATGCTGAAACCAACCATGCCTTTCCATTTTCATCCCACAAGGGACAAGGATCAATCCATCCTTTAGCTTCTTTAATTAAAACAGGCTCAGACCATGGGCCTGAAGGATTTTTAGCTTTTATTACATATATACCATAATCTGGATCGGGATAATAGATATAAAATTCACCCTTATGAAAACGTATTGCAGGCGCCCAAACTCCATTCCCGTGTTGTGGTTTGTTAAATACATCAAGTGGTTGCTGTTGTTTTAAACCATAACCAATTAATTGCCAGTTTACTAAATCTTTTGAATGTAAAATGGGTAAGCCGGGAATACAATTAAAGCTTGATGCAACCATATAATAATCATCTCCGACTCTTTCTACATCGGGATCTGAATAATCAGCATATAGGATAGGATTTTTATAGGTTCCGTCACCCTTATCGGCTACCCATACTTTTGAGATTTTATTTTCTTGCTTTTGAGAATAGAGTGGGAAAGAATAAAGCACCAACAAACAGAATACCAGTATACCCGACAGATATTTATTCATTTTTTAAATAATTTTAAAGGTTAATGCCCAGTTCTTTAGTCCCTTTCACAGCTAAAAGGGAATAATTTATAGGTTTTAATTAATGAACCACGCAAAATACGTGGCTCATTAATTAGTAGTATAATAATCTTACGGAGTTGTAATCATTCCGTTAAATTTTAGAATTACAAAATTTATGGACGCCAGCGTGGATCTCCAGAACTAGATTTACCCGCAAAACTGGTTGTTTTAAATGAAAACACGCCGTTTACAGGATCAGCAAATAAGTCTGTGGAAAGTCCTGTAAAACTGACTAAACCTGGAATATTATACCCTGCAGTGAAGAAATCTGACGTATTATAACAGTTATTTGTAACAATATTCGTACTGGAACTTGCACGAATTCCCTTTGAAAGTAGAGGATCCTTTGTTTTTCCAAAAACACAATTATTGAGAGCTAAGGAAGAAACGGTAAAGGTATTGAATTCCATAAAGTAGTTACTACTTGATATCCCATCATTAAACGTACAACTTTCAACAAGCACTGATGTTGTATTTGCCATATTGTTTACTAAGATACCTTTGGAAAAGTTGTAACAAGTTGAGTTGCGCATTTCAAAATTATTGATATTATTACCCGCATAATTTGAGGCGTGGAATATCCCATACCCACTTGTAATACCAATATCATTAATGATGCAATTATTTACATACACCTTGTTAATGACTGCATTGGGTACGACGTTAGACTGTAAACGAACGAGGGTAGAACCAAATGATTTGACTGTACAATTATCGAAACTTAAATAACCAAGACTACAAACGTTTGAACTAGAATTGATCATGTAAGAAACTTTAGCAACACCATCACTCTTTAATCCCGAAATTGACACATTCGAGAATTTAATTGAGTCTATTGTACCACTAATAGTAAATTCATTAAGGAAGTTCAGTTGAGCCGGATTGCCTAAACCAGGAAGACAGGTAACTTTAATTGATTTCGAAAGGGGCATTGATGCTGTATTGCAAGTATAGGTTTCACTCCGACGTAAAATAAACACAGATCCTGAAGGTGCTGTAATCATTGTATCGGTTAAAAGTGTTGGTCTTCCTGTAATACTCCTAAGGTCAATAATACTAGTAGTGCCAAAATTTGGCGTTGCTATTGTGGAATAATTCTGCGTTCCACGAAGCGTAGTTCCACTAAAAATAGTAATTACATAAGTAGTTTTACCACTCAGACCCTGGATTTCTTTATATGAATTCGTAATGTCTCCGGCAGTTATTGGAACAGTTTTCACAAGAGTTCCATCCGTTTTGTTAACATTAATCGAAGTAGCAGTAGCTCCTGTATTTGTCCATCGTACTACTATCGAATAGTCTGTTAAATCATTGGTAGTTGGAACTGTTAAAATCGTTGGAAACAATCCTGTTTTTACATCAACCAATACATACTTTGAATTTTTAGTTGGATCGGTGGATATTCCCTGTAAACGTAAACGATAACTGGTATTCCATAAAAGGCTGGCAAATACTACTGAAGTTGTATCACCACCCACTGTTACAGTTCTGTCGATAGTTGTGAAAGTAGTATCGCGACTGATATCGACCCTGTATTTAGTAGTACCTGTTATTTTCAACCAGGAAAAAGTAATCTGGTTACCCTGAACCTGAGGACTTGTTGATACAACAGGCATAAATAATCTGATGAATGGATTTTCACTTGGGTTCTTTGTGCAGGCAGCCGTCAACATCGTTGCGGCAATCAGCCAAAAGAAGATTCGTTTAGTAATTATTTTTGTCTTCATGATGTCAAACATTGGTTGTATCAAGCTTAATAATTATAATAATTTTGAAGATTTCCTAAACTTGCAGCAATAACAGACTGATGAATAGGTAAAATATATCGTACAGGAGCGACTCCAGTATTGTCAGGATAACCAGCAAACATATTCGTAATGAATGAAGCTGGAGTGCCATCTGCATTTGCCAGGTTCAATAACCAGTTAGCGGTCGTATAACCCGTTGGAGCTACTGTAAGTTTTTTATAAAGACCAACAATATCAAGTGTTACATTATCAGCTTTATATTTCCAGTAAATTTTATCAGGAAATGTAGCATAAGTTCCCTGCCCTGTACCAAGACGGGTATCGAGTCCCATTTGAATTAATTTCAGTCGGGTAGCGGCGATATTTTTTCCGTACAAATTCCAACGAATCAAGTCAAATTTCCGTAAACACTCTCCACCAAATTCCCATGCACGTTCATTTACAATTGCATTAAAGAAGGTAGCTTTGTCTGTTGATGCATTAGCTATATACTGTGTAACTTTTGTTGCCCATTGTGATTCCGGGAATGCACGCTGCCTGACTAAAGTAAGCATACTTTTAGCAACATCCGTAGGTCCACCGTTAATTTCATTTTCTGTCTCTGCCAACATGAGTAAGACATCCGAATAGCGCATCACTGGCCAATTGATACCCGTATATTTTGTGCTTGCTGCACCCTGAGGCGATGACATAAAGGTCTTACTCCATTTAGCGGGACGAATTCCACCTGCCGGACTTCCGATTACCTGTTTAAGGGTTGCATCAAAAGAATAAAGTGCGCAGGTTGACGGCAAACGGGTATCGGTTGTATCGAATGAGTAGAAATAAGATGGTTGGAATGTAACCTGGCCACTTGCAGCGCCATAAACGTGTGTACCGGCAAGTATCTTGATCCCGTTAAAATACCCTACCTCGCCACCTGTAGTAGCGGGAAAAGCAATTTCATACAATACATCACTATTTTTTGGACAAACAAACTTACATTCATTTTTAAAAATGTTATCAAACACAGGTTCCAATTTATGTTTACTGCTGGCAACCAACATTTTACAATATTTATTGGCAATCTGGTAATAATTTTTATAGTCTGTTTCATTTCTCTTCATAGACATTACTGTGCCGGCATCTGAACGCAGAGCATACCCACCCCGGGCAAGTGAGAGACGGGCTATCAAACCCTGCACAAATCCACGATTCATGCGCTCAATACCCTCTGACATCTGATCAGCATAGTACATATCGGGTTCAACGGCAATTAAATCATTGATAACATGGGTCAGAATTGTGTCCCGATCAGTTCGTGGCATATAAAAATTATCTCCTGCAACTGTCGGCGCGGTCTGAAAAGGCACATCGCCCCAGTTACGAACAAGTTCGTAATACAATTGGGCACGTAAGGCAATTGCTTCACCATACAATTGTTTCACATTGGCATTGGTTGTGTATAAAGAACTGTTCTTAATCCCTTTAATGCACTCGTTTGCACGGTTAATGGCCAGATAGAGATTGTTCCATGGCTTTAGGATTTCGGCGTTTGCAGTATTAGCAGTAAATTCACCGATGTCACATTTTCCACCATCAGAAGAACCTGAAACTACCTCGACATCCGAATTCATGGTATAATAATAGGATAAACGGGTTGAATAACCTTCATCCCTTGTAAATAAAGCATACACACCTTTTACCGCATTGAACATGTCATATTCATGCGAGAAAACATAATCGTTTGTAAAAGTGGATGGTGAGTCTGTTTCCAGATATTTTTGGCATGAGGTAAACAACACCGTTGTTATTGCCATTAAATATATAATCCTGCGAATCATAATATTAGATATTAAGTTTTATTATTATCAGAAAGAAAGGTTAACGCCAAGTGTGTATGACCGGCTCCTGGGATAGGCCGAATAGTCTACTCCCGGTGTAAGTGGTGAACCGCGTACGGTGCTTACTTCAGGATCATAACCTGAATAGTTGGTCAAAATCCATGCATTGTAAACCGTGAAATAAAACCTGCATTGTGTCATTCCAACTTTTGCAATGATTTTCTTAGGTAATGTATAACCAAGGGTTACATTATTCAGGCGTAAAAATGATCCGTCTTCGATAGCCCAACTTGTAACAACGGGCTTGCCCATGAATGGACTCCAAATAGTAGCATCTTTATTTAATGCGGTCAATGCAGCAGGATCAGTAACAAGATTTCCATTTAAATCCATGTATTTAAACCTGTTCTGATAATCCATCATACCCAGCATGTTGGTATATGAAACACCTCTGTATGAGGTAAAGTCAATTTTATTTGCATTGTAAACTTTATTTCCATACACCCAATTAAAGAACAATGATAAATCTAATCCTTTATAAGTGGCATTAAAGTTAACCCCCCCTGTATGTAAAGGGTTGGTGTTACCAATAATAGTACGATCCTTATCCGCGGAGATAATCATGCTTGAGTCTGTGCTCAATTTTTTTAGTTTCATGCTGCCCGGTCCAAAATTGACGGAGGAAATTATATTGGCATCGTTTGGAATACCCGGTTTCAGCGTATATTTTAAAGTTGTTGCGTTGTAATTAAAATCACTTACCGAATAAAAGCCATCTGATATATAGCCATTAATCAGCCCAACCGGTTGTCCAACCTTTAAAACAAAGTCATCCTGTTCTCTCAGATCCGTGCTACCCCATCCAGAATTGAAGGGTTTTGAATCAACGCCATCCAGCTTATCAACTTTACTCTTGTTGAAACCGATGTTAAAAGAAATACCAAATGTAAAATCAGGCTTATTAATGATGTTGGCATTCAGGGTAAGTTCAACACCACGGTTTGAAGTTTGACCAATATTACGCATCTGGGTTGAATATCCTGTATTTGAAGGAATGGTTGACTCAATTAAAAGATCTTGCGTCGTATTCCAGTATACATCAACCGTACCATTGATCCTATCTTTAAACAGGCCGAAATCAAGCCCGCCGTTACGCGTAATTGTAGTTTCCCATTTCAAATCCGGATTGTAAAGAACGGAAGATGAAGCCTGATAATATGCTTGAGGCACTTCGCCAAATCCAATTGGTTTGCTTGAACTTAACCCATAAAGCGCTCTCCACATATCGTCGCCCATCCGGTTGTTACCGGCAGCACCCATACTGGCTCTCACTTTCAGACTTGAGATGACCGACTGCTGCTTCATAAATTTCTCATCGCTGATGCGCCATGCCAATGCAGCTGCCGGGAAATAGCCCCATTGGTGGCCGGGTGCAAATTTGGTTGAACCGTCAGCTCTCAGGGTCATGGTTAACATGTAACGTTGCGCTAAAGAATAATTAGCTCTACCAAAGAAAGATGCAAGATTATTATTTTGTGATTCACTGGAGTTTGTATATTCCTGTGAACCCAATGTCATTAGAGCGAATGCCTTTGCAGGTTCAATCGCCGGATTCTGGAATAACCGTGCAGTACTGGAAACCGAAGATGAATGCTGACTCAATATTTCCTGACCAATCAATAAATTTAGCTCGTCATTTTTGATTAACTTCTTAATGGTATAATTCAGTGTATTCGACCAGCGATACCCAGGGTTAGTAGTTGAACTCATCGTTGCCATAGGCAGGTTTCCATTTTTACCGGCTGTGGTTGTCAATGGACCATAAAACCATTTATCTTTATCGTAATGATAATCAACACCAAATTCTGTGCGGGCAACAAGGTTATCTACAATTGACCATGATAAACCGCCATTCAAATTCAAAGCAAACCTATCCTGTTTACGATAACTTTGATTGGCAAGGATCACAGGATCAACTAACCCACTTGTAACGTCAATGCCACTTGATAAATCACTTTCGTCAATGGGAATCAAGTCTGCAAGGCCATTCATCGGTCGATAAAGAACGGCATTTCTTATTTTTGTTGATGATTTAGTGTAGTCGGCAGTTCCTGCTCCATCGATGGTCGTTTGTGAAAACCGCGTATTGAATTCAAATTTCAACACTTTGAGTAACTCATGGGTTAATCTAAAACTCAAATTAGTTCTGGCGTTACCTGTTCCAATCATCAAACCAGGATCATTGGTGCGGGTAAGACTCAAGTTATATTTAGTAACCTGATTACCGCCCATGATGCTTAAATTATGCGACTGTGAAAAATTATTTGAATTACTTAACGCATCATTTAACGTCGATGGTCCAAAAACCCGGCGTTGCCAATCATTGCCAATCTGGTTTTTATAAATATCAATGTCATCGAATGAACCGAAATAAGTATTGTATCCGGCGATTCCGGAAGTTCCTTTTAAGGATGCCAGTTCATATTGCAATATTGCAAATTCGTATGGAGAAAGTACGGGCATTGTTTTAGGTAATGTTTTTACCTGCACATATCCATTATAGGTAACTGTTGTTTTGCCACCTGTTGGATTTTTAGTTGTGATGATAACAACGCCATTTGCTCCACGAGCACCATAAATTGCCGTTGATGAAGCATCTTTCAATACGTCAATGCTTCCAATATCATTAGGGTCAATGTCGCTGATTTTATTTACTGGAAAACCATCCACAATATATAAAGGTGTATTATCCTGTGTCACGGAACCACCTCCACGAACACGAATGATAATATCGGCATCCGGTGAACCATCTGTCGTGGTAACCTGAACACCTGCCATGCGACCAGTAATGGCCTGGGCCGTTGAGGTAACCGGGATACTTTGCAGGGCTTTTCCACTTACTGAAGAAATTGAACCGGTCAGGTCTCTTCTTTTCATTGTACCATAACCGATAACTACTACCTCATCGAGTCTTTTAACATCAGCTTCAAGAGCGATATTTATATCTGCCCTTCCTGCTATTGCTACACTCTGTGTAACATAACCCACAAATGAAAAAGCCAGCTTTTCGGCTTTGACATTTAACTTTAACTTGAAGTTTCCATTTAGGTCGGTTATTGTTCCGACTAAATTATTGCCTTCTACCTTAACAGTAACACCCGGAAGTGATTCCTTGGTTGCTGCATCCGTCACCACTCCTTTAATATCTACTGTTTGTGCCATTAATGACAGATTGAACAGCATAATAAAAGAGAAAAGTGGAATGCTAAACTTAAACCAATAGTTACCTTGTTTTAAATTTTTGTATAAACACTTCATAATTTATTAATTAAAAATTGTTTGATAAAAATGCTTGAATTACAATAATCAGAGATCACATTAACAACGATTTAAACTTTTGCATCAGCGACATTCCGAAAATTGGTTTTGATAGGTTAATTAATGACAAATATATCTGCTAGCACAACCACTTGGTATTCCATTTTTGCTTTTTGCTATTCCGGTTTGTCCATTTTAAACTATTGTAAATATAGTTCTAAAAGGTACAATATCAATAAAAATTGTTTAATTCAATATCAGTATCGTGTATTGCCTTACTTCTATCTGTTATACTTTTATGTCCTCCCATAATTTTAAAATTATAATTCAGGAATAGTATTTAGCAAATTCAGAATAATTATCAATCATTGTTAATGGTAATTTAGCAACATTAAAAAAAATCAGACATGAATCATACAAATACATTACGAATTACTGCATTGCTTGTTCTATTTTCAATTTTATTCACGACAGGCAAGTCACAACAAAATGTTCCAACCGCAGCAAAGGGATGGGCACAATTAAAAAATGTTTTAGCAGTCATCAAGGCCCCTGTCTTCCCTGCAAAAGATTTTTCAATCCTTAATTATGGAGCAAAGGGAGATGGAACAACTGATTGTACCGAAGCATTCAAAAAAGCAATCGAAGCCTGTAATAAAGCAGGTGGTGGTAGAGTGGTAGTACCGGATGGTGATTTTCTTACCGGAGCAATCCATCTTAAAAGCAATGTGAATCTTTTTCTCTCAGATAAAGCAACCATAAAATTCTCGACTGACCCAAATAAATATCTACCGGTCGTCTTCACACGTTTTGAAAGCACAGAGTGTTACAACTATTCTGCTTTGATTTATGCTATCGGACAGGAAAACATTGCTGTAACCGGAAAAGGCATACTTGATGGTCAAGCCGATAATACCACCTGGTGGAAATGGAAAGGATCAAAAGATCCAAATGCAAAAAACCAGACTGAAAGTGTCAAGAAGTTGAATAAAATGGGTGATGACGGGATTCCTGTAGCGCAAAGAGTTTTTGGCGATGGTCACTATATGCGTCCTAATTTTATCCAGTTTGTAAAATGCAAGAACATATTGATTGATGGTGTCTCTATAGTTCGTTCGCCAATGTGGGAAATCAATCCTGTCTTGTCGGAGAATATCACCGTACAAAATGTGAAAATCAATACCCTCGGTCCTAATAACGATGGTTGCGACCCAGAATGCAGTAAAAACATATTGATCAAAAATTGCGATTTCAGTACCGGAGACGATTGTATTGCCATTAAATCAGGACGTAATGATGATGGACGCAGAGTAAATGTACCATGCGAAAACATTGTTATCCAGGATTGCAGAATGAACGATGGCCATGGAGGTGTAGTTATCGGCAGTGAATCATCGGGATCAGTTCGGAATGTCTGGGCTGAAAACTGTGTCATGGACAGTCCAAATCTTGACAGGGCGCTACGAATCAAGACAAATTCAGTACGCGGTGGAACAATCGAAAATGTTTACATGCGCAACGTGAAGATTGGTCAGGTTACAGAAGCTGTTATACTTGTTTCATTCAAATATCAGGAAGGCGATACTGGAAAGTTCACACCGATTGTAAGAAACGTATTCGTTTCAAACGTCACCAGCGAAAAGAGTAATTATGGTTTATTGTTCGATTGCTATGAAAGAAGCCCGGTTACGAATGTAGTTATTGACAACTGCAAGTTTAACGGAGTTAAAAGCGATAATTTGCTAAACTTCACAAAAGATCTTACTTTTAAAGATTTCTACATTAATGGTAAACTGGTTACCGTAAAATAGTAGTATTTATCTTCTGACTTTGCGAAAAAGTCTATGTTAGTGTAGAGACGCAAAATATTGCGTCTCTACGAAATACGGCAGCAGCAAAGTTTAATTGTAGAGACGCAATATTTTGCGTATCAATGTAATACGAAACTGAATGATTAAATAATTCTGAATGATTTTCAAATACGCTCCTAAATATGTCAAAACTCAAATTCAAATTCTGCAATCTCTTCAAAGTTTGTTTACTTTTAATCTTAACCCTCTTCTCATTTGCAAACACCGGGTTTTGCGATGAGGTGAAAGATCAAAATGTCAAGATTGTCAATCCCTCCCTCTCCTGGGGCGAGAGAATGACACTCTCTCAAATGTATCGCAATAAAGACTCATTGGCCTATAATCCAAAAATCAAATCTACATGGAATTACGATAAGGGAACTTATCTAAAAGGCGTAGAACAGGTTTGGCTTAAGACCGGCAACAAGAAGTATTTCGATTATATCCAAAATACCATTGGCTCATTCGTCCAGCCCGACGGGTCAATATACACCTACAAAATGGATGAATATAATCTCGATCAGGTGTGTAGCGGCAAATTGATTCTCACAATCTGGAAACAGACCAAGGAAGAGAAATATAAAAAAGCGGCCTACCTGCTCAGAAAGCAACTTGAAGGTCAACCCAGGACAAATGAAGGCGGATTCTGGCATAAGAAAAGATATCCTTATCAGATGTGGCTCGATGGATTGTATATGGGAGATACTTTTTATGCACAGTTTTCTCAGATCTTTAACGAACCAAAGAATTTTGATGATGTTGCCAACCAGATCATCTGGGTAGGTACGCATACGTTAGATGCAAAAACAGGTTTATTGTATCATGCCTGGGATGAGAGCAAAACACAGAAATGGGCTAACAAACAAACCGGATGTGCCCCTGAATTCTGGGCTCGCGCTGAAGGTTGGTACACAATGGCCATTATGGATGTTCTCGATTATCTGCCCAAAGATCACCCCAAAAGAGGAAAGATCCTTCAAATCTTCAAGCAAACTATTGATGCGCTGATTAAGGTTCAGGATGCGAAAAGCGGTGTCTGGTATCAGATATTAAACAAATGCACACAACCCAAAAACTATCTGGAGTCATCAGCTTCATGCATGTTTGTTTATGCCATGGCTAAAGCCGTTAACAAAGGCTATCTGCCTAAAACATATACACCCGCAATTACAAAGGGATGGAATGGATTGTTGAAAACATTTATCACCGTTGCTCCCGATGGCGTTGTGACATTGACCGGAACTTGCCGCAGCGCAGGCCTGGGAGGCGAACCCTATCGCGATGGCTCCTATGACTACTATATGAGCGAACCGATTGTAAGCAACGATTTAAAAGGCGTAGGACCATTTATCATGGCAGCCGTCGAAGCACAAAAAATGGGAATTACAAAATAAAAGCAGAAAAGTTTTAATAAAACATAAAGCAAAAAGCGGTTGTTACTTCACAGTTTCAACCGCTTTTCTTTCATTATGTATTATAGTAATTACTCTCTGCAGCAATTGTGATTAAATTATCTTTTTCGACATTCCTGAAAAATAATTCATAAACAATTGAGCCATAGTTAATCCATACCCTTTAGAGTATATATTAAGTATGGCTCAAGTATGGCTTAACTATGTCTCAACTATGTTTAAAAGGGTAATAGTATTATCCTTTTAGTGTTGATTTAAAACCCTAACTCGGTTTTATCTGATTAGATTTTAAAGTAGTTTTTTGAATTGTTATAACTGATGTCTTGAACCATTTTGCCAACAAGGTCAAAATCTGCAGGGATCTCTCCGTTTTCGATATCTGTTCCAAGACGATCGCAAAGGATTCTTCTGAAATATTCATGACGGGGATATGAAAGGAAACTCCTCGAATCGGTAAGCATACCTACAAATCTGCTCAACAGGCCCAATGATGAAAGTGCGTCGATATGTTTTTCCATTCCGAACTTCTGATCAAGGAACCACCATGCAGCACCCCATTGGATTTTTCCAGGGGTTGTTCCATCCTGGAAGTTACCCAACATGGTAGCATACACTTCGTTATCAGAAGGATTCAGATTATAGAGTATGGTTTTGGCTAACCGGTCTTCCTTATCTAAATTATCAAGGAATTTAGACATGCTTTGAGCTACAGGAACATCGCCGATAGAATCAAAACCGGTATCGGGTCCAAGTTTTTTCATCATGCGTGAACTGTTATTGCGTTGCGCACCAATATGAAACTGTTGTACCCAGTCTTTTTCGTGATCCAGCAGTGAAAACTGATAGAGCATGGCCGATTTGAATTTCAAAATCTCAAGTGCTTCCAATTGTTTTCCACCTCTGATTTTATTGAAGATTGCAGTAATTTCTGCATCTGTATAGTCTTCAGCAAAAAAAGTATCCAACCCATGATCAGAAACGCGACTACCGTTTGCATGAAAAAAGTCATGACGATTTTTTAATGCATCGAGCAATTTATAAAATGAGTCGATAGAAATATTGGATGCAGCCCCCAGTTTATCAATGTATTCATTGAAAGTGGTAACATTTTCAACTGCCATTGCCTTATCGGGACGCCATGCAGGTACAATATTGATTGCATATTTATCTGCTTTCAGCTTCTGGTGATATTCCAAAGTATCAATAGGATCGTCAGTCGTGCAGATCGTAGTGATATTCATTTTGGTCAACAGGTTGCGGACTGAAAATTCTTTACTTCTCAACTTTTCAGAAGTCTCGTTGTAAATATTTTGAGCTGATTCAGGATTCAAAATAGTTTCGATCCCAAAGTATCTTTTCAGTTCAAGATGGGTCCAATGAAACAGTGGATTACGCAAAGTATAAGGCACTGTTTCAGCCCATTTCAGGAATTTCTGATAGTCATCTTTTTTCCCGGTCACGAAATCTTCATTGATTCCGTTGGTACGCATCGCTCTCCATTTGTAATGGTCGCCTTCTAACCAGGCTTCGGTAATTGAAGTGAACTGACGATCTTCAGCAATATCTTTCGGACTAAGGTGACAATGGAAGTCTAAAATTGGCATTTTAGCTGCATACTCATGATAAAGTGTTGCAGCAGAATCCGTTTTCAATAAAAAGGATTCATCGTTGAATTTTTTCATAGTAAATTTATTTTGAGACTTTTAATTTCAGCTAATAAATGTTTCTACAAATATAAATATTTATTTTATCCGTGTGCGCACACGGATAAAATAAATTCACTAAAATAATGTTCAAAATTTAACCTTTATCTTGATAGCCCCTTCGATCGGGGTTTCGGATGCCACAACAACATATCCTCCGCCGCTTCCTGAAGTAATTGCTCCGGGGAAATTATAAAGATATTTGCTTTCCATCTCTTCCATCACCCAGTCGGGGACAGTATAGGGCAACATCTTACGCCAGGCCAAAAAAGTTTCGGTCATAGATTTTCCTAAACCATTGACATCTTTCCTCAGAATGCTGTCGTAACAATTATTACCGGCTTCGGCCAGTTCTTTCACGATAGAAAGTTCCAGGTTTTTCAATTTAATCGGGTCGTAGCCTTCTGGTCTGGGCTCAAGCGGAATCAGATGAAGTACTTTTGAAAGCCAGTCACAGATCTCGGGGTCCACACAAGAGTCGATTCTGGCAGGCCAGAAACCGCCGTCATAGTAAAGCCGGTTCACTCCGGGGGCCAGTATGCCGATCTGATCCTGTGATCCTGAAATGTATGTTGAATAAGGTGGGTTCTCAGCGCCAAAAAGAAGTTGTGCATTGCGGATCATGTCGCCTTTGGGGAAGTTATTGTCCCAAAGTTCAAGCGCTACTTTGCGCGAGCTGGTGGCCATTCCCGAGCGATCATTGAAATCTATCGTAGGCCAGATCTGGGCAACGACAGCCGAACCGGGATAAATCTCAGAAACCCAGGGTTGATCCATCCACCCCCCTGCTATACAAACACGATATGGAAAACGCAATTCACGCTTTGTCTCTGAGCTTGAACGAACAGGCAGTCCCTCTTCAGGAATCCTGTCTAAAACAATATATTCAACACCCAACTCTTTGCACAATTGCGCTTTTCCGGGGGTATGTCCATCGTGATTCACAATGAAGATATCCGGTTTCATTTTGCGCATATCGGGTTCAAAATCTAGCATCCCCATACCGGAACTCACAATAGCCTCCTCGACATACTTGCAAGAGCCAACAATAAATTTCCGTTCCTGTTCGGAGAAGTAGGGTGCTTTTCCTTTGAGTTGCAATACATTTTTATCCTGACCAAGAAATACATATAACTTACCATAAGCGGCAGCGGTTTTAAAAAACGCGATATGACCCCCATGGATCAGATCGTAACAACCACTAACCATTACTTTCTTTTCACTCATCTTCTGACAGCGTTATTGGATTTTCAATCCTATATAAAATGAACCCCCAAAGCTTCATGCCAATGGGGGTTCAAATTTAGACAATTAAGAATTAATGACAATTGCAGGAATGAGGATTTGATGAATTTGCCTCTTTCGCTGCCAGCATCTCGCCCTTGATCCAATTAAAAGTCTTGGTCATTCCTTCATGCAAAGTAATACTGGGTTCCCAACCCATCAATTCAAGAATTAACGTATTGTCACTGTTACGACCGCGGACTCCCTTGGGGGCATCCAGATCATAATGACGTGTCATTTTGTAGTTGGCAATCTCTTCTGTAATATCTGTCAATTGGTTGATAGAAACCATTTCGCTGCTACCCAGATTCAGCGGAACCATGATATCGCTATACATCAGCTTTATAATACCATTCACACAATCATCAATATACATGAAGCTTCTGGTTTGATGACCATCACCCCAGATCGTAATATCTTTTATGCCATTCATCTGACCATCAATCACTTTTCTGCAAATGGCTGCAGGAGCTTTTTCTCTTCCACCATCAAATGTACCGTTGGGGCCATAAACATTGTGGAAACGGGCAACACGTGTCACCAGACCATAATCCTCAAAGAAGTGACGACACATACGTTCGCTGAAAAGTTTTTCCCAACCATAACCATCTTCAGCCAAAGCAGGATATGCATCTGATTCCTTTAACCCAGGATTATCTGTATCTTTTTGCATATCACCATTATAGACACATGCTGATGATGCGTAGAAATAACGGGTAATGCCTGAATCCTTGGCAGCCATTAATAAATGCGTGTTAATCAAAACGCTCAACATACATTCGGCCTTATGTGTTTCGATGAAACCCATACCACCCATATCGGCAGCCAGGTTAAAAACTTCATTATATCCGTTGAGGGCGGTATAACAATTGGCCTTATCCTTTAAGTCAAGAACAAGATTGTCCACATCTTCGGTCACCTGATACCAGCGGGTAAGGGGTTTAATGTCTACTGCCCGAACCTGAAAACCTTTTGCTTTTAAAGCCTTAACCAAATGACCACCAATGAAGCCACCTGCTCCACATACAACTACTTTTTTCATTTTTTCTTTTTTTAATTGATTATTATAGATAGATTTTAAATTTCAGTTTATTTGTTTTGTTTATTCTCAGGTTTTTATGTCTTTCTCAGCACAGAGGTTTTCCATTGAAAGTCCTCATCAATCACGATAGATAAAGGTTCCGGTTTTTCCTCCTCCAGAATTTCATCGATCAATGTATTGACAGCAATGAGTCCCATCTTGCGTGGATCCTGATTGATGATTGTCAGCGAAGGACTAAAAAGCTGTGCGGTTTCGCTAAACCCATATCCGATAATTCCGATATCTCCGGGAATATCCAATCCGGATTTCCTTATTGCTTTATAAGCGCCCAGGGCAACACGATCGTTCACAGCCAGTATAATCTCAGGTAGATCGCCTTTATCAAGTAACTTCATAAAGGATTGATAGCCATCTTCGACTTCAAAACCGGCTTCGATGATCCAATCCTCTTTAACCGAAATACCATTTTTCTTCAACGCTGTTTTATAACCTTCACAACGTTCTCTACCAATGCTCAATGAATTATAACCTGCAAAGTGCGCAATCTTCTTATAGCCTGCCGCGATCACTTCATCCAGGGCATCAATGGTTCCCTGTCTGTCATTAAAGACAACGGTACTAAATCCCATTCCATCCAATACACGGTCGAAGAAGACAAGCGGAGTATTAAATTTTCTGATGTACTCAAAGATTTCGGGGTCTGAGGTAGCCTGTGAAACACAAACCAGTAGTCCGTCCACACGCATTCCAATCAGGTTCTCGATATTCTTGCGTTGGTTCTGCTCATTTTCACGCGAAACAGTCAGGATAACATGATAGTTTCTTGCCGTGGCAGCATCAATAATACTGTCAATGGCAAAAGAGAAGAAACTGTTTTCAAGATCCGGAACAACAATCCCTAAAGTAAGGGTCTTTCGTGTAGTCAATTGAGTAGCAATCAGATTGGGCGTATACCCCATTTCCTTAACGGCATCCAGAACCTGCTTTTTCATCTTGCTTGAAATATCAGGATGATTTCGCAACGCCTTTGAAACTGTTATCCGTGAAACATTTAATGCTTCCGCAATATCTTTTTGTGTAATATGATTCATCGCAATTTAATCAGTTACTTTCCCGCGAACTTACCCGTGCAAAGTTACTAATAAATATCAATATCACTTTTACAAAGGATAAAAAAAAAATTCCTTATCAGAAAGGAAGAAAAGAAAAAAGCTGCCGTGTGAACGGCAGCTTTTAAAAGACAGAGAGGGTGTTAATTAAACCAATGTATTCAAATTCAATAATTCCTCGGAACGAAGAATAATATCTATATACTGGGCTCTTTTGTAAACAAATGGATCCTTTGTATTGAGTTTGGAAAGTTTGCCTTTAAAGTCATCAATCGTTGCATAGTTTTTATGCTCCATCCAAAGTTCAATTTCGTCAAGCATCGTTCTGATGTGTTCGGGGCTATGTTTGTACAACGCACTTACAATCTGAACGGCATCGGCTCCTGCTAAAATTAGTTTGATTACATCACTGCCATGAAAAATACCGGAATTGCCACAAAGACTCGACTTGATATTCTTATACAACATCCCGATATAACGCAATGACAAGCGATAATCTCCTTCATTGCTTAATTGAATAGAAGAGACGTGACTCTCGGTTTCGATGTCTATTTCGGGTTCAAAGAGTCGGTTGAAAATAACGAAACCATCGGCACCTACATTTGCAAGTTTAGCTACCATATTCAATGGATTAGTATAGAAATGGCTCAACTTAACGCCGACAGGAATGTTTACAACCTTCTTAATTTCCTTTAAAATACTAACGCGCATGTCTTCAATCAGACTACCATCACTCTGAAGATCTTTAGGTACGGCGAAAAAATTGATTTCGAGTCCGTCCACGCCGGTTTTGGAAATCTCCTTTGCATACTCTAACCATGTCTCTTGATATACACAGTTTAAACTTGCAATCAGGGGGATACCCAGCGCTGCTTTAGCTCTTGAAAGGTTAAACAGATGTTCTGCCGGACCTGAATGTTCAATGTTGGGATGAATATGCACCATCTCGGCTCCACGCTCATCATACTGACTCCATTCGTTCTGAAACTTTATCCTTTCCAGAGAGATTTGTTCCTCGAATAAAGTCTTATAAACAATGGCGGCGGCTCCTGAATCTTCAAATCGTTTTAGATTATCTAAATTGGAAACCATATGATTGGCGCCAACAATAATGGGGTTCTTTAAATTAATCCCCATATAAGTAGTTCTGAGATCTGTCATGATGCGTTGCTTTGGTTAGGATTACGGATTTGTTTGTTTATACTTAACAAATTATATCTGCTTTTGCTCAATAAATTATTGAGATTTTTGAAAATAGTAATACAATCTCATCCTGATTAGTAAAAAAACAAAAATACATTACCTTTGAGATAATTTTTAAACTTAAAACCAATGATTAAAAAACAACCCCAATTTAAACAAAGAGCCTCATTACTTGTCTTATGTGTGTTCTGCTTTTCATTATTAACCTTAAATAGTTACGCACAGTTTTCGAAAAAGCAGGATGTAACTTTTAAAATAGGTATGGCAGGATATACCTTCAAAGATATTTCAATTGATAAAACAATTGAAATGATGAAGCGTATCAATGTGAAGTATTTATCCATCAAGGATATTCAACTTCCTCTAACAAGTACCCAGGAAGAAATTACAGCAGTTAAAAAGAAGTTTGCTGATGCCGGCATTACAATTTACACTGGTGGAGTGATTTATATGAAGACAAAAGAAGCAGTTGACATGGCTTTTGATTATGGAAAGAAACTGGGTGTTGATATGTTGGTATGTGCTCCCAATTACGAATTACTTCCTTATGTTGAGCAGAAAGTTAAAGAAACCAATATAAGGGTTGCACTTCATAACCATGGACCCGATAATCCACTATACCCAAATGCAACTGATATCATGAAACATATCAGTAACATGGATGCCCGTATGGGAATCTGTATCGATATTGGACACACAACACGCGATGGTCAGGATCCATGTGTTGATATCAAAAGATATTTCAAACGCATTTTCGATATCCACATTAAGGATGAAACTGCTGCTGCAAAAGAAGGTAAAACATGTGAAATGGGCCGTGGAGTCATTGATCTTCCAAAGTTTGTTGAAACACTGAAAGCGCTTAAATACACAGGAGTTTGCAGTCTTGAATTCGAAAAAGACAGTAAGGATCCACTTCCAGGCGTTGCTGAATCTATTGGCTATTTCAATGCATGTATTCAATGCACAAAATAAACGATCAGAATTAAGAGCCTTTTTAAGCCTTTCTAATGATAAAACTTAAAGCCGGTTTAAACAACCGGCTTTTCTTTTAAACAACTATGCAACCAGACCCACAAATACTCATTCAGTTAGTTACGATGGAAATGCCTTTTGGAAAATACAAGGGCACTTTGCTGTGTAATCTCCCCGTTTCATATCTGGAATGGTTTCAACGCAAAGGTTTTCCACAAGGTAAACTGGGTATGCTATTAGAAACTATCTTTGTAATTAAATCAAATGGATTGGAGTATCTGTTAAAGCCATTAAAGAAATACTGAAACCAATTATCATCCCATGGAAACTTCTTCTTTAAGCTTACTCAAAAAAGAACTGAACCTCTTACCTCCCAATGAGATTGTAGAAATCTGCTTGAAGATTGTCAGGTATAAGAAAGAAAACAAAGAATTGCTTCATTATCTTCTTTTTCATGCACATGATGAACAGTCATATATCGAGGAAGTAAAAAAAGAGATAACAGCCCTATTCAAAGACAGTATCATATTCTCATTGTATCTTTCAAAAAAAACAATCCGTAAAATCTTAAAGATCACCAACAACTATATCAGGTACTCCAAACTCAAACAGACTGAAGTTGAACTACGTATGCATTTATGTGTTGAAATCAAAAACACAGGGGTACTCCGCCATGCAGATAAATCGCTCACCAATCTCTACCAGAGACAAATAGAGAAAATCTATAAAGCAATGGAAAAACTTCATGAAGACTTACAACATGATTATCTTGAAGAATTAAAATCATTGGTTTAGAATCAAAGGTATTTTCATAGAAAAAATGTAGGGGCCGCCCTTGTGGCCGCCCACAGGAAATGTAGATTTTATTTGCCAATATCCGTGGGCGGCCACAAGGGCGGCCCCTACATTTTCTATAATAATGCAATAGAGAGTTTTTTTAAACAGATATTAAATTAAAGTTATCTTCATCAAATCGATTAAGAAACTAAACATTGTATCTTTGAAAACTGTAATGATTATATGATCTTTGATCTAAATCATTTTAAACAATATTAACTAATCTGTCAAACAATATCATATGAGAAAAGTAGGTGTCATTTTAATATCTTTTATTTCACTTCTTTTAACAGGTATTAACCATTCATTTGCTCAGAATAAAGTTGTTCCGGGTCCGGAATGGAACTTTGTTTTAGGTGACTGGATTGGCGATGGCACAGGTGTTCCCGGAGAGGCAAAAGGATGGTTTACTTTTAATAAGGATCTGGATGGCAATATTCTCATCCGGAAAAACCATAATGTAATTCCTGCAAATAATGGTAAACCGGCAGCAATCCATGACGATTTGTTGGTTGTATATCTCGATAATGCCGGAGCCCTCACAAAAGCCATTTACTTTGATAATGAAAATCATGTCATCAATTATGCTGTTGCATATAACCAGGCTGATAAGTCACTTACTTTCACCAGTGAAGCACAAAAAAACATGCCTCGATTTAGATTGACATATAAAGCGACTGAAACCAATGGCTTGAACATTGACTTTGAGTTTGCTCCACCCAATCAACCTGAAGCATTTTCGAAATACATTTCCGGAAAAGCTCACAGGAAGACTTCTTCAGAAAAGTTTTTTTAACCGTTATAACTGATTATCTTTTATGTTCTTACTAGCAGCCCTCACAACAGATTTTCTGCATATCCGCTTTCTGGATGTCATCGATATTTTACTCGTTGCGCTACTGGTATACGAAGTCTATAACCTGTTGAAAGGAACGGCAGCCATCAATATCATGCTTGGAATTGCTGCCATTTTCATCTTGTGGCGGGTTGTTAAGTTCTTTGAAATGGAACTCCTGTCTGAAATACTGGGAGCCTTCATCAGTGTTGGTTTCATCGCGTTGATTGTTGTATTCCAACCCGAGATCAGACGATTTCTTCTGTTGTTGGGGACACCAACATTTATCAGGAGAAATGGACATCGTTTTCTTTTCTGGAAATTTTCATACAGGGCTGCACCGGCTGAAATAGATCCCATCATACAGGCTTGCAGGCGTATGTCTTTGGCTAAAACCGGAGCTTTGATTGCTATGGCACAACACAATCAACTGGAAGAATTTACAGATACCGGTGAATTGATTGATTCCCGTGTCTCCTCTCAACTTATCGAGAATATATTTTTCAAAAACAGTCCGCTCCATGATGGGGCTTTAATCATTGTGGACAATAGAATAAAGGCTGCCGGATGCATTTTACCTGTATCGGCCAACCCTGATCTCCCTTCTAATGTTGGTCTTCGTCATCGTGCCGCAGTAGGACTTACAGAACGCACCGATGCCTTTGCAATTATCGTTTCAGAACAAACCGGAAAGATTTCTTACAGTCTGAAAGGGGTACTCTATCCCAATGTGGAACCAGCACAACTCAAACAGGTGCTTGAAGCAGGATTCAGGTACAGTGAGAAAGCATAAATCCATTTCAGTTTATTCAACTGAAAAACTGTTTAAAAATAAGTAGCTGGAAGATGTATCATAAGTACATTATCTTATAGAGACGCAAAATATTGCGTCTCTACATGTGCTACTTGCATACTTTCAAATATAAAGACCGCAATTAAATAAAATTTAAACAGTTTCTGAAATGGATTTACTTAAATTCAAAAAGAAATTTTTTACTTTTTCCCTTTGACCTGAGGAGCAAAAATCATTTTATATTTCAACTTTATTTTCCCCTGCATCAGATCGGTAAGTTTCCGCTTGAGCATTATTTTTCGCAAGGGACTTAAAAGGTCAACAAAGAGTATCCCTTCCAGATGATCGTATTCATGTTGAATGACACGGGCCATGACATCGTCATATCTTTCATCGTGTTCAACAAACTGTTCATCCTGATATTTGATTCTGATTGAAGGTTTACGCATGATATCTTCATGGATCTCTGGAATACTGAGACACCCTTCACTGAATGGCCACTCTTCGCCTTCTTCTTCAATGATATGTGGATTGATAAATACACGTTTTAGCGCAGAACCTATGGGAAGATCCTCAGCGTGTGGAGTAATATCGATGACAAAGATCCTTATCGAACGGTTAACCTGAGGTGCAGCAAGACCCAGTCCTTCGCAGGCATACATGGTCTCCCACATCGTTTCGATGAATTCTTTCAAACCGGGATAATCCGGTGTTATATCTTCGGCCACTTTTTTCAGTATTGGATGACCGTATGCAACAATTGGTAAAATCATTATGTATTTTTTTTTGATAACTAAATAAATCCGCCGGACCTCATCTCAAGATAAGATTGCAAAATTATTGTTGCACTAACAGTATCTACCAGTGCTTTGTTTTGACGATCTTTCTTTTTTAATCCGGCTTCGAGTATGGTAGCAGTTGCCATTTTAGAAGTGAATCTTTCATCGACTCTTGCTACAGGTATTGCAGGGAATTGCTTTTGTAACAGTCTGACAAACGGCTCAATAAACCTTGCAGACTCACTGTCTGTATTGTTCATCTGACGGGGTAAGCCGACTACAAAACAATCCACAGTTTCCCTCTGAACATATTCTTTCAGATAATTCATCACATCTTTTGAATGAACTGTTGTAAGCGAAGTAGCAAAAATCTGCAATGTGTCAGTGACTGCGAGTCCGACTCTTTTTCTGCCATAATCTATTGCTACAATGCGTCCCATGAATGAAAGAATGGTTTATATGTTGGGGCAAAGGTACAAAAACGTCTAATCATATTTGACTTTAAACTAATTCAACCTAATTTTGCAGACTCAAATAAATGTTATGTATAAAAACTTGCAGGAAATTATTGAAAAGGCCTGGGATGACCGCTCACTTTTAAAAGAGCAGAATGTTCAGGATGCTATTACAGAAATTATTGAACTACTCGACAAGGGTACACTCCGTACTGCTCAGCCTGTTGGTGATGTATGGCAAGTTAACGAATGGGTTAAGAAAGCCGTTATCATGTATTTCCCCATGCAGAAAATGGAGACTACAGAGGTTGGTCCTTTTGAGTATCATGATAAAATCCCGCTGAAACACAATTATGCAGAATTGGGTGTCAGAGTAGTACCTCCTGCCGTTGCACGTTATGGTGCATTTATAGCTCCCGGAGTGATTCTGATGCCTTCTTATGTAAACATCGGTGCACATATTGAAACGGGAACAATGATTGACACCTGGGCAACTGTTGGATCATGTGCTCAAATCGGAAAGAATGTTCACCTCAGTGGTGGTGTTGGAATCGGTGGAGTACTTGAACCCGTTCAGGCAGCCCCGGTTATTATTGAAGACAATTGTTTCATTGGTTCGCGTTGCATCGTGGTCGAAGGAGCTCATCTGGAAAGGGAAGTGGTGCTGGGAGCAAACGTAACAATCACCAAAAGCACCAAAATCATTGATGTCACAGGGCCGGAACGCATTGAATACCGTGGCTTTGTACCGGCTCGTTCTGTTGTTATACCGGGTTCCTACACCCGTCAGTATCCTGCAGGAGAATTTCAGGTCAACTGTGCATTGATCATCGGTAAACGCAAACCATCAACCGATCTCAAGACGTCATTGAACGATGCCCTCAGAGAATTTGGCGTATCTATTTAAATTTGTCTTAGGAAAGAAACCGGATTCTCAAACAAAATATTTATTCAAAACTCTCGTTCTGTTTTTTAACGACCTCCTGAATCATTCTATTTGAAAAAGATCCTGATCATACAAACAGCATCCATCGGAGATGTAATCTTATCAACTGCTCTAGCCGGGAAGCTTCATGACTATTATCCTGAAGCTAAAATTGATTACCTGATTAAGAACGGGATGGAATCATTGTTTAGTGGTCATCCTTTTATAAATAACCTGCTGGTCTGGAATAAAAAGAAAGACAAGTATCTTAATCTTTTCCGGATCCTGGTCAGGGTTCGTCACAACCGTTATGATGCAGTCATAAATGTTCAGCGATTTGTTTCTACAGGAATCATAGCAGGTCTCTCGGGTGCAAAACTCCGTGCAGGCTTCGACAAGAACCCTTTTTCTTTTCTTTTCAACATCAGGATTAAACACCTTATTGGCCAGGAGTCTTTGGGATTGCATGAGACCGACAGGAATCAAAAACTGATAGCATCGTTCACCGATACAAAGGCTTCCCGCCCTGAATTGTTTCCTGAACTTAAAGATTTCGAAGCTGTAAGCAAATATAAATCATCTCCTTATGTTTGCATTGCACCGGCTTCGTTGTGGAATACGAAACAGTTTCCTGCTGAAAAATGGATTGAACTGATTCAGAAACTACCTTCCGGTTTAATCGTCTATCTGCTTGGATCTCCAACAGATTCTGTGCTTTGCAAACTTATTCAAAAAGAATCCTCCAACGCCGATGTCCATGATCTGTCAGGTTCATTAAGTCTTCTCCAAAGTGCTGCCCTTATCAAAGATGCAAAGATGAATTATGTGAATGATTCTGCTCCCATGCATATTGCTTCAGCAATGAATGCACCTGTGACAGCTATCTTTTGTTCAACTGTTCCTGAATTTGGATTTGGCCCTTTGTCTGACAAATCTGCAATTGTTGAAACAGAGGAAACACTTTCTTGTCGGCCTTGTGGTGTCCATGGATATAACACTTGCCCCGAGAAACATTTTAAATGCGCTCAAACAATTCTTATTAAAAGCTTGTTGAATACACTCTATGAAAGAAACTAGCCAATACGAACAGGAATTATGGCGTACCGTTGAGATATTAAGATCAGGAGGTACCATTCTTTATCCCACAGATACCGTCTGGGGTATCGGCTGTGATGCAACTAATTTTGTAGCAATAGAAAACGTGTATAAGCTAAAACACAGGGTAGAAAGCAAGAGCCTCATTGTGTTGCTTAATGATGAAACCAAACTTCCTGAGTATGTCGAAAAGGTACCCGATATTTCTTATGATCTGATCAATAGCCTTAATAAACCTACTACAATTATCTACTCAAAAGCAAAAAATCTGGCCGCTAATGTAATCGCCCAGGATGGTTCCATTGCTATCCGTGTAACTAAAGACCAATTCTGTAGTGACCTGATTAAACTTTTAGGCAAACCTATCGTATCAACCTCTGCAAATATTTCCGGCGATCCGAGTCCGATAATATATCGCGATGTTCCTGATGACATATTAAATGGCGTCGATTACATTGTTAATCTTTACCATTCAAGAATGAACAGTTCTAAACCATCCACCATCATCCGCCTGTTTGAAAATGGAGAATTCATTATCGTAAGGAACTAAAACACATTGTCAGTGTCTGTTTTTCTATAAATTTAGTTCCATTTCCATTCTTTTCTGAACAATCGTAATAATTATCTGTTTTGGTTTTTGATCGATATAAAAAGATAATGAAACCAGAAATGGAAAAACAACTATACAGCATACAAACCACCGAAAAAGATGTTCTTCGGAAATGGTACTACCTCATGACATTAGGCCGAAAACTAGACGACAGGGCCCCAAATTACCTTAAACAAGCACTCGGTTGGTCTTACCATGCACCCTATGCAGGGCATGATGGAATTCAACTTGCCATTGGACAGGTATTTGAAAAAAACGTTGATCATCTGTTCCCGTATTATCGTGATATGCTCACAGCCATATCATCCGGAATGACTGCAGAGGAAATCATACTGAACGGAATTTCAAAAGCAGGTGACACTGCTGGTGGTGGACGACACATGTCTAATCACTTTGCCAAGCCGGAATGGAATATTCACAATGTCTCTTCCGCTACAGGCAACCACACACTGCACGCCGTCGGTGTTGCCCGTGGAATCAAGAAATACAATGCACCCGGTGTCTCAATCAGTTCACAGGGTGAATCTTCAACTTCTGAGGGATATGTTTTTGAAGCAATTAATGGCGCCTCTAATGAAAGGTTACCCGTAATCTTCGTGATTCAGGATAACCATTATGGGATTTCTGTTCCCAAGCGTGACCAGACTGCCAATTTCTTTGCTGCCGAAAACTATAAAGGGATCAAGAACTTGCGCATCATTTATTGTGACGGCAAAAATGTATTCGATTCCATGAATGCCATGACCGAAGCCAAACGTTATGCTACAGAAAATCAGTTACCTGTTATTGTGCATGCCAGTTGTGTGCGGATACATTCGCATTCAAATTCTGATCGCCAGGATTTGTATCGCGATGACAATGAACTACATTGTGCCAAAGCAGCAGATCCTTTGAACAGATACCGGATTACGTTGATTAAATCGGGTAAGTTTACAGAAGAAGAACTGAATCAGATTGATACGGAAGCACAAGCTGAAGTCTCAAAGGCACATAAAAAAGTAATTATTTCACCTAATCCTGACCCTGCATCTATTTTTAATTTTGTAACTCCTCCACCGTATATTTCCACAAAATATCCTGAAGGTCTTCCTAAGGTTGAGAGCGGTGAAAAATGGAAACTCATCAAGGCCCTCAATGAAACACTGAAGGCCGAATTCAGGCATAATTCCAATACCTTCATCTGGGGACAGGATGTGGCTAACAAAGAAAAGGGTGGAATCTTCAATGTGACCAAAGGGTTACAACAGGAATTTGGCAAAGAAAGAGTCTTCAATGCTCCCATTGCCGAAGATTACATCGTTGGAACAGCAAATGGAATGAGCAGGTTTCGTGACGATATACGCATTATTGTGGAAGGAGCAGAATTTGCAGATTATTTCTGGCCTGCCATGGAACAACTAGTCGAATTATCACACGAATACTGGCGTACAAATGGTCAGTTCTCTCCGAATGTTGTTATTCGATTAGCTTCGGGAGGATATATCGGTGGTGGTCTTTATCATTCGCAAACCATTGAAGGATCGATGACTACATTTCCCGGACTCAGGGTTGTCTATCCCAGTTTTGCTGATGATGCTGCAGGCCTTTTGCGTACTGCAATTCGTTCAAAAGGTCCAACAATCTTTATGGAACCCAAAGCGCTCTACAACGATCCGGTTGCTGAAGCTTATGTACCTAAAGACTTTGAAGTACCCTTTGGAAAAGCACGCATCCGTCGCCCCGGTACCGATCTTTCAATCATTACTTATGGTAACACAACGCACATGTCTCTTGAAGTTGCTGAACGTATCTTTACTGAAACAGGAAAAAATATTGAGGTAATCGATCTGCGCTCACTCTTACCACTCGATAATGAATCTATTCTGGCTTCTGTCCGCAAAACCGGTCGTGCATTAGTTGTTCATGAAGATAAGGTGTTTGGAGGTTTTGGAGGAGAAGTTGCTGCAATGATCACTGAAGAAGCCTTCAACAGCCTGGACGCTCCTGTGAAAAGAGTGGGTTCGACTTTTACCCCGGTAGGATTTAACCGAATCCTCGAACACGCCATACTCCCCAATGCTGAACGGATTTACACAGCTGTAAAAGAAATTTTAGCTTATTGATTTCAAAAAAAAGTATTACTTTTATTTGAAAATTATTTGAAAAAGGTGTTACTATTTATTGATCAGGAATAATTTAAGGAGAATTCACCAATACTTGAAGAATGGTTAATGGATACCCTAAGAGTATCCATTAAGTATACTTCAAGTATCCTTCAACTCATAATTTTTACTCCAGTAACCCGGAATTTTAAAAAGAAATTTCAATTTTTAAAGAAACTCTTTAGAAACTGTTTAAAATTTCTCTAAATGGAGTTTAAGAACCATCGGAAACGGATTTTCTGTTGTAGGGACGCAAAATATTGCGTCTCTACGTGATGTAAATAGGCAGCACTAGAATGTTTTTGTATGTCCAACGGATAAACAGAAACTAAATTTAAACAGTTTCTTAGTTTGGGTTTTTCTTTTTTGATAAAATAATCAGTTAAACTGATTATTTTTCACTTCAGAAGCCAATCTCTTCGCTTCTTCATTTTGTAAATCGAATAATTAGATATAAGTTTGAACTTTGGCAATAAAATCCGAATTTATGTCTTTTCAAAATTTTGTCAATACTACTCGAAAACACAATATAAATGACCAGTGGCTCCTTATTATCGGAGCACCTCTTTTGGGTATAGCTCTTGCAGTCATGCCTTTTTTACTGGTTAACAGATATTTATCCGGAGTTAACATCTGGATTACTATCGGTATCAGTGTCCTCTTTTCAATCATTTGCTGGATTGGATGCAGACATATTGTTTTCACCCTCTGGAAGGTTTTCCCCTGGGATAAAAAGGCCAAACTACATTTACTGATTGAAATACCCGGAATATTTGCATGGGTGACAATTTTATGTACGCTCTTCAGTTTGTGGATTACTTCATATTTCTTTCATCAATCGTTTTACTTCACCACCACATTCTGGCACAATGTATTGATAGCCAATTTCGTGGCGTTCTTTGTTACTTCAATCCATGAAGGTATTTTCTTTTATATCCAATGGAAATACAATATTCAGCGTTCAGAGGATCTTGAAAAGTCAACCTATGAGGCGCAATATGAAAATCTCCGGAGCCAGGTAAATCCTCATTTTCTTTTTAACAGCCTGAACACACTGGCAGCCCAGATCGAATGTAATCCTGAAGCGGTCTCTTTTGTCGAAAACCTTTCCGATTTCCTGCGTTATTCACTGAGTAACACTGGACGGGAACTGGTGCCGCTCAAAGAAGAAATCGAAATGATTCAAAAATACAAATACCTGCAACAATCACGATTTGGACAGAATCTGGAAATCAATATTGATGTGGATGAAAAGTCACTAAAGGAATATATTGCGCCACTTGCCCTTCAGATGCTGGTCGAAAATGCCATCAAACACAATATTATCTCTAAAGATAAACCTTTAATTATCAATATCTTTATTTCGAACAATCATTATCTTTCTGTCGAAAACAATCTTCAGAAAAAGATTGAACCGGGTCGTTCAACGGGTATAGGTCTGAAAAATATCAGCAATCGTTACCAGTATCTTACTAACCGGAAAGTGATCTTCCTTGAAACATCTCTCAAGTACAAAATCTCCATACCTTTAGTAGAAATTGACACAACAAGAGTCGTAAAATAAATATATTCATGACGATGAAAGCATTGATTATTGAAGATGAACAGCATGCAGCTCAGAGGCTTATCAGCCTTTTAAACGATACGGGGCGCAAGATTGAAATACTCGATACCCTCGACAGCATTGAATCATCCATCAAATGGTTAAATAAAAATCCGGATCCGGATGTGATATTTCTGGATATCCAGTTAGCCGATGGATTGAGTTTTGCAATCTTTGACCAGGTCGAAGTGAAAAGCCCAGTCATTTTTGCAACGGCGTATGATGAATATGCCATCAAGGCTTTTGAGATCAATAGCATAGACTATTTGTTGAAACCAATCAAGCTTGAAAGACTCGAAGCCAGTCTGGACAAACTGGAGAAACTGCGACCCACCATGACGCCAACGGATATCTCATCACAACTTCAAAATATGATTCTGGATTATCATGAGAGAAATAAGACCTATCGTACACGCTTTCTGGTAAATAAGGCGGATAGTATGATTCCGATTGCTGCTGAAGATATCGCCTATCTCTATACGGAAGATAAAGTGGTTTTTTTAATCACAAAGGATAATCGCAGGTTTATGTTGAATTACAGTCTTGATCAGTTGGAAAAACAATTGAATCCCGATATGTTTTTCAGGGTCAACAGACAATTTATTATTGCCATGCGCAGTATCCATAAGATCCATAACTATTTCAACTACAAACTAAAAGTAGAGCTAACGCCGGTTTCGGCACAGGAAGTTATCGTAAGTCGTCAAAAGGTAGCCGAGTTCAAAGAATGGCTCGATCATTAATGTATCGATTATGATTTTACCTTGATTTTAATCTCCTGTCCGGGCACTAACTCTTCGCCTTTTAATTTATTCCATTGTTTAATTTTATTAATGGAAGTTTCATTTTTATTTGCAATGTCTAAAAGCGTATCACCAGGTTGAACTTTATAGGTCAGGTATTGTGTTTCCCCCTGTTGATTCTTGTTATCTGAAGAATTATCTTTATATGATTTTGCCAAATCTTGGTCACCTGAGTTCTTCTTTCCTGAGACCTGATTAGAAGCCAGGACAGTTTCGTTGTATGCTGCCGATTTATTAACGATCAATTGTTGACCTTTTAAGATGCTTCCTTTTTTATTAAGGTTATTCCATTCTTTCAACTGAGCAATCGTTGTATTGTATTTTTTAGACAATAAGGCAAGTGACTCCCCTGTTTTAACTTTGTGATATAGATTGTCTTTTCTTGTTGCGTTTGATTCTTTACCATTTTTGGCCAGTAAACTCTCAACATTAATCTTTCCTTTTTGCTCACTGTTAACATAAAAAGCTGTTTCATTATTCACAAAATCAGGTATACATCTTCTGGGAAGACTAATAAAATAAGATTTATCATTTGTTGCGGGAATAACACCTTTGCGAAATTCCGGGTTAAGAAACAATAATTCATCTTTTGAAACATTTAATCTTTCAGAGAGAACCTCAAAGGTTAAATAGTCTTTAACAACTACTGTGTCAATTTCGTGATATTTATAAACAGGCATGATGGGAACAAGGTTATGATCACTGGCATGGCTCATCACATAAGTAACTGCGATAAAGGCAGGCACATAGTCACTTGTTTCTCTTGGCAGGTATTTGCATATCTGCCAAAAATCGGTCTTACCACCTGATCTGATAATTGCTTTGTTTACATTGCCGGATCCACAATTATAAGCAGCCATTACAAGCAGCCAGTTTTTGTGGACTTTGTACAGAGCGTTCAGGTATTTACAAGCTGAAATTGTAGATTTGTATGGATCACTGCGTTCGTCTACAAATTTGTTTACATCAAGCTTGTATTGTCTCCCGGTTGCATTCATAAATTGCCATAGTCCTCCTGCACCAACAGGTGATCTGGCAATGGGATTCAATGCAGATTCCACTATTGCCAGATACTTCATTTCAAGCGGGATCCCGTATCTGTCCATAATTTCCTCAATCATAGGGAAATAAAGTTGTGCAAAGCCAAGCACGCGTTCAGTTAATGCTCGTTTTCTTACAGCGTACAGTTCGATCATGTCCTTTACCCGGCTATTAAAAACCAAAGGAATGGGCGAAGTCTTTGCTAACTGGGAAATACGATCTGTGTAAACAGAATCGGAATAAGAGGGAACAAAATCATTGGCAAAATTATGTGTATTGCTATAGTTTAGATCATATAGGTTATTTGCTCTATCGAAAAACTGAAGGTTTGAAAGACTGTCAAGCATTGCAGCTATAGGATTATCCGGCATATTCATATTTGGTGCCATGGAAGAAGAATCCTTCTTATCCTGTCCCATTCCAATTTGAGCTTTTGCTGTTGATCCAATAAATAAAAATGCCAGTATAATATAGAGAAATGAATGCTTCATGCTTTAAAAAATATCTTTAAATAGTCTTCCAGGTGTAGGATGAATGGCTAAAGATAGCATGAAAAAATATTTCCAAGCCAGATTTATGTTAACATTTTAGAACTATTAACATTTCAATTAAATCGGATAACTCAATTATTTACGTTTTGAATCCAATTAAGGGAATAACCTATTCCCAAATATGAGGCTTATGAATAAACATTAAATGGAGGTTCAATAAAACAAATCTGTTAGTCTAAATTACTGATAACGTGTTGATAGAAAAAACTGTTATAGACCGAAGCTATAAAGACTAATTCTTACTAAACAGTCGATGGAAGAATGATTTTTTAACACCCCCTTTCAGATGTACAATTTTTCCTGCTGAAGGAATAGAATCTCCCGTTTCAGGATTCAGTTCTTTCAAAGATTTTACCTGCACACCGGTGAATTGAGATATCGAATACCAGGTATCATTGGGCTGTACGGTGTAGGTTTCGCGGATTCCCTCAGATTTCTTCTTCTCAAGATAAACGATCTGACCATCTGTTAATGTTTCATTTCGTTTCATATCATTTAATCTTGCCAGTTTACCTGCCCTAACATTTGCATCACCCCCCATAGAGAGAAATGAATCATTCTTATTGGCAAAAACAAAAAGAATTCCGTTGTTCATATATACTTTTCTTCCTGCTTTTCTCTCTTCAACAAATGTAAAATCTTCAGCTCCAGGCTGTACATATTCCGGATGATAATACTGATATTTAGTCTCTGCCATTGATGGTTTTGCTACTTTATAAGTCTTTGCAGGCAAATTCACTTTAAAGTTGTCGTATTTATCGAGTTCGTAATCTTCGATCACTTTGATTAATATATCCGCGTAACGTGGGTTTGTAGCATAACCTGCCTTTCTTAACCCATTGGCCCAAGCCTTATAATCAAAAACACCAATCTGAAATAATGAAGCATACCGAGGTCGTTGTGTCAGAAAAAGGGAATGATCCCTGAATGATTCATCAGCTGATTTATATTTCCGAAAGCATTCTTTTGGGGCATCATCATCCTGAGAAAATGTGGCGCCATCCCAACCTTCGTGACATTTTATTCCAAAATGATTATTTGCTTTTACTGCCAGTTCGCTCTTTCCTGCGCCCGATTCTATCAATCCCTGCGACAATGTAATACTTGCCGGAATATGAAAAAGCTTCATTTCCCTGATGGCAACAGGTGAGTATTTATCAATATATTCAAGGTATATGTCACGTTTATAGGTAGTTTGAGATTTACCTTCCAGTGCGAAAAAAGACAATACCAGGGATAAAACAAACAGCTTAAGTGAATAGCATCTAAACATAATCAGTCATTTCAGGATGTCAAATATAGAAAAACTAGTAATTGGTTAGTAAATTTTTGATTATTTATTGCAAATAGATTTCTTTTAAAAATATTACTTTTGCATCCAACACTATGGATACTATACTTAAATATTTCCCGCACCTCACTGACTTGCAGAAACAAAAATTTGCAATGTTGCCTGAATTATATGCCAACTGGAACAGTCAGATCAATGTAATTTCACGAAAAGACATTGAACATCTCATGGAACGCCATGTATTGCATTCATTAGGGATAACAAATATTGTCAAGTTTGTGAAGGGAACTGAGATACTGGATGTCGGTACCGGAGGTGGATTCCCCGGGATTCCACTTGCCATACTTTTTCCTGATGCTGAATTTTTACTGGTTGATTCGATCGGCAAGAAAATCAAAGTAGTCAATGAAGTGGCTAATGCATTGGAACTTCAAAACGTCAAAGCCATTCAGGCACGTGCAGAAGATATTAATGGTAAGTTTGACTTTGTGGTCAGTCGTGCGGTCACAGCTCTTCCTGAATTCATGAAATGGGTATCAGGAAAAATAAAAGACAAAAACATTAATTCAATTAATAATGGAGTTTTATATCTCAAAGGGGGTGACATAGATAGTGAACTTACACCTTTGAATAATTTCTGGAAAGTATATGAACTTCATGATTATTTTAAGGAGCCTTTTTTTGAATCAAAGAAGGTTGTACATCTTTGGAAACTGATTTAAAGTGGGCTTAAAACCCTCAAAAACATTATTGTGAATGTATTAACAAAAATTTTATCTTAGTCAAACAATTGTATACATAAACAGTTTACTTTTGCTCATTGTTATTCTTTAAACAGGAAAGAGGCACTTCTTTACTCAATTATTGTTTAACATCATGAATAACAATGCAATAAATAATTTTTTGAACATAATAAGCTATGGCACCAACTATTCAAAATACGCCAACCGACTATTTGCCTGTTTTAATGCAGGCAGCTGTAGTGATTGGTTTTGTCGTAACAGTCATGCTGGCTACCCATTATTTAGGTCCGGCAAGGAAAACAAAACGCAAGCTACAAAACTTTGAATGTGGCATTGAACAGGTAGGGAATGCCAGAAGTCCTTTTTCAGTAAAATATTTTCTGATCGCCATATTGTTTGTCCTTTTCGACGTGGAAGTAATTTTCATGTATCCCTGGGCTGTTAACTTCAGAGAGTTAGGGGCATTTGGTTTTTGGGAAATGTTGATTTTTATGGGATTCCTGCTTTCAGGCTTTCTTTATCTTTTTTTGAAGGGAGCCTTTACATGGGATCGTTTTAATAAGCCGGAAGGCGATAAATAAGAACTATCGATGGACTCAAATAATAATAATTTCACGGTTGTTGATGCTCCTGAAGGTTATTCAGGGAGTGGTTTCTTTGCCACCACGATGGACAAAGCGATTGGGCTGGCCAGGATGAATTCATTATGGCCATTGCCTTTTGCTACTTCATGTTGTGGCATTGAATTCATGGCGACTATGGCACCACATTACGATCTTTCAAGGTTTGGAATGGAACGATTGAGTTTCTCCCCAAGGCAAAGCGATCTGTTGATGGTAATGGGAACAATTGCAAAAAAGATGGGCCCCATTCTTCAGGAGGTGTATGTTCAGATGGCCGAACCCCGTTGGGTGATAGCTGTTGGAGCCTGTGCTGCCAGTGGAGGGATTTTTGACACCTATAGCGTATTACAAGGCATTGACCGTGTTATACCTGTAGATGTTTATGTTCCGGGGTGTCCCCCAAGGCCTGAACAAATCATCAATGGCATTTTAAAGATTCAGGATTTGGTTCATAACGAATCAGGACGTCGAAGATATTCATCTGAATACAAAGAATTATTAGCAAAATACGGTATCGAATAATGTTTGTAATTAACCAGGAAATAGTAGACCTGACTTCAGAAAAGCTCAGGAACCGTTTCGGAGAGGCCATTCTTTCCGAAGAGGCAGAAATGGATATGCCAGTTTATGTTGTCAAAAAAGAGATCATCGCTGATTTATTAAGATTTCTCTATGACGATGAAACTTTAAAATACAGGTTTCTGACTACCCTTTGTGGTATTCATTATCCTGAAAGTGATCAACCTTTTGGAGTGATTTATCACCTCCATAGCCTTGAGAACAACCAACGTATCCGGATCAAAACATTTACTACGATTGAAGATATCACCATTCCTTCAGCAACAGCAGTATTTGCCGGTGCCAACTGGATGGAAAGAGAAACCTTTGATTTTTATGGCATTCTTTTTACCGGTCATCCAAATTTGAAACGAATTCTTAATGTTGACGATATGGATTATTTCCCGATGCGGAAAGAATATCCACTCGAAGATGGAACAAGAAAAGATAAGAATGATGATTTTTTTGGTCGTTAAGCCAACGCAGTAAGAAATCCTAAATTGATCATTGATGTTAGTTATCAGGAAATGAAAGAAGATATCAGGAAAAACATAGATCCCACCGACGTTGCCGGAAATGAGGTTCATGAATTTGTTACGCTCAATGTGGGCCCCACCCACCCTGCCACCCATGGTGTCTTTCAAAATGTAATGACAATGGATGGTGAGTATGTAGTAGATACAACTCAAACTATCGGATATATACACCGTGCTTTTGAAAAGATTGCAGAACGCAGGGCATACTATCAGATTCTTCCACTGACTGACCGCTTGAATTATTGCTCATCACCTTTAAATAATACGGGTTATCTGATGGCTGTTGAGAAACTTTTGGGACTTGAGATTCCAAAACGTGTTCAATATATGCGGGTAATCATCATGGAACTTGCCCGGATAGCAGACCACAATGTATGCAATTCCGTAATCGGTGTTGATACAGGAGCCCTTACTGTCTTCACCTATATGTTTCAGGACAGGGAAAAAATTTATGAGATCTGGGAGCAGATTTGTGGTTCAAGATTGACTACCAGTATCGGCAGAATCGGAGGATTTGAACGCAACTGGAATGAAAAAGCATGGAGTCTTCTGCGTACTTTTATGAAGGAATACCCTCCAAGACTGAAAGAATTTGAAACACTTTTAAGCAGGAACCGAATCTTTTTGGATCGTACTGTTGATGTTGGCGCTATCTCTGCTGAGAAGGCCCTCAATTATGGCTTTACAGGACCAAACCTTCGGGCTGCCGGGGTTGATTATGATGTTCGCATTGCATCACCCTACTGCTCTTACGAAGATTTTGAATTTATCATCCCTGTAGGCACAACAGGTGATACACACGATCGCTTTATGGTTCGCCAGGAAGAGATGTGGCAGAGCATGAGCATCATCAACCAGGCTATTGCCAAATTGGATGCTATGGATGACAAAGAGACCTTTAATGCAAACAACGATTTCTTTGTTATGCCTCCTAAAGAGAAGGTTTACAATGATATGGAATCACTCATTTTCCATTTTAAACAGGTAATGGGTGAAATTGATCCCCCGAAAGGTGAGATCTATCACGCAATCGAAGCTGGAAACGGGGAACTCGGTTTTTATATTGTCAGCGATGGTGGCCGTTCGCCCTACCGCCTTCATTTCCGTCGTCCTTGTTTTATTTATTATCAGGGATATCCCGACATGATAAAAGGCAACCTGCTTTCTGATGCGATTATCACATTAAGCAGCATGAATGTTATTGCCGGAGAGCTTGATGCGTAATTTATTGAAAGTTATTTTTTAAATTAAATGATTGATTTTTTCTGAACGATGGATAATGAAATCAAATTTTCTGCTGAATCACTTGAGCTGGTAAAAAGCATCATTGCCCGCTACCCTGAAGGAAAACAAAAGTCGGCTTTATTGCCAATATTACATATTGCTCAAGCCGAGTTCGGTGGATGGTTAAGTGTGGATACAATGAATTATGTTGCCGGTTTACTTAAACTGGAACAGATTGAAGTGTATGAAGTTGCTACTTTCTATACCATGTTCAATCTCGAACCGGTTGGAGAATGTGTCATGGAAGTCTGTCAGACCGGTCCATGCATGCTCAATGGGGCAGGCGAAATCATTCAACATATTTCAAAAAAGCTCAACATAAAACCGGGAGAGACCACAGCAGACGGGAAGTTTACACTTAAGACCGTCGAATGCCTTGCAGCCTGTGGAACTGCCCCTGTAATGATGGTGGGAGATAAATATCATGAGAATCTTACAACTGAAAAAGTTGATTCAATGATTGATGCGTGGTGCAAATGTGGAAAATCATCGCACACTAACCCTTATAAAGACTAACAAGAAGCACTCACTATAAATGGGTATCAAGATATTAACCGAGCACATACTCAACCCCGAACTCCATAAGTTTGAGGTTTACCGAAAAACCGGCGGCTATGCCGCAGTTGAGAAGGCTTTAAAAACCATGTCTCCCGACGGAGTAATGGAAGAAGTAAAGAAATCCGGCCTTCGTGGTCGTGGTGGCGCAGGTTTTCCTACAGGCATGAAATGGAGTTTTCTCGATCGCAAGTCTGAAAATCCACGTTACCTGGTCTGCAATGCTGATGAAGGGGAACCGGGTACTTTCAAAGACCGTTACCTGATGGAATTCAATCCCCATTCTCTTATTGAAGGGATGATTGTTTCAAGTTTTGCCCTGGGAGTTAACGATGCATATATTTATCTGCGTGGAGAATTTTTCTATATCCTGCGCATTCTTGAAAAAGCAATCGCCGAGGCTACTGAAAAAGGCTTCCTTGGAAAAAACATACTGGGATCGGGCTACTCGCTCAATCTTTATTGCCATCCGGGTGCCGGAGCTTATATTTGTGGAGAAGAGACTGCATTGCTCGAATCTTTGGAAGGTAAACGCGGGAACCCAAGGCTAAAACCCCCCTTCCCTGCTGTATCCGGTTTATACAATTGCCCTACTGTAGTCAACAATGTTGAAACATTGGCGCTTGTTCCCTGGATAGTTAACAATGGTGGAGATCAGTTTTCACAAATCGGTGTAGGCCGCAGTACAGGAACTAAACTCATTTCTGCAAGTGGTCACATCAAGAATCCCGGTATCTATGAAATCGAAATGGGACTTCCCGTGGAAGAATTCATTTACAGCGATAACTTCTGTGGTGGAATGAAAAACGGGAAACCGTTGAAGGCAGTAATTGCAGGAGGTTCATCTGTTCCTATCCTGCCGGCTAACCTTATTTTGACTACTGCTAAAGGTGAACCTCGTAATATGTCTTATGAATCTCTCTCCGATGGAGGATTTGAAACAGGAACCATGTTGGGTTCGGGTGGATTCATCGTGATGGATGAGAGCACCTGTATCGTTCGTAATCTTTATAATTTCACCCGTTTTTACCGTCACGAATCCTGTGGACAATGCAGCCCATGCCGTGAAGGAACCAGTTGGATGGAAAAGATTCTTTACCGCATCGAAAATGGTGACGGCAGAATGCATGACATTGACCTGTTGTTTAATATTCAGAAAAATATCGAGGGAAAAACAATCTGTCCGCTTGGCGATGCGGCAGCATGGCCTGTAGCCAGTGCCATCAGACATTTCCGCCAGGAGTTTGAAGAGCACGTCTCGCGCAAGGGCTGCTGGTTCGAATAGTTGTTTACCCCATTAAAAAATGACTGACTGATGATCAAAGTAACAATCGATAATATAGAAGTTGAAGTTGAAAAAGGGACAACGATACTCAATGCTGCCCGTAAAATAGGTGGCAAAGTGGTTCCTCCAACAATGTGTTATTACTCCAAACTACAAAATACAGGGGGAAAGTGCCGCACTTGCATCGTCAAGGTTGTAAAAGGCTCGGCAGCAGACCCAAGGCCCATGCCCAAACTGGTTGCTTCATGTTCTACACCGGTTCAGGATGGCATGGTGGTCGAAAACAACATATCTGAAGAGGTCAAAGAAGCCCGTAAGGGTGTGGTTGAATTTCTATTAACCAATCATCCTCTCGACTGTCCTATCTGTGATCAGGCCGGTGAATGCGACTTGCAGGATCTCTCCTATGGATTTGGCGAAGGCGAAAGCAGATACGAAGAGGAAAGACGCAGGTTTGATATTATTGATCTTGGACCCAATATTCAACTCAACAATAACCGTTGCATCCTTTGTTACCGTTGCGTTTATCTTTCAGCACAACTCACCAATAAAAGACTGATGGGCGTTCTTTTCAGAGGCGATCATTCAGAGATTTCAACCTATATCAATGAGGCTGTCGAAAACGACTTCTCAGGAAACGTCATTGATGTTTGTCCTGTTGGAGCACTTACCGACAGAAAATCACGTTTCAAGAGTCGGGTCTGGTTTACCAAACCCTATGACGCACATCGTGATTGTCCAAAATGTGCAGGTAAAGTGGTGCTTTGGGCCAAAGGCAATGATGTTGTCAGGCTGACAGGTCGCAAAGATGAGTTCGGCGAAGTTGAAGATTTCATCTGCAATGAATGCCGGTTCGATAATAAACTTGTTTCAGACTGGATCATCGAAGGCCCCCGACACATCAAACGTGAATCGGTCATCTCTTTGAACCACTACGAAAATATCAACAAATTAAAAACGACTCCACCAAAGGTCTAATCCTTAATATTATTACTCAATGGAATTGAACGAATTCATTTTCAAGGCTGTACTGCTAGTCATCATCTTCTCAGTCTCATTGGTTGTTGCGATGTACAGCACCTATGGAGAACGAAAAATTGCAGCATTTATGCAGGACAGGATCGGCCCTAACCGTGCCGGTATATTCGGTCTGCTGCAACCTGTTGCCGATGGAGTCAAAATGTTTATGAAGGAAGAGATCATTCCGCTGGCTTCCAATAAACGTATTTTCATACTGGGACCCAGTATTGCCATGTTCACAGCCTGTATGACCAGTGCCGTGATCCCCTGGGGCAGCAATCTGACCATTTCCGGGAAGATCTATCCTATGCAGGTCGCAGATCTCAACATTGGCATTTTATATGTTTTCGCAATGATCTCTGTTGGCGTATATGGTATCATGCTAGGCGGCTGGGCTTCAAACAATAAATATTCTCTGCTCAGCGCTATTCGTGCAGCATCGCAGATGATCAGTTATGAACTGGCTATGGGTCTTGCTATCATTGCACTGATCATGGCTAATGGATCACTCAGTCTGACAGACATCGTAGCACATCAGAAAAACGGTTTATGGAACATCCTGATTCAACCATTGGGATTCCTCATCTTTCTGATCACTGCCTTTGCCGAGACCAACCGTGCGCCCTTTGACCTGCCCGAATGCGAAACTGAATTGATCGGTGGATATCATACCGAATACAGCTCTATGAAACTTGGATTTTATCTCTTTGCAGAGTATATAAACATGTTCGTTTCATCGGCAGTGATCTCTACCCTCTATTTTGGCGGATATCATATGCCTTTCATCGAAAACATGGCGCTTTCGCCCAACACTATTGCACTATTGGGAACTGCCTTCCTCTTTATTAAAATACTATTTTTTATTTTTGTATTCATGTGGGTGCGGTGGACATTACCCCGCTTCCGCTACGATCAGTTAATGAATTTAGGATGGAAGATATTGGTACCTCTTGCAATCCTGAATATCATCATTACAGGAGCAGCAATCCTGTTGTTTTAGCATTTGAAGAAAGAACATTATGAAGAGTCTATCAAATAAATCTAAGGTTGTATCAAACAAAAAAATGACTTTTTGGGAGAGCATCTACCTGCCTGCAATTATCAAGGGCATGTCGATTACGCTCAAACATTTCTTCATGAAAAAGGCTTCGGTTCAGTATCCTGAAAAGCAACGCCCGATGAGTCCTGTTGCCCGAGGTCGTCATGTACTGAAGCTTGATGACGAAGGACGCGAAAGATGTACTGCATGTGGTTTATGTGCATTGAGCTGTCCTCCTGAAGCCATAACAATAGTGGCAGCCGAACGTAAACCGGGAGAAGAAAACCTTTACCGTGAAGAGAAATATGCAGCCTCTTTTGAAATCAACATGTTGCGCTGTATCTTTTGTGGCGACTGCGAAGATGCCTGTCCAAAAGAAGCGATCTTCCTTACGGAACAACTTGTCGTGACCGAATATGACAGAAAAGATTTCATTTACGGGAAAGACAAACTGGTAGAGAAAATGAATAACCGCATCGATGTCACTAAACGACAGACCAAAGCGGTGCTTGAATTCAAGAAAAACAAACGTTATCAACATAATCGCTAATCTAACGCCGGCAAATACATAAGAATCATGAGTCTGATATTTTATATCCTGGCAGCCGTAGCCATAATAAGTGCACTGGTAGTCGTTTTTTCAAAGAGTCCGGTCAATAGCGTCATTGCGCTCATTGTGACTTTTCTGGCTATTGCAGGTCATTACATTTTGTTAAATGCACAGTTTCTTGCAGTAGTCCATATCATCGTTTACACCGGAGCCATCATGGTGCTTTTCCTCTTTGTGATCATGCTACTCGACATGAACCGTGAAAACGAACCACACAAGAAATGGACAACAAAACTTGCAGCCGTCATCTCAGGAGGTCTCCTGTTGCTGGTGTTGCTTGCAGCTTTAAAAAAGCTATCTATTATGCCAATTCAACATGCGGTAAATAACAAAATGGGTCTGGTCCATGATCTTGGTCAGGTTTTGTTTAAAGATTTTTTATTACCCTTCGAAGCAACATCCGTATTATTTCTGGCAGCTATGGTCGGTGCGTTGATGCTTGGTAAACATGAAAAGAATAATATTTAAGAAATGGAAAAGATTACAAATGCCATACAGGTAGTGCCCATACAGCATTATATTTATCTCAGCCTGATCTTGTTTACGATTGGTATTGTTGGTGCATTGTTGCGCCGGAATTCAATTATCGTTCTGATGTGTATAGAGTTGATGTTAAATGCAGCAAATCTTTTGCTGGCAGCTTTCTCAGCTTATCATGGTGATGCCGCAGGACAGGTTTTTGTTTTCTTTATCATGGTGGTTGCAGCGGCTGAAGTAGCCGTGGGTCTTGCAATCCTCGTCCTGATGAAACGAAACAATCATTCATTAGACATCAACCTGTTGAACAGACTGAGAGACAATAATTAACTAAGAATTTAAAAGAACTGGATATATGATACAATTCGCATGGATGATTCCGCTCTTCCCCTTACTAGGATTCGTCATCAATGGAATCGGAAAGAAAACCATCAGCCGTAAGGGCTCGGGAATAATTGCCAGTGTGGCTGTCTTTCTCTCATTTGCGATAGTGGGTGCGCTATATTTACAGGTAGCCAATGGAACGTTGCAAACCGCAACTCTGGATATATTTAATTGGCTCAATGTAGCCGGTTTGAAGATTCCATTTTCATTTCTGATTGATCCGCTATCCGTAACGATGATGCTGATTGTTACCGGAGTTGGCTTGTTGATTCACATCTATTCCATTGGTTATATGGGTGATGATGAACATGCAAATACCTTCTTCGAATACATGAATCTCTTCATATTCTTTATGCTGATGTTGGTCATTGGCGCCAACTTCCTTATTCTGTTCATTGGCTGGGAAGGTGTTGGATTGTGTTCATATCTGTTGATCGGTTTTTGGTTCAAAAACAACGATTATAATTACGCTGCCCGCAAAGCTTTCATCATGAACCGCATTGGTGATCTGGGCTTTCTGCTTGGCATCATCCTTTTATATTATCAGTTTCACACTGTTAATTTCCTTGAAGTTTTCAGCATGGCAGGAACGATGCATGTCGGAGAACCGGTCATTACAGTTATCACGATTTTACTCCTGATTGGAGCCTTAGGTAAAAGTGCCCAGATTCCATTATACACATGGTTACCCGATGCCATGGCAGGTCCTACTCCGGTATCAGCCCTCATCCATGCAGCAACCATGGTTACCGCCGGTATCTATATGATTGCCCGTAGCAGCGCACTCTTTGTACTTGCACCTATTACGATGAACATCATTATCGTGATCGGACTTTCAACAGCATTGTTTGCTGCTATTATTGGTCTGAAGCAAAACGATATCAAAAAGGTCCTGGCATATTCAACCGTAAGTCAGTTGGGATATATGTTTCTCGCCCTCGGTCTTGGAGCATTTTCAACTGCAGTATTTCATGTTACCACTCACGCATTTTTCAAAGCCCTCCTCTTTTTAGGTGCCGGGGCAGTTATTCATGCATTGGGTGGCGAACAGGACATCAGATACATGGGCGGGTTAAAGAAAAAACTTCCTATTACATTTTTTACTTTCCTCATAGCAACACTGGCAATTTCAGGAATACCTCCCTTCTCGGGATTCTTTTCAAAAGATGAGATCCTGGCTGCTGCATGGGAACGCAGTCCGTTGATCTGGTTAGTTGGAATGTTTACTGCCCTGATTACATGCTTTTACATGTTCAGGCTGCTCTATCTTGTATTCTTCAGCACATTCCGCGGAACAAAAGAACAAGAACATCACCTCCACGAGCCATCCAAAGTAATGACAATACCGCTGATCATCCTGGCAGTACTTGCATTTGCCGGAGGATTTCTGAATATCCCTGCACTATTTGGAGGACATGAAAGCTTTCATAATTTCCTGAGTCCGGTATTATCCAAACTTCCTGCAGCAGATACAATTTTAACAACAACTACTACTGAGTATTCACTGATCGGCGTTTCAGTAGCTTTGTTATTACTGATCATCTTTATCGCTCAACGTTATTACGTTGTGAATAAACAGCTTCCTGAAGCAGATACTACAAAATTAAAAGGGATTGCAAAACTGGTCTACAACAAATATTATGTGGATGAAATCTATGATTTTCTATTCGTAAAACCCTATAACTTTCTTTCTGTCAAACTATACAGTTGGATTGAGAAAAACGTAATCGACTTAATCGTCAACACGACAGGCACACTTGCAATCTGGATTGGTAGTCAATCCAAACGTGTGCAGACTGGAAACACCGGACTTTACCTGTTTATCATGGTATTTGGCGTCATTTTCATGCTGCTTTATCTGATTTTATCATTTCATCCGACTATCGCAACCCGCTTATAAAAAAGAAATTATGCTGACATTAATATTGATTTTAATACCATTTATAACAGGGCTGGCTGTTTTATTCATCAAAGATCCTGTGGTCGTTAAGCGTTTTACCATTGCAACCAGCTTTGCAGGATTGGCCTTTACATTTTTTGTACTGGCTGCATTCATCAATGGAACCGGTAGTTTAGACTTCACCCATACATGGATACCGGCCATAAGTGTCAATTTCCATGTCAGGATCGACGGCCTCTCCATGCTGATGGTGTTGCTGACCAATTTACTCTCGCCTTTTATCTATCTGAGTGGGATCAACAAAGAACAACCCCGTGCAAACATCTTGTATGCCCTGATGCTCTTCATGCAGGCCGCAATGCTTGGCGTATTTACCGCTTTCGATGGTTTTCTGTTCTACATCTTCTGGGAATTATCTCTCATCCCTATTTATTTTATTGTACTCCTTTGGGGTGGAAAACGTCGTCAGATTATTACGCTGAAATTCTTTATTTACACCCTGCTGGGCTCTTTGTTCATGCTCATCGCATTCATCTTCCTCTATTTCAAAACGCCTAACGGAACCTGGGAACTGGCTGATTTCATCAAACTGAATCTGCCTGCCGGAGCACAGAGTGTTCTCTTCTGGTTTCTCTTCCTTGCTTTTGCCATCAAGATGCCCATCTTTCCGCTTCATACCTGGCAACCCGACACTTATACCACAGCGCCTTCACAAGGCACGATGATGCTTTCTTCCATCATGCTTAAAATGGGAATCTATGGTGTGTTGCGTTGGTTGTTACCGGTACTTCCACTCGGAGTTTCGCAATGGGGAACAACAGCAATGGTGCTGGCTATAATTGGTATCGTTTATGCTTCATTTATTGCCTTAAAACAAAACGATTTAAAAACCCTTGTAGCCTATTCGTCCATTGCTCACGTTGGCCTGATTGCAGCCGGACTCTTTTCAGGTACCCTCATCGCTATGCAGGGAGCTGCATTCCAGATGTTGGCACACGGTATCAATATTGTGGCGCTCTTTTATATCATCGAACTGATAGAGCGCAGAACGAATACCCGCGAGATCTCTTTGCTGGGTGGTATCAAAAACAAGGCGCCCTTGTTTTCAGCAGTGTTTATGATTGTCATGCTAGGCGCTATTGCGCTACCCCTCACAAATGGATTTGTAGGGGAGTTCCTGCTCATCACCGGCATCATTCATCAAGGAATTTGGTATGCAGTCTTTGCAGCCCTTACAATGGTCATGGGAGCTATTTACATGCTTTCGGTTTATCAAAAAGTGATGCTGGGAGAAACGAATAAACTTACAGCAACATTTACTGATATTAAAGGAGTAGAACTTGCGGTACTTATCCCCCTTGCAGCGCTTGTTATCCTGCTGGGAGTTTATCCTCAACCAATTCTGGATTTAACTTCAGGGGTATTTGAACAACTGTTTAAACTGCAATTATAACACAAAGTATTTACATTGTTAAGCTTATAAAATAGAATTATGCTTCCATTTATTGTTTTAGCTGTTTTAGGAGTTATCCTGCTTTATGCGGGCTTAACCAAAAATACAAAAATTCTTGTACCGATTGCCGTCGGTGGCTTGCTTGTAACCCTTGGCTTTTTATTCAGATCCTGGGGGCACCCGCAAAGCTATTATAACCATATGGTGTTGATAGACAATTTCTCTATTGCCTTTGATACTATTGCAATAGTGACTACGGTATTCATTCTATTGTTGTCGGTTTATTATTTTGAAGGCGTCCGGGAACATGTTGCAGAGAATTATGCACTGATGGTGTTTACACTGTTTGGCGTTTTCCTGATGACCTCTTTTTCAAATATCGTCATGTTGTTTATTGGAATCGAAACACTTTCCATACCATTATATGTTTTGGCTGGAGCCAAGAAATTTTCTCTGCGGTCAAACGAAGCTTCATTTAAATATTTTCTACAGGGAGCCTTTTCAAGTGCAATTCTTTTGATGGGTATAGCCCTGGTTTACGGTGCATCCGGTACTTTTGATATGCAGACTATAGCAAACCAACTTAGTAGCGGTTTTGGCATGAGACCAGGAATAATGTATATCGGACTCATCCTGATGTTGATGGGTTTTGCCTTTAAAGTTGCTATCATGCCTTTCCACTTCTGGACACCCGATGTCTATGAAGGATCACCAACCATTGTAACACTTTTCATGGCAACTGTTGTTAAAACAGCTGGTTTTGCTGCTTTCTATCGGTTTTTCGTGATAATGGTTCCAATAGCTGACATCTGGCAGAATGTAGTTTGGGTCCTGGCAGCAGTTACTTTAATTGGTAGCAATCTTGCGGCATTGAATCAAAAGGAGATGAAACGGCTGCTTGCCTATTCCTCTATTTCACATTCGGGATTCATGCTGATAGCAGTTTTGGCAATGAGTAAACTCAGTTCCGGAAGTCTGCTCTTTTATGCATTTGCCTATTCATTTGCCTCAGTGACGATATTTGCGATTTTGATACGGGTGAAGAATTACAAACAATCTGTTGGAACCATTGATGCATTTAACGGATTGGCCAAAAACAATCCTTTTCTTGCAGTAGCAATGAGTATCTCGCTGCTCTCTCTTGCCGGGATCCCGGTTACTGCGGGATTCTTTGCTAAATACTATATCTTCGTCACCGCAATCCAAAATGGCTTTATCAATATCGCAATCGTTGGAGTAATCGCCGCTTTAATTGGCGTCTATTACTACTTCCGTATCATCATAGCCATGTTCTTCAAAGAAGGCGATACCGAAAAACTCGAACTCAGCCCGTTATTCACTTTTGTAGTTTTCATCACAACCTTTATTACACTACTTCTCGGCATCCTTCCTGGTCTGTTAATGGACATATTGTAAGCGCCATAAGCTCTTCATGATTAAAACAAACATCACCTTTCTGAAATAATGAAAATCGCTGTAATCACTTCATTATTATAACGATCATTATTATTTTGGCGTTTTGAATAGTGCCGTAGGCACGTCATTATTATAACGATCATTATTAATTGATTGTTTTGAATAGTGCCGTAGGCACGTCATGATTGTAACAAACGTCATCCCTCTTCTCCTGGAGCCCCGTAGGGGTGACATAAAATCTGCCCGAAAATCTTCATTTAAATTTGCTTTTGCCTCAAATTGTACCTAATTTTATATCCCTGACCTGATAAAAAATCATTCTGAAACTTTTTAATTTTCAGTCTACAAACAGATCCTTCCAAATCCTTTTCTCAGATCTGAAAACAAGGATATTATAATTTTAAGCCATTTTCCACGGAAAAAACTCCAAAAACTATTCTAAAACGCTTACAAAAAGACTCCATAAAAGCTATGTGAAGTAAGCAACCTCAAACCATTGTCAATGGCACCTCCACCCCTTCTCCACCCTCCCATAAGGTGGAGTATAGGTGGACAAAGGGTGGAGGAAGGGTGGACAATGGGTGGAGGTTGCTTACTTCATGGATAAGTTTTGGCTGCTTTTTGCAGGGTGTTTTCTTACATATCGTGTAGATAAAAGAAGTGAAAAAGAGAAATGAAATAAGAGAGGTCTATTCAATTTTTTCTTTATTCAAAAGCCTGACTCTGAATAATATATTTGCAATATTAATCAATTTTCAAGCGAAAAGCATTTTTTTTTTTGGTAGCGACTAAGCTTATTTACAGAATTTTTGAGAGCAATTTAATCAACTGCGCCTTTGCATTGTTTAATCAATCGGTTAAAATCGATCAATTCAATTAAAAAAACCAATTTTTAGAAATTGAATTAATAATGGAAACGCAAATAAAATCTAATATCGCACAACACGTCAAAGAAAAACTTCCAACATGGCAGGTCAAAAACAATAGCCTTTACAAGGAATTTACCTTCAAAAATTTCGTTGAAGCTTTTTCTTTTATGACGTCCGTTTCACTGGAAGCAGAAAAAATGGATCACCATCCCGATTGGTCAAATAGCTATAACAAGGTCACCATCAGCCTGAGTACCCACAGTGCCGGGGGGATAACCGACAATGACTTTAACCTGGCTGGGAAAATTGAAAAGATACTTTCAAAACCGGCTGTCCAATAATAAAGAATTCAAAACAGGTAATTGATTTTAAATTGCCTGTGAAAAATTTAATATTAATATTTAAACCATTTTGCCTAAATATCACACATATATCAAAAAATAATGTTGGATAAAATTTAAATGACCCATATGGATTGTGGATTTATTGATACCTTTGAATTAGTCAGTTAAGTATGTGATTATTTATTTTTGCTATCATAATAATAAGATAATTTAGTAAATCTCACTTATGAAGAAATATTTAAACTCAAAATTTGATTTGAACTCAGATGAGTTGATTGAGGTGTTTGATGAATTGCCTTTCTGGGCGGCTCCGTTTGGATTGAAACTGATTGATAAAGTTGTTTTAAGAAAAGGGATCAAGGCATTAGATATTGGCTTTGGTGCAGGGTTTCCATTGACTGAACTGGCAATGAGGCTTGGAAGCAGTTGTAAAGTTTACGGTATTGATCCCTGGGCAGCAGCGATTAAAAGAACGCGTAAAAAGCTTGCTTTCTATGGGATTGAGAATGTAGAGATCATTGAAGAAGTTGCTGAAAGTATTCCCCTCCCTGCTGATTCGGTTGAACTGATCGTCAGCAATAACGGAATCAATAATGTTGAAGATTTGGAGAAAGTGCTTTCGGAGTGTTCGCGGATTATGAAACAAGGGGGACAGTTCGTACTAACAATGAATCTGAACAATACCATGTTTGAGTTTTACGAGATCCTTGAAACCGTTTTACGGGAAGAAAAGATGGAGGAAGAGATTGAAAAAATGAATCAACAGATTTATAAAAAGCGAAAACCATTGGATGCATTCATAAAGCTGCTAGAAAAACATGGTTTCACGATCAAAGATATTGATTATGATCAGTTTGATTTTAAGTTTATCGATGGGACAACTTTATTGAATCATTATTTCATCAAACTGGCATTTCTGAATGGATGGAAAGGCATTGTCCCATTTGAAAAACAGGAATTTATCTTCACTGAAATCGAAAAGAGAATGAATGAAAAGGCCCTGACTGATGGTTATTTTAAATTGAATGTTCCATTTGTTGTGATCGATTGTAAGAAAAACTGAAACAGGATAAATCTGTGGAGAAGACAACTCTTCAAATCTAAAAGCACGGAGACTATCTTTGTCTACGAAAATTTTATGTATTTTTGACGTCCAATTAAGAAAAATCAATACGCTATACAAACAATGAATGATTTAGAAAAGTACTTCAGAAGTAATGACAAACGATATATCAATAAATGGATGCATTATTTCAATATTTATGACAGACATTTTAGTAAGTATAGAGGCAAAGAAATCGTAATTCTTGAAATTGGTGTATCTCATGGTGGAAGTCTGCAAATGTGGAAAAATTACTTTGGTGACAAAGCGAAAATTTATGCCATAGACATCGACCCAAGGTGCAAAGAACTCGAAGAAGAAAACATTAAAATATTTATTGGTTCACAATCTGATCGGGAATTTTTAAGAACCGTAAAGGCACAAATCCCCCCTCTTGACATATTAATAGACGATGGTGGACATACCATGGTCCAACAAATTGTAAGTTTTGAGGAATTATTTGATGCCGTAAAAAGTGATGGCGTTTACGTTTGTGAGGATTTACACACATCATATTGGATAGAATTCGGTGGTGGACATAAAAGAAGAGGCAGCTTTATTGAATACAGTAAAAATTTCATTGACTCAATAAATGCTTATCATTCTCAGCAAAACTCATTAAAAGTAAACAGTTTCACTGAGTCTGTTGATTCGATCCATTATTATGACAGTGTATTGGTTGTTGAGAAAAGGAAAATTGAAAAACCATATTTCACATCAACAGGAACGATGAGTTTTCATGATGTACCTAAAAAGCTAGGGTTGGGTGGAAAGATCTCAAGAGAACTAAGAAAGTCATCCTCTTTTGCGATAAATTGGATCTTACGTTTCTTTAGAATCAAAGGATTTAGTTGGAAAAAAATCTAGCGCAAAACGCATAGAGTTGGAGTAGCTTCAAATTTCTTACTTTTGCATCGTATCATAATTTATATCCATTGGGAATTATTATTAATCAGTCTGTAAAAGGAACCATTTACACCTATATCGGTGTCGTACTTGGTTTTCTAACAACGGGTGTTTTATTGCCACGCATCTTTTCTACAGACCAGGTGGGTCTACAAAAAATATTGGTAAACTATGCCATGTTGGTTGCAACATTTGGAACTTTAGGGTTTAATGGCGTCACCATCAGATTGTTTCCCTATTTTAAAGATCCCAAAAAGAACCATCATGGATTTCTTGCGCTGGCACTACTAACAGGATTCGTAGGTTTCCTGCTTACACTGGGATTGTACCTGATCTTTAAAAACTGGTTTATTGAATTCAGTACCCAGAAATCTCCTCTACTGGTTGAGTATCTTAACTACCTGATTGTTCTGATTTTCTTTCAAATCTTTTTTATCATGTTTGATGGGTACTATACAGCATTGCTCAATAGTATTCATGGAACTTTTCTTAGAGAGGTATTTCAAAGAATATTGATTATCCTTTGTATTGGATTATTCTATTTCAATCTTATTGATTTTCATCAGTTCATAGTACTATATGTCGTTTCAATGTCGGTGCCTACAATCTATATTATGTTTTCACTCATCAATGAGAAGCAATTTTCTTTGAAAACTGATTTTGCCTATTTAAAGAAACCGCTGCTGACTTCCATTGGCTTAATGGCTTTCTTCAGTATCCTCAATGGTTTTTCGGTTGGAATCATCCAGACTGTCGATATCATCATGGTAAATGGAATGGTTGGATTGAGTGCCACAGGTATTTATTCGGTTTGTTTCTTCTTTGGAATCATCGTGAGTTTACCTGCCAGATCGATCCTTAAAATTGCAAATATAGTCTCGGCCAATGCGTGGAAGAACAATAACATGAAAGAGATTCGCGATATCTATGAGAAAAGTTGTATCACACTTTTTATTATTGGCCTGATCATGTTTTTAGGTTTGATCGTAAATATGGAGAACATATTCAAGATTCTGGGTCCTGCATATGTGTCGGGTAAGTGGGTGATCTTTTTTATTGGTTTGGGAAGTTTAATCGATATGACGACCGGAGCAAATAACTCTATTTTAGGCTCTTCACCTTATTATAAAGTGCAGACAGTATTTCTGGTTGTTCTGGTAGTTTGTCTTGTGGCATCAAACCTATTGCTGATTCCTGCATTCGGGATTACTGGAGCCGCAATTGGAGGCGCAGTTTCACTCACTATTTTAAACATACTCCGTTTCCTATTTCTGTTCTACAAATATAAATTACAACCTTTTAACTTAAAATTCATTACGGTTGCTGTAATCGGAACAGTGGCCTATTTTATTTCAACACTCATACCTCAACTACCTAATTTCATTGTTGATATCCTGGTCAGAAGTACTTTTCTGTCAATACTTTTCTGTACGCCAATTTACTTGTTGAAGATATCTCCGGATATTAACACCAAGGCAGATTCAATATTAAAGATGTTGCGGATAATCCGTTAGATGAAATTTTTATAATCCATGTATGATGTTGAGAAGTTTGTTAAAACAGACTTCCCGACTATACAATTCAATTGCATTTTGTCTTCCGGTAGCTCCTAAATGCGATCTGAAGACTGAATCTTTAATCAGCAATTCAAGTTTTTCATACCACTCCTCTTCATTTGAAGCCAGAAATCCATTCTCTCCGGGCTCTATAATCATTTGATTGATACCGACAGGACTGGCAACGCATGCAATACCAGCAGCCATGTAAAGAATAAGTTTATAGCCACCCTTCATCCCTGCATAATCTGTGTTGGGTAAAGGCATGATGCCTATGTCCATATTGCCAAGATCTTTATTCTCATTTTCATAAGACCAGGGTCTTGCAACATGGTTAATACCTTCAATGGTATAATCCTGTTTAGCACCAATCGTTAAAAAACAAAAGGTGTATTTTTTAGCCAGTCTTTGCAAAGGCTTTTCTACGATTTCTAAAAACCCAGAGGTCCATGGAGAACCAATCCATCCAATCGTAAAGATATGATTTGAAGACTTAACAGTAGGTCTTATCCGGTCAGTTTCTACGGGTGTATTTATCACTTCGGCTGTTTTACCATTTTGGACACAAAAGGCCTGAAGATAATCGGTACTGATAATCACTTTGGAAGCAGATCTGATCATTGTTTCCGTTTTCTCTTTACTTTCAGGATTTTTGGAATTGATGTAAACAGCATCATCAAAATCGTAAATAATTGGAATCGACTTAGCATTCAATTTCTTTAAAAGCAATTCCGTTACAAAAACTCTTTGGATAAATACGAATTTCCAATTTACAAACAAAAGAGCCAAAACCATTCTAACATTGAATAATCTTTTAAGAATGGGAAAAATGAAGTATTTATCGAACAGGTGTGTTGGCTTTTTAGGGACTCTGGGTATAAGTGTAATTTGATAACCCTGCTTTTCGAAATAAGGAATATATTGAATGGCACGGATTCTGGCGCTGGCATTGTCTATATTGCCATCGGTCAGCATCAGCATTCTTTTTCTCTTCTTCGGGTTCATTTTCTGTATTGTATTAATTTGAAGCATTTCCCAATAGTTCTTGCAATCTGTTTACACGTTTTGAGGGATCATACAGGGTAATTATTCTCTCTCGCGAGTTATCACGCAATGTTTTATTGTTGTGATTCTTCCGAACAAAGTCAACCAACAGTTCAGGTTTCCATTCATTAATTGTCATTCCGGTTTCACCAATCGCAACGCTGATATCACCAACATTTGTACCCAATGGGATACATCCACACATCATCGCTTCGCAAAGTGAATTGGGAAGCCCTTCTGAACGTGATAACTGTGCATAAAAAGAGGCACTTTGATAAAATTGGTTCATCTGATCAAAGTGTTGCGAAGACAGCAAAATCAAATTAGAAGGCAAAGGTTCGAAATAATGTTTTACGGTCTCTTTAGCTCCAATAATCATAAATTCGAATTCAGGTAGCAACAAAGCCAACTCTCTAAATCTGTCAAGCCCTTTGATCATTAATCTTTGGTGATTTTCTGTTCCGGATACAGTAATGATTCTTTCAGGTCTTTTGTATTCAGAAAAACTGAATTTATCAGGATTAACACTGGTAGCCAGAGTCTCTGATTTTGCCTGAGGACAAATCAAAAATAGCTTTTCCTTTAAGGCATCTGCTACCGGAAGACAAAGATCGACAAACTTAAACGTATTGCGCGTAAAGAATGACCGGATTGGTTTATTAAACGAGCCGTAGTTATATTCAGACAGGGTTGAAACATCATATCCTCCGATTACAACATACGATTTCTTCCGAAAACATTTTGCAAAAAGAACAGGTAATAATGAATGATAATCGCCAAACCAGATAAACACAGCATCGTATTTTCGGATATTTAAAACAAGGAACCACAACTCATGCAACAATTCAATCCCGGTTCTGATCAGCCCTTTAACTGGTTTGAACTGATACTTTGTAACTGCTGCATACTCAGATAAAATTTCATAATCAGCCTTGACAAAGGAAGAGTAATTGATGTAAACAAAAAGGATCGATTGTTGCTGCATTGAGATATTAATAAGTCTGGTTTTTAATCCTCCAAAATTTTAAGCATCTGAAGATTGAACAAAAGTGCATTAATTTGGATAATATTATGAATAAAAAATACAAGATGAGTTTACGAATTTAAGTCTATTTTCTTTTGAGAGGGGGATATTTAAAAAATATTTCATTGGTTATTGGTTATGACCCATTTAAATTCCTTAATACTCAAAGAATATTTAATCTTGTTTTCTTTACTTAGAGTAAATTATTCTCTAATTTTACAGCTAATCTTATAAACAACTACTATTCTAATATTTTCACAATGAACAAAGATATTTTCAAACTGGAACCACAGGCTGTGTGGAAAAATTTTTACAGCCTAACACAGATTCCTCGCCCTTCAAAACACGAAGAAAAGATCCGTCAATTCATGGTTGAATTTGGCCAAAAGCTTGGTTTAGAAACAACAATGGATCATGTTGGCAATGTCATTATCCGTAAGCCTGCTACTCCCGGAATGGAAAACAGACAAGGCGTAATTCTCCAGGGTCATTTAGATATGGTTCCTCAGAAAAACAGTGATAAAGCCCATGATTTTTTAACAGATCCAATTGAAGCTTTTGTTGATGCAGAATGGGTAACAGCAAACGGAACTACACTTGGTGCCGATAATGGAATGGGTGTTGCTGCTGCAATGGCTATTCTTGAATCAAAAGACATCGCACATGGTCCGATCGAAGGTTTATTCACTGCTGATGAAGAAACAGGTATGACAGGTGCTTTCGGCATCACTCCCGGCATTTTGAAAGGTGACATTTTGCTCAATATGGACTCAGAAGACGAAGGCGAACTCTATGTAGGTTGTGCCGGTGGTACTGATGCCAACATTAAGCTTTCGACAAAAAAAGAAGCAGTTCCTGCAGGTCATGTCGGATTTAAGGTTGTCATCAAAGGTCTGAAGGGTGGTCACTCAGGATTGGAAATCATACTTGGTCGTGGAAATGCCAACAAGATGATGAACCGTTGGATGAAACAAGCTATCAAGTTGGGTATGCGTCTTGGTTCAATTGATGGTGGAAGTCTGCGTAATGCAATCCCACGTGAGTCTTTTGCAGTCGTCACTGTACCTAATGATAATGCAGAAAAGCTTATCGAAAGTGTAACTCTTTTCGAAACAACTTTCAAGAATGAATTTAAGGCAGTAGAACCCGATCTGAGTTTCAAAATCGAACAGGCTCATTTACCTGAAAATGTTGTCGATCTCGAAAGCACTAAGAAACTGGTTAATGCTATTTATGGCTGTCCCAATGGCGTAATGCGCATGAGCGATTCAGTTCCCGGTTTGGTTGAGACATCAACTAACCTTGCACGCGTTAAATCTGAAGACGGATATATCCTTTTGCAGTGTCTATTGCGCAGTTCTGTTGATTCAGCAAAAGCTTCATTGGGCGAAATGGTAAGCAGTGTATTCGAACTGGCAGGTGCCGACGTTGAACTTACCGGAAGTTATCCCGGTTGGAAACCAAACATGGACTCTCCTATTTTGAAGACCATGCAGGATGTCTATCAGAAATTATATGGAAAAGTTCCGGCTACCATGGCTATCCATGCAGGTTTGGAATGTGGTTTACTTGGTGGCGTTTATCCTGACTGGGATATGATTTCATTTGGTCCAACCATCCGTTATCCTCACTCTCCAGACGAAAAAGTGAACATCGCTTCGGTAGATAAATTCTGGAAATTCCTGATTGCAACGTTGAAAGCTATTCCTGTAAAATAACTATTTAATTTTTTTTCACCAGCTATTTGGATTTTAATAAAATTCAGGTAACTTTGCAGTCCCAAAAAAGAATTAAAAAATGAAAAGGACATTTCAACCCTCGCAGAGAAAAAGAGCTAACAAGCATGGATTCCGTGAAAGAATGGCATCTGCTAATGGTCGCCGTATATTGGCCCACCGTCGTGCTAAAGGAAGAACGAAACTGACTACTTCTGACGAGAAAAATTTGAAGTAAGCGAACGATTATCCTGGTATACGAAGACATATAACAACAAAAAAGGAGGCAGTGCCTCCTTTTTTGTTGTTATATGTCTTCTATTATTAGACAAAAAATCCTAACTTCGCACGCAAATGGTACAGCACTCCATTATCAAAAGATTTCAATTGCCATGTTTTTAAGAATATTAATAATAATAATCGTTGTTTATTACCTGATCAAGTGGTTGGTCAAAATGATTCTTCCGCATGTCATTAAACAACAGATGGATCAGTTTCAGGATCAGTTTAATCAACAGAATTCTAATTCTCAACAAAAGAGACAACGTAGAGAAGGATCTGTTAGAGTAGAGAAAGTACCACAAAAGCCGGAACCATCAAAAAATGATGATGACTATGTGGATTATGAAGAAATTAAATAAACCAATTCGAATTTAACAAGACCATTCCCTATGAAGAATCCTGTTTACCAGAAACTATGGCCTGTAGCAGCAGCCATTGTTCTCTTTCTGTTTATCACGATAGCCTTTTTTCACCCTTTATTTGAAGGTAAAAGTCTGTCACAAAGCGATATTTTACATTTCAAGGGAATGTCGAAAGAACTTGCCGATTATCGTGCAAGCACAGGAAAAGAGGCCTTATGGACCAATTCCATGTTCGGTGGTATGCCCGCATATCAGATTTCGACTGTTCACAAAGGCAATCTGATGACATGGGTTGATAAGTATTTAATGTTAAACCTCCCTGCCCCTTCCGGATTTGTATTTCTCTATTTCATTGGATTCTTCATCCTGATGATGGCAATGGGTATGAAGCCCTGGCTGAGTATAGTGGGGGCAATTGCATTTGCCTTTTCCTCATTCTTTTTCATCGTAATAGTGGCGGGTCACAATAGTGAGGCCCATGCTATTGGTTATATGGCTCCGGTTATTGCGGCAATGTTACTGGCATTCCGGAAAAAATATCTCATAGGGGGAGCGCTATTTGCACTTTTCCTTTCTCTCCAAATCAATGCCAACCACCTACAGATCACCTATTATCTTGCTTTGATGGCTATCATCATTGGCATCTATCAACTGATTGAAAAGTACAAAGCAAAACAATTACCCGACTTCTTTAAAGCAGTTGCAGTATTATTTGCCGGAGCCTTACTGGCTATAGGTCCAAATATTTCGAATCTTTGGACTACAATGGAATATACAGCATATTCCACACGTGGACAGTCTGAATTAAAAGACGTTACCCATGTAAAGACCAGTGGTCTGGATAAAGATTACGCAACACAATGGAGTTACGGCATCGATGAGTCATTGACATTGCTGATCCCAAATATGAAGGGTGGATCATCAGAGGCATTGGGAAATTATCCTGCAGCCATGGCGCCCGTTAAAGAGGAACTGAAACCCATCATCGCTCAGAATCACAGCTCATACTGGGGTAATCAGCCTTTCACGGCAGGCCCTGTTTATGTAGGTGCATTTATTGTGTTCCTGTTTATTCTCGGGATGTTTATTGTTGAGGATAAATTCAAATGGCCTTTGTTTGCAGGGTTTGTATTGTCCCTATTGCTGGCATGGGGGCATAACTTCTCTTTCATGACGAACTTATTCCTTGACTACTTCCCAGGCTACAATAAATTCCGGGCCCCGACAATGATTCTGGTACTTGCCGAATTAATCATGCCTATCGTTGCATTAATGGGGTTAAAGAAAATCATTGAGCAACCTGAAATCATCAAGACAAAAAAACTCTATTTTTATATCAGCCTTGGCCTTACAGCCGGTGTTTCCCTCTTTATCTACCTGTTCCCCGGATTCTTTGGGTTGATCAGCCAGAATGACCTTTCTGCTTTTGCAGCTTACACTAAACAAGGTGCAACTGAAGGTGTGATCAATGAGATAACGACCAATCTGGAAATGGTTCGTAAAACCATTCTGAGTGCTGATGCATTACGTAGCTTCCTGTTCATTATGGCAGGTGCAGCATTCATCTGGATGTTCTCACGCAAGATCATCAATGCGAATTGGTTGATGGTTCTTGTTGCAGTATTGATCATGGTTGACATTATCCCAGTTGATTCACGCTATCTTGGAAAGAAAAACTATGATCGTAAATCAGCAATTGAACAACCATTTCCTTCAACCAGAGCAGACGACTATATCCTCATGGATAAAGACCCTGATTTCAGGGTACTCAATATGGCTGTAAGCACTTACCAGGATGCCAGCACCTCTTTTTATCACAAATCAGTTGGTGGATACCATGCTGCCAAGTTGAAAAGATATGATGAACTCATCCAGTTTCAACTGTCGAAAGGCAATCTGGAAGTCATCAACATGCTAAACACCAAATATATCATCGTCCCTGACACAGCTAATCAACCCATACCACAAAGAAACCCTAATACTTGTGGAAATGCATGGTTTGTTCGTGGTTTCAAAATGGTTCCAAATGCTGATGCTGAAATAAATGCATTGTCTAACTTCAAAGCAAAAGAAACTGCAATTATTGACAGTCGCTTTGAAAGTCAGTTGTCGAGCTTTAAGTTCTCAAATGATACAACCGGAACGATTACACTCAAATCATATGCACCCAATAATCTGGTTTATGAATCAAAATCTAAAACTGATCAGTTGGCTGTGTTCTCTGAGATTTATTATGACAAGGGTTGGAATGCTTTTATTGATGGCAAACCTGCTTCTTATTTCAGATCGGATTATGTCTTGCGTGCAATGGTTGTACCCGCCGGAAATCACACCATAGAATATAAATTTGAACCCCGTTCATATATTCTGGGCACTAAACTTTCTTTGGGATCATCCATCATTTTATTACTACTCCTTTTGGGTGTTCTGGGCACAGAACTCCGTAAAGGATGTCAGTTGAGAAAAGCTGAGAAAAAAGCATGAAACGCCTCTTGATCATCACGTATTACTGGCCTCCCAGTGGTGGTTCGGGAGTACAAAGATGGTTGAAATTTGTCAAATACCTCCGGCAGTCCGGATGGGAACCGGTGATCTATACTCCCGAAAACCCCGAACTGCCGGAAGCTGACACCTCTCTGGAGAAAGATATTCCGGAGGGTGTGGAAATTATAAGGCGCCCTATCTGGGAGCCTTATCTCATATACAAAAGACTTGCAGGATTAAAAAAGGGTGATAAGCTTGGAGCCGGTTTTGTAAACACAAAGAAGAAACCCGGTAAGCTAAAAGCAATCTCACTATGGATCAGGGGTAATTTCCTGATACCCGATCCACGTTGTTTCTGGATAAAACCCTCAGTAGCGTTCCTTACACAGTATTTGCAGGCAAATCCTGTCGATGCTATCGTCAGCACCGGACCACCTCACAGCATGCACCGGATAGCCCTTCAGCTACACAGAAAGACCCGGATACCCTGGCTTGCCGATTTCAGAGACCCCTGGACAAACATCGATTTTTATAAAGAGCTTCAACTGACTTCAATTGCAGACAGAATTCATCACAAAATGGAACTTGAAGTCTTGAAAGAGGCAACAAGGGTCACTGTAATCGGACCCTATATGGCTACAGACTTTAAACGTTTATACGAAAGGCCTTACCAGATCATTACCAATGGTTTCGATCCTGATGACACCGGGCATCCTTTAGCCGTTCAACCAAAAGGCAAATTCAGTATTTCACACATCGGCACCATGGCAGCTTCGCGCAATCCGGTTTCTTTGTGGAAAGCACTGCGACAACTGTCAATGGAAATACCCGGTTTTATTGAAGATCTCGAAATATGTCTTACAGGAAATGTTGATATTGTCATCACTGAAAGTATCTTTTCCTATAGTCTGGATTGTAATCTGAACAGGATTGATTATTTACCACATGATAAAGTGATCGATCTACAAAAGAATTCTGCAGTTTTATTGTTACAGATCAACAACACCCCCAATGCCCGCATGATTCTTCCCGGTAAGTTCTTTGAATATATGGCTTCGGGAAGACCTATTTTGTGTATTGGTCCTACAGATGGAGACTCTGCAACAATTATAAAGGAGACAGGATGTGGCTTGACTGCAGGCTTTGATGATGTAGCACTCATCAAAAAACATCTGGAAACTTTTTATACTGCTTACAAGAAAAAGGAATTAGTCGTATCCCCGGCTGAGATCAACCGATTCTCCCGTCCCGAACTCACGCAACGTATGGCAGCATTGCTTAACGAAATGATTGGAGAATAATTTAATTTTAAACATTCATTTTAAATTTCTGAATACTTTATCGTAAACTGATCTCTAAACACATAGAGACGCAAAATATTGCGTCTCTACAGTATAACTGACTCATTATCTTATACTAAAATTTTCAATCCGCTAAATCCCTCTATGGATGGAAGACTTTTAGTAGCCTGCTTACAAATGCAGAGACATCATAATTTTCACTGAATACTTTATATAACTCGGCAATGATGGGATATTCTTCTTCGGGAATATTCATCCGCTTCAATTCTTCATAAAAAACTGCGGTTGCAATCTTTCCTTCAAGCACTACCTTGTCAGATATATTCTGGGTAAAGAATCCTTTTCCGATTAACAGCCCCAAAGTTCTGTTACGACTTAAATCGTTGAGCGAAGTAAGACTAAAGTCACCAATACCGCAATAATTAAATATCGTGTCCTGATTGCCGCCAAACTTCAGCATGATGTTTTTAATCTCTGAAAAAGCTCTGGTGAAAACAAGGAATCTTAGATTGGGAGAGTTAAATTGAGCATCAACTATTCCCATTACGATAGCATAGATATTTTTCAGAATACTCAACATCTCCACACCTCTTATATCCGAAGAGTAATCAATGTAGATACAGGTATCAGTGAATATCTTATTAAAATAAGGATAGAGCTTTTCATCAACAGTAGCTAATGTGAAACTGGTTGGAATGTTATTCATTAGCTCACGGGCAAAAGTAGGGCCCTTCATCGAACATATCGGAAAGTCAACTTTCTTGGCAAGACTCTCAGCAATAGTCAGTCCCTCGTCCGCAAATCCTTTGGCAAGATTGACCAATATCGTACCCGGTTTAAGCAATTCCTGAACCCTAAGCACAAAACTTACAGTAACCACAGAAGGTAAAGCCAGAAAAACCACGTCTGCCTTACTCAAAACCGAATTATCCGTTGTGGCTTTCAACGCTTTCTGAAGAGGTACTCCGGGAAAATATTTTTGATTGAGATGAAGCTTATTGATACCTTCAACCACATCGGATTCTATTGAAAGCAGGGTTACAAGTAGGTCGTCTTTGGCCGCAAGAATATTCCCCATTGAAGTTCCAATAGCTCCGGCACCCACAAATACAACATGTTGTTTATTAAACATTTTATAATAGTCTTAGATTAAAAAATTCAATTTAAGGTTCTGAAAACCTATATTTTTATAACATCAAGCAGCATACCGGCCAGTTTGCGATGACCTTCAGAATTAAAATTAATGCCATCGGGTATCAGTGTTTCATCAAAGTCATAGAAGGTTTCAACATACACAGAATTGTATTTATTGGCCAACTGACGAATGACCTCATTATACCGTTGGACATTACGTACACTCCCCGGAAGGAAACGTTCAACCCGTGAAGATGGACGATTAATTCCAATACAGATGATCTGGGCATTTGAATCTTTCAGCAATAACCTGAGCATTTTTTCATATTTATAGGCAAAGGCTGCTCTGCTGGTCCAGGCACGTTTCCCCCTGATAACAGTAAGAAATTTCCTAAATCTCACTTCAAAAAAGTTAAAAAGAAAACGAAGCATTTTCTTAAAGATTCCATGATGTGGATTATCATTGTGAATAAAATTCCACATCCACCTTGGAACAGAACGCGTACAGGCATCGACGACACCATAGTTCAGGATGTAACAATTGGCATGATATGAAATCAGCTTATCAATCCAAACCGATTCATGCGGCATGACCGTATCACCAATTGCAAGATTAATTACAGATGCATTTGGTAACTTTTCATCAAGAATTTCTGCATAGGATATATCATTCTCATTTTGTCGTGGTGGACGAATTCGAAGCGCCACAGAATTTCCAACTATAACTATTTTTTTCACAGGAGTTTCTGTTTATTTAATTTTTATCGACTTCCATAACATCATTGAAACCGTGAGACATTTCTTAAAAACTTCAAATGTTAGTTCAGGATTTTAGGGTGCTCATTTATATAATAAATGAAATCATAGCAAAGGTAATAACAATAATGATATTTTCACTTCTGTTGCCGATTAAGCTTAAGTTGTTTCATTTTTAAGATGAATCAGGACAATATGCTATCTTTGTCTTTTGGATTCAGCATATTGAAAAATGAGAATAAAACTATAGCCTCTTATCTCGTAGAGACGCAAAATATTGCGCCTCTACATGCAATACTAAATTCTGAAAGTCAATATGAAACTCACAATTATCATCGTCAGCTACAATGTCAGTCATTTTCTGGAGCAATGCATAAAGTCTGTCATAAAGGCTTCGCATTATCTGAATGTTGATATTATTGTAGTCGATAATTGTTCAGAAGACGATTCAGTCAGTATGATCCGAAACAGATTCCCTGAAGTAAAACTGATTGTAAATCCTGACAATAAAGGATTCAGTAAAGCTAACAATCAGGCAATTCGTCAATCGGATAGTGATTATGTTCTTCTCCTCAATCCCGACACGGTGCTTGAAGAAAGCACTCTTATCCATACACTGGGCTTTATGGAAACACATGCCGATGCCGGTGGTCTTGGAATCAGGATGATTGATGGACAAGGATATTTCCTGCCCGAAAGCAAACGGGGATTACCTACACCCTGGGCCTCCTTTTGCAAGATGAGTCACCTCTCACAACTTTTTCCACGATCGGCTTTTTTTAACCGTTATCATGCAGGTCACCTGTCTGAAAATAAAACCAACAAAATTGAAGTGCTGGCAGGTGCTTTTATGTTGTTGCGGCGAAAAGTATTGGATGAAATCGGACTACTCGACGAAGACTTCTTCATGTACGGCGAAGATATTGACCTTTCGTTTCGCATTACAAAAGCGGGTTATTTTAATTATTATTTCCCAGATGCCTCCATGATTCATTACAAGGGAGAAAGCACCCGCAAGAGCAGCCTGAATTACGTCAGACTGTTTTATGGCGCCATGCTGATTTTTGCCCGCAAACACTTTGCCGGGAAAAACGAACGGCTACTCTCTCTGGTCATCCTGCCGGGTGTTTATTTCAGAGCCTCTATCGCGATGATCTATAATATGCTGAATTCATTAGCCCATTCATCATTCTGGTCTTTCATTTCGGTTGCCTATAACAAGATTGCACCTTCATTTTTAAAAAATAAATTGACAGGAAATAGCAAGGTTAAACAACATGTTGCACTGATCATTGCCAATCGTCAGGAGGCCAGTCTGATTAAAGAACTACTCTTTAGCACAACACCCGTTGGAATTCGTATCTTTGATACTCCGGCTAACACTAATGAGATGGGATATGATTTTTATTATGAAACAGTAAAAGGTTTAGACCCGTTCAGTGACATTATAAACAAGATTGAACTAATTCATCCGGACGAACTTATCCTAAGTGCATTTGATCTGACGACAGATCAGATTATCATTTTGATGTGTTCATTAAAGAAATATGCTATCCCTTATCGGATTGCACACACAGATATGCAAACAATTATAGGCACCAATTCCGTCCGCTTCGCCCATACCTCCAAAGTAAGCGCTTAACTTTTATGCCTCCCTTTTGAAACATTTTTGGATTCCGGTTGTTTCCATTAAAACATATAATCAAGATATTCTATTCTTATAAAAAATATTATTAACATCACATGGCTAAATTTGATATTGTGATGCCCAAATTGGGCGAAAGTATAATTGAAGCAACGATTACCCGTTGGCTGAAAGCCGAAGGGGATATGATCAGTGAAGACGAAGTAATCTGTGAATTGGCGACCGATAAAGTGGACTCAGAAATCCCCTCACCGGTTGAAGGCAAGTTAATTAAAATTCTTTGCAAAGAGGGCGAAGTTGTTCCTGTGGGTCAGCTGATTGCCATCATTGATATGGATGGAGAAAATGCAGTTGTAGAAAAAGAAGCTACACCTATTGCCGCTCCTGAAGCTGAAACGCCAAAAGTCGTTGAAGAAGAGAAAGCACCAGATGCTGTTTCTGATAAGTTTTACTCTCCATTGGTTAAAAGCATTGCCAAACAGGAAAATATTTCAGTCAAAGAACTCGATCTCATTACCGGAAGTGGTAAAGACAGCAGAGTGACCAAAGAAGACGTTCTTGAATTTTTAAAGACCCGCACTTCGAAACCAACCACTGCTTCTGAACCAGCACCGGCTAAGACAGCAGCCACAACACCGGCTCCTCAATCGACGGCCGCTCCTCAACCGACAGCATCACAGGCACCACAGGTTAAAGCACCAGTTGTCACAGCTTCAACCGGAGATCAGATAGTTGAAATGGACCGGATGCGCAAGTTGATTGCCGACCATATGGTCATGTCGAAACAGGTCTCACCACATGTTACTATGTTTCATGAAGTTGACATGAACCGCATTGTAAACTGGCGCAACAAAATGAAAGACGTCCTTTTGAAACGTGAAGGCGAAAAACTCACCTTTACCCCATTCTTTATTGAAGCTGCAGCAAAAGCTTTGAAAGATTTTCCTGGTGTTAATGCATCTGTTGACGGTTACAATATCATCCTGCGCAAACACATCAATATAGGAATGGCCGCAGCATTGCCAAGCGGCAACCTGATTGTCCCTGTCATCAAAGATGCCGATCAGAAAAATCTACTTGGAATCACCAAATCAGTCAACGATCTGGCAGAACGTTCGCGCAATAACAAGTTGAGTCCGGATGATATCCAGGAAGGCACATTTACCATCACTAACTTCGGTCAATTCGGAAGTCTGACAGGGTCGCCTATTATCAATCAGCCCCAGGCTGCAATACTTGGACTCGGAACCATTCATAAACAACCCGTAGTCATCGAGACTCCCGAAGGTGATGTAATTGCCATCCGCCAACGCATGATTCTGTCGCTTGCCTTTGATCACCGCATCGTTGATGGGGCCCTTGGAGGTAAGTTCCTAAAAAGAATTGCAGAAATATTAGAGAACTTCGACGAAAATCAGACAATTTAATCAACACATCATAAAATTAACGAGCTTTGCAAAACCAAAACTATTTGGGAGTGCAAAGCTTTTTATATTTAATCATAAACGCCAATAATGGAACTCAATCTAACGAAGCCAATCGTTTTTCTAGACCTTGAAACTACAGGTATCAACATCACTACTGATCGCATCGTAGAAATCAGCATGTTAAAGATTATGCCCGATGGGAAACAGGATATCCATACCCATCGCATCAATCCAACTGTTCCAATACCCGCTGAATCTACTGCCATTCATGGAATCACCGATGCGGATGTAAAAGACGAGCCTACTTTTGCTGAAATGGCTTCAAATTTTGTACAATTTATTGGCAATGCAGACCTGAGTGGCTACAATGCCATCAAATTTGATTTCCCCTTGCTGGTAGAAGAGTTTCTAAGAGTAGGTGTGGATTTCGATCTGAAAGGAAGACGCCTTGTCGATGTTCAAAATATTTTCCATAAGATGGAGGCACGGACGCTGAGTGCAGCCTATCGTTTTTACTGCAATGAGAGCCTCGAGAACGCACATAGCGCAGAAGCTGACACAGTAGCAACATATGAAATTTTAAAGGCACAGCTCGATCGTTACGCCGGAACCGAATATACCGACAAAAGTGGCAAGACAGCCTTTCCGGTCGAAAACAATATCAAGACGCTTTCTGAGTTCTCCTATTACAACCAAAGCGCTGACCTTGTAGGACAAATTATTTTCAATAAAGACAATGCCGAAATGTTTAATTTTGGCAAGCATAAAGGCAAAACTGTTGAAGATGTTTTTCGCACCGAGCCTGCTTATTACGACTGGATGATGAAAGCTGAGTTTCCGCTCTCAACAAAAAAACTGATTACTGCAATCAAATTACGTGCTTTCAACAATCGTTAAAAGATAGTTAACTATTATTTAATCAATGATATAAAAAGAGGATAACAAAAATAGATGACGAATAAATCAGGAATAATTGAGACATGGTTAAGCCATACTCTATGGGTATATATTAAGTATGGCTCAAGTATGGCTTAACTATGTTTAAACTATGTTTAAACCAGGAGATTTATAGTCATATTTACCTCAAATTCAATTCCATGTATTTTTAAATTCTCCATTTCAATTTTTATTTTTTTTTCAAGAAAAACATGAAGATAATTTGTATTGGTCGCAATTATATTGAACATGCTAAGGAGTTAAACAATCCCGTTCCAAAAGAACCTGTTTTCTTTATGAAACCTGAATCGGCGATTGTACGAAATAATTTTCCTTTCTTTTATCCTGAATTTTCGAAGGAGATTCATTATGAAGCCGAGATCGTCCTTCACATCTGCAAAGTGGGTAAATATATTCAGGAACGTTATGCTCATACCTATTATGATGCTATCGGAACAGGTATAGACTTTACTGCCCGCGATCTCCAACAAAGGTGCAAAGAAAAAGGATTGCCGTGGGAAATGGCAAAGGCTTTTGATGGATCGGCACCCATCAGTGAATTCATTCCAAAAGAATCATTTGCTTCGCTGGATGATTTGAATATCAGGCTCGATCTGAATGAGACGACTGTTCAGGATGGATCCTCGAAAGATATGATTTTCACTTTTGACCAGGTCATTGCTTATATCTCACAATTTCTGACACTGAAAATAGGGGATTTGATCTTCACAGGAACACCTGCAGGCGTTGGACCGGTGCAATTGAATGATCGTTTAGAAGTATTTCTGGATGGACGTAAGATGATGGATTTCAAAGTGAAGTAATTTTCTTATCCGCAAAGTTTAATGCGACAAGGATTCATACCGAAATCAGGTAAAAACGATTTCATCTATGGCTTCGGAATTGAGTGATTTATTGATTGCTAAAACCAGCTTGGTTTTGGCATAGCTCAATTCATTTCGTAAAGCTGCATTATCAAGCTCCACGAAAAGGATCCTCTTTTTGATGTATATGTTTTTGGTGTGCCTGGCAATCATCTTCCCAACTATCTTTTCCCAATCATTGATCACGACAGTCTCGCTGAGCTTCTCCTGAATTTTATACTGATCAATCAGCGCCTCAATGGCTTGTTTTAGGGTATATTCGTTTGATGATTTCATGATGAAGCAGTTTCTGTTGATTCGTTGACGCTACCATCCATGATCTCAAAGATCTTGTGATCGATTTCTATCTTAGAGAAGATTCCGGCAATCCGGTCACGTTGTGTGTCGGTGATAAAAACCTGTCCGAAACCATCTTCACCCACCAGACGGATGATTTGTTCGACACGTAGACCATCGAGTTTATCAAAGATATCGTCGAGTAGCAGTATGGGTTTAGATCCTTTAACCTGCCGGGTATAATAAAACTGGGCCAACTTTATTGCAATCACAAAAGATTTTTGCTGTCCCTGTGAGCCGAATTTCTTGACGGGCCAGGTATCGATTCTGAAATCAAGATCATCTTTATGAATCCCGACTGTTGTATAACGGGCTGACCTGTCGCGGTCAATATTTGCCGCAAGCACGCCTTCCATATCCAACTCGCCAAGTTGCGTTTCATAAATCACATCAACCTGTTCGCGGCTGTTGCTGATAAATGAAAAATAATGACGGAACATCGGGACAAAGCCTTCCAAAAAAGTCTTCCGCTTTTCATAGATCCGCATTCCGGTCTGGCTCAACTGATGATCCCATATTTCAAGCAGGGTGGCATCAAAGAAGCGCATCTCATCAAATTGTTTCAATAGTGCATTTCGCTGCATGAGCGCCTTGTTGTAAGCAATCAGATCGTCGAGATAAGCCCGGTCGAACTGGGAGATCACGCCATCTAAAAACTTTCTGCGCAGATCACTGCCATCGTTAATAAGGTCGCGATCTGAAGGTGAGATCATGACAACTGGAAACCGGCCAATATGATCGGCCATCCGGTCATAATCTTTCTTATTGATTTTTAATTGTTTTTTTTGACTGCGTTGTTGAATACAGCTTACCAGATCCTGTGTCTCGCCACCGGTGATATAGGTACCATGGATGGCAAAGAAAGGAGCTTCGTGCCTGATATTCTGATTGTCCACCAGATTAAAAAAGCTTTTAGTCACTGAAAGATAATGAATCGCATCCAGAAGATTGGTTTTTCCGACACCATTATTCCCGACAAAACAATTTATTTTGCCCGAGAAAGACAGTTCAGCCTCTTCATAGTTCTTGAAGTTATTGATGGTCAATCGTTGAAGATACATACAGCGTCTAGTCTTGCGTCATTTTATTTATCGCCTCTGCGACTTCTTTCATCAACCATGTCGGTGTTGAGGTGGCTCCACTGATTCCTACATCATTAACGCCAAGAAACCACTCTTGTTGCAGTCCCGATGCCTCTGAAACAAAATAACTGGATGGATTTGCCATTTTACATACCGAGAAAAGAGCAACTGCATTGGAGCTCTTATCACCTCCCACGAAAATAATTACTTTGTGTGCCTTGGCAAATACCTGCAAATTAGGAGCCCGACCAGCCATCTGACCACAAATTGTATTAAACTGTTTGAAATCAGCATTGATACCATTTATGTTTCGCATTCGGGTCAAAATCAACTCACCTATTTCAGCATATTTTGCAGGATCTTTCGTGGTCTGAGAATAAAGCCTGACCGGCATTGAAAAATCAATCTTGTCGATATCCTTTACACCGGTGACCAGAATTGCTGTTCCCCTGGTTTGCCCCATCAATGCAATGACTTCGGCATGACCCTCTTTACCATAAATCACAACCTGACCATTGAGTTCATTCATTTCAAAATAACTCTTTTTGATCCGATCCTGAAGCTTGAGAACGATCGGACAAGTTGCATCAACAATCTCGACATTGAGTTGTTTTGCTGCATGATAAGTCGCCGGAGGTTCACCATGCGCACGTATCAACACTTTTTTACCGGACCATTCTGGCAATTCATCATGATTAATAATCTTGAGTCCTTGTTCTTTCAGGCGGTCTACTTCCCTGCTGTTATGCACAATATCACCTAAGCAGGCAATATTATCCTTGCCCAACTCTTCTTCACTGATTCGGATAGCATTGACTACTCCGAAACAAAAACCCGATTTATCGTCAATAGTTATTTGCATGATACAAAGATATAAAATAGTTAGGGTGAAAACAGCTTTCCTTCTACTTCATGAAATCAGAAAGATTGGCGGAAATGGTAAAATAATTAGGAGACCCGTTTAAATGCCATGTTGAACGTGCATAATCGATACAGATCTTTTTTATTCTAATACCAAATCCCCAGGAAAAACCGACTGTCGAAGCTTTGGTATCAAGTTTCATCTCCTTACGGAGTTGTGGATTATACCCTAATCTTAAAACAAATCGATTGACAGGCATCAATTCAATCCCTAAAATCACATGTCGCAACCCTTCATCCAGTATATTCATAAACTTGTCTTGTTTTACAGGATCACCGGTCAATGGATCTGTACTGGTTTTGGAGGGATCGGCATAACGGAGATTCCATCGTTGCAGGTCATGCAACAGAATATTGTACCGCAGTGGCAGATGTTCAAGTTTACGCGACATTCCCAACTGTATTTCCAAGGGAACGATCCCTTCATATCCCGACTCGTAAGATTTCAATTCCCTCCCGATATTGCGCACCAATAAAGAAATAGTCGTTTGATTTGCTGTGTGATATGTGGCTGCAACATCGGCTACAATCCCATAAGAATTATAGATATCAAATGAAGAATAGACAAATTTAAGATTAGCGCCTATAGAGAAAGCTGAATCCAATCTCCTCCCCCACCCTAGCGATGCAGCATATTCTCCCGCAGTAAAAGTGCCCAGTTGGTCGCCATTATCATTTGTTGCAACAAAATTACCGTAATTCACAAACTGCATCCCCAGAGCAAAACTTCCGGCTTTTTCATAAGTATGCGAGAAGGCAGCATTCCCAATCTTAATGTCACTGTAAAAATCAGTATAATTCAGGCTGAAAGCATTATTCATCTCGGCGTTGATGAGCGATGGATTCATCAGTGCAATGGAAAGATCATTGTCGTCTATGGCCAACATGTTCCCACCCATTGCTGCAATACGTGCTGAAACATTGTTATTCAGAAAAGGAAAAACACCACTTCCACCTGTCTGTGCTATCACAAAAACGGGTAGAAGTAGTGCTGTAAAAAAACATTTTATTCGTCTTAGCATTAAGCAAAGATAATCATCAATTGCTCTTTTCTAACTTTCCTGATCCTGTAATATTTGTGTTAATATCAGGTTTGCCTTTATAATAAACATTACCGCTTCCTGCAATATCAACATCTAGTTTACCGATAGCAAACACTTTGCAGTTGCCTGAACCTTTAATGTTTACATTTGCTACTTCAGCAGGCATTTCCTGTGCATTGATATCGCCTGAACCCATAACATCCATGTTAGACTTACGCGCCGATCCAGACAGGTTAATATTTCCCGAACCTTTGATATCTGAACTAACTTCGTTGGCATTTAATCCAATTGTGATAGTACCTGAACCGTTGATAGTAAGTTCAACTTTGTCCGTGGAGAAATTGCCACGTCCTTCGGCTGATCCGTTTCCATTGATCTCAAGGGCTTCCAGAGAAGGTGTAGAAATGTAAATTGTAATAGGTTTATAATCCGTGATACAGTCTTCGGTATCAATATATAACCATTTACCTGAAACTTCCGTATTGAGAATCTTTATAATATTTGGTTGAGCCTCAATGCGGACACTTTGAACAGAGTCTTTGGTTATAATAACTTTAGCATCCATCTTTAACGAAATCTTTGTAAAAGACTTCATCACACGGGTTTCGGTTTTCAGGTCGCCACGACCTTCCAGGCAATCCAGATTGCATGAACTGAGCAAAAGCATCACCACTACGGCAGAAAGAATTGTGCGTATCATATTTTTCTTTTTAACAAATATAACGCAATTTATTCCAAAAGGTTACACTTTTTGTTGCAAACGTATCAAATTTAATGCTCCTCCTGCTCTAAACCAGTCAATCTGGTTCTCACTGTAGGTATGCGCTACATTAAATTTCTCGGTTGTTCCGTCTGAATGATGCAATACAAGAGCTATCTGGCTACCGGGAGCAAAGGTTGTCAAACCAACAATATCGATCTGATCATCTTCCCTGATTTTTTCATAATCAGATTTATCGATGAAAGTCAATGCAAGCATTCCCTGTTTCTTGAGATTAGTTTCATGAATACGGGCAAATGATTTCACCAAAACTACCTTAACACCTAAAAATCTGGGTTCCATTGCAGCATGTTCGCGTGAAGAACCTTCACCATAGTTTTCATCCCCGATGACAATTGTTCCAACGCCAGCAGCCTTCAGAACACGTGCAGTTGCAGGCACAGTATCCAAATCACCGTTTAATGGATTACGAACAAGATTGATTTTTTCGTTGAATACATTGGTGGCACCAATCAGCATGTTGTTTGAAATATTGTCAAGGTGTCCACGGTAACGCAACCAGGGCCCAGCCATAGAGATATGATCGGTTGTACATTTCCCTTTGACCTTGATCAATAATCTTAAACCGGTCCAGTCCTGACCATCCCATTTATCAAAAGGAACCAATAATTGTAGTCTCTCTGATTCAGGATTTACCTTGACATCGAGGGTTCCGCCATCTGCGGGTGGCGCTAGATAACCCGGATCTTTTACATCAAAACCATTTACCGGAAGCTCAATGCCAACAGGCTCATCCAGTTTCACAGAAACACCATCAGCATTCACCAAAGTGTCAGTCAAAGGATTAAAATCGAGACGTCCGGCAATAGATAATGCAGTGACAATTTCAGGTGATGCAACAAAAGCATGTGTATTGGGATTACCATCATTTCTTTTGGCAAAGTTGCGGTTGAATGAAGTGATAATTGAATTCGAACGGGTTGGATCATCGGTATGACGCTTCCATTGACCGATGCATGGTCCGCAGGCATTGGCCATTACAACACCACCTATTTTTTCAAAACTCCCCAGTATGCCATCACGTTCAGTCGTGAATCGGATCATTTCAGATCCCGGAGTAATGATGAATTCGCTTTGTACATTTAGTTTTTTATCACTGGCCTGTTTGGCTACAAAAGCAGCGCGGGTCAGATCTTCGTAAGAAGAATTTGTACAGGAACCGATTAAACCAACTTCGAGTTTAACAGGATAATTCTTTTCTTTAACTATCTTTCCAAATTCAGAAATCGGGAAAGCAGCATCGGGAGTATAAGGTCCATTGATATATGGCTCCAGTTCCGACAGATTAATCTCGATCAATTGATCAAAATATTTTTCAGGATGTTGGTAGACATCTTCATCCGACCTGAGATCGGCACGTAATCCATCAGCCATGTTTGCAATTTCTGACCGTCCTGTTGCCCTGAGATAGTCGCCCATTTTGTCATCATAACCAAAAACAGAAGTGGTAGCACCAATCTCTGCTCCCATGTTGCAGATGGTTCCTTTTCCGGTTGCAGACAAACTATCAGCGCCTTCACCAAAATATTCAAGGATAGCACCGGTGCCACCTTTAACTGTCAAAATTCCGGCTACTTTTAAAATAACATCTTTGGAAGAAGTCCATCCATTGAGTTTACCTGTGAGCTTAACGCCAATCAGACTAGGCATTTTGAGTTCCCATGGCAACCCTACCATGACATCAACTGCATCTGCACCACCAACACCAATGGCAATCATTCCAAGCCCACCGGCATTAACCGTATGCGAGTCAGTCCCAATCATCAAAGCACCTGGAAATGCATAATTTTCAAGTACGACCTGATGAATGATGCCGGCTCCTGGCTTCCAGAAACCAATACCATAGCGTGAAGAAACAGATTCAAGAAAATCATAGACTTCACTGTTCTGATCTTTTGCCTGGGTCAAATCTTCGACTGCACCTGACTTAGCAAGAATCAGGTGATCACAATGTACTGTTGAAGGAACAGCAACTTTATTTTTTCCTGCTGTCATAAACTGCAAAAGTGCCATTTGGGCTGTTGCATCCTGCATAGCAACTCTATCGGGTGCAAAATTCACATAATCAACTCCCCGTTTATATACACTTAATTCATTATCTGATAAATGCGCATAAAGAATTTTTTCCACAAGCGTTAATGGACGGCCCAGCATCGTACGGGCTTTTTCTACGCGGAGTGATAAACCGCTGTAAACAGACTTAACAAGATCAAGATCAAAAAGCATAATATGGTTTTTAAAGTTTTATAAATAGGGTGATTAAATATAGGTACCTGATTGCATAAATCAAAACACAAAAATAATCTTATTGTTGATAAAGCTAGATACTTTTTGATTTTAAAATTAAATCAATCTTAACTACCTGCTCAATCAACGAAGCGCAATCATCATTAATAATTTCAAAATCTGATAAACGCAATAATTTTGCTTCTGCCCACTGGTTATTCATCCGGGTAATTACTTCCTGCCGGGAAATAAGATCACGCTGCATGACGCGGTGGATTCTGACTTCCTCAGGCGCAGTAACAAGAATTATCCTGTCACAAAGATAATCTAATCCCGATTCAAATAAAATAGCAGATTCATGAAGCAAATATGATGCAGATTGATGCAAAGAACACCATTCATCAAAAGAATCCTTTACTCTTGGATGAATAATTGAATTCAAAACAGAAAGCTTTTTAGTATCGCTAAAAACAATTGCAGCAACCGCTTTACGATTTAAGGAGCCGTCTGCAGCAATGACATTATCCCCAAATACTTTCTTTATCTGATAGAGCACATCAATGCGTTCACTGATTAACCGTGCCTGCTGATCAGCAAAAAAAACCGGTATATCAAGCATCTCAAACAGCCTTGCTACGGTGCTTTTTCCACTTCCAATATTCCCGGTGATTCCTACTTTTATCATTATTAGCGCAAAATTAAAAATTCAACTTTTTCCGGGGTTACTTTTACATTCCGGACATAATCCGGTGCAGCGGTCACCTTTAAATGATAAAGGTTATCCGATTTCGATAGTTCTGCATTAACATTAAATAAACTGGAATCAAGTTTTTTAAAATCGCTCATAGAAACGATGCATGATATGATTGCTTTATCGGGGAACAATTTAATGTTCTTGTTGGGAAGCTGTTTAGGCAGTTTAATGGAGACCTCAACACGTCCTTCAGTAAACTTTTGAACAGGTATAGTGACCTGAACAGTTGAAGGATCGAAATATGGCTTGTTTATTTGTGTATCGTGATTCAAATGAACATACATGACCACACTTTCAGAAAGGTTTTTGATCTTAATGACTTCCGGTTGGGCAATCTGAACAGAATCAATCATCGCACGGGTTCCATAAACAGAAACATTCGATGGTTTTATCAAAGAAGGCTCAAACTGAAGATACTGTGGAGCAAACGAAATATCGGTTGTAAGCCGAACCGGAACAGTTTTTCTGTAAAGCCTGTTCGTTTTTACTGTAATCTGCTCAGGATGAACCGCACGTATTTCATTTATAAAACCCATTGAACCAGAATATCGGCGAACCAAAGGCATAAGTTGAAGATCAGTATTTATCTCATCAATACTTCCAGTCTTCTTAATGTTCGAAATATCAATAAAAAGAGGCTTTGGATGATCGAAATACCTTAAAACGATAAGCTTATATCCTTGCGCCTTTAACGAAATTTCAATGGTAGAATCGCTGATTCCGGTCAGAATCCGACCATTGGAAACATTCGCGATCTTAACAGGGATACTGAAAGAAAGGGTATATTCATTTGATAATTTGATGAGCAACCAAAAGGATATGGAAGCGAGCAAACAGAACAGAAACAAGAAAAACTGATACCGCAACCGGGCATCCGCAAACTTACGTTCAGGTTTATCCCGGTTGGCGCTATCAGCTTTCACATTAATTTTTTATTGTCTGTTTAAAACAGGAATTAGTTACCCGGAGTTGGTTGAATCTGATCTTCAACACTTGTTGCGACAGCACTCTTTTCCATTTTTAGGCGATTCCCACCTTCAACTTCAATTGTAAAAGTAGTATCCTGAACTTCAATGATTTTACCATGGATACCACCAATAGTAATAACCTTATCACCCTTTTTCAACGCTTCTCTAAATTTTTTCTGATCTTTTGTGCGTTTTATCTGAGGACGGATAAAAAACAAATAAAAAATCACAATGATTAAAAGAATAAAACCTATTGAACCATAAGGGCTAGGTGTTGCTGGCGTTCCGGCCGCTGCTTGTAATAAAACATTTGATAGAGTCATTATCATTATTATTTAAGTGATACAATTTATTTATCATTGAGATTTGCAGGAATTACCATTGTTTTAATGCGTAATATCTGAAAAGATGGATTAGTATTCGAATTTACGGTAACCGATTTTTGTTGAAAACCAACACGTTTCCAGCTGTCGAAACTGACTGTAACATCGCCTTGTTTCCCTGATTTAATGGTGTCATGGGTATATTCGCCAACAGTACATCCGCATGAAGAGGCAATACCGGTTATAACGAGTGGACCTTTACCCGTATTGGTAAACTTAAAACTGTAAGACACTTTCTCACCTTCTGTAACCTCACCAAAATCATGCATATCAGTATCAAACTTTATCTGGGCAGGTCCTGCAGAAATGTTTTCCGTAGAAGGTGCAGTTTTACCGCTTGTATTTGATTTACAGGAAACCAGTACAACGAAAAAACAAACAAAGATGGAAAGATAAAAAACAGATTTCATAATCGTTTAAAGTTTGAAAGCACAAATTTAGCAAATTAAAAGATCAACAGTCAATGAAAGAATGTAATTCATCTGAAATAGGAAGAATAAAAGCCTCAACAAAAAGATTTATTCCATTAAGCCCCGGCCGGTTTTCACAATCCGACCACTCTCTTTCAGTTCAATGATGAGTTTATCCAGGATCCCGTTGACAAAAACATTACTCCGCGGAGTGCTGTATACCTTTGCTAATTCAATGTATTCATTGAGTGTAACTTTTATAGGAATATTAGGAAATTCCAACAGTTCAGCCAATGCCATCTTTAAGAGCAGAACATCAATAATGGCAATACGCTCAATGTCCCAGTTATGCGCCTTCTGATCGACCATGTGTTCTAACTCAGTGTTATTATTAATGGTCTTTCTGAAAAGGCGAACCACGAATTCTTTATCGCTGTCCGAATCTCTTTCATCACTGGCTTTATATACATAGGGTAATTCTGCCAGACTATCCCATGCAGCTCTGAATCCTTTTATGGTTTTAATAACCATAAAGTTTGCCAGCTCAAGATCATCGATCCAGTATATACTTTTCTCTTCATAAAGGCTCTGAAGTACTGCTGATTCAACAATGACATTATTAAAGATATGCAATATCACATCCTTATCATCTTTATAACCACACTCTTCTTTGGACATGTAGTTCTTGTAGAAATCTGATTCCCTGATCGTCTGATAAAATTTCCTGATCATTTCAGTCTCATCATTCCATGAAACCTTAAATTGCTTCCGATATTTGATAAAATAGATATTCGAAACCAGTTGGCTCATAAACATATTATCAATAAAACGGGTATTGGGATTTAAATCTTCCTGGGTAGGAAGGTGTTTACTTTTTGATTCTTCAAGTCGTGTCTTAAAGAATTCCATCAAATCAACAAGAAGAGAAAGTTGATGGATATAAAGTTCGTGAATGCGCTCAATGCTTTTTAACAGTTGTCTTTCAGCTACGTCAATACGCTCACCTTCACCCTGATGGAAAGCATAAACTGCTTGTAAAACTTTTATTCTAAATTGCCTTCTGGTAAGCATGTCGTATGGGAATGAACAATATGGTTAAACAAAAATGAAGCTGCAAAGGTATAACTTTTTAACATCATTCATTTAAACAATCTATTGAAACAATTGAGAAAAGTAATTTTGCAAAGTATATGAGAACTTAAGAAAGTATTTTTTTGAGTTTTTTTCACCCATTTCCTACTTCTATTTATATCCGACGATATTTTTAAACAGTTTTCTTTGATAATCAAAGAATATTTTTAATTTTGCCATTACAGAACTCTTTGACACGATTATAAACAGCATTATAAGACTTAAACAAAACACAAATGGAAGAGAACAATCCAAGAGAACACAACAACGAGATTTTTTCCAGAGCAGTTAAAGCTGGTAAACGAACCTATTTTTTTGATGTGAAAACAACCGCAAACGAAAAACTTTATATTACTATCACCGAAAGCAAAAGACGCTTTGACACAATTACAGAAAAATATTCCTTTGAAAAGCATAAACTTTTTCTCTATAAGGAAGATTTTGAAAAGTTTGCAAATGGGTTGAGCGATGTAATTGATTTCATTGAGACCGGTCAGCAACCTCCTTTAAGGGATGAGAATTTACTTGAAGAAGAGCATGTAGATATAAGCTTTGAAGATCTTTCAGTTAATTCCTGATTCTGTCATAAAGCTTTATTTCGCCCCGCAGTTCTTATGAGCTGGATATTTACCAGTTAATAACATTCTTCTATTTTTTACGCCAATACTCATTTTGGTTTGACCTAAAGTCGTACTTTTGTAAACGGATAAAAGGCTTTTACTTAACTGTCTTTTACCTGTAAAACACTATAAATCAACGGAATTATGGCAAAGGTCATTGCAATCGCTAATCAGAAAGGTGGTGTGGGTAAAACCACTACGGCTATCAATCTTGCCGCTGCTTTCGCGGTCCTGGAGTATAAAACATTACTCATCGATGCAGATCCTCAGGCTAATGCTACTTCAGGTGTCGGGTTTGATCCTAAAAATATTAAAACCAGTGTTTACGAATGCATCATTGATGATATCGATCCACGTAACATCATTTTAAAAACAACTACTCCAAACCTTGAACTTCTACCTGCACATATTGACCTTGTCGGTGCCGAAATTGAAATGATCGGTTTGCCCAACAGGGAGAAAATGATGCGCAGGGTGATTGCAAAAATCAAAGATGATTATGATTTCATACTGATCGACTGCTCACCTTCCCTTGGTTTGATTACAGTAAACGCATTAACAGCAGCTGATTCAGTCATTGTGCCTGTGCAGTGTGAATACTTTGCACTCGAGGGTCTTGGGAAACTGTTGAATACGATAAAAATAGTTCAGTCGAGATTAAATACAGAACTTGAAATTGAAGGAATCATCCTTACCATGTACGATGCCAGATTAAGATTAGCTAATCAGGTTGTAGATGAAGTAAAGACGCACTTCCAGCAGATGGTTTTCGATACAATTATCAACCGGAATACAAAATTGGGTGAAGCACCAAGTTTTGGCGAATCAATTATCATGCATGATGTAAACTGTACAGGTGCTGTTAATTATCTCAACCTTGCCCGGGAGATCTTACAAAATAATGCACTCACGAAACTCAGTGATTCGGACAAAAAAATTAACGCCTGATGATGAATTCAAATAAGAAAAGAGCGCTTGGTCGTGGCTTGGATGCCATTCTTTCGAGTCCCGAAACCGATATTACATCTAAGGATATCTCCGGTGAATTTGTTGTGGGAGCCATCGCTAACATCCCCGTCGATCTGATCGAAACCAATCCTTTTCAACCAAGGGATCAGTTTGAATTAGACAGTTTGAAAGAGCTATCTCATTCGATTAAAGAGCAAGGCATTATTCAACCCATCACCGTTCGAAAGATAGGGTACGACAAATACCAGCTCATCTCAGGTGAACGCCGCCTGCGTGCTTCTAAACTGGCCGAACTGAAAGACATTCCTGCTTATATCAGGATAGCCAACGATCAGCAAATGCTCGAAATGGCATTGGTCGAAAACATCCAGCGTGAACAACTCAATTCGATTGAAGTTGCCATCAGTTTTCAACGCTTACTGGATGAATGCAACCTCACCCAGGAGCAATTGAGCGAAAGGGTTGGAAAGAACAGAACGACTATCTCCAATTTCATCCGTCTGCTAAAACTTGCACCCGAGGTACAGGTCATCATCCGCGATGGCCAGATCAGCATGGGTCATGCACGTGCCTTGATCAGCATTGAAGATGCTCTCACCCAGATAGCCATAGCAAAAAACATCATCACCAAGGATCTTTCTGTCCGTGACACCGAAGAAATTGTTCGAAATCTGAACAAACAACCTGAAAAAAAATCAGCAAAACCAGTTGAATTACCTGAACCGCTTAAGGCTTCAAAAAACAAACTGGCTTACATTTTCGGCACAAAAGTTGATCTGAATCGCAATGAAAAAGGAAAAGGATCGATTGTTATCTCCTTTAAGAATGATAATGAGTTGAACAGGATTTTAACCCTGATGGGTGAAACAACTGAATAAACCTAAATGATAAGAATCATTTTATATTGTTTCAGTAAGTTACGCGAAGCTTTGTTCATTTATAAAGCTTCGCTGATTATTTTGATAGGTATGATACTTATCCAGCCCATTTCTGGTCAGGTAAAACCTGTAGTGGATAGCCTTTCTGTTCCTGTAAAATACACCCCCACAAAAAAAATTGCCGACACTGTAATTATAAAAAAACATTCACCACGTTTAGCGACAAAACTTTCTCTGATATTCCCCGGTCTGGGTCAGATCTATAACCACAAATACTGGAAACTACCTATCGTTTATGGAGGTTTTGGAACAATAGTCTATTTCTATGGAGCAAATCATGGTGAATACATCAAATTCAGAAATGCCTATAATTTTGTGACTACTCCCGGTAGCGAAAACCTACCTCCTGTAAATGATTATGTCACACGATATAATAAAAATGCAACGTTATTGCTTTCCGGACGTGACTATTACCGGCGTAACCTCGAGCTGACCTACATTGTTGGTGGGGTTTTGTATCTTTTAGTTGCCATTGATGCTCAGGTAGATGCTCAGTTTTTTAATTTTGATGTCAGTGATGAGCTTTCACTCAATATCAAACCATTTGTTCAGCATCCCGCAAAATTGACACCCGGAGTAGCAGGCGTTTCACTATGCTTTTCATTTTAAGGGATTAACTATCTTTGTCTTTTCTTATTCATTTTTAGAATCACAATATGAAACTTGCACTCATCGGATATGGAAAGATGGGACACGAAATAGAGCAGGTAGCTCTCGAACGTGGACATCAGATAATTGTAACAATTGATAATGAAACAGAATGGTCTGAAAGACTGGGTTTAGTAGAATCGGCCGATGTTGCCATCGAATTTTCTCACCCCTCTGTGGCAATAACAAACATCCATCGCACGCTTGAATCCGGGATTCCTCTTGTTTGCGGGACTACAGGCTGGTCCGCTGCTCTTGAATCTATCACCCAACTATGTAATGAGAAAAATGGTTCCTTTTTTCATGCTTCCAATTACAGCATTGGTGTTAATTTGTTTATGGCAGTCAATAAAAAGCTTGCACAGCTGATGAACAACCACCATGACTACGATGTTGTGATGGAAGAAACGCATCATATTTACAAAGCCGATGCGCCAAGTGGTACTGCAATTACACTGGCCGAAGAGATAATGGCCAACAATAATTCAAAAACATCCTGGACCATTGACTTACCGGCTCAAAAACAGGAACTTTATATTAAACCAATCCGTCATCGGAATACTCCCGGTACGCATACCGTTTGTTGGGAATCACCCATCGATGCTATCGAAATTACTCATACAGCAAAAGGCCGCCGGGGTTTTGCACTGGGTGCAGTGATAGCGGCTGAATGGATCAAAGACAAAAAAGGAATCTTCACCATGAAGGATTTATTAAACCTTTAGCCCCTTTAAAAGTGAATAATGATTAAAGATTAATCTATTCAATGCAATAAAATGAACACTTTCAACGTATAATTATACTAACACCATAACGAACCTTAAAAGACAATGAGCTTTAACCTTCTTCTAATTATCATTTTCACTTTTTTCCCTGTACTGGCTTGGAAAAATTTCGAAAAGGCCGGCCATCAGGGATGGAACTCGGCAATACCTTTTTACAACTATTTCATTTGGCTCAAAATCATTGAGAAGCCCAATTGGTGGTTCATCTTTTTACTGATCCCATTCTTCAATGTTTTCATGGTAATGATCATGGTTGTTGAAATGGTAAAAACCTTTGGAAAGAATGGACTCGGAGAACAAGTTCTTGCTGTTCTTTTTCCTTTTCTCTACCTACCCTGGCTTGGTTTTTCAGCTACCGAAAAGTATATTCCCCTGAGTGTTCGTCCAAAAATCATAAAGACCACTTCAAGAGAATGGATTGACGCAATTTTGTTTGCAGTAATTGCAGCAAGTATCATCCGCATGTTTATCTTCGAAATGTACACCATCCCAACTTCTTCAATGGAAAAATCATTGTTGGTAGGTGACTTTCTGTTGGTAAGCAAGATTGCTTATGGTCCTAAAGCACCAAACACACCGATCTCATTTCCCTTTGTGCATCATACATTACCACTAACAAATTACACTCCCTCATTTCTTGAATGGATCAAACTCTCCTATTACCGTTTTCCGGGATTTGAAACCATTAAACATGGAGATGTGGTTGTATTCAATTATCCCGATGGCGATACTGTTGCGCTGAAACATCAGGATGACAGTTACTACCGCATTGTTCGTGACTATGGATGGAAACGGGTTAATTCAGATCCCGAAACCTTTGGAGATATCATATATCGTCCCGTAGATAAACGAGAGAATTACATTAAACGTTGTATTGGCCTTCCGGGTGACTCCCTTCAGATCATTGATCAACAGGTTTACCTAAATAAACAAATCATGGCAACACCTGTTCATGCCCAATCGACCTACAGGGTTCGTACCGATGGCAGCCGTTTTAACAATAAACTGCTCAGCGATCTTGATATCACTGAAGATATCTTACCAGATGGCGAAGATGGCAATTTCTTCCTGACACTGACTACGAGCACTGCAGAAAAGATGAAACAACTGCCTTTTGTCCAATTGGTTGAAAAAGAAGTTGACCCAAAATTAAGAGGATCTGCTGATGTCTTTCCATACGATTCAACTTTAAGATGGAACCGTGATAACTATGGCCCTATCTGGATTCCAAAGGCAGGTGTGACTGTTCAGCTGACAATGAAAAATATTGAGTTATATAAACGCATAATCAGCAACTACGAACTCAACAAGCTTGTAATCAACGGTGATAAGATTTTCATAAACGACAAAGAGGCAAAGAGTTACACCTTCAAAATGGATTATTACTGGATGATGGGTGATAACCGCCACAACTCAGCCGATTCGCGTTACTGGGGATTTGTTCCCGTCGATCATATTGTTGGCAAGGCCTCTTATATATGGCTTTCACTCGATAAAAATAAATCATTATTTGGCGGAAAAATAAGATGGAGCCGCATGTTCAGAAGTGTAAAATAGGTTGTATATTTGAATCATAAAAAAACCACAAACATGAAAAAATTATTGACAGGCTTCACCATGGTTTTGATAGCAATGGTAGCCCTCATGCCTTTAGCTAAGGCACAAAAAGCTCCTTTTTTAGGAACTGTAGTTTATGATGTTACACTTGCCGGAGATGTTCCTGAACAGGCAAAACCAATGATGCCCACTGAAATGACGTTGAAAGTGTCACCAGACAAAATGATAACAGTGATGCATTCAAGTATGATGGACATCAAAAATGTTTTTGATGCTCCTGCTCAGGTATCCAATACGTTGATGGATATGATGGGGCAAAAATTCAACATCAAGAATACTGCTGCTGATCTTGCTGATCAGAAAAAGAAGGCAGGATTAACAATGACTGTAAAACCAACTACTGAAACCAAGACCATTGCCGGATATAACTGCAAGAAAGCAATTATGACCGTTAAGTCTAATCAATCAGCAGAACAAACGTTTGAAGTTTACTTTACTGAGGATTTTGATGTTTCAAAATTCAATTTTGCCCTCACGCTTCCTGAAGTCGATGGCTTGCCCTTGGAATTCACTATGTCCCAGGGTCCATTTTCATTAAAAATGACTGCCCGCAGTGTCAAAAAAGAAAACATTGCTGCCTCAGAATTTGTTATTCCTGCAGGATATAAACAAGTTACAACCGAAGAGCTCCAAACTATGTTTGGCGGTGGCGGACAATAATAAAATTTTCCACAAATGTTATCAACAACCTCCTCTACAGGGAGGTTGTTTTGTTTTTATGAATTGTTAGTATCTTTAAACTCTCCCAATTTAAGTTGTATCAATGATTTCAACAAGAAATTATTACCTTTGTGTATTAAAAAACAATACGGTTAATGGCAAATTCCAGTAATAGTAACACTCCAAAAAAGAATACCTTAAAAAACGAGCTTGCCCAGCCTAAGTCTGCACCAAAACCAAAGACGAAAGCCGCTAAAAAGCCCGCATTAAAGTTTGATTTTTTCAAAAGTGAAAGATTCCATAAGATAATGGGAATGTTCTTTTTGCTTTTGGGTGTTTATCTGGCAATGTCTATTATTAGTTATGTTGTCAACTACTTTACCTTTGCTACCGACGATTCCTTTACCAGTCAAGCTACTGTTCAGAAAATACTCCTGAAATCACCCGAAGAGATCCATAACTGGATGGGTAGAATGGGAGCCTTCGTAAGTGATGTTTTAGTCAAGCAATGGTTTGGAATATCATCGTTGCTGTTTAGTCTGTTTTCCATCTCGATTGGCCTTAAACTACTTAAATACAAGAATCTTCCTTTACTTTCTACATTCTGGGTTTCTGTTTTTGGTCTTCTCTGGACTTCTACAACTTTAGGTTTTGTTTTCCAATCTTTTTCAGAACTTTTGATTCTTGGCGGGACGATAGGTTACCAGTCTGCAATATGGCTACAGGGTATTTTTGGAAAACCCGGTTTGGGAATTCTGCTTTTCTTTGCCTTGATGAGCTTCCTTGTTCTGGTCTATAACATCAACATTCACTTCAATAAAAGCAGGAAAGAGAAACAGGAAACGATCGTTGATGAAGAGACCGGTGAAATTACCTCTCAGCCAAATACAAGACGTTCAAACGGATACAACCCCAAAGAAGATAAATACAATACTGCCGAATTCGCCGTTAAGGATGAAGAAGAGGATGATCGTGATGAAGATATTCCCGATGACGAATACATACCTCCCGTTTTAAAAAGCAAGTCGGGACAACGCACCCCCGATTTTGAAATCAATGCTAATGATATTCCCTACATGCAGGTTGCTGAGGGAAAAAGACAAAATCAACCAGTAAACAATGACCATGTTGTTGAATTGACGATCGAAAACCCTGCAGTGGAAACAACACCATCAGGTTTTAAAAAACCGGCGGCCACAAAGGATCACTACACGATCGACGAACCTTTTGATCCGACTCTTGAATTGTCAGATTACCAGTTTCCACCTATTGATCTGATGAACGAATATGGTGGCAGAAGCAAGGTTCAACGCGAAGAGATTGAAGCCAATAGCCAGCGCATTGTTGATACACTTCGTAATTACGCGATTGAAATTGAAAAAATCAAGGCTACTGTCGGACCTGCTGTAACACTCTACGAGATCATCCCTGCACCCGGCGTGCGTATTTCCAAGATCAAAAACCTTGAAGACGATATTGCTCTGAGTCTTTCGGCTCTGGGCATCCGCATTATTGCTCCAATCCCCGGTAAAGGAACGATTGGGATAGAAGTTCCAAATCAGAAGCCCGATATTGTTTCCATGAAATCGATCATAGAATCGGATGCATATCAGAATTCTAATTATGAGCTGCCCTTTGGCATGGGTAAAAACATTGCCAACGAAGCCTTTATCGCCGACCTGGCCAAGATGCCCCATATCCTGATGGCGGGTGCTACCGGACAAGGAAAATCGGTGGGTTTAAATGCCATCATCACATCATTGCTTTATAAGAAACATCCTTCCGAACTCAAGTTCGTGATGATTGACCCTAAAAAGGTAGAACTCACTCTCTTTTCTAAAATAGAACGTCATTTCCTGGCCAAGTTACCCGATTGCGAAGAAGCAATCATCACCGACACACGCGTTGTAGTCCGTACCCTTAATTCGCTCTGTATCGAAATGGATAACCGTTACGATCTGATGAAAGATGCACTGGTCAGAAACATCAAAGAATACAACGAGAAATTCAAAGCCAGGAAGCTGAATCCGCTTCATGGACACAGATTTCTACCCTATATCGTCGTAGTGATTGATGAGTTTGCCGATCTGATTATGACAGCCGGTAAGGAAGTCGAGATACCGCTTACCCGTCTGGCTCAGCTGGCCCGTGCCATTGGAATTCACCTGATCATTGCCACACAGCGTCCTTCTGTCAATATCATCACCGGATCCATCAAGGCAAACTTCCCGGCACGTATTGCATTCCGGGTTATTTCAAAAATTGACTCACGTACTATTCTCGACTCTTCAGGAGCCGATCAGCTAATTGGTCGTGGCGACATGCTCCTTTCTACAGGTAGCGACCTGATCCGTTTACAATGTGCCTTTATTGACCTGCCCGAAATAGATCGCATAACCTCTTTCATTGGAGACCAACGTGCACCTGTTGAATTCCTGCTGCCTGAATTTTATGATGAAACCAGCGAACCAATGGCAGACATGGATCCCAACGAACGCGATGATCTGTTTGAAGATGCAGCCCGCATTATTGTTCAGACTCAACAGGGTTCCACTTCACTGTTGCAACGCAAATTAAAACTGGGTTACAACAGGGCCGGACGAATCATCGACCAGCTGGAAGCCGCAGGAATTGTGGGCGCTTTTGAAGGTTCTAAAGCCCGCGATGTAAAAGTTGCAGGAGAGATGGCTTTGGAACAATATTTGAAGGACTTGTACAGTAAAGAAGGCAAACGCCACGAAAATAACTTTTGAACTTAAAACAAAAAACAAATAATGAAAATCAATATTTTAAAATCACTGACTATCATATTACTGATTTCAGTAGCTTCTCTTGCACCCTTTTATGTAAACGCACAGTCTGCCGAAAAGAAAGCCACATCGTTGCTCGACGAGGTTACAGCAAAGATGAAGGCATATAAAACCATGAAGCTTGAGTTTACCTATAGCATGATCAACAAAAGTCAAAAGATCAACGAAAGCTTTAAAGGATCGCTGCTTGCCAAAGGAGATAAGTATAAATTGAATATCAGTGGTCAACAGATCTTCTGTGATGGAAAAACAGCATGGACCTATCAGAAAGATGCCAACGAAGTACAGATCAGTGAAGTTACGGGAGACGAGGAGTCATTTACACCCACAAAATTCATGACTTCCTATAACAACAATTACAAATCGAAACTGATATCGGAAAAAGGAAAGCTTCTGGTTATAGAAATGTCTCCTTTAAAAGGCCGTAAAAAATTCCAGAAAGTCAATCTTACGCTTGACAAAGATTCCAAACAGGTCAAAAGTATGCAGGTATTTGATAAAAATGGTGGCGCATTTACCTACAACATCGAAAGTTTTATCACGAACCAACCCATCGCCGACACAGAATTCGTATTCAAAGCCAGCAACTATCCAAAAGTTGAAGTCATAGATATGCGTTAACCGGAAAGATTTTCCGCTCCGGATTTACTATAAAAGAGCTGCTCACTGTGTTTTAATCGTCTGTTTTCAGATGCCAAAACACAGTGAGCAGCTCTTTTTTTATGCCCTCCCGATATCAATTCCATTTCCTACTTCCATCATTCTTCAAACAGCCTTTGCTCAGCTTTCAAATATTCTTCAATAATGAAAGGACCATCAAAGGAACACTCCCGGATCACTGGTAAACCAGGGGTAAGTCAGGTGTATATGAACCCTATCTGTCTCGCACGTGTCTCGCAGGTGTCTAGCAGGTGTCTCGCACCTATCTCGCACATATTAGAGCGAGACACCTGCGAGACATGTGCGAGACACCTGCGAGACACGTGCGAGACATGTACACTTGATCTACCGGTCAAATACTGACTATTTACACTTCATCAGAGAGTGTTCCTTTGATGTTTGAAGAGAGATGAAAGAATGATTCAACCATTTTCTGTTGGATTTATACACAGCATTACTCATCCGGTAATAGTTACCGGATAGTAATGACAATAAAGAAAAGATTGTTAATTCAACTTCAGGAAGTTATAGATGATTTTACCTATCTGCTCATCCGGGCCTGTTGGATTTGTTGAAAAGAGTGCCTGACGGGCGGCAGTTTCGGCCTGCCTGATCAATGCAGGATCGGTGACAGTCGTTCCTTTGGCTCCGCTTAATACACGGGTTACTTTGCCTTCCTGGTTGACCCAGATCGTAACAACCACCCTACCCTGCTCAGCAGAATTGTAAGAGGGTTTTGGTAGACTACGGGCCGAGCGTCCACCGAGATCATAAGAGATGCCTGCACCGGTTCCGGAGCCAATTCCGGGCCCGTTTCCATTACCTGTCCCTCCACCGGTTCCGTTGCCCGATCCACCGCCATTACCTGTTCCGGGATTACCTTTATAGACTTTGCCGCCAACAACTCCTCCGGCTACTCCCTGATCGCCGGGTCTTCCGGTTATCCCCTCACTACCTCCAACTTTCGAAGGCTGTCTATACATGGCATTGGGATTGATGACAGGTTCAGGTTTTGTAACTACGATTTTTTTGGCCGGCTTATCTGCCATTTTTATCTGTGTTTCTTCACCCTTATCACTGGCAAGAATCTGTTCACCACTGGTTCTGGTTCGTACTGTCTTAACATCTTTGATTACTTCAACAGGTCGTGCAGGGGTTTTCACTTTCTCAACAACAGGTCTGTCGGGCTGGATATTGCCCATCCCCGCGTCAGAATTCCCCAGATTTACCTCAATAGACATTCCTCCCCCACCCGGTGTTTCTGGAAATGGAGGTATAGGAGTGACCAACAGGATCCATCGGAGAATAAAATAGAATCCCACATGAAACACGATGGTTCCAAAAATCCCCCATAATTTGTATCGGGTTTCCTGATTATTACTTACCTGTAGTTCCATTTGGAGTTTTTGTAGCCAGAATCATTTTCACCTTCAGCTTGTTGCCAATCTGAAGTACATTTACCAGATCCTGAACAGTAAGACCATTATCACAACGTATGATCACAGTAGCATCGGCGTTATTTGCAACACTTGTTTGGAGTGATGCCTCCAGCTGATCAGATGCAATGGGTTTATTATCAATAAAATATTGCAGTTCTTTGGTAATAGACAACACCACCTCTTTATGATGGATCACCTGATTATTTCGTGAACTTGGCAAATTAAGTTTTATCACATTAGGGTTGAGTAACGTGGAGATGATCAGAAAGAACAACATCAGAAAAAACATGATGTCGTTCATTGCCGAAGTACTTACCTCTGCTACAGACCTGCTTTTTTTTCTAAGGTTCATTTTACCGGTTCTTGTAACATATCAATAAACTCCATTGTATCCTGTTCCATCTTTTGTACCTGATGGTTGATCATGATGTTGAGCCAATGAAAACAGACAAATGCAAACATACCTATCAACAGTCCCGCTGCACTGGAAACCATTTTGACATATAACCCCGATGAAACACTGGTAATGCTGACATCACCGGCTAATGAAATGTCGTGAAAGATCTTGATTACACCAAGGATCGTACCCACAAAACCAAACATGGGGGCAATACCTGCGATAATAGAGAGGATGGCCATATTTTTCTCGAGCTTATAGACCTCAAATTTGCCTACGATCTCTATAGAATCTTCGATTTCTTTAAGTGGTTTTCCAAGGCGTTTAATCCCTTTTTCAACCAAACGGGCTGTCGGAGTGTACGAACGTCTGCAATATTCCACTGCTGCTTCAATACGCCCTGAATAGATACTATCCCTGATATTATTCAAAAAATGTTCTTCTACTCTTGAAGCTTTCCGGATAACCAAAAAGCGCTCAATAAAAATATAAACCGCTATGATTGTCATTAAACCCAATGGCCACATCAATGGTCCACCTTTTAAAACCATGTCCCACACAGAAATAGAAGTTGCAGCCGGTGGTGCAACGACAACGGGCAAATTTTGAGCGACTCTATTTACACTGTCTACGACAGTTGTTGCAGTATTCGTTACTTGAAGCAGAATTGCTGTGATCATTTTTGTATATTTTATTTTGTAAAAATAATGATAATAGGACTAACTTTTAGCAAAGATTAAGCCAAAACTGGTGACTTATGAATGATTATTGTTTGAAACTGTTTAAGAAACTGTTTAAATTTAGTTTCTGTTTATTCGCTGGACATGCTAAACCCTGCTAACACTGCCTATTTGCATCACGTAGAGACGCAATATTTTGCGTCTCTACAACAGAAAAACCGCTTCCGCCCGTTCTTGAACTCCAATTGGAGAAAATTTAAACAGTTTCTAAAGGTAAGGTTGTATTAGTTAAATCCATAATTTTGTAATCTAATTTCCCGGAAAATTATTCACAAATGAAATTAATCCTGTTGATAAGTGGTGGGGCATTGGGAACTTTTCTACGCTATACCGTCGTAGAGTTTGGATCCCGGTTTAATAGTGGCAGCTTCCCGCTCGGAACATTGCTGGTTAACCTAATAGGAAGCTTCCTTATCGGTTTATCATGGGGTTTGCTGGGGAAAGAAGAGATCAAACCCGAAACGAAAGCATTTCTTTTTATAGGTCTGTTTGGGGGATTTACAACATTCTCATCATTCGCTCTCGAAAATTTTCAGCTGATAAGAGGAGGCGATTTCCGTACCGCCATTACTTACCTTACGATTAGTAATATCGGAGGTATCTTTTTGGTTTTTGCCGGTTACATTTTTTCACAAACCTTGCTGAACTATTTCCGCAAATAAAAAATCATTCCCAGTGCACGATCTTGAACCTTTTTATAACTGGCGACATCTTTATATTGCTTCTGAGGATGAACGTTCCCCATTCTATGAACGCAATTACAATGAATTTGAATTTACACATCAGATTTATAATTACCTCATTCATCCTCAATGGGACCATTTCGGGTCAGACACACTCTATTGCAAGATCTTGTTTGTCAACTATGAAGAACATTTTTGTGTCATCGAAATGTTGGGAGAGTGGAACGACACTTTGTATAATGACATCATGTTTTTCAAGCGAAATGTTATTGAACCACTTGAAGGAGAAGAGATCAATAAATTTATATTGATTGGTGAAAACGTCTTGCTCTTTCACTCCTCAGATGATGCCTATTATGAGGAATGGTTTGATGATATTGAAGACGGCTGGATTGTTTTTATCAACTTTCGGGATCAGGTGATTCAGGATTTCAAAGACGCCCGGCTCGATTATTATATTGCAATGGGTGATCCGTTCAGAGATGTCACATGGCGTCGATACACACCTGCCCATTTGTACAACAGCATCAATGAATGGTTTTCAAAACGATTGCCTGCATAATTCATTGGATGAAATAACTTATTTGAAACCGACATGAGGAAACATTACAATATAACGGTCAAAGGACGCGTTCAGGGAGTCGGATTTCGCTATAATGCACGCAGACAGGCTTTGACACTTGGGCTGGATGGATTTGTAAAAAACATTTCGGATGGCAGTGTTTATGTTGAGGCCGAAGGCTATGAGTCAGAGCTTGATGAATTTGTAAATTGGTGCCGGAAAGGCCCTTCAGGCTCACGGATTATGGATGTGATTATCACTAAAAGCAATCTGGAAGGATTATCTGGATTCAATGCTTTTTAGATCAGTTTTTGAGCTCTGGTGATCTCTCGTTTGCCTTTCGGACCCGGAAGATTTTCTACAGTAAAGCCTGCAGATTTTAATGCCCGTTTTACTCGCCCTTTAGCACAATAAGTCACTAAAATTCCTTCGGGTGCCATTACACTGAAACATTTATCGAATACCTCCTGTTCCCATAGTTCGGGTTGTGCCTCTGGAGAAAAAGCATCAAAATAGATTAAATCAAAACTGTTATCCGCTAAATTCACTTCCATAAAACCAAGCTGTTTCTTCGTGAAATTGAAAAACGGATTTATCATATGCTTTGTTTCCCATTCACATTCATGCATTGCTGAAAAAACCTGTTCACTCTTTTCTGAAAGCAGTGTACAATAATTCAATTGCTTCAAAACATCTTCCTGTACAGGGAAAGGCTCAAGTCCCGTGTAACCAACTAAAATATTTTCCTGAATAGCTTCAATGCCGGTAAGTAAAGCATTTAATCCTGTGCCAAAACCAATCTCAAGAATTCTGACTGAACTTTTATAATTTATCCGTTTCTTTTTTAATACTTCTTTAAAACCGGCATCTATAAAAATATGTAAACTTTCATTGAGTGCTCCATGTATACTGTGATAACACTCGCCAGCTTTTTCAGAAAATAATGTATGAGAACCATCCTCACAAAGTCGCAAAGTTTTATCCATGGTGCAAAAGTACAAAGTAGTGGAATGTATTGGTTAAAAAATCTTAAAAGTTCATCAAAAATGACTTTCAACTGACAGAATACATGAGAGATTTAAATTTAAATTATACTATATTTGCCGGATTAAACCGCAATCAAGAAACGGGCATCATCCTAAACCATATTAAAAGGAGCTGATTTTGCACCCCTTTCCATTGACTTCAAAAAACAAAAACAACTATTACAGATGAAAAAAGGTATTTTATTATCATGTATGATGAGTGTTGCTCTTTTGATGAGCAGCACAACATTTGCACAAAAAAACAAAAAACAGCCAGTTCCAGCGCCTGTTGTAACTCCAACAGTAGCTGTTGTAGCACCACCTGCTCCAACGTTTACAAATCGCATGGACACAATCAGTTATATTCTTGGTGCTGACATTGCTAAGAGTTTCATTAAAAATGAAATGAAGGTAAATCAGGAAAGAATGTTCAAAGGCTTTAGTGATGGTATGGCTAAGAAAGACACTTTATTCACAGAAGCTCAGGTGACTGAAATCATGAAAACTTATCAGGATGAAATGATGAAGGTTATCCAGGCTAAGGCTGATGCAGCTGCTAAAATTGCTTCTGAAACAGCTAAGGCGTTTTTTGCTGACAATAAAACCAAACCGGGGATTATTGAACTTCCAAGTGGTATTCAGTACAAAATCATGAAAGAAGGAACCGGTGCTTTTCCTCTGGAAACAGATAAGGTAACAGTTCATTATAAAGGAACTTTACTTGACGGAACCGTATTTGATTCTTCCATTGATCGTGGAGAGCCTGTTACATTTCCATTGAATCAGGTCATCAAAGGATGGACAGAAGGAATGCAGAAATGTAAATTGGGTGGTAAAATCCAGTTATTCATTCCAAGCGAACTTGCTTATGGTGACAAGGCTACCGGCCCAATCCCGGGTGGTTCAGCCCTTATTTTTGAGGTTGAATTATTAAAGATTGAAGCTGCAGCCCCAGAAGTTGCACCTGCTGCTGATGTTAAAGCTGCCCCTGCTAAAAAAGCTCCAGCCAAAACTGCTGCTAAGCCAACCACAACATCAAAACCTGTTGCTAAACCAGTAGCTACGAAAGCTGTTGTTAAACCAACCGTGAAGAAATAAATCTTAACATTTCATAAGTAATAACCCCCGAAAACATTATTCATTATTTTGTTTTCGGGGGTTTGTTTTATACTGCAAATCATACTTTATTCGAATTCTCTATTATATGCTTTTCTCATTTTATTCTACATAGGTAAATAGAATCAGAAATACACCTTTTAATGAAATTTTTGACCGGAAAAATCGCACACAAAATGAGTTAATTCAGACTTTAACGATACTTTAAGCTTTCCATTTTAAACCAATGTCACTTCCGAATATCTTATTAGAAAAGAAAAACATCTAAGTGTTATTTAAACGTTAATAAAAAATTAATTAACAGTCCTTTAAGATTTAAATCTCATTTATTGTTATAATATTGCAACGTAAACCTCTACAAAACCCAACAACGTGAAAATCAAACATCTACTTCTTGCAGCGATTTTGAGTGTTATAGGTATTCTATCCACTCAAGCACAGACAAGAACAGCTACAGTAACACTTAAGGGCGTCGTAACCGACAGCACTACCACACAACCAATGGCTTTTGCAACAGTAACTCTTTTAAGTTTAAAAGATTCATCTGCTGTCATTGGAGGCCTAACCAATATTAAAGGAGAATTTAATATCCCAAATGTAAAGACCGGAAGCTATACACTTAAAATTGCTTTCATGGGATATAAAAATATCCTAAATCCGTTAATCGTAAAAGCGAGCACCAAAGAGGTAACAATAGGACCATTTTTCATGACAAACAATCTCAAAACACTTGGAGAGGTTGTTATTCTTGGTCAGAAAGCGCCGGTAGTAGTAAAAACCGATACGATAGAGTTCTCAGCTGTCAATTTCAAGACTGAAAAGAACGATGTTGTAGAAGAAATGATTAAAAAACTACCGGGTGTTGAAGTAGATAAAGACGGAAATATCCAGTCTCATGGAGAGGCAGTTACAAAAGTAATGGTTGATGGAAAGCCATTCTTTGGAAGTGACCCAAAACTTGCTACCCAAAATCTTCCGGCTGAAATGATTGATAAAATTCAAGTAATCGATCAAAAATCTGATCAGGCTCAGTTTACTGGAATTGATGATGGAAACTCAGCAAAAGTAATCAACATCATTACAAAGATGGGTTATAAAAGAGGAAATTTCGGAAAACTCTCTTTAGGTGATGGTAGTTCTGTTGGTTCATCAGCCAAAGATAATCGTTATGACCTAAGCGGAATGTTCAATTCGTTTAAAAATGATCGTCAGTTCTCGATCATTGGAATGTCGAACAATGACAATATTACCCGTTTTACTGCTGACATGGGCGCAAGTTTCAATTCAGGTGGTGGAAATCGTGGCGGCGGCGGTGGTGGCGGCGGTGGCGGCTTCTATGGTGGTGGCGGAAACGGAATCAACATTACCAATGCTATTGGCGCCAACTTTAAGGATAAAATAGGTAAAGTTGATTTTGCAGCGAGTTACTTCTATAATGGAAGAAATAATGACAACTCTTCAACAGCTCACAAAAATACGTTATTAGCAGATAGTAGTTTTCTGACAAATACAATAAACGCCAGTAATTCCACCAATCAGAATCACCGGTTCAATATGCAGATGGACTATCAGGTAGACTCTTCATTTTCTATCCGTTTTATACCTGCTATCAATGTTGGAAATACCAGCGGTTCTACAGAAAAAAGTGTAAGTTCAACTGGAAGTATAAATCCTGACTTTCAGATTAACAAAAGTGTATCGACCACTAATACTACAGGAGACAACATGTATGTCGGTGGAAATCTTTTACTTAGAAAGCAATTCAGAAAACCAAGAAGAACACTTTCATTAAATATCTCGGGAAATACAAGCAAGAACAATTCTGATGGATTAAATGGATCAACTACAAGCTATTTTTCTCAAACAAACCAACCTCCAAGAGCAGATTCAGTAATAGTCATCAAACAGGATAACATTACAAAAGCAAGTAGTAATAGCTTTGGAGCAAGATTGGCTTATACGGAACCTATTACTAAAACAGCAAGTTTTCAGTTGGATTATTCTTATAACTACAGTTTCACCAATTCAGATAAGAGAACACTAGATTGGGATGGTAATGATTATACGATCCTGAATCAACGTTATACCAATCATTTTGAAAACACTTACTTAAACCAACACGTTGGTTTAAGTATTCAAACCCGTGGTTTAAAATCTGATTACACATTTGGTGTTGCTATGGAGCCTACAAGTATTTCGAGCAAGATGATGATTAATGGCGGTTTTATTTATCCTAAACTGAATGCAGTTAATTTCGCTCCTTTGGCAAGTTTAAACCACAAGTTCTCGAAAAACACTACATTAAGGGTTGATTACAATGGACGTGCAAATCAACCTGACATTTCTCAGTTACAACCTATCGAGGATAACTCCAATCCTTTGTTAATCACTAAGGGTAATCCAAACCTCAAACCGGAATTTCAAAATAGTATTCGCATGAACTTTAACACTATGAATTACACCAACTTCACAAGTTTATTTGCCAATGCACAGATCAGCAACACAATGAACAGAATTACCAACATGAATTCATATGGCCAGGGTGGTGTTCAGACAACAATTCCTGTTAACGTAAATGGAGGTTATAATTCCGTGCTCATGATTGGTTTAGGTCGTCCGTTTAAACAAAACATGTTTGTATTGAATACTTTTGGTAGATTAAGCTACAATAAGAGCATCAGTTTTGCCAGCAATAGTCGTGTACCTGCGGGTGGTACTTCAACAGACATTCTTGCAAATATGCCTCCCCAGAATTTAACCACTACCCTGTCAGGCATGTACAATTTAGGTTTTACAATTAACATTAGAACCTTTACAATGACATCTTCACTTCGTGCAACATACAGTAAAGCAGCATACAGTATTTCAACCTCGCAAAACACGGAATACACCAATTATGCAGCATCAACTGATGCCCGGATAACTTTATTCGGTAGTCTTCGTCTTGCAAGTGATGTTTCTTACTCAACGAACAACGGTTTATCAGCTGGTTTCAATCAGAACACTACAATGTGGAATGCGAATATCACAAAAGATTTCTTCAAAGATAAACGTGCTCAGATTAAAATCCAGTTATATGACATTCTTGGACAAGCTGTAAGTATCAGACGTACCACAACTGAAAACTATATTGAAGACACACAATCTAAAGTACTTACACGCTATTTCCTTGTAAGCTTTATTTATAATTTCAATAAGTTCCTGGCAGCTCAGAAAACTCCGGCTCAGGAAGATCGTCATGGAATGCCAGGTATGCACGGTTTTGGCGGCCCAGGCGGTTTCCAAAGAGGTAACCATGGTGGCGGTGGCCCAGGCGGAAATGATTTTTAAATCAGAATAATTTTTTTAATGAAATATAAAAATCCTTCCATTTACATGGAGGGATTTTTGTATTTTTGGCAATATGGATGACCTGTCACAACCTTCCGGAATTAATCCTTTAGATTTACCGGATAACAAGAAAAAGTTTGGGCGAAGAGTACCCTCAACACAATTAATTCCAGAGGCTGGAAAGATTCCACCTCAGGCTCTTGACCTCGAAGAAGCAGTTCTTGGAGCGTTAATGCTTGAGAAGGATGCCCTCACTGAAGTCATCGATATTTTAAGACCTGAAGCTTTCTATAAAGAAACTCATCAACGAATATTCAGAGCCATTACGAATCTGTTCCGTAAATCTGAACCTGTAGATATTCTCACTGTCACCAATGAACTCAAGACAAGTGGTGAACTGGAACTTGTAGGTGGTCCATGGTATATCACCAGACTCACAAACCGCATTGCATCAGCTGCCAACATTGAATATCACTCACGTATTATCATCGAGAAATATATTCAGCGTGAGTTAATCCGTATCTCCTCCGACATTATCAAAGAAGCTTATGAAGATACTTCAAATGCTTTCGATCTGTTGGACAAAGCAGAACAGGGTCTATTCTCAGTCAGTGAAACTAATCTCAGACGCAGCTTTTTAGATATGCCTACTTTGGTTCAGGAGGCTGTCAAGATGGTGCAGACTGCCAGTAAGAAGGATGGTAACTTCACAGGAGTTCCTTCCGGATTTACAGAACTCGATCGCATTACTTCAGGATGGCAACCCAATGACCTTATTATTGTTGCAGCCCGACCCGGTATGGGTAAAACAGCTTTCTGTTTAACTACCGCACGAAATGCCTGTGTAGATTATGGAAAAGCAGTAGCATTTTTCTCATTGGAAATGTCAGCCGTTCAACTTGTCACCCGTCTAATTTCAGGGGAATCCGAAATACCGGCCGAGAAGCTGCGCAGAGGAGATTTGGAAAGCCATGAATGGCAACAACTCTTTTCTAAAATGAAGAGTCTGGAAGATGCAAAGATTTTTATTGATGACACCCCCTCACTCTCTATATTTGAACTCAGGGCCAAATGCCGAAGGTTAAAGCAACAATTCAACATTGACATGGTTGTCATTGACTACTTGCAGCTGATGCACTCAGGAACGGACATGAAGGGCAACCGGGTTGAAGAGATCAGTATGATTTCAAGATCGCTCAAAAGCCTTGCAAAGGAATTGCGCATTCCCGTTATTGCATTGTCTCAGTTGAGTCGTGCTGTGGAACAACGTGGAGGAACAAAAAAACCTGTCCTATCCGACCTTCGTGAATCAGGAGCTATCGAGCAGGATGCTGATATGGTTATCTTTATCTATCGTCCTGAATATTACAAGCTTGACGAGGATGAAACAGGTAATTCAACTGCCGGTATGGCCGAGATATCTATTGCAAAACACCGTAATGGTAGTTTGGCAGACATCCCACTTCGGTTTATTGGCAAGTTTGCTAAGTTTACAGATCCGGAAGATAATATTTTTGGGAATATTGGGGGAATGACTGATGCTACTATTCCTCAGAATCATGACTTTGATTATTCTCCTGCTTCAGGAAAGCCAAATATGCCAAATACATATACACTGCCCAGTAAGATGAATGATGATTCTTTCGATACCCCTTTCTAAGAAAGAGGTATCGATTAATATCATTTTACTCTTCCTTTAAGAATTGTCACGACATCTTCTATGCCTTTGTTTTTGGCTTCCAATAAAATCATCAGGTGAAACAGAAGATCTGCAGATTCATTTAAAAACAGATCGTCATTATTATCTTTTGCTTCAATCACGACCTCTACGGCCTCCTCGCCTACCTTTTGAGCAATTTTATTGATTCCTTTTGAAAACAATTTTGCTACATAGGAAACATCAGGTGACTGACTGCGTCTTTGATGTATTACTGCTTCAAGTTGTTTCAGGAAATCAAGGTTCGAAGTTGTAGCTTTTTCTTCATCCCAACAGGTATAACTACCGGTGTGACATACCGGACCAACAGGGTTTGCTTTTATTAATAGCGTATCTCCATCACAATCGGCAGCCATGGATACAAATTTCAAATAATTTCCGCTGGTTTCTCCCTTGACCCAGATCTCCTGGCGTGAACGACTATAAAAAGTAACTAAGCCACTTTCCTGGGTCTGTTTTACAGCTTGCGTATTCATATATGCAAGCATCAATACCTGCCCACTTAAGGCATCCTGTATAACCGCAGGAACCAAACCGGTTTGAAGATCAAATTTTATTTCCTTCATGATATTCTGACTGGGATTTTCTTGTTAAATAAATATTGTTTTAGATCAGGGATTGCGACTTCATGATAATGAAATATTCCTGCTGCAAGAGCTGCATCTGCTTTTCCTTTTACAAAAGCATCTGCAAAATGTTCCATGTTTCCTGCCCCACCAGAGGCAATCAGTGGAACTGAAAATCTTTGTGACATTTCTAAAAGTGCTTCATTGGCAAATCCGTTCCTGGTTCCATCATGATCCATGGACGTGAAAAGAATCTCACCTGCTCCCCGTTCAACGGCTTCACTCACCCAAGCAAATAATTCCATTCCGGTAGGAATTCTACCTCCATTCAGATAGACTTCCCAACCATTTTCTGTTTGTCGTGCATCAACTGCCAGGACAACACACTGGCTTCCAAATCGGTCAGCCAGTTCACTGATCAATTCCGGTCGACGGACAGCAGCAGAATTAACAGAAACTTTATCAGCACCCGAATGCAAAAGCACTAAAGCATCTTCAACTGAAACGATACCTCCACCAACAGTAAATGGAATATTAATGGCTTGTGCAACCCGAGAAGCAAGTTCAGCCAATGTTTTTCTTTTCTCGTGAGTAGCTGTAATATCCAAAAAAACGAGTTCATCAGCACCTTCAAGTGCATAACGGGCAGCAAGCTCAACAGGATCTCCGGCATCGCGAAGATTCAAAAAGTTAACCCCCTTCACTGTTCTTCCGTTCATCACGTCCAAACAAGGAATAATTCTCTTACATAACATAATAATCCTTCATCCCTACCTGTACGATCTTTGGTAGATTTATTTTTAAACTATAAACTTTCTTGTTAATTCCTCTAAAGATATTTTTCCTTCATAAATGGCTTTACCTATAATAACAGCAGGTATACCAATTTCTTCCAATTGATCCACATCTTCGATATTACTGATTCCACCACTGGCAATTAATTCAATGTGTGGGTAATCATCTTTGATCGTGGTATAGAGTTCAAATGCCGGACCGGAAAGCATTCCATCTTTTGAAATATCGGTACAGCATACTTTTTTAATACCGCGCGAAGCCCAGTCCTCAAGAAACGCCCAAAGACTTATTGAAGCCCCTTCAGTCCAACCGCTAACGGCAATACTTTCATTTTTGACATCAGCACCAAGAATGACGCTATCAGACCCAAAATGATCCAATATTATCTGAGCAATATGAGGATTCCTGACCGCCATACTGCCAAGATTAACCATCTTAGCTCCTGCATTGAATACGGATTCAACATCTTTGAACTCCCTGAGTCCACCTCCAAAATCAATAATGAGATCTGTTGATTTTGCTATATCCTCGAGTACTTTCAGATTTGTCACTTTTCCTGTCAGGGCACCATCGAGATCAACAAGGTGTAATCTTTTGATGCCAGCGTCTGCAAATCGTTTTGCAACTAAAACAGGATTCGAGTCATATATTTTACTGGTAGTAAAATCGCCCTTTTCTAATCTCACGCAGTTCCCTGCGATAATGTCAATTGCCGGAATAATTTCGATCATAATTATAAATCAATAAAGTTTTGAAGTATCTGCGCTCCAATAGTCCCACTCTTTTCAGGATGAAACTGTACCGCATAAAAATTATCTTTTTGTAAGGCCGCACTGAAAGCAGTTCCATAATATGAAGCAGCCACAGTATGAGTAGAAATCGGTACATAGTAACTATGAACAAAATAAACAGAACTATGATCAGTAATAGTCTTAAATAATGGTTCAGAAATTTTAAAAATAGTATTCCATCCCATATGCGGTACTTTAAGACTCTTTTCAAACTTTAGCACATTGTCAGAAAATATTCCTAACCCTGCAACATCACCTTCGGCAGAATGATTGCACATGAGTTGCATCCCAAGACAAATCCCCAAAACCGGACACTTCAATTTGGGTATCAAAACATCAAGCCCCTTTGACTTTAATGCCATCATAGCAGCAGCAGCATGTCCTACACCGGGAAAAATCACTTTCTCAGCATTTAATAGTATTTCAGGGTCAGAAGTCAAAACAGCTTCTACTCCCATCCTGGCAAGTGCATATTTTACGGAAGCTACATTGCCTGCTCCATAATCAATTATTGCAATTTTTTTCATAATAGTCCTTTCGTCGAAGGTAAGCTTGCATTTTCAAAATCAGTTCTGATAGCCATTCTGATGGCACGGGCTACTGATTTAAAAACAGCCTCGATCTTATGATGTTCATTATCTCCTTTAGCCTGAATATTCAGATTAATCTTTGCAGCATCACTAAATGATTTAAAGAAGTGATAAAACATTTCTGTTGGCACATCGCCAATGAATTCTCTCTTAAATTTAACTTTCCAGACTAACCATGGCCTTCCTCCAAAATCTATGGCTGTTTGAGCCAGGCAATCATCCATAGGCAAACAAAAACCATATCGGGCCATTCCTTTCTTATCGCCAATAGCCTGAGCAAATGCTGTTCCAAGGGCTATTGCAGTATCTTCAACAGTATGATGTTCATCAACATCGAGATCACCTTTTACTTCGATATTTAATTCAACACCTCCATGCATAGCAATCTGATCGAGCATGTGATCAAAAAACTTAAGACCGGTACTGATTTCTGATTTTCCTGTACCATCAAGATTCAGGTTAATCCGGATATCGGTTTCCTTTGTTTTCCTGACAATTTCTGCCTTTCGCATATTACCTGCCATATATTTCCATACCCCTTCCCAGGTTGGTGTTTCCAGAGCAATAACATGTTTCAGATCATCAGGAACAGTAAAATCCATACCCGATTGATCAGGTGGAAGAAGACGAATTGCCTTACAACCAAGATTCTTTGCTAACTGAATATCTGTAAGCCTGTCTCCAATTACAAAAGAATTTGCTAAATCTATATTTCCATTGAGATATTCTGTCAACATGCCAAGTTCCGGTTTCCGGGTAATGGCATTTTCTTCCGGAAAACTACGGTCAATATGTACAGCCGAAAAGTGTATACCTTCATTTTCAAGCGTACGCATGATCAGGTCATGGATAGGTAAAAATATTTCCTCGGGATATGATTCAGAACCAAGACCATCCTGATTTGTAACCATCACCAGATCATAGTTCAGCCAACGGGCGATTTGCCCCAGGTATCTGAACATTCCGGGGTAAAAAGTAAGCTTTTCAATGCTGTCTATCTGATAATCGAAAGGCTCGATGATCAATGTTCCATCACGATCAATGAATAGTATTTTCTTCATGCTTCTAATTTATGAAGTGCTTTTATAAGTTTTCTGTTTTCTTCAGGAGTACCAACTGTAATACGGAGACATTGCTCACATAGAATAACCGTAGATCTATTGCGTACAACAATTTTCTGTTCAATTAGTTTACGATAAACCTGATCAGCATCCTGAATCCTGACCAATACAAAATTAGCATCAGAAACAAAGATCTTGATAACCGATTTCAATTCTCGCAATGCATTCGTTAACCAAACCCGTTCAGCCAGCAGAATATCAACTTTACTTATCATCGACTGATGATCAGACAGGGCTGCTACTGCGGCTGCGGCATTCAAAACACTGATGTTGTATGGCGGCTTTATATTGTCCAACACCCGGATCAGTTCGGGACTTCCTATTCCAATACCAATTCTAACGCCTGCTAACCCCCATGCTTTCGATAATGTCTGCATAATAAAGAGATTTGGATATTTTTCAAGTAACCCTGTTGAACTGGCAGAGGGACAAAAATCGATATAGGCTTCATCGACAACCACAAGACCCTTAAACTTATTCAACAGCTCAATAATAATCTTTCCGGATACAAGATTTGCTGTTGGATTATTAGGAGAACATATAAACAACAGCTTGCTCTTTTCGTCAGCTCTAGCTAGTATTGCTTCTACATCAGGCTGAAATGAAGAAGTGAGTGGAACTTCACGGACTTCAACATCGTTGATTCCTGCACTTACACCATACATCCCGTATGTAGGGGGCAAAGTGATAATATTATCTACACCTGGATTACAAAACATGCGCATCAGCAAATCGATTACTTCGTCTGATCCATTGCCTGTAAAGATCATTGTAGGATCAACACCTTTCAAATCTGCAAGTTTTCTCCTTAACAAGCGTTGATGAGGATCAGGATAACGATTCATTCCGTTCTGGAAAGGGTTTTCATTTGCATCAAGATAAATATCTGCTTCGCCACTAAACTCGTCACGGGCAGAAGCATAAGGTTTTAACCCTTTAATATTCTTTCTTATTTTATTTTCAAGTATAAACATCGACGAAATAAATTATTGATTTGATACTCTTAACTCTACTGCTCTCCTGTGTGCTTCCAGTTTTTCCTCTTTTGCCATTGCCATGATAACAGGAGCGAGCTGTAACAATCCATCTTTGCTAAGCTTTTGGAATGAAATCTTTTTAATAAAAGAATCAGTTGAAACGCCACTATACATGCGTGCAAAGCCTGCAGTCGGCAAAGTGTGATTGGTACCGGATGCATAGTCACCTGCGCTCTCCGGAGAATAATTTCCGATAAATACAGACCCTGCATTTATAATCCTGTCACAGAAATATTCCTCATCATTAACTGACAAAATCAGATGTTCGGGTGCATAACTATTGATACAGGAAATTGCTTCATCTTTGTTATTCACTTTTACAAAAGATGAGTTTTCAAGTGCCGTTTTCGCAATTTCTTTACGTGGCAACGACTCTACCTGTTTATCAATTTCTGCAATAACTTTATCCAACAAACCATCTATCCATGTAATCAGCATTACCTGACTATCGGGTCCATGTTCCGCTTGTGAAAGTAAATCTGCGGCCACAAAGGATGGAATAGCGGTCTGATCAGCAACAACCATCACCTCGGAAGGTCCGGCCGGTAAATCAACAGCTATACCATAACGGAAAGCTTCAAGTTTAGCTGCTGTGACATATTGATTGCCCGGCCCAAATATCTTGTAAACAGCAGGTATTGACTCGGTTCCCAGTGTCATTGCTGCAATGGCCTGAACCCCTCCTACTTTGAATACCATTGAAACTCCGGCAACCTTTGCTGCAAAGAGTATTGCCGGGTGGATAGTCCCATCGGGAGAAGGTGGTGTACAAAGCACGACTTCTTTACAACCTGCTATTCTTGCCGGCAAAGCAAGCATAAGAACTGTAGAAAACAAAGGGGCTGTTCCGCCTGGAATATATAATCCCACTTTTTCAATAGGAGATGGTTTTTGCCAGCATTTTACTCCCGGAGTGGTTTCGACTGTTGAAGAATTGATGGTTTGTGAAGCATGAAAAGTTTCAATATTTGCTGCTGCTACCCTTATTGCCGCTTTCAGATCATCATCAACAAACAATTCAGCATTTTTAAATTCATCGGGTTGAACCAAAAGATATTCAGGTTCGGCACGATCAAAATAGCGGGTATATTTCCTGACCGCCACGTCGCCTTTCAATTTCACCTCTGAAAAGATACCTCTTACCAATTCATCCATTTTTGCTATATCAACGCTGGGTCTGTTTACCAGTTGATTCCAAGCTTCTTTATCAGGATTATATACTATTTTCATAACGATTTTGGATTTAAGATATCAACTGATTTTTTTAACTTTATTGTTTCCCAAACTATCTTTTATAAAACCATTTTTTCAATAGGCATAACCAGAATACCCTGGGCTCCGCATGCTTTCAATTGATCTATAACTGCCCAGAAGTCAGTTTCACCAATCACAGAATGTATTGAACTCCACCCCTCTTCTATCAATGGCATAATCGTAGGACTTTTCATTCCTGGTAAAACCTTGATAATATCTGGTATTCTTTCATTGGGCGCATTCAGTAATATATAGCGATTATTCCTTGAAGCAAGAACTGAACGAAAACGGAATAACAGGTTATCAAGAATTTCCTGAACTTCAGGAGAAATATTTTTACCTGCAACCAGACAAGCCTCACTTTTCAATATTACTTCAACTTCTTTGAGACCATTTGAAAAGAGGGTGCTTCCTGTACTTACCAAATCACAGATAGCATCTGCCAAACCAATATTCGGTGCAATTTCTACTGAACCAGATATCTCATGAATATCGGCTTCAAGATTATTTTGTCTCAGAAAATCGGATAAGGAATTGGGATAAGAAGTTGCAATACGTTTACCTCTGAAGAATTCAGGTCCGTCATAATCAACTCCTTTAGGCACAGCCATTGATAACCGGCATTTTGAAAAACCAAGTCGTTCAATCAATCTGATGTCTTTGCGTTTCTCTATTACAACGTTCTCACCCAGTATGGCTATGTCTGCAACACCATCTGCAACATATTGAGGAATGTCAGAATTACGCAGATAAAGAATTTCTACAGGGAAATTACGTGCAGAAGCTTTCAGTTGATCACCTCCACTATTGATTGAAATACCACATTCTTTCAACAGTTTGAGAGAGTCTTCAGTCAGTCTGCCTGACTTTTGAACAGCAATTTTTAGTTTTATAGGCATTTGATTTGTTTTATGCCCTTCTGAAAACTTTCGGGGAAATTAAAAACCCGCCTGTTTTCAGACGGGCGGGTTTTTAATGTATATCGTTTAAAACAGTACATACTATCACCAGCTCGCCTTTTTGCAAGTATGATGATGGTGATGGAACTGTACAAGTAAATTCATTTGTTTTTATTTTGAGACAAAAGTAGTATAAATATGAATAGAAACCACAAATTTCTATTATTCATCCAATTTTTAACGATAAATGCCTTTTTTATTGAAATTTCTTTGCGTAGAAATAGAATGGCTGATAATAGTTTTTATTGAGATAACTTTGAGCGTATATTGCTCCATCGGCATCACAGGCATATGTATAACCCGAATAGTTAAAGCTAAAATCAAAAGCCATATAACCGGTCAGTATATTGTTGATCTTTATTACTGAGACAATGCCCCCTGCATTAAAGTAATTACAATCAGAAGTTATCTGAAGCTTTTGAACAGGAATTGAGTATAATTTGTAAACCCATTGATTTGCATCGGTAGCATTTATTTCGACTGAATCAAGAACGTTAGTGCCCGTAGAAAGATTAAATTTAGAAATAACCCGGCCATCGTAATTAATATTCTTACTGCCGTATCCCAAAAGTTTCCCACCATGCATATTATAACGGGTAACAACATACCCATTACTTATTCCTGAGGAAATAATTGTATCAGTTCCGGAAATTAAACTCTTCCCGGTAATAAGATTAACGTAGGTGACCGCACAATAGGAACCGTTAGTTCTCATTTTCCCGGTCAATTTTAAAATCATCTTTCCGGTGTATGATTTTGATGTATCTGTTCCAAAATCAACAGTAACTGTCTTAGGAAATGTGACTGTATCAGCAGGAGAAACCGTAAAATTGATATATCCTATCTTGAAACTAAACGTTGACTGATTAATGTTTCTCGCAACAATAGAATCGCGTTGTAATCTGATAGCCCTGTCTGCCTGAAGAAACACATCTAAAGGCGCTTCGAGAAGTTGTGTGGAATTAACACCTGTTTCAGTGACATTATAACCGGCATCAGGAGCTTTTGATTCTTTAACACAACTGTTCATGGAAAATCCTGCAACAATAAGAACTGCTAGTAAAAAGAGTAATTTTTTCATTGTATTTATTATTCATTTAAAAGTGAAAACTAATTTTCATCAATTTGATCGCGACGAATATACTCGCATATATTAAATGCATATGCATGCCTTTCGTCGATAGGGTGAACGGTTTCATTAACTTTTATCCACTTTTCATTACTGATTTCGGGAAAGAAAACATCAGCATTAAATTTATGTTGAATATGGGTTAAAACTAAACGATGAGCAATATCAATAAATTGTTTGTAAACCTCTGCACCACCAATTATGTACATTTTTTCTTCCTCAGCACACGACCTGAGAACATCATTCATTGACATAGATGCAATACTCCCTGTATAAGTTGCATTGGCGTCTCTGGAAAGAATAATATTTTTCCGGTTGGGTAGAGGTTTCATGGATAAAGATTCCCAGGTTTTACGCCCCATTACTACTGCATGACCGGTAGTTAGCTTCTTAAAATTCTTCAGATCATCGTGCAAATGACACAACAGGTGGTTTTGAAAACCTAATCCATTGTTTTGATCAACTGCAGCAATAATGATAATTTCTGTCATATGTTTATTTTATCAAACCGCAACTGATGCTTTTATTGGAGGATGCGGATCATATCCTTCAAGCTTAAAATCTTCAAACGCGAAATCATTAATATTGCTGATCTCAGGATTAATCTTCATCTGAGGCAATGGTCTGATATCCCTGGATAGTTGTAATTTAACCTGCTCCATATGATTTAGATAAATATGTGCATCTCCCAGTGTATGAATAAATTCACCCGGCTTTAATCCCGCAACCTGTGCAATCATCATCGTTAATAAAGCGTAAGAAGCAATATTAAAAGGGACTCCCAGAAAAATATCGGCACTCCGTTGGTAGAGTTGGCAACTAAGTGTTCCATTTGCCACATAAAACTGAAATAAAAGATGGCAAGGCGGTAATTTCATTTCCTGCAACTTCCCCACATTCCAGGCACTGACAATCATTCTGCGTGAATCCGGGTTATGTTTGAGGGTGTTTATTATTTCGTCGATCTGATCGATACTATGATCTTCAGCATCCCATGAACGCCATTGATGACCATATATGGGTCCCAGATTTCCATTTTCATCAGCCCATTCATCCCAAATAGTCACTTTATTATCATTGAGATATTTAACATTTGTATCTCCTTTCAGAAACCATAATAGTTCATGAATAATGGATCTTAAATGTACTTTCTTGGTCGTCAGCAACGGAAAACCATCCTGCAGATTAAACCGCATCTGGTATCCAAATGTACTAATCGTTCCGGTCCCCGTGCGGTCATTCTTCTCCACACCTTTTTCCACTACATACTGCAGGAGATCGTGATATTGTTTCATTTGAAAAAATTATATTACATCAATATTCCTGCTAAAGCAGCAGAAAGATAATTTGTCAGCGTTCCACAAATAAGTGCTGTGAATCCTAACTTTGCCAAATCTTTACGTCTGTCGGGCGCTAATTCTCCAATACCACCAACCTGAATGGCGATGGAACTTAAGTTTGCAAAACCACATAACGCAAAACTTGCAATAACCAATGCTTTTGGAGAGAGGGTGGCCTTTACTGCAGCCAGGTCGGTATAGGCAACAAATTCATTGATGACAAATTTGGTTCCCATGAATGAGCCTACAGTATGTGCTTCGCTCCACGATACTCCCATAACAAAAGCAAACAACGAAAAGACACTACCCAATATACTTTTCAGACTTAAACTTTCAAGATTGATACCTATTGCATTTGTAGACCATCCGGTGTTGTGAACCAAAAGACGTCCACCCCAACCCAATACTCCATCTATAAGTGCAATCAATGCAATAAATCCGATCAACATGGCAATTACATTGAGAGAAACCCTCCAACCATCTCCGGCCCCGTGAGAAATTGCATCAAGCAGGTTAGCATGAACCCTTTTAACTTCAAGCTTCACGACTCCCTTTGTTTTGGATTCTTCTGTTTCAGGATATACTATTTTTGAGATCACCAAAGCAGCCGGGGCAGCCATGATACTTGCTGCAAGCAAATACTCGGCAGGAACACCCATTGAAATATAAACTGCCATTACACCTCCTGCAATACATGCCATACTTCCTGTCATTGAAGCCAGGAGTTCTGACATCGTCATGGTAGAAATATATGGCTTGATCAGGATCTGTGCCTCGACCTGTCCTACAAAAGCACTGGACACATTGGATAAAGCTTCAGAGCCACTGATACGCATGATGAAATGCATCCCTTTGGCAACTACTGCAACAATCCTTTGCATGAGTCCGATATGATAGGCTATTGAAACCAGAACACTCACAAGAATAATTGTGGGAACCAGTTTAAACATAAAAATAAAACCTTTACCAACACCAAATACACTGGATAATGCTTTGTCATCCATCAATATTCCAAATACAAAATTACCACCCATAGTGGCGTAATCAAGTAATTTTGTAATTCCAAAACCGATTTTAGAAAAAAGCATTTGCCCAAAAGGCACCTTTAATATGAAGACTGCTAAAGCAACCTGGAGTAGTAAACCTGACACTACAAGTCGGTAATTAATTGCTTTCCGATTGTTTGACATCAGGAAGGCAATAATTAAAATAACGGCGATACCAATCAGGCCGAAGAATCTGTCCATGAATAAATTTTTATGAAAGTTAGAGTTTTTTTCTGCGATTTATTTCATCCCTTATATGTGAAGCGCGTTCATAATTTTCTTCTGTAACTGCTTTTTGCAATTCATCATCAAGAGATGTGAGTGTAAGTGATTCGAGTGGATTATCTCCAACTTCCTGAGGTTCTTCCTGTTCTTCTGTCCCCTCTTGTTGTTCGGTCTCTTCCTCAATTACAATCGCTGCATCATTCATTACTTCAGGAACAGCAAATATGTCGCTACCAAATCGAATAGCCAATGCAACTGCATCAGAAGTCCTTGAATCAATGCTTAGCTCCAGTGTATCATTCGCACACAATAGTTTTGAATAAAACACCCCTTCAGAAAATTTATATATCGTTACTTCCAACAATCTTACACTAAAAGCGTCAGCAAAGCTTTTAAATAAATCATGGGTCAATGGTCTGGCAGGTTTTATCTTTTCCAACTCCATTGCAATACTTTGTGCCTCGGCTCCACCGATTACAATTGGAAGTCTTCTTTTACCATCCACTTCGCCCAGGATTAAAGCATAAGCTCCACTACTGGCCTGACTGTAAGAGAGTCCTTTTATTTCAAGTTTAATTTTATCCATCGTGAGGTATTAACAAAAATGCATAACGCATGTTTTGGCAAAGGGTTTAACCCATTCACAAAATTAATTCCAATTTTGTCAAATGCAACAAAAAAAATGAATAAAGAGGATAGTTATGGTATGATTGTAATTTTGGACAGAGATAACCGGGAAATTCGTTATTTAAAATAAGTCTACTTAAAAATATTTTTAACATTTTTTATGTAAAAATACATACCCTGTGACCTATTGGTAAATATATATAAATACCTGTCAACCGATTACCATACATATTCATTATGTAAAGATGAAATCATATTCATTTATGTTACATATTTAAACACAACGTAGTAATATTTTTTTCTTGGTTGTAATTTTAATAGTTACTAAATTTGCCACTTTGGTTAAATCCTTATATAATAAATTTAATACCATGAAAAAAATAATTGCGCTCTTCTCGGCTCTTTTGCTACCAGTGATGCTGTTTGCAAGTGAAGCCGACTTGAAAATCCCCACGTTCTCAGACAGCCAACAGGGCTTATTGATGTGGGGATTTTTAATTTGTGTTTTAGGTCTGGTTTTTGGACTGTTCCAGTTCATTAAAGTAAAAAACCTCAAGGCACACAGTTCTATGCTTGATGTTTCCAAAGTAATCTTTGAAACATGCAAGACATATTTGATTCAACAAGGTAAATTCCTTGTGATTTTATTTATGTTCATCGCCGTATGCGTTGCCTTCTATTTCGGGTATCTGCAGGACCAAGGCGTTGGTGGGGTATTACTTATCCTGTCATGGACCGTCATTGGTATCCTGGGTTCTTATGGAGTAGCCTGGTTTGGTATCAGAATGAACACATTGGCAAACAGCCGTATGGCGTTTTCTTCTTTGGAACGCAAGCCGCTGAAGTTATTACAGATACCTTTAAATGCAGGTATGAGTATTGGTGTTGTTCTCGTTTGCGTAGAACTCATCATGATGCTGATCATCCTTATTTTCATGCCGGGTGATAAAGCAGGTGCTTGTTTTATTGGTTTTGCTATCGGTGAATCACTGGGTGCTTCTGCACTTCGTATTGCCGGTGGTATCTTCACTAAAATTGCTGACATCGGTTCAGATTTAATGAAGGTAGTATTTAAAATCGGAGAAGACGATCCACGTAACCCTGGTGTTATTGCAGATTGTTGTGGCGACAATGCTGGTGACAGTGTTGGTCCAACTGCCGATGGTTTTGAAACTTATGGTGTAACAGGTGTTGCATTGATCTCCTTTATTGTACTTGCTGTAGGCCTTTCTTTCCCTGAAGAAACCAGAATGACCCTCGAAGCTACATTCCTTGTTTGGATCTTCGTTATGCGTATCCTGATGATCATCACATCGGTAATTGCATTCTGGATCAACAGTGCAATAAGCAGTGCATTATATAGTGATACAGATGAACTCGATTTCGAAAAACCGTTAACACATCTGATCTGGATTACTTCTATTCTTTCAATTATTGTAACTTTCATCGCCAGTTATTTCATCATTGGCCCAGGTACAGAAATTGGAAACTTATCTACTAATCTTTGGATTGTTCTTTCTACTATTATTAGTTGTGGTACACTTGGTGCTGCGCTGATTCCAGAATTCACAAAGATCTTTACAAGTCCAAAATCAGCACACGTTCAGGAAGTAGTTTCTGCTTCACGTGAAGGTGGTGCTTCTTTAACTATCCTTTCCGGTTTGGTTGCAGGTAACTTCAGCGCTTTCTGGCAAGGTATGGTATTTTTCGGCCTGATGTTTATCGCATATGTCGCAAGTACCTTTGGGTTGGATCAGTTTATGATCTATCCATCTATCTTTGCTTTTGGTCTTGTTGCCTTTGGCTTCCTTGGTATGGGTCCGGTTACTATCGCTGTTGACAGCTATGGTCCTGTTACCGACAATGCACAATCAGTTTACGAACTTTCATTAATCGAAGATGTTCCAAACGTAAGTGCAGAAATCGAAAGAGATTTTGGTTTTAAACCAGATTTCGAAAAAGCAAAACATTATCTGGAAGCTAATGATGGCGCAGGTAATACCTTTAAAGCTACTGCAAAACCAGTACTGATTGGTACTGCCGTTGTTGGAGCTACTACGATGATCTTCTCTCTGATCCTGGTTATCAAGAACAAACTGGGTGTTGAACCCGAAGCTATTCTGAACATTTTGAACCCATACACAATCCTTGGATTTATCTGCGGTGGTTCTGTTGTTTACTGGTTTACCGGCGCTTCTATTCAGGCTGTAACAACTGGCGCTTATCGTGCTGTTGAATACATCAAGAAAAACATCAACCTTGATCCTAATGCTGAGAAAAAAGCATCTATCGAAAAATCAAAAGAAGTTGTGAAGATCTGTACACAATATGCTCAAAAGGGTATGTTCAACATCTTTATCGCAATCTTCTCATTCGCACTTGCTTTCGCGTTCTTCTCAGCTCCTCACGATGGGAATAATGCACCAGTTGCCTTCTTTGTCAGTTATCTGATCTCAATTGCAGTATTTGGACTTTTCCAGGCCATGTTCATGGCAAATGCCGGTGGCGCATGGGACAATGCAAAGAAAGTTGTTGAAGTTGACCTGGGAGAAAAAGGTACTCCGCTACATGATGCAACCGTTATTGGTGATACAGTTGGTGATCCTTACAAGGATACATCATCAGTTGCTTTGAACCCTATTATAAAGTTTACCACTTTGTTTGGTATGCTTGCAATGGAAATTGCTATTTCTGAAGGCTTCAGAGATATAGCCCCAATCGTTGGTGGTGTATTCTTTGTTGTCGCCCTCTATTTTGTATATCGTTCATTCTACAATATGAGAATCAGAAGTTAAAATCTGTTTGTTAATATCGATTAAAAAAGGCCGTCCCAAAAAAGACGGTCTTTTTTTTTACATTTACTATATTCGGAATACAGCCACTAGTTCATTTTATCTTTACTCCAGCTCTTCAAAGACCTTTATGATCTCTTCTATGGGTTCGGTACCTACAGAGATCCTGAGTAGTTCGGACTTTAAACCTATACTTTCAAGATAATTTCTACCTTCGGGATTGTGCAACAAATCAAAATGTGCCAGGTACACATATGGCATGGCCAATGTAAACTCCGTCCCAAAGCTTGGTCCCTTAGGCAACCGAAGCTGATCGTAATAATGATGCAACTTTTTGTCAAACAGGATAGAAATCAATCCCGGCATGGCTGTATCGCTTTTTCTAACCTTCAGAAAATTATCGAGATAATCCGGATTCAGGGCAGAATAGATCGAAGTAATTCGTTTTGACTGCCCGAGATAATCCAACAGCGCAATTGTATTGTGCGAAATCTTCTCAACCCTTGATTTGTAATCTTTTATAGTAAAGGCCAATCGTTGAATATCCCTGATATATGGCTTTTCAACAATAGCCGGGAACAATTCCCCACAAGCCATTGCAATCTCGCTATTATGATTCAGCACTATGGCCCCCATCATCACATCCCCATGTCCGCAAGTAAATTTTGTTAGACTGTCAGTCACGATATCTGCATACGCCAAAACCTCCATGTTAAACGGAGTTGCAATCGTTGCATCAATAATAACCGGAATCTCATACTTTGTAGTAATCTTTCGCAATCGGGGAAGATCCAGACACTGAATCAACGGGTTATTGGGTACTTCTGTAAATAACCCTGCAACTTCATGATGGTGAATTGCAAGCCAACTCTCCAGTTCATCCAGACTGTTAGAAGTGATTTGAAAATATTTATCGTTGCTGTATCGCTTGATGATCTCGATCGTATCCAGATAAAGCCATCCAAGCTGAACAAACACCGTCCTCCCCTTTCGTGATCGGACTTTCTTAACCGCATCATATGCTGTATAAACTGCGTTCATTCCGGTATTGCAAAGCGTTACATTATCCTTCGATTTTACCTCATACGCCTCAGCCAGATAATCCTTAATTATTGACTCAGCAGTCAATGCGCTTTCGCTTTCTTCAACAAACGCTTCAGAAATCACGCACTGGTTTAACAAATACTCTTCAGCCTTGCGTGAAGAGGGAATCAACCCGTTATTCTGAATAAACGATTTAATCCTTGCAATTTGATCAGATGATTTCTCAATTTTAATAAAATCAAACCCTTTTTCACTCAAAGTCTGAAGTTCACAGTCCAGCTGATTTGCAATAAGCGAAACGCCATGTAATGATGAAACCGGTATCAGATCAAAATCTTTTGAAATATTCTCCTTTTCAAAAAAATCATCCCGAACAGACTGCACGAACTTATTCATAAAGAAACGCGGATATCCCGACTGCATCTTTCGCATTACATAGGACAGTTTATCCTCATAACCAATCACATCAGCAATCGTGGGCAAACTTGCCGACACGGCGTGAGGATTTGCAGTTGGTATTGAAAAGCCACATGGAATATGTTCAGGAATCTCTTTCATTCGGGCGTTGTTTTGAATATGCAAAGCTACACGAACATTTTTAATTCAGGATGATCAAAAATCAGATTACACAAAACCGATAAAACCGTTAACTTTTGGTTCCCCCCATTCCATTGATCGTTTTTCTATACTCAGCGACTTTTATCAACAACGAATCATCAGTTTTCGACCCTTATTTTAAGACCGGCATAACCTGATTATAACCTCCCCATACGCACCAGAAAATAGCCAGAAAAGCACCCCATAAGAAGTCTCTTCAAAACCAATATAAAACCAATGTAATACCAATTCAATACCATCTTAAAACCAATCTATAAACTTGGTTTTGAAGTGGTATCAAAGAGGTTTTGATGAAGTTTTATTTTGGTTTCATTAAAGAGTCATTTAGACGATATATTGGCTGCTTTTCGGGTACGTATGGGGAGGTTATAATAAGGTTACTTTTGAATTTTGCAGCTCCTCGAATTGAGTAACCGTTTTGTGGTTTTTGATAAATAAACAGGATATTTTTTCAAAATCATTTCCTTGTTTTTTAGAAACTGTTTAAATTTAGTTTCCGTTTATCCGTTGGACATACAAAAACATTCTAGTGCTGCCTATTTACATCACGTAGAGACGCAATATTTTGCGTCTCTATTTACATCACATAGAGACGCAAAATGTTGCGTCTCTACAACAGAAAACCCGCTTCCGATGGTTCTTAAACTCCATTTAGAGAAATTTTAAACAGTTTCTAAGTAAATTTATTCAAGCATAACGGGCGCTTTTAATTTAATCCAATAAATGCAGATCGAAGAAGCCATCAATCTGTTCAGGAATTATCTGAAAAACATCATAGCCTTTAATGCTGATGAATTCGATCTGGCTTTACCCTATTTTGCTATTCGTGAATTAAAGAAAGGCGAGCATTTTATTGAAGAAAACAAGACCTGCACACATTTTGCCTTTATGGTTTCGGGATTGGTAAGGGCGTATTACAATGCTGACGGGGAAGAGGCCACGGTTTGTTTGTGTGGCACGAATACATTTGCCACCTCCACAGTCAGTTTTATCACCCAAACTCTATCCAATACCAGCACCCAGGCTCTGGATGATGTTGTTATACTGACCATCTCGTATCACGATTTGCAAAATCTCTACACCGTTTCAACTTTCTGGCAAAAAGTCGGACGGATCATTTCCGAAAAGGAACTTATGTTTATGCAGAAAAATGAATGGCGCAACAGTAAACTTCCCGCAATCGAAAAATATCAACTCCTGCTCAAAGAAAACCCCGGCATTGTCAACCGTGTTCCCCTTCAATTCATTGCTTCCTACCTGAGCATCCAACCCGAAACGCTCAGCCGTTTAAGAAAAAAACTCGTCTCCCGCATTTCTTGAGTAGTTTTTAGAGAAATCTATCATGTCATCTTCAATTTTAAATTTGTGATTAATTGCTACATTTTTGTCCAATTCGGTTGATAATCTCACTTTATATACTATTATACAGCGCAATACAATGTTTTGATTTGTACATATTTTCCATAACCTGTTTTCTAAATAAGCAAGTTTAATTAAGAATAAACAATTATCCTTTTTGTAATTATTACGATTATAATTATTATATTTGCAATAATTATAATCGTAATAATATGGCATCTAAAAATCCATTTGTGATCAGAGGTTATTTATCACCTTATTATTTTTGTGATCGGGAAGAAGAGTGCAAACAACTGAAACATAATATTACTAACGGTCGTAATGTTGCAATTACTTCAACCCGAAGAATGGGGAAGACAGGACTGATTAAACACTTTTTCCATGATAGTGAAATACAAAATCATTATCATACATTTTTTATCGATATCTACGCCACAAGTAGTACCCGTGAATTTGTGTTTGCTCTGGGTAAAGAGATCTTTGAAGAATTGAAACCTAAAGGAAGAAAATTCCTGGATCAGTTTTTTTCAATTATCACCTCTTTACGTGGCGGATTTAAACTAAACCGCGATACAGGTGAACCGTCATTCGAACTAGGCTTAGGAGATATTCAAGAGGCTAACAGCACTTTGGAGGAAATATTTCGATATCTTGAACAGGCCAATAAACCATGTATTGTTGCTATTGATGAGTTTCAACAGATTGCACATTATGCCGAAACAAATGTGGAAGCGACTTTGAGAACTTTGATTCAGCATTGTCAAAACACATGGTTCATTTTTGCAGGAAGCCAACATCACATCATGTCAAATATGTTCCAAAGTCCGGCCAGGCCTTTCTACCAAAGTGTCAGCATGATGCATCTTGATTCCATCGCTCTTGACAAGTATAAATCATTTGTTTTGATGCATTTTGAAACCAACAATAAAATGGTTGATCCTGATATAATAGATAAGGTTTATGAAAAGTTTGAAGGCCATACCTGGTATCTACAAATTATGTTTAATGAACTGTATTCTTTAACATCGACTGGCAATATTTGCAATTTGCTGATGTTTGATGAGGCTTTAACAAATATTATCGCAACACAGGAATTTACTTATCAGGAAATATTGTCCCGTCTTCCCGAAAAACAGAAAGAAATCTTAATTGCCATTGCCAGAGAAGAAAAAGCTTCTGCAGTTACTTCCGGGGATTTTATACGAAAATACAATCTTCATACACCTAGTTCTGTTCAATCGGCGCTTAAATATTTAACAGAAAAAGATTTGGTAACACAAGGAAATAAAGTAATTCAGGTTTATGACCGTTTTTTTGGTATCTGGCTAAAGCAAAATTTTTAACTCCTATTCAATGAACCGAATCAATCGTTCTGGGATATGGTTACGATGCGATATTAGGTATTTTGCGTTAATTGTTTTGGAAGGAGGATAACAAACGTTGTACCCAATCCGGGTTTACTTTCAACTTGTATGCTTCCTTTATGAAGTGTCACAAAATCGTAGACAATTGTCAATCCCAACCCGGTACCCTTTTCATTATTGGTACCCGGTTGAGATTGGATCTGACAAGAATCAAGCAGATGTTTCTGGATTTCTTCGGACATACCAATACCGTGATCAACTACTTTTATTTCGACCATATCGTCTGATGCTTCAAGACAACTGATCGAAATCACACCACCCTTTTTACTATATTTAATTGAATTGGAGAGTAGATTTCTTATGATAGCCTGAATCTGATTATTATCTGCAGTTATAGTGATATCGGCTAAGTCAGTTTCGAGATGAATGTGTTTCTCATCAATATTTCCCTTAACCGCTATAATTGCATGTTCTACTGTAAGCAAAAGATTTACAGGTTCGGGATTTAGTTTCAGTGCACCATTTTGTGTCATCGACCAAAGCAAAAGATTTGAAAGTAAATCATAGAAATTACTGGATGACTTTTCAATCTTAGAAATCATTTCATGACGTTGTGTATCGTCTAGCTCATAATAATATTCGTTCAGATAATTGGCTATTCCTATTAAGCTATTAAACGGACTTCGCAGATCATGAGCAATAATTGAAAACAAACGATTTTTCGTGGCATTCGATTTAATCAGTTCATTGTTGATTGTTTCCAGGTTTAAAGACTGCTTTGATAACTCTTCAGTCCTTTTAGAAATTTCTTCTGTCCTTACTAGCACTTTTTCTTCAAGCTCAGCATTATGTTTTGTTAATTGCCTAAATCGTAGACGAATAGCAATTGTAAGTAAAGCAACAAAAAGGAAAAAGGCTAAAACTTTAAACCAAGTTTCTTTCCACCAAGGTGGTAAAACAACAATGGTTAGTGTAGCTGCTTTATCATTCCATAATCCATCATTATTAGAAGCCAAAACTTTCAAAACATACGTTCCAGGGTCAAGGTTTGTATAAGTTACTTTTCTTTCAGTTCCAAGGTATCGCCAATTTTTTTCAAAGCCCTCAAGTTTACATTTGTATTGATTTTTTTTTGGTTGCGTAAAATTCATTCCAACAAATTCTATTGAGAATAAGGACTGTGTATGGTTTAGAATAATTTTTTTTGCCTCTGATATATCACTTTTCAAAGGAGAATCTTTGGCATTTGGCGTCATTAGAACATTAAAAATCGAGAACCCGGTAAAGACAACTTCCGGTTTGCGGGTGTTATAAACAATTTCCTGAGGTTTAAAATAATTAACTCCATTTACTCCACCGAAGTATAATTCACCATTTCGACTCTTGAAAGCCGACCACATATTAAACTGGTTAGCTTGTAACCCGTCAAAAACATCAAAATTCCTTTTCGTAAAAGCTAATGAATGACCTGTATCACTGACAATAAATTTTGAAATACCATTGTTAGTACTAGCCCAAATGGCTCCTTTTTCATCTTCAAGAATTCCGAAAACATCACCATTATCTAATTCATTAATAATTACTGGTTTCAGCTTTTTATTTAAGCGATCATATAAATTTAATCCCTGCCCACGGGTACCAATCCAAAACCTACTTTTAGAATCTTCATAAAAACTCAGAGCAAAAACAGCGCCAACTTTATTTGGGGCCTCATTTAGACTCAACAAAAACGACATTTTCCCTGTTCGATAATCAAATTTATAGACTCCATCAGGGTCTATGGCCATCCAGATGTCACCACTTTTATCTTCGTATAGTCGAAGAATAGAAACAATGAAATTAATATTCTGACCTGCTTCGCTCTGCTTAAAATGAATGACTTGTTTTAAATCAGGATCAATCCGATTAACACCCTCCTGAAAAGTTCCTATCCAAACATTTCCTCGTCTATCTGCAAGCAATGAAAAAATATTATCAGAAGTCAAGTCACGAATACCATTTCCTTTTTTTAAATGAATTTTCTTACGCGATTTAAAATCGAAAATATCAACCCCACCTCCCCACATACCCACAAATAATCTACCTTTTGAATCAAAAGCAAGAGCTATAACCTTTTTATTAGTTAATTTCCCAAAGGTTGCATATTTAGAAAAAGGAGTAACCGTTTTATGATCTCTTGAAAAAACATCAATCCCACCGCCATCTGTTCCAATAAAAATCTCACCCTTCTCATTTTCAACGATACTTGTTGAATTATCATGACTCAGTGACTTTGAAGAGCCGGGTTGCAAATACAAATGATTGAAGCGCTTGATTTGTTTATCATAATAATCAATGCCGCCTGACCGGCTACCTATCCAAATACGCCCTTCTTTATCTTCATAAAAAGTTGTAATTATATCACTTAAAATGGACTGCTTATCATAGTAATGATGTGTCAGATTGATAAATGAATAGTCGTGTGCAGCTACTTTCCATGCAGGCAAAACATTTACCCCGACATTCGTACCGATCCAGATATTATTTTCGGTGTCAGCTTTTATAAAACTCAGATCATCATTGGTAATGTTACTGTTTCTACTATTCACCCAATGAACAATCCTGTTTTCTGAATTCAGAATAAAAAGACCTTGTCCGGCAGTAGCTATCCAGAAATTTCCATTTTTGTCTTCACAAAAATCATTGGTAACTATCTGTATTGCTTTTCCTTTATTATCATGAAAAATAATTTTAATAACCTTTTTTTTCTGAAAGTCAACTTTAAAACATCCGATTCTGGCTACAATCCAAAGATTACCCTTCGAGTCCTTATTAATTGCATTAATATCTATCCCTTTCAACAAATGACGATCAGTAATACCTTCGAGTCGATTTTCAATTTTGTGCGTGGTCATGTTGTATTTAACCAATCCATCAGAAGTATCAATCCAAACAGAAGATACTGAATCAAATAAAAAATCGTAAATGAAAAAATTATTCAAATAAGCAGCTTCGCCCTGAAATTTATAACGTATAAACCGATCATTAACCCTGTCATACCAATGAAGCCCAATCCGGGTTGTGACCCATAATCGGTTTTGGGAATCAACCCTCAAACGAATGATCATGTCGTTTGATATAGAAAATGGATCATTTGGATTGTGATGATAGGTAGTAAAGGAGTATCCATCGAACTTATTCAGTCCATTTTCAGTCCCGATCCACAAGAAGCCTTTATTATCGCGGGTTATTGAAAGAACGTTTCCCTGTGACAACCCCATATCTGGAGTAA
>Ga0209430_1000059_pt1 | contig 170837 bp, 179 predicted proteins | sample BarGraIncub1133A_FD_184504 | JGI IMG/M metagenome (GOLD analysis project Ga0209430, IMG submission 184504) | Arctic peat soil microbial communities from Barrow, Alaska - Barrow Graham LP Incubations 11-33A (SPAdes) (version 2) | ecosystem: Environmental > Terrestrial > Soil > Wetlands > Peat...
GCATGCATACTGCCATCATGTCCTGGAAAAATAATAATTAAGGGCAATCAATTAGTTTGCTTTCCCTAGTAAAGCCACCTATTTCTTGTTATAAGGAATTCCTATTTACACAAGATTAATTACGCTCCCGATTTTTCTTTATGAGAGATCTACTTGTTCTTTTTATGAATCCATCCGTAACAGGGGAGCAGGCAGTCTTTCGCATTTTTAATTATGTTCATATGATTAATTCCTTAACGTGCTATAATTTCCGAATTCTATCGTGACCCCAAGTACAGCACCAATTGTTAAAGCTGCTCCCTGAATCCAGGTAATACTTTTTCGAAGTTCTACTTGCCGTTGCATGAGTACTCCCCTTCGCTAACCAAAATTTTCTTGCTTAGAAATTGGTTATATCTTATCATAGGAGTATAACTTGTGATAAGTCGATTGTTTTGATTAAAACAATCGACTTTAGCGATGGATGTGATGATATGTATATGAAGCACTTAGAATCCTTTCTGGCTGTTGCCCGACTGCTTAACTTCGGAGAAGCTGCCCGAACACTCAATTATTCTCAGTCGACGATATCGGAGCAAATCCGCGGCTTAGAGGAATATCTTGGAACAAAACTATTTGAGCGAATCGGCAGAAAAGTTTTTTTGACAGAGCAAGGGAAAATACTGATTCCTGTTGCTGAGCGTATGGTCAGAGATGCTGAAAAACTCAAAAATTTATTCAATGATAGCGAAATAATTTCTGGTTCTTTGAATATTGGAGCCGCCGAAACACTTTGTGCATTTTGGTTGCCACCCGTGTTGAAAGAGTATCGGCTACTTTATCCCAAAGTACAAATAAATATCAAAGTCGGTAACTGTGTTGATTTTCCACAGTGGTTACAGCAGAATATTATTGACGTTGCTTTCAGTCTGAACGATGAATCCGAGCAACAACAACTACGGCAAATTGTGCTATTTCGCGGCGAAACTGTATTTATAACATCCCCAGATCATGAGCTGGCCATTGAAACAGTATTAAAACTCGAAAATCTTGCAGAGCAAACCCTTCTTTTACCGGAAGGATATTGCGGATACCCGATGGACTTGCAACTCTTATTGAAGAAAGAGGGAGTAAAGGCCAACACGATTATGCAATTTGGCAGTCTTGAATCAATTAAGCAATGTATAAAAAACGGTCTAGGTATATCCCTTTTACCTAAAATTACCGTAGAAGAAGAAATAAAACGTGGTGAGATAGTTAGATTGGCTTGGAATGGTATAGATATCCCAATCAAAGCACAGATGATCTTCCATCGGGATAAATGGTTGTCACCACCTTTGGTAGCCCTAGAGAATTTAATATTAGCTGGTATAGAAAAAGATCAAACGGGCCACCAGGTGTCAAGACAGGTACTCTGACAATTGCGTCTTTCCAACCATTTCGCATTTTAAGTCTAACGTCGCTACAATTTATCTTATATATATTAAAATATTACCATTTCCTACTTTTATGCCACGGTACCGGTCTCTTGACAGACATTACTGGCGTTGGTGGTTACAGTTTTATTAAACTAGATAATCCAAAGCCTAAAATAATTAGACCAGACATTCGATTGATCCATATTAGCTGAGACGAGTTTAATTTAGTTCTCAAACGGTTGGTAATCTCACTAAGTATTAACCACCATAATGCAGAGCCTATAAACACTCCTAAAACTATAAAACAAGCTGACGAGTCAGTGGTTTCTCCAAGTCCTAATCCTGCAAAAACGCCTAAAAACATCATAATAGTTAGTGGATTAGTTAATGTTAAAATGAGAGTAGATGTATAAGCGCCAATAAGACCTTTGGCATTCATCTCTGTAGCCTTTTCAGCAGGTAGTGATCTAAAAGTTTTATAACCAAGATACATAAGAAATAATCCTCCAATAAGATGTAAGTAGATTTGGCTCTCTAGAAGAAAGTTAGAAATAATAGTAATACCAAATGCAGCCATGCCACCATATATAGAATCAGCTGTAGCTGCCCCTAATCCTGAAATAAAACCGTTTAATATACCTAGAGATAGAGTACGACGAATGCACAAAACTCCAATAGGGCCAACTGGTGCTGCTATTGAGAGACCTAGTAATATACCCTTCAAAAGAAGATCAAAATCCACTTTTAATTCCCCCTTAAAAATAATAAAAAGACGCATAAAACAACAAAAGTGTTTTGGGCGTCTTTGCTCACATAAATGAATATATTATATTTAATAATAATTATACCATGATTTTACAATTCAGCAAGGGTTGTTATTCCTTTATCAATGCAATTTAATATAGAAGAAATCGAGAGTAGCATGTAATGGAAGTAATATTTTCTTTTGCTGACTAAGGTTGGCTTTTTGTATATCAGAAAGATAATAGAGATATCTCCAGTTGTAAGAGATATCTCTTATTACTCCTTTTCTTCAATTGGCATAAAAAACTATTCTTTGTGTCTGACCTGCTTCTTCGAGCCTGACTTATTTAATAGATTCTTTTTATCGTTTGCTGGCTCAGGAGTCAGTTGCTTAGTAGAGCGACCGCACCAAATAAATAGAATACTACCAATGATAATGATGGCTAGACTGGTTAATTGGGCTGATTTTAAGCCAAACAGTAATGTGCCATAGTCCCCGCGCAAATATTCTAAAAAGAAGCGTGCCACTGAGTACAAAATGGCGTATAGAATAAAGACTTGACCTTTGGCATGGTTGGTTGTGCGGAACATGAGTAATAAGACAAAGATGATAATATCAAGTTGTCCCTCCCATATTTCAGCAGGCCAAAGAGGTTGATTGCCATAGACCTGATAGGCCAGGGTTGTTGATGGATAGAGGATGCCAAAAGATCCACCTGTAGGACTACCAAAGGCATCACCATTTAATAAATTGGCCATGCGCCCAATGGATTGTCCTATGATGATCGCTGGGGTAATAATATCGGCAAAGGTCCACGTATCAATATTATGATATTTGGTGTAGATACAACCAGCAATTACACCAAACAGTATGCCACCTTGAATGGCCATTCCTCCTTGCCAGACAAAAGGGATTTCCAACAAGTGATGACTGTAATAACCCCAGTCGAAAAAGAAAACATCCCATAATCGTGCACCGACAATACCGGCGAGTCCGCCATAAATTCCTATATCAGGCACGTGCTGGTGCCAGCGCCCATCCTGTTTAGCTAAAAAATAAGCTGTACCTGTAGCCAGAATAATACTCAAGCTGAGTATTAGCCCATAAGCTCTAATGGGGAAATCACCGATGAAAAAGAGATATTGGTGCATAAAATCCTCCTAATGATTGTTCTTTGTTACATATAGTATAACAAAATATGGACATATAATAAATGTAAAGTAGATAATGGAGTTTATTGATAAAGGAATAAAAAGTCAGCTTGGCGAATGATGAAAGAGTTCCCTTATAGTAATACGTGTATGAATAGGAGTTGATAGCATGAGCAAAAAAAATTTACTTATTGTAATAGGAGTAATTATAGTGGCCTTAGGTTATTGGTATACTCTGCTTGACGTTGATACCAATAAGCCATCGTCATCAACTGACGCTGGTGTAAAGATTGGGCAAACGTTGACCCCATTTGTCCTTGACAGTTTGGATGGCTCTCAAGTGACCGTTGGTCAACCAGGAAAAATAACGGTAATTAATTTTTGGGCAACATGGTGCCCGCCCTGTGTAGAAGAAATGCCTGGCTTGGAGAGTTTTGCCCAAGCAAACCAGCAAAAGGTGGATTTTTACGCTGTGAATTTACAGGAATCCAATGGAAAAATAAATGATTTTATGAGTAAAAATAAATATACGATGATCGTATTATTAGATAAAGATGGAGCTATAGCAAAAAAGTTTCAGGTTACTGCCATTCCGACTACGATTATCGTCAATAAACATGGGATGGTAAAATTTCGTAAGACCGGTGGTATGACAAGGAATGAACTTGAGGGCATAATAAACAGTTTGTAGGTGGGCGATGTAAATAATAATATTACCCTGATAAGAGCATAAGAGCATAAGAGCATAAGAGAAGATGCACATGATTTGAAAGCCACTATTTTTAGTGGCTTTTTGTTATGCGTAACACAATTGCTAGTAATGTTAGCTTACATAATACGTAGTGAAAAATGCAATTAAGTATTACTTATGAACAAAAAGACCAAAATAGTTCCTTTAACTTTCTTTCGTGTTACTATAATGTAAGAATTTTCACTAAATATTAAAAAAAAGGAAGTGCTTTTATGGAGAAAAAAATGGGAGCGTTACTCACGGTAGGAATTGTGTTAGCCATCTGGTTTAGCCCCGTGCCAGACGGTCTTAAACCTCAAGCTTGGCATTTGTTTGCCATCTTTATGGGAACTGTTGTTGGTTTTATTGCGCAGCCAATTGAAGCAGGCTCTGTAGCTTTGATCGCTATGGTAATGCTAGCATTGACTAATACATTAAAATTTGCAGAAGTATTGACGGCTTTTAGTGGTAATACGGTATGGCTCATTGTTTGTGCATTTATTTTAGCGAGAGCGTTTATTATTACTGGACTCGGTAAGCGTATAGCGTATCTGGTCATGCGATCCTTTGGTGATAGTAGTCTTAAGTTAGTGTATTCCCTAGTGATTAGCGATATAATCATAGGGCCAGCTATTCCTTCTAATTCGGCTAGGGCCGGAGGACTTGTTTTTCCTATCGTTCAGAGTCTGGCTCAGGCCTTTGACTCCCATCCAGGAACAACATCTAGAAAAATCGGTGCTTATTTGATAACATCCGTATTTCATATTGATTTTGTTGTTTCAGCGATGTTTTTGACAGCGATGGTCGGTAATCCGATTGCCGCAGAACTAGCCAAAAATATTTTGAATGTTGATATAACGTGGATGAGTTGGTTTATAGCAGCCTCTGTCCCAGGGATTGTTGCATTGATTGCGATTCCTTATGTTCTTTATAAAATTTATCCACCTGAAATTAAGAAAACTCCAGAAGCCAAAGAAATGGCGAATAAAGTATTACAAGACATGGGACCCATATCAATGAGCGAAAAAATTATGTTGGGCGTATTTCTTGGATTGTTGGCTTTGTGGGCAACAGCAGACATAACCAAGCTGAATGGTACATTAATTGCTTTTATGGGGCTTTGCGTTCTCCTGGTGACGAGAGTTCTTACGTGGGATCACGTGATTAAAGAAACGAAAGCATGGGATACATTAATATGGGTAGGTAGCGTTATATTAATGTCGGACTATTTGAATAAGACTGGTTTTATCCCGTGGTTTGCTAAGATACTTGAGCACCAAATGGACGGAACGAGTATGATAACGGCAGTTGTGTTATCTTTCGTGATTTATTTATATAGTCATTATTTCTTTGCCAGTATGTCGGCTCATATCACGTCGATGTATGGTGCATTGATTACCTTGGGCGTTGCTTCAGGTGCGCCGCCATTTATTTCGGCCTTTGTCGTCGCCATGGCTTCTAATATCTGTGGTTGTTTAACCCATTTTGGTTCAGGTCCGTCCCCTGTTTATTTTGGAGCAGGTTATGTTGACCAAAAAACCTGGTGGAAGCTGGGCTTTATTGTCTCGCTGATGCATATTGTGATTTGGGTAGGAATTGGTGGTGTGTGGTGGAAGGTCCTGGGATATTGGTAAATAACAAGCGCGTAGTTTGCCACATATTTTCGTAGTCATAAGTGATTCAAAATAATCGGATATTTTGAGAAGGAGTTTTACAATTTATAGCGAAGTTATAAAATACAAGAAAATGGTATCCTGTATCCCGTATTTCCCCGAAGAAAGTTCGTTATTTGTATATAGGTATAGTATGTTTGACTTAGTTGAATGATAAAAAGATCAATGGAAAAGTAATTTTTATTGAGGATGGTGGCTTAGATGACTTATATTAAGAAAACAGGGATGGCAGGGACAGTTGAATCAAATGATGTCATGATCATGATTTCTCCTGCTCAGAAGGGCGCAGGTATTACTCTGACTCTGAAAAGTCCTGTGAAGAAACAGTATGGGAAAAAAATTGAAGCAGCCGTTCGCGAAGTTCTTACGCGAAGAGAAGTGCAGGATGTAATTGTGGATATTAATGATCGTGGTGCACTTGATTGTACCATTTATGCTAGGGTAGATACTGCAATTGATCGGGCTATGGCTGCTGAAGGAGGGGAAAAATAGAGATGAAGTTACGTAGAAGTATGATGTTTATGCCAGGTAATAATCCAGGGATGCTACAAAGTGCTGGAATATATGGTACAGATACCGTGATCTTTGACTTAGAGGATTCTGTTTCGATTAGCGAAAAAGATGCGGCTCGTCACTTGGTGGCCAATGCGATCAAGTACATTTCACACCCTTGTGAAGTCGCCGTTCGTCCTAATCATTTGAGTACCCCCTATGGGCTCGCTGACTTAAAGGCTATCCTGCCTTCTAAACCAGATTTGATACGCTTGCCAAAAGTAGAAACGGCAGATGAGATAAGAAGAGTGGATGAACTGATTAGCGAAGCGGAAATAAAGAATAATTTCCCTGCTGGATCTATTAAAATGATGGGCGCCATCGAAACGGCCAAAGGTTTGATGAAAGCCTATGATATCGCGACCGCCAGTCCGCGGATGGTGGCGCTTGCCATTGGTGGGGAAGATTTTATCGCTGATTTGAAAACGACTCGCACCAAAAGTGGTCGAGAACTCTTTGTCGCACGGGGGCAATTGATCCTGGCCGCACGAGCCGCTGGTATTCAAGCCATTGATACTGTATTTTCAGATGTAAGTGATGATGAGGGGCTATTTAACGAAACTGTGATGATTAAAGAAATGGGCTTTGATGGTAAATCCATTGTCAATCCTCGCCAAATGCGGATTGTCCATGAAATATTCACGCCAACGGCTAAGGAAATTGAATATGCCCAGCGGGTAATTGCTGCGAGCGATGATGCGAAGGCTCGTGGTCTTGGAGTTGTGTCATTGAATGGGAAAATGATTGATACTCCCATTGTGGATAGAGCCGAGCGTGTTCTCGCTTATGCCGCTGCAGTAAATGGCTATAGAGGGGGAAACAATCATGAATAATGAAGTTGTAACAAACTTTGCTGGAGCTTTCGCGAAGATTCCTACAGGGCGAATGGTCGGTCCGAAAATCGCCATGAGTAAACCACATTCTAATAAGGTTTTGGCATCGATTGAGCAGGCTATCGACGCAACTGGGTTACAAGATGGTATGACCATTTCTTTTCATCATCATTTCCGCAACGGTGATTATTTGCTGAATCTGGTCGTTGATGCCATTGCACGGAAAGGCATCAAAGGGGTGACCTTGGCGACTAGTTCTCTAGCCGCTATTCACGAAGCTCTTATTCCTCACTTGGAAGCAGGTGTCATTACTGCTATTCAAACAAGTGGCGTTCGCGGAAAACTGGGAGAGTATTTGACTTCTGGTAAATTGAAACAGCCAGTACTGATTCGTTCTCATGGTGGTCGCGCTCGGGCGATTGAATGTGGTGAACTTAAAATAGATGTAGCTTTTATTGGTGCACCTAACTGTGATAACAATGGTAATATGAACGGTCGTGATGGTAAGTCGGCTTGTGGATCCATGGGATATGCGACCATTGATGCTGCGTATGCTGATAAAGTAGTGGCCGTTACTGATCATCTCATTACGGGTCATGTCTTCCCGATTACCATTCCTCAAACACAAGTGGACTATATTGTAGTTGTTGATAGTATTGGTGATTCTAGTAAAATTGCATCTGGAGCGCTCAGAATTACTTGTGATCCATTACAACTACTACTCGCAGAGTTTGCTGCTGGCGTTATTGAGCATTCAGGATATTTTAAAAATGATTTCTCACTGCAATTAGGGAGCGGTGGTGCATCACTAGCGGTTGCTCGTTTTATAAAAGAAAAAATGCTGCGAGATGGTATTGTCGGTAGCTTTGGTACAGGCGGTATTACGGGCGTATTTGTTGATATGTTAGAGCAAGGTTTATTCAAGGTCTTGTATGACGTACAAAGTTTTGATATTCCTTCGATTGAATCGATTAAGAAGAACCCGAACCATATTGAAATGTCATCCTCTTTTTATGCAAATCCTCATAACAAAGGTGCCATGGTTAATTCTCTTGATGTTGTGGTCCTCAGTGCGACGGAAGTGGATTTGAATTTTAATGTGAATGTTATTACCGATTCCAATGGGATTATTATGGGAGCGTCAGGTGGACACTCGGATACTGCAGCAGGGGCTAATTTGGCAGTGGTTGTTGTGCCATTACTACGTAATCGTCTACCAATGGTTAGAGACCGGGTGCATACGATTGTTACACCTGGAGAAACTGTTGATGTTATTGTTACTGAATATGGGATTGCGGTCAATCCATTGCGCCAAGATGTCTTGGCAAATCTGCAGGGTAAAGGATTGCTACTAAAGACTATTGAGCAATTACAAGAAATTGCTTATCGTCTAGCGGGCACGCCTGAAGATATTCCAGTCAGTGATGAAATTGTAGGAATTGTAGAATATCGGGATGGAACGATTCTGGATGTTATCCGTAAACCACTATAATTCGTTTTAAAGCAATCAAAAGCCCGTGAAATCTTTGTGAAGAAGATTTCACGGGCTTTTTTTTTTGATACTAAAAAGTATAGTTTTTCTTATCTAACCTTCTGTCTGTTGCATTTTTTGTAGCAATGATTGCCTAGCTGAAGCTAAATGAGTAGCAACGAGGTGTTCAGCTTTTTCAGTGTCACTGGCAATGATCGCTTGTAGAATTTCTTTATGTTCATTGATGGCCAGGGTACGACGTGTATGGTCGGCCAGGCTCATGGTTCGGAAGCAACTAAGGTAATCTTTAAGCTGAGATATGATGGCCGATAAGCGGGGCATATTACTGGCATTGATCAAGATATCATGAAAGGCTTGGAAGGCGCCCAGTAATGCCGTAATATCATCGTTATGAGCAGATGAAGCCATTTTACCGACTACTTCTTGCAATTGTGCAATATCTTCCTGATTCATATTTTCCATTGCCGTTTTTACTATGAGTGGCTCCAAAGATTGTCTAATGGCGAATATTTCAAGCATATCTTTTAAATCAATGCCTTTTACGATATCTCCCTTGCGAGGAATGTTTTCGACCAGTCCTTCAATTTCAAGCTTACGCAAGGCTTCTCTGACAGGTGTTCGACTAATATTGAATTTCTCGGCATACTCTTTTTCGACAAGTCGTTCTCCTGGTTCAATAAGTCCATTGATGATGGCTGTCCGTAAATATTCATAGACAACGTCTCTGATGGGTTTTATAGTATTAAAATTTATATTGCTAAACAAATCACTCATGTAATCACCCTTATCACTTATTAGAATACTGTATCCAACTCAATATGATTCTTTAGAGTTAATGTTTTGAAGAAACAAATGGGGCCTTGACATTTAGCAGGGGGACATTCTTTATTTTAAAAAACTAATGATTTGCTTAACGGCTTTTTCCATTTTTTGTTTATCTTCAAGCTTCGGCTCAGCATTGCCAGAGAGACACTCTAGAGCATTGTTTTCTAAGATAAAAATACCTACTTTTTCGATTGACGCGCGAATAGCTGATAACTGAATTAAAATATTACTACATGATTGTTCTTCTTCAACCATGCGTTCAATACCAGCAATATGACCCTTAATATTTTTCAAACGGCTGAGCACTTCGCTTCGGGTAGCTTGTGTTGGCATAATAGTGACACCTCATTTATCTCACCACGATGGGGAGGAATATCTTTGATTATATGGAAGTTGTTGATGATATGCAAGTATGTTGAAAAGAATATTGTTTAATATGCAGTATAATATGTAGTATAATATGAGAAATATCTAAAGATCGAATACGTAGGAGGTTTTTTGATGACTAAAATTTGTGCAAAATCAAAAAGATTGCGTATCTATATTGGTGAATCTGACCGCTACAAAGGAACTTCTCTCTTCAATGCGATCGTGATGAAAGCCAAGGAATTAGATATGGCAGGCGCGTCGGTATTTCGTGGTATTGAAGGTTATGGGGCGCATAGTCGAATCCATACAGCTAGCATCGTAGATTTATCTTCTGATTTACCGATATTAGTTGAAATAATTGATAGCCAAGAATATGTTAACAAAATTTTGCCATTTCTCGATGAAGCGTTAATCGAAGGTATGATTACTATTGATGATGTAGCAGTTATAAAGTACGGTCAAAAGCGGTTTAACCACCACGACTCGGAGTCGTGTAGCATTAACGGGCAATAGCGTATTGTAAAGCGAGGATATACTATGGAGAAATTATTATTAGTTGCGGTTGGAGGTAGTGTGGGGGCTTGTCTACGTTACTTGGTATCATTGTGGTCATCAGGGAGATTCGGAGTTGGTTTTCCATACGGAACTCTCATTGTAAATATAGTGGGGTCTTTTATAATGGGGGCTTTTATGAGTGCGGCAACCGAGCGGTTTATTATAAATCCAAACTGGCGATTTCTCATTGTTGTAGGTTTCTGCGGAGGTCTAACTACTTTTTCATCTTTTAGCTATGAAACCCTAAGGTTATTAGAGGATTCAGGATTCAATTTTGCGATGTTAAATATCTTAGCAAATATGGTTTTTGGCTTTTTAGCCACATGGCTTGGGATTATAGCAATAAAAGCCATTTAGGAAGGAATGTTATATCCATGAGGAGGGGCAATAAGGTTTATTATATTTATTTGGGTTTACAAGGCACAAAAGAGATCTTTGGCAAAGCTAAGGTGAATGAAGGTATGCATCCAGGAGTCGTCGGTTCTTCCCTCAGAAACGGTCATTTTACTTATGGCGGTATTTGTTTTTATGATACTAAGGTGAAATTGATAAAATGGTAACAGAAAAGATGCAGGATATCTCGCATCTTTTCTAATTGGGGTAGTTGAAGTTAGAGGAAAGGACAATATTGACAACATCAGAAAAGAAATATATGATTAAAATTGAATATAAGAATATTAGGTTTGTCAGTAAGCAAATTAGCAAAAATTATTAAGGGGTATATTACGGTACAAACAGAGACATCTTATTAAATATTCCTCAATGTTAAGCTTACTTATATGATTTGAAAGTAGTTAGCATTTTAAATATGATTATATTCACATATAAGTATATATAGCATAGTATATAATATAATAAATTTAAGGAGATTAAAATGAGTAAAATTGAAATTTTTGATCCAGCAATGTGCTGTTCAACAGGGCTTTGTGGAGTTAGCGTTGATCCAGAGCTTTTAAGGGTTTCTACGACGATCAATACTCTGACTAAAAAAGGCGCTACGATCATTCGATATGGTTTGTCTAGTGAACCACAAGCTTTCGTTGATAATAAAAAAGTGAATGAGTATTTAATGAAAGAAGAAGTTGAAGTGTTGCCAATCACAGTGGTTGATGGAGAAGTGGTTAAGACTAAGAAATATCCGACAGATGAGGAATTTGCTAAATGGGCAGGCGTGTCAACAGCGGAAATCACCACAGTACCTGGACCTAAAAAAGGTGGCTGTTGCTGCGACAGTGGCGAATGTTGCTAATTTAAAAAAGAGGAGGGTGCTCATGTATAAAATATTTAATCCTGACAATATGAAATTGACCAAGTATTTATTTTTCACAGGCAAAGGCGGAGTTGGCAAAACATCAGCCGCTTGTGCAGCGGCTATTACTTTGGCTGATCAAGGGAAAAAAGTATTATTGATCAGCACTGATCCGGCTTCGAATTTGCAAGATGTATTTGGCGTAGAGCTTACGAGTAAAGGGACTCCCATCCAGGATGTACCCAATCTATCTGTAGCCAACCTGGATCCGGAAGAAGCCGCCAAAGAATACCGAGAATCTGTTATTGCACCTTATATCGGTAAACTGCCCCCAAGTGTTTTGAAGAATATGGAGGAGCAACTTTCGGGATCCTGTACTGTGGAAATTGCCGCTTTTAATGAATTTTCTAATTTTATAACCGATGCGAGTGTGCAACGAGAATATGATCATATCCTGTTTGATACAGCGCCAACAGGTCATACTCTGCGGATGTTACAACTACCATCAGCGTGGAGTAATTTTATTAGTGAAAGTACTCATGGAGCATCTTGCTTAGGTCAATTGTCGGGCCTGGAAAGTAAGAAAGAAGTCTATAAAAATGCGGTTAGTACGCTAGCTGATGGTAAAATGACAACACTCCTCTTGATCACTCGGCCTGAATACTCTCCACTCCAAGAAGCAGAGCGCGCCTCTAAGGAACTCAAGGAATTAGGGGTCAATAATCAACTGTTAATTGTCAATGGCATATTGGAACTCGATATTGAAAATGATGAAATAGCAGATAAACTATATGCCAAACAACAAGGAGCACTACAGAGTATTCCTGAATCCCTGCGTGGGACTCTGACCTATAGTATTCCGTTACGCGCCTATAATGTAACTGGCATCAAAAATATAAGAATGTTGTTAAAAGAAGATTATTTAGAAGCCAAAAACTACAAACTGAGTACAAAAGAATTACCAAAACTGAAAGCATTAATTGAGGATCTTTTCGCGTCTAAGAAAAAAGTAATTTTTACTATGGGTAAAGGTGGAGTCGGAAAAACTACCTTAGCAGCAGCGATTGCCATGGGGCTTGCCGCTCGCGGCGCTAAAGTGCATTTAACAACCACTGATCCAGCAGACCATCTGAAATTTGTCGTGGAAGCAGGTCATGGCATTCGGTTAAGTAAGATTGATGAAAAACAAGAACTGCATAACTATACAGAGGCTGTTCTAGCAAAGGCGAGAGAAACCATGAAGGAAGAAGACATTGCCTATGTAGAAGAAGATCTTCGTTCTCCCTGCACCCAGGAAATAGCAGTATTCCGGGCTTTTGCTGAGATTGTAGATGAGGCTAATGATGAGATTGTGGTGATCGATACCGCACCTACAGGTCATACTTTATTGCTACTCGATGCCACACAAAGTTATCATAAAGAAATACAAAAATCCCAAGGGGATATACCAGAATCAGTGAAGAATTTATTGCCAAGATTACGAGACGCGTCGCAAACAGAAGTTGTCATTGTGACACTGCCGGAAGCCACTCCTGTATATGAGGCAATAAGACTACAAGCAGATTTAAAAAGGGCGGGCATTAATAATAAATGGTGGGTTATTAATTCCAGTCTACTCATGACCAATACCCAAAGTCCGCTCTTAAAAGCCAAAGCGGTCGGTGAAATTCCATGGATTAATAAGGTGAATGAAATTTCTCAAGGCAATTTTGCCGTCATTCCATGGAAAGGCGAAGAAATAAAAGGCGATAAATTAGTAGAATTAATTAGTTAATTATAAATAAGCAGATAGAAAGATTTCCAAGTAAGGGGTGGGACTAATGGATATTGTAGAAGTACTTAAAGCTTTGGCTGATGAAACGAGAATTCGGATTTTTCACTTATTGCACAAAGAAACCTTGTGCGTATGTGAGTTGGAAGAAATATTAAAAATTAGTCAGTCCAACGCTTCGCGGCATATAACCAAGCTCAAAAACGTCAGGCTCATTACCGGAGAAAAACAAGCCCAGTGGGTATACTATCAGGTCGATGAAAGAATACTCGAAAAGTATCCTTTTTTGAAAGCGTTGCTGGAGAATGAACTGGATAACAGTACGCAATGCCAAAAGGACTTTGGAAGACTAAAAAAGTATAGAGAGTCTGGCGGTAGTTGTGAACGAATCGTCAAAATTGAAGACGTGTAAAAAATGATTTAATGAAAAAAATCAATGATAGGCATATAATAAAGAGGTGGGGAGTAGTAAAATGTCAAATGCTCAAAAAAGATTATCTTTTCTCGATCGGTTTTTAACTATCTGGATTTTTTTAGCAATGGCTATTGGGGTTGGCGGTGGTTATTTATTTCCACAAATATCAGTATGGCTAGAGAAATTATCAATTGGAACAACGTCTATTCCGATTGCAGTCGGCTTAATTGTCATGATGTACCCGCCTTTGGTAAAAGTGAAGTATGAAGAATTGGGGAAAGTATTTCGTAACCTTAAAGTAGTGAAACTATCCCTGGTTCAAAACTGGCTAGTCGGTCCGGTACTCATGTTTGTGCTGGCGATTACTTTTCTAGCAGATAAGCCGGATTATATGGTTGGTTTAATCCTAATAGGACTGGCGCGTTGTATAGCTATGGTAATTATCTGGAATTCACTTGCAGATGGGGACAATGAATATGCGGCGGGATTGGTAGCACTAAATTCGATTTTTCAGCTTGCCTTTTATTCAATATTTGCATATTTTTTCATCACAGTACTCCCTGGGTGGATCGGCTTCGAGGGTATGAAAATACAAATATCTATGCAAGATGTTGCAATGAGTGTAGGGATATATCTAGGTATTCCTTTTGTAGCCGGATATCTAACACGGTATTTTTTACTGCCCGCCAAAGGTCGTGATTGGTATGAAAATACTTTCATACCTAAGATTAGTCCATTGGCGCTACTTTCCCTACTGTTTACGATTATGGTGATGTTTTCATTGAAGGGTAGCTATATTGTGAAATTACCGATGGATGTTGTGCGTATTGCTATTCCTTTAATTATTTATTTTGCTATTATGTTCCTGGCTTCTTTTTACGTGAGCTGGCGTATGGGAGTTAACTATGAGCAAACAACGACACTGGCGTTTACGGCAGCAAGTAATAATTTTGAACTAGCGATTGCAGTAGCCGTGGCCATTTTCGGTATAAACTCCGGCCAAGCGTTTGCCGCTGTTATTGGACCGCTTATCGAAGTACCGGTCATGATTGGGCTAGTGAATGTGTCGCTGCGCTTTCGGAAATATTTTGTAGTTCGTGATCAATTAAAAGGAAATGGATAGAGGAGGGATTGGTTTAAAGCGGAAGTAGTGTCTGGTTCTGAGACTATCAAATAATAATAGATGACTTGGATTTTTAAAACGTTGTGAAAGGAGCTGAGAATGTGCAAATTGAAATTGAATCTGCCGCTAGACAACTTATTTGGAAAAAGGGCATGTCTAAAACAATTACCGTGGAGTTTGACGTATGTCATGATCAACTTGAATCTAATGGCGAAGCAAAGCATTGTCACCAGTTGGCCGCTTGGGCGGGGAAAAGCACGAAATATAACCCTGATCAATATGGGCATATGGAGGTTGATGGAATTGGTGTTTATTTTGAGAATGAATTACTCGTATACTTTAAGGCAATCAGGATAACGGTCAAAAGAAAATTCTTTATTAAGATGCTGGTTGCGGATGGGGAGCAATTCGTCAAATAAAATAAAGAAAGCACGCTGCCTGGCGTGCTTTCTTTTATGGTTCATAAAAATGATTAGTTGATGATCATTCCTTAAAATATTTGTTTTCAATATGTACGGCAACAGCAAGAGCATATTCTTCAATTTGCTCTCTAGGTAAATCAAAGATTTCAAAATACTTGCCGCGATCAAAATTATATAGCTTACTGGTGTCTATTATTGTAGCGTGCAAGTCAGGAACTCTGTTTTTTAATATGTTTATTCCACAGTGTAAAGGACACCCTTCTATTGAAATAACCTCTGGTGCGCGGTGTATTAACTCAAGCATTCCTGAATTTCCTGTAGACGCATCTCCCAGACAAATCCTTACGGCAGAGTTGCGCTGTAAGCGATAGGCAAGGATATTGGCAGCTACTCTTGCGACTTCCCCTTTGATGCAAGCCCCTTCGCAAGCTACAATAGCCTTTTTAGGATATTTTGTAAGTTCTTGTTTAACATAGGTCATACCTTCAGGGCAAATTCTTGATGTTGAGCAGGCAGAGCACGAATTACTCATATAAATCTCCTTTCTTGAGATGGGATTAAGGTTTAAATCACCTGGACGGCTAATATTTTAATTTTTTTCTCGCGAATAAGCTTACTAACAAAATAGAGTGCGCTGTCTTCGCTGATTTTCAGTTCCTTAGCAATGTCATTGGGGGCAACTTGACCATTGCGCTTGATATGAAATAGCACTTCATTTTCCACTTCATTCGCCCACTCTTCAAAAAGAGCTCGGACTTCGGAAGTGGCAAATCCAGCCATCTTTGCAGTATTGTTTATTGATTCCATCATGCTTTTGCACATATCCATCATAGGGTTAGCGGCTTCCGTCATGCCTTCCGGCATGCAACCGGATTTTGATGATTCGTCACCTGAACAACAACTATTTTTCATATACTGAGCCTCCGTATTGTTTTTTTTGAAGACATTCTTGAATATCTAAATAAAATTAATTATGTATCACCAAGGGGACAGGGGAATGGACATGATGAATTTCTCTCGGGGTTATCCCTAACATATTTTTGAAATTTACGTATCAGGTTAGGAAGTTCAGTATCACATAGTTCATTAAAAACAAAGGTTGCTTCTCGATGAGCTTTTACTAAACCGGCTTCACGTAAGGTTTTAAGATGGAATGAGGCTAATGGCTGAGATAAACCAGTAATTTCAATAATTTTAGAAACAGATAGAGGCTCCTTTTCCATAGAAAAAATGATTTTAAGCTTATTAGAATCACTTAATATTTTAAAAACCCGTGCTATGCTATCGATATACTCACCTCCTTTACATAAGTGACTATATATATATATGAATGCAAATATAAATAATTACTTATATTATAATTGGCATTACATAAACTTGCAATATCCTGGTAAAAAATATTGATAGACTTAATGAAAAGCATGACAAACACTAATTTGACAATTGTATATGAGTCAAAAAGAAAGTTTGAACAGATCTTGCTTAAAAAGATTATCTGTTCAAACTTTCTTTAAAATTTCAGATATGATTTTATCCTAAGATATCATATGATTTTGCTCATTTTTTTTGTTTTATACTTGTAAGATTCATTATCTGCACCACGATTTTCAAGTTTAGGGGAATTTATATCATGGCTTTATTTTTTGCACCAGAACCTTTTCAAAATAATTTTTCAGGTTAAAAAGATTCTGTACGCTTTCCTCTAATGGTAATGGTGTCTTGGCCAATTCATCTTCCCAGTCTTCATTAAATACAAGCTCCAGCAAATGAATTACCCTAGCACCTTGGCCGGAAAAATTGGCCCGGCAGGTAGCGCAATAAACAATCAAATCCCGATGAACTTCTTTTAAGGTACGTTTAGCCACTGTCGCACTGTATTTATCGTCCACGACAGAGGCCATACCTCCCATTCCACAACATTGAGTAAGGTTTTTGGAGTGGTCAATCTCTTCAACAGTGTAGCCCAGGTCGGTGATTATTTTTCGCACAGCCGCCTGCGTCAAGTCATCCCAGCGAGATGAGCAGGCATCGTGAATGTTGAATACATGGGATACCTCGGAGCATCTTGAAAAATTAAATTTATCTAATATTTGGTAAAGAGAAACAACACAAATATCTTTAGGCAGTTTACTTTTGAGCAGTTTTACGCAAGAAGGGCAGGCGGCTATGATGGATTTTGCTCCTACATCTCTAACGCTCTGAATAATGTTCCGAAAGATGTCGCCCGAAACTATTTGTTCGCCAATCAAGTGTGTAGGAGCTCCGCAGCAGCCAGTCAATATGCCGATGCCAGGAATTTGCTGCTGTAAAAATGAAAAAGATTTTTTCACTAGGTGTGGTGAATTGAGTGATAGGGCACATCCTGGGAAAAAGACTATCTCGGCTCCCTTGAGGTTTTGGAAATTTTCCAGATAGCCACGGAGAGTAGTCTTAGCTTCTGTAGATGCATAAATTTTCTGAATGTCATCAAGCAGGGGTTTGTGGATTTCACTCACGCCACCGTTACGGGCTACATACTCTTGCCTCAGTTCCAAAGAAAGTGTTCCGAGATTCAAATTCACTGGACATACCTCTTCGCACAAATTGCATAAATTGCAGGTAAATAACGCTGGAATGTTGTCCTTGAGTTCGTCAGAAAGAAATCTTTTTGCAAGATCTAACGGGGATTTATTACAGTAATGACTAAGATACTCGCACTTTTTTACACAAGTCCCGCACTGGAGACATTCATTCATTATCTTCTGAATTTGATTACTCATAATGATTTCTCCTCAACTATTTTTTCAAAAAAGAAGGCTAAAAAAGCTCCCTTTCAGTAGCTTTTTTAGCCTTCAATTTATTTGATCAGCTAGATATTAAATTTATTGCAATTTTAACAGATGTTGGTAAAAAAGTCAAGCTGCATCATTTGACTTTTTGCGTTGATTTAAATATGCTATATAAAAGGGTTAGGGAGTATATTATACATAATGCAGAAAAGGCTGTCACGGTAAGCTAGCGGGTATTGCTAGTGTTTATTATTATTTTATGGAGGTTATTAGCATGGCAGAAGATATCGTTGTAAAATTGACGGCTGAGTTTTTTAAGATGTTGTCCCATCCGGCACGAATCAAAATTCTTCATATTTTGGAAAAAGGTGAGCTGTGTGTATGTGACATTATTGAAGAACTCGATATTGAGCAGTCTAACTTGTCCCAACACTTAGGTGTGATGAAAAAGCAGGGGATTATCGACTCAAGAAAAGATGGTCAGAAAGTTATTTACCGCATTGTGTATCAATCAGTTATGGACGTAGTTGGTGCGGCTGAGAAAACATTGAGTGAGCAAATAGGCAATAGTCAGAGCATCTTAAAATTTTTAAAATAGTTTAGCCAAGGATATACAAAGACATGAATAAGATCCTGGTGGCGCAATTGATTATGCTGGTAGGGGGAGGGGAGAATAGGTCAGAAATTAAGTACTACTAATTGGGGCAACCGGTTGTAGTTAATATTGACATTTCTACGCCGTACGTATATTATTATATTATAATGTTGTAATATGATTAAGGCGGTGGCGAATATGTTTCAAACCTTTGCGGATTATATGGCCTATGAAGTGTTTCAGATTGAGCGTGGAACACAACTGGCTGGTGCGGTAGATTTTTTTATTTATGATACCTTAAAAATATTTTTCATGTTGATCGTAATTATCTTTTTTGTTTCCATCATTAGAACTTATTTTTCACCTGACCGGACTAAACAACTTTTAAGTCATAAACGAGAATTTTTAGGCAATATTATGGCAGCATTACTAGGCATTGTTACACCTTTCTGTTCCTGTTCAGCTGTACCTGTATTTATTGGTTTTGTAGAAGCCGGTGTGCCGCTAGGGGTGACATTCTCCTTTCTGATTTCATCCCCCATGGTGAATGAAGTGGCACTAGTGCTACTATGGGGGATGTTTGGTTGGAAGGTTTCAACCATCTATATCACAACAGGTCTAGTCGTCGCGATTGTCTCTGGATATATTATCGGGAAGCTTAAGCTTGAGCATCTCGTTGAAGAATATGTTTATCAAATGAAAGTTGGACAAAGTGAAATTGTTGAAATGAACATCTCACAAAAAATACACTATGCTATTGACTATACCAAAGAAATCTTGCGTAAAGTGTGGTTGTATGTTGTTGTTGCCATTGGCATTGGTGGTGCTATTCATGGATATGCGCCAGAAGATTTCTTGGTGGCTTATGCGGGGAAAGACAACTTTTTCGCGGTGCCGATTGCGGTATTACTCGGCGTTCCCTTATATTCCAATGCCGCTGGTATCATTCCAATTGTATATGTATTGATGGAAAAAGGTATGAGTATGGGCACGGTACTTGCATTTATGATGTCGGTTACAGCACTCAGTTTCCCAGAAATGATTATACTGCGCAATGTATTGAAACCTAAATTAATTGCAATTTTTATTGGTATTGTATCGGTTGCGATTATTCTTACGGGTTATCTATTTAATGCTATTTTATAAATAAAATATAGGAGCGATTATGATGAAAATTGAAATATTGGGTATGGGATGTAAAAAATGTAGCAATTTAATGGATGTTACAAAAAAAGCAGTAGCAGAGCTAAATATTGAGGCAGAGTTTGTGAAAGTAGAAGATATTAAAACAATAATGTCGTATGGAGTGATGACGACCCCAGCATTAGTTGTGGATGGCGTGGTCAAAGTTAGTGGTAAAATACCGAGTGTAGAAGAGATTAAGGCACTATTAAAATAAAAAATTTAGCTACTTTCCTATAACCGGTGGACAGCAAAACAGGCTACCTTGTCTAAACAAGATAGCCTGTTTTTAGTTCGCCCGACATGGGCAGTAACTCGGCGGTGAAAGTCCGCTATGGGCTTTGTAGTGGGAACCATTAGCTGAACAGCAAGGGTGTCCGTCGTGAGGTGGAATCTGAAGGAAGCTGTAGGCAAAGTCTTGCACCGACGAACAGAAATCGCATATAAGGCATACGTGGAACGGACGAGTTTGCTAAACAAAACGAAGTCCAACACTACACGAATTTCACGGTGTAAATGCGGCGGTGACATGGGATGAAAGTTACTGTTCTTAATCGGGGAGATCTGGATGGTATGCTCAAGCAGAGAATGAACTTTCTCCATGAGTAACCTATGCCGAGAGGTATAGCTGAACATTCAGAAGTCAGTTCGAGTCATAGTACTGAATGAACCTACCGAAAGGATAGGCGAGGGAAGGACTTGACGGTAAGATAAATGTTTTTCATAGGCACTGACTGTATGTTGAAGCAGACAATCATATGAATATGGACTATCCGCGATGAAGTAAAAGTGGAACTTTGAGGTAAATGCGGAAGTGCTGAGTATTGGTCACACGCCAAAGGAAAAGAACTAGCACAAAATGCTAGCTCCATTTAAAACTTACCGAACCGCCGTATACCGAACGGTACGTACGGTGGTGTGAGAGGTCGGCGGTTAGTCACCGCCTCCTACTCGATTTACCCTTCGCCTTCTTCAGGTACAATGCAGATAAACCTGAACACTTCATTGCCGCGGTTTAGAATCTGATGATGCTCATTGGCTGGAATATAAGAAAATGAACCTTCTTTTACTTCGTGGTCGATACCATTCAGATGCACAATTCCCTCGCCTTTCAAGAAGTAGTTAATATGAGGCTAAGGATGTGTATGAGCTGGTGCTTTACCGCCCGGCTCTAGTTCGAAGACCCGCATAACATAGCCATCCCATCCTTCAGTTGGAGAGATACAGACTTGCTTCCAGGCTTTCTCGACCTCTGGGCCTTGCATGGCCTTCATTGCAACTTGGTCAATATGAGATACAATCATGTTCAACCCTCCTTATCAAACGATTTTTCTATTGGTATATTCAATTTTTTTTGCTCAAATTCCTTTATTATATAAGAATTCATACCTCTACGCGTCCGAATAGTGAGTCGCATATTATATTGTGAGTTGTACTTGACCTGGACAAAAAGGGGGTATATAATCTAAATAAGAAAAATATTAATTAATAATAAAATTAAATAGGGATAATCAGGAAAAATTTTATCGTAGAAATCATACCCCCAATTTGGTTATATACTTTACCATAGACAAAGATACAACTATTCCAGTCTTTTGTCATCATGTTGAGAAAGCTATTTATAAATATTATTATTGCATATTATGTATAAATAAGATATTATTGCGAATAATAATATAATTAACTAGGAGGTGAATTAATTATGAAAGGAATTATAGAACTCTTGCAGTCAAAAGGTTATAAAATGACTCCTCAGCGCAGAACGGTTATTAAGGCCCTATTTGAGTGTGGACAGTTCCCAACAGCACAAGATATTTTAGAATATGCAAAAAAAATTAATCCCGATATGGGTATAGATACCATTTATCGAAATTTGAATCTGCTTACTGAGATGGGAGTATTAAACCAAATTAACATAAAGAGTCGGGATGTAAGCGTTTTTGAAATAGTAACCAATCATCATCATCATCTAATTTGCTTAAATTGTGGAAAAACGGAGTGCTTAGATTACTGTCCTGTTGTCGAGGATAGTGAAAAAATAGGACAAGAAAATAATTTCAAAATTATAAGTCATAGTTTAGAATTTTACGGCTACTGTTCAACATGTCAAGCCAGTTAATTTAGTAGGAAATAGTATGATTCAACGGGAGGAATTCAGGTGTTTAAAAAATTAGTTACGGTATTGTCTATATTAACATTGAGCACTTTTATTTTGAGTGGGTGTGGGCAAAGTAAGAGTGCTGACAATCAAGGAGCCCCAACGAGTATAGGGGTTGAAAAGAAATTTACGATTGTGACGTCATTCTATCCAATGTATATTTCTACCATTAATATCACCAAAGGGGTTGCGGGTGTTCAGGTGGTAAATATGACGAAAGCGCAAACAGGTTGTCTTCATGACTATCAATTGTCGCCAGAAGATTTAAAAACTCTTGAAAAAGCAGATGCCTTTGTTATTAATGGTGCAGGAATGGAAGCTTTTCTAGACAAAGCAATTGGGCAACAACCTCAATTGAAAGTGGTTGATGCAAGTACGGGAATTGTATTACTAAAAGATGAAAAGGGTGAAGAAAATCCTCATGTATGGGTAAGTATTTCTAATGATATACTTCAGGTTCAGAATATAGCGCAGCAGCTCTGCGCATTAGATAGCGCTCACGCGGAACAGTATAAAAGTAATGCTGATGAATATGTAAAAAAACTTTCAGCCCTAAGAGATACAATGCATAAATCCTTAGATAGTGCCCCGAACAAGAATATCATTACCTTTCATGAGGCCTTTCCTTACTTTGCTAAGGAATTTAATCTGAATATTGTTGCCGTAATTGAAAGAGAACCTGGGTCAGAGCCAACGCCTAAGGAAATAGAGGATACCATAAGGCAGATAAAGGAATCGAATATAAAAGCATTGTTTGCCGAGCCTCAGTACCCATCCAAAGCGGCGGAAACTATTGCCCGGGAAACAGGTGCAAAAGTGTATACACTGGATCCGGCAGTAACTGGTGATGCACGGCCCGATGCTTACAATGATTACATCACTGTCATGGAGAAAAATTTGAAAACATTACAAGAGGCATTAAAATGATAGGACAATATAAGCACAACTGTGAGAAACTTGAAAGCGATTGTCATCGTTTATGTTGTACGAAAATTGAGAATTTCAATGTAGTTATTGGTAAAACCAAGATACTCCAAGATGTAAACATTCATATACATTGTGGCGAACTCACGGCGCTGATTGGGACCAACGGTGCTGGCAAAAGCACGCTTTTAAAGGCCATACTCGGTGAAGTCAAGCATTCAGGAGACTTAAAATATTTTGATGCAAAGGGTGTCCGTACTGGACACCCTTCCATCGGCTATGTTCCTCAATATCTAAATTTTGATTTAAGTACACCCACTAGTGTCCTTGATGTTTTTATGGCATGTGTGACAAGCATTCCTTCATGGCTGATGAGTCCACGAAGTATTCGCAGTAGGGTGAGCCAAAACCTAGAAAAAGTAAAGGCCGCACATCTAATCGACCGAAGGCTAGGGGCGCTATCGGGTGGTGAGCTGCAACGAATATTGCTTGCCCTTGCTCTTGATCCCATACCTGATTTGTTGCTACTTGATGAACCTGTATCTGGTGTTGATCAGAATGGATTAGAACTATTCTATGACATCGTATCGGAACTGCGAAGAAATTATGATTTGTCAATTATTTTAGTATCCCATGATCTTGGTTTAGTCGAAAAGTATGCAGACCGCGTGATTCTCTTGAACGGTCGGGTTGTATGTAATGGTACTCCAGAGGAAGTCTTTAATGATGATCGAACGAGAAAAGCATTTGGAATGCTACTCAGTGGACAAAAAGCAAAAGAAACAAATGGGTCTGCAGTTGAAAGGTTGGAAATATGATATTGGATTTTTGGTATGGAATAGTGAGTACTCTTCTTCCTTTTCAATGGGTAGAGCATACTTTTATGAAAAACGCTTTGCTAGCAGTGTTATTGGCGACGCCTCTATTTGGCATACTGAGTACGATGGTAGTCAGTAGCCGCATGGCATTTTTTTCCGATTCGTTAGGACATGGTGCGTTTACTGGTATTGCAATCGGTACGCTCGTGGGTGGACTAAGCCCACTATCGGGGACTATTCTATTTTCAGTGGCTTTCGCTATTCTGATTACGATCATTAAGAATAAGAGTAAAACTTCACCAGATACTATTATCGGTGTGTTTGCATCCACTGCCGTAGCCTTAGGCTTGGTATTGATGTCCTTTGGCGGGGGCTTTAATAAATTTTCAGCTTTTCTAATTGGTGATTTGCTTAGTATAGCGCCTGAGGAAATTGTCATGCTGCTTAGTGTATTTGTCGGCGTACTATTGTTATGGTTGTGCATTTTCAATAAATTGCTGATCATTAGTATAAATCCATCCTTGGCAGCAAGCCGCGGCATCAATACTCTGCTGATCGAAATTCTGTTTTCATCAGCTCTTGCCGTAGTTGTAGCGATGACGATTCATTGGGTAGGACTGTTGATTATCAACTCCTTGTTAGTTCTACCGGCGGCGGCGGCACGAAATATAACCATTAATGTTAGACAATATCATTTGGCATCGGTGTGTTTCGCAGTTTTTTCAGGTGTAGCAGGGCTAATCTTTTCCTATTACTTGAATACGGCAACGGGCCCAACCATTGTTCTCATCTCGTCCATGCTATTTTTTACTACTTTCGCAATACGGAATCGCTTTATAAGCTAATCAACGAGGGTATAATTAATGCTATAAAGAACACTAGGCGCATCTTAGACAACTTATAGTTGTTTTAGATGCGCCTATTATTACATGTTTATTTATGGAAAATGTATTATAGATATTCTAATATCAATCCGACAGCTGTTTCCCATAAGTTACCTAGAAAAAGGCGAAATGATCCCATATGGTGCTTGTGGCATGCCATATTACGTAGCAGGTACAGTGAATGACATCACGGACTTGATGAAAGCACCAGTAGGTGCTATGCGCAATCCAGGTTTTTTTAAAAATGTAAGGAGGCATTGCTTCCTGGCCTTATGAGTGGGAGAAGTAAGGTATTATTAGTAGAATGGGTGTCTAGTTGAGTAAAAAAAGAAGTCCCTTTAAAGGCGATATCTGTTGCAAAGGGACTTCTTTTACTTACTCATTTATAGTTTTATAATAAGATTTGAAATAAATAATAATATATGGTATTATACAATTAATAGTGGCATAGTCCACTTATCCACCCTTGATTAATGTAAAGTTTTAAATAGACTAAACCCTTTAAATTAAAGTAAAAGACGGAAGGAGTTAAACTTAATGTGAAATTAGATGATAATAGTCCGATTCCTCTGTACTATCAATTAGAAAATATAATTAGAAAAAGGATTGAAGAAGGTATATATAAGTTAGATGAACAGATTTCATCAGAGCGAAAGTTAAGTGAAGAATTAAATCTAAGCAGGATGACGATAAGTAAAGCAATTAATAACTTAGTTGAAGAAGGCGTTTTATATAGAAAAAGAGGGCAAGGAACTTTTGTTTCTAAAAAAAAGGTAGACTTTTTCCCAGGACTTATGGCATTCACTGAGATTATGAAGAACAAAGGCATGAAGCCTTCAAGTAAGGTAATATCTCAAAGTATAATAATGCCAGACAAACATTTATGTGAAAAACTTCAAATTTTAGAAAATGAAAAAGTTATTTTCACACAAAGATTGCGTTTAGCAGATAATGAAATCATTAATTTAGAAAAATCGTATATTCCTTATTCCCTATGCCCCAAATTATTGGAAGTTGAGTTATCGGTTGAATCTATATATAAACTCTTAACTGTTGAAGGATATAAACCTTCAACAGCAGAGCAAGAAGTTCAAGCTATTTTATCAAATAATGAACTTAGTGAACTTCTACAAATAAATGTTGATGAACCTATTTTAAAGCGCAAAAGAATAACTTACTCAAAGAATACTGCGATAGAATACACTCTTAATTACTATAGGGGAGATGTTTACACTATGGTTATGACAATAAATAGTTAAGTGTAACCGATGCAAAAATCTTATATGCGTTTATTAAAGCAAAAAACGGATATTTCTTTGAGTTATAATAATATTAAGAGGAAAGTGATAATCATGACAAGCAATAAAGGATTAAAAATAGCTGTTATTGGAGGAGGAAGTAGTTATACTCCTGAAATAGTTGAAGGCTTTATTAAGAGATATCATGATTTACCTGTAACGGATTTATATTTAGTTGATATAGAAGAAGGAAAAGAAAAATTAGAGATTATAGGTAACCTTGCTAAAAGAATGGTTGAAAAAGCTGGAGTGTACATGAATATCCACCTTACTTTAGACAGAAGAGAAGCCATTAAAGATGCTGACTTTGTAACAACTCAATTTAGAGTAGGATTATTAGATGCACGAATAAGAGATGAAAAGATTCCTTTAAAGTATAATTGTCTTGGCCAAGAAACTACAGGTGCTGGTGGATTAGCCAAGGCATTAAGAACGATTCCAGTGATATTGGACATTTGTAAAGACATTGAAGAACTTTCACCTGATGCATGGTTAATTAATTTCACGAACCCAAGTGGCATTATTACTGAAACTGTTCACAAGTATACTAAAGTAAAATGTATTGGGTTATGTAATATTCCTATACTGATGCACATGTTAAGTGCGGATGTATTAAATGTGAAAAAAGAAGATATAAGAATGGATTTAGTAGGATTAAATCATTTAGTTTGGGGTAGAGATGTAATATATAAAGGAGAAAGTAAAATTAATGAAGTTATAAAACATTTAATTGCTGGAAAAGGGTATACAGCTAAGAATATCCCTGATATTAACTGGGGAAAAGAGCTGTTAGAATCTTTAGGTATGATGCCATGTCCATATCATAGATATTATTATTTAACAGATATGATGTTAAAGGAAGAAGTAGAAGCAGTTAAAAAACATGGAACAAGGGGAGAAATTGTTAAAAAAGTAGAAGAAGAGTTATTTGAATTATATAAAGATCCTAATTTAAATATAAAACCTCCTCAGTTAGAAAACCGTGGAGGACAATATTACTCTGATGCTGCTTGTGAATTAATTAGTGCAATATACAATGATAAAGGAACTATCCATTATGTTAATGTTAAGAATAATGGTACGATAAGCTGTCTGCCAGATGATTCTGTTATTGAAAGAACTTGCTATATTGATAAAGAAGGCGCTCATCCATTAAACGTGAAACCATTGCCATCTAAAGTAAAAGGATTATTACAAGTAGTTAATGAATATGAAGCATTAGTAGTAGAAGCTGGTGTCTACGGTGATTATGGCGATGCACTTCAGGCTTTAATACTTCATCCATTAGTAGAAAGTAGCATTGCTAAACCTTTACTAGATGATATAATTAGAGAGAATATTGATTATTTACCTCAGTTTGAGCATTTAATAAAGAATGGCAAAATAACTATAAATTAATTTTAAAAGGCTATTTAAAAATGATTTTTTTTAATAAAATCGTTGATACATTTATTAATGGTAACGCTGAGATAACCATATTATTAGTAATAACACAATAATATAGCCTTTATAAAAATAGAGATTAGATTGTTATTCTTATTACCCCTGCGTTAGTCAGTGGTTTTGGTTCGATTCTGGGGGCGCAGTTAGGAATTTATTTAACGCTAAAAACAAAGGGGAAATCGATTACCATTTTGCTTTGTTGTGCTTTATTAGCATTGAGTGTATGGATGATAATAGATAGCAACAAGTAGATAAAATGAGTGGGCGGGGTGATAACTTGGAAAAATTAAAAGCGTTACTTCATATTGATGAATCGGGTAAATGGCGACTAACCTTAGCAAACACGAAAAATTTTCTAGAAGATGTGGGTTTGGAGCATGTTGTTGTTGTTGAGATTGTGGCCAATGCGACAGCAGTACAAATATTTGATTCTACTTATGAAAACATTGATCCGGATAGGCAAGCCTTGCTTACACAAATGAAAGAATTGTCAAATCATAATGTTACAATAATTGCATGTAGAAATGCTTTAAAAGCAAATTCCATTAATGAAGAATTAGTACCGGATTTTGTAACAGTCGTTCCTGCGGGCATAACAAGAATTATTATCAAACAAACTGAGGGCTATTCCTATATAAAGCCATGATATGATCGTGTTAAAAAATCTGTAGTGGTCACCTTGATTCGACTGAATCTAGGTATCCACTACAGGTTTCTTTTTTTAGAAGATCATGACCAGTTTTAGAGATCCGATTACTATTTTATTACCAAATTTGCAAATAGTGCTGTGCTACAAGTGACACAAGTGCTACAGCTATCCAGCAAGATAGCCCGAGTAGTATCGGTTTAATACCATTGCTGATGAGATGTTTAAGATGTGTGTTAAGACCGATGGCTGTGAGTGCCATGATGATAAAAAACTTTCCAACTTCAGCAAGGGCTTTGCAAATTAACGGGGGGATAAATCCTGTTGTACTGATCATAGAAGCCACTACAAAGCCTAAAATAAACCATGGAAATATTTTTGAAATACTGAAATTAGAATGATTAGCATTTTTCCTTGCAACAAAAATAGCAAGTATCAATGTGACAGGTACAATCATGAGAGCTCGGGTTAATTTTACGATGGTGGCAAAGTTACCTGCTTCATTGCTGTAAGAATACCCTGCGGCGACAACGGAAGAGGTGTCATTGATTGCTGTTCCTGCCCACATGCCAAAACCAATATCGCTCATATCAAGTAGGTGCCCGGCGAAAGGGAAGATAAACACGGCGGCGATATTAAATAAAAATATGGTTGATATAGAATAGGCAACATCTTTATCACTGGCAGAGATTACAGGTGCCGTTGCTGCGATTGCAGAGCCGCCGCATATTGCTGTGCCTACGCCGATGAGAATGCTTGTATTCCCTGGTAGTTTTAAATAACGACCGACAAGCCAGGCGGTTATGAATGCGGTGCTTAGTGTGAAAATCATGATATCTAGAGATTGGCTACCTACTGTCAAAACGTTAAATAAATTCATTTCAAAACCAAGTAGTATGATGGAAACTTGTAGTACTTTTTTTGCTGTGAAGTGAATGCCTGCATCGTACTTCGTCGGCCTGTTCCAAAAAGCGGCCATCATGCCTAATAGTATACCGAATACTGGACCGCCGACTAAGGGCATTAATGTTCCCAACAGCCAGGCAGGAATGGCTATCACAGCAACGATAAAAATGCCTGGTAGCATATTATTGAGTGTGCTATTGTCTGTCATATGTATCTCTCCTTTCGCTACTGTGATCATAACATTTGAAAAGGAACATGTAAAATACTATAATATAGTAAAAATGATAGGTGTTTACCTATAGCTGGAGAGAAATTATGACGTTAAGACATTTGATGATTTTTTTATGTGTTTGTGATGAAGGAAATATGACCGCGGCTGGGAAAAAACTTTATATTGCACAGCCATCTGTGAGTCAGGCAATCGGAGAACTTGAGAAGTATTATAATATAAGATTATTCGAGAGACTGGGGCGGAAGTTGTTTATTACCCTTGCAGGTCAAAAATTAATAACCTATGCCAGGCATATTGTACATTTAACTAAAGAAGCAGAAGATGCCATGAGTGAAATTCATCAGAATGGAGTCATCAGGATTGGTGCTAGTGTTACTGTTGGAACCTGCATCTTGAATGATATCATCCTAGAATTTGGCAAGCATAATCCTCATGTCAAAATTATTTCAACGGTTAGCAATACAAAAATAATCGAAGGAATGTTATTGCTCGATGAGCTAGATATTGGGCTGGTAGAAGGTAGAATCCATTCCCAAGGAATAGAAAGCCAGTCTTTTATGGACGATGAACTGGTACTAGTGACTGGTATTTCCCATCCATTCACAAAAAAGACCAGTGTAAAGCTGGCAGACATCGATAATGTAGAATTTATTGTCAGGGAAGAAGGCAGTGGTACTCGGGAATTATTTGAGTCAGTGATGGCGAGTAACGATCTAAATTGGCAAGTTGCTGGAGTCTACAATAATGCTGAGACCATCAAAAATTTTATTTCAGCTGGACTGGGAATTTCAGTGATGTCAAGGATGGCGGTGGAAAAAGAAGTACAAAGGAATGAATTGACGATTGTAGAAATAGAGGGAGTGTATTTTAAAAGGAAATTTAGTATTGTTCGTCATAAAAATAAATTTATTTTGCCTGTGTTAAAAAATTTTATTCAAGTGTGCCTTGGTTATGCATGAAGGTCTATTTACTCTTTTGGATTGATGGTGGGGTGCCCATATTTGGCAAAACCCACGCTAAGGGGCTAAATTATGGTAATGATCTGGGCTTTGGTGCATAGGGGGTTTAAGATTAATCGGGGGGAAACGTATCATCTCTAATAGCTAAAAAAGTCCAGCAAGGATTCGTGCTAGAATCCTTGCTGGACTTTTAAGCTTTACGGGGATTTTCAGTTAAAGGAAGCTTTGTTTTTCCGTCTGGAAAGTTACGGTCAATCGAGAGTTCCACCTCTCGTTCATATTCACTATAACCTCTTGCAGTACATCCTTGACCTTTTATTGCTCCCATCACATCGGAAGTAATACTAGATTTTTAATTCTGGATGATTTAATATTTTAAATAATTATTTATTCTGAGACAACGTGTAAACTTTGTTTTTTTATCACACCTATTAATCAAGGGGACGGTTTGTTAAGGGGCTAATAAACTAAGAGATCTCCTAATTTTATGAGTTTCCAGATCAGCCCTTTTCAGCCCTTTCTACCGCTGGCTAAGTAGTGGCGGTCTAAAGCGGCATAAAGGATGTTTTACTTAGCGTAGATCAAAAGAGGGAACTGGTAGCTGTATTAACCAAGTCGGCAAGTAGTATTATGAACGTTTCCGAACAAGCTTTTCAAGCTTATATTAAAGAAAATAGTAGAGATAACATTGGCGTGGGTGGAATATTAGTTTCTAAAAGAAAAAAATAATTTGGGGTAATATCAGCAAGCGTATTATTAATTGAGGGAATTATGAAATTCCCCCCATTTGACAAAACCCTTTAGTCCTGCAGAGCTAATCGCTAGGATTAAATCTCATATCAGGCGTTATGAACGTCTAAAGGGTCATACTATTTCTGAGATTATTGAGCATAAAGGCTTGGAAATCAACATGGCATCCCATAAAGTCATGGTGAATGGCATATCAGTCCAATTGACAACCAAAGAATATGAGCTATTGTTATTCTTGGCTAGCAATCCGTCGTTTTTACCAAAGCACATATTTTTGATGCGATATGGGGTAATGAGTGCTATGGCGACAACGCAACCGTTGCTGTTCATATTCAAAAAATCCGCAAAAAAATTGAGAAGGATTCATCCAATCCAGAATTTATTGAAACACTCTGGGGAACGGGCTATCGTTTTAATCCGTAAATGGATATGAGGGAAAAAGATACGTTTACCATATTAAAAGACTTTATAAGAAATAATCCAAGAAGAAAGCCAAGCAGGCCTATTACTATCGATCATATCGAATTATTATCGATGCAAGACACTCAGAGAAGTATCACTGGTAACGGCGAAAAAATCTGCTAGGTATAACCACTTAGCAGGTTTTTTATATAAAATTAATATCTATAAAAATCTCAAAATAAGAAGGAATTTCCAATAGAAAAAAGAATAAATACTAGTGTATTATATGTATAATTTTGTATTTTTATGTAAGGGGATTTTTGAGGAGGCGATGCCATGACAATATGGGAAGCTGTAGTGAAGAAAAAAATATGGCTACAAATGGTCTGTATCTTCGTGACCACCACCCTCCTATTTAGCTATTTATACAACAGGAATAAAATAGATAAACCGCCTCAAGTAGATCAGGGTGTGATGGATTTAAGGAACTGGGATTTATCAGACGGAATTATTAAACTTGATGGTGAATGGGAATTTTATTGGCAACAACTTTTGGAGCCAACGGATTTTCGTGATGACAAACAGCCATCAGCTGTTGATTATTTTACTGTACCGAATAAGTGGAATCAATATAAATCTAAGGAGGGTGGAGCAGGTAATGGAAAACGTGAGGATGGTACTTTTTTGACAACTTAAGAGGAAATAGTTAGATAGAAAGGAGAAATTAGTAGCGTCCCGTGCGCCAAGCTAAGGGTACATTATAGTTCGCAACAACCAGGCAGAAATGGCTATTAATGGCTATTATTGTAACGATAAAAATGCCTAGTAGCATGGTATTAAGTGCGCTATTGTCTGTCAGATGTACTTCTCTTTTTGTTACTGTGATCATAACATCTGGAAATCAATATGTAAAATATTATAATATATATATAGGGAATGTATTTTCAAAGACCGTTTATATTCAAGCATGGCACGAAATTCAGACCAGCCAATATCAGCTATAGACTTTGCCAACTTGTGGTTCTTAATCATGTTGCTTGCTTGCAAATCTTCTAGGCAAATAATTTGGTTTTCATTAATGAGCCTAGTTGATAAATTTTGTGGAAAATCATCCCTACAATTAGCAATCTTTTCATGGTGTACTGCAAGTTTGATTCTCCCTTTATTGTCCCATTTCATAAAATCACCTCAAATATTAACTTAAAATTAATATTTTGTTAACTAACTGTTAAAATTTCGGAAGTATAATATAAATAAAATAATAGTTTTTCGACAGAAATAGAGGGGGATTTAATTGAAAGCGCTAATTGTCGACGATTCAAGTTTTGCCAGACGAACACTAGAAACTTTTCTCAAAAAAAACTTTCCTGGTATGGAAATTACTTTAGCTTGCAATGGTCGAACCGGTTGTGCTGCTTTTGCGCGCGAAAAGCCAGATATTATATTTACGGATCTTTTAATGCCCGAAATGGTTGGCCAGGAGATGATCAAACAAATACGAGCAATCGATGCTCATGTTCCGATTTTTGTTTTAACAGCCGATATTCAGAAGGTTACCAAATTTGAGCTGGCTCAGTATGGTATTATGGCATTTATAAATAAGCCGCTGAACAGCGAAAATGGGGAACTTATCAAACAAAGGATAGGAGTACCAATTAATGCTGAGTGAAATGCAAAAAGACGTGCTGACGGAAGTCGTGAATATAGCGATTGGCCGTAGCGCGGCCCTCCTATCTGAAATGACAGGACGAAAAGTGGAATTATCCGTTCCCTATATTGACCTTCTTACGGTACAGGATGTAGAATCTCCAATTTTTTCGCAAATTGTGGTTGATAAGGGGCATATCATCTCTTCGTCGATCAAATTTGGAACTGAATTTAAAGGGAAAGCGTTTTTACTGTTTCCGGCTCGTCAGGCTAAGCTTTTAGTTGGTCTGTGTCTGGGCGATAGTGCCAACGACACTAATATAAATGACAAAGATTTATTAGATACTGATTTTGATGTTTTAATGGAAATTAGTAATGTTATTTTGAACACTATTATGGGTGGATTGGGGAACTTTCTCGAATCCAAGCTAATATACTCGCTGCCCGAGATAGAAATGCTGTTCGTCTCCCCAGAGGGGCAAAGGGTATTGTTGCAGGAAAATATGTATGTGCTAGTATTGCAGGCGAAACTTGGTTTAGCGGATAACCAGTTTGAAGGCGCGATTTTGATCGCCTTAAGCTTGGACTCGGTGACGCAGTTAATCAGCCGGATTGATCGATTGGTGGGGAATTTGCATGAATCAGTTTTTTGACCGGATTTTGGATCATCTGAATTTGGGAGTCTTACTTGTTGACAATAACCACAGTGTGCTAGTCTGGAATAGTTGGCTGGAACGAGCTAGTGGCGTCCCCCAAGAAGAAGCTGTTGGTAGGCCCCTTGGTGAGATTTGCCCCTGCTTTCAAAAGGATAGCTTCAAAGAAATGCTGGACAATGCTATCGTCAATGGTGAGCATCGATTTTGCTCGGGCATGTTACATAATGCATTTGTTTATCCCAAGGATAGGGGTGGTGATATCACCGAAAAAGGCCGACAAAACATGCAGATTGAGGCATTTTACCAAAACGGGAAAGTTTTCGCGTTGATCCAGATCAGCGATATCACCAGTCAATATCGACGGATAAACAGGCTGCAGCACTTGCTCAAAGAGCTTGAAGTAGACTATGAATCTGTTAAGGAATCTGAGGAGCATGCCAAACGCAATGCTTTGTACGATCCTTTGACGGGGCTCTGTAATCGGACCTTGTTTTATGACCGACTCAAACATTCCTTGGATCAGGCTGTTAGGAGTGGACAACTTGTGGCGTTGCTGTTTTTAGATTTAGATGGTTTCAAATCGGTGAATGATTCGATGGGACATCTCAGCGGCGATTTATTGCTCAAAGAAGTTGCCGCTCGCTTGAATACGGCTGTGCGAAAAACTGATACGGTCTGTCGATGGGGTGGCGACGAATATACAATGATTCTCTCTGATATAAAAACGAAAAATGACGTTGAAATGATAGCTGAAAATATCCGGAGCTTATTATCTGCCGAATTTAATCTGGGCGATAAAAAGACATTTATTACTGTCAGTATCGGGATTAGCCTCTTTCCTGTAGATGGGGATAATTCCGAAACTATGGTAAAGCATGCTGATAGCGCTATGTATTCAGTAAAGGCCACTGGTAAAAATGGTTATCAGTTTTACTCGATCACATAACCGATTATTTGAGAAGTGCCCTGATTACAGCCTTAGAAGGCTTACCGCCCGCGCCCGGCTGGGTGTTACATCCAGCCGGGCATTGGTCATACTGCTGGATAAAGCCGACAAGATACTGCTTTTCATTTGTAATAGCGAAAAAGATCCTGCCATTTTTTTTTGTGAAAATTTGGCAGGACGTTTTTGTATTATAAGAGAACTGCTCATGTTATAAAAGATAACTTAAAACTATTGAGAATCAGCAATGATCAGAATATGGCTTGAAATAATAAAATTAAACAATATATCGAGCATCAACTTAAATTAACTGTAGTAATTTGTAGAGTAACAGTTTTATTTGCTAAAGTAGAGAGAAGGGTATGTATTATTGATTTTTCTAAAATTAACAAAAAAATAACAAAAAATTCACCTATTAATGACTATAATTCTATAGAATATAATATGAAATCTATTCTAACTTAGCCATTATGTGGAAAGTGGCGTAGGGGGTCCGCTGATGAAATATCTGTTTGAACCTGCAGTTCAATTAATGAATCGCCTGAAATACGCCTATAAGTTTGGTATTATTGGCTTACTGATTGTGTTGCAGGCATCTGTGTTAATTTATATGCTGGTATCGGAATTGAACAAGAATATTGATTTTGCTATTCGGGAACGAGTCGGTGTTCAATATATCCAAGCATTGACTAATTCACTTAATGAGGCACAGGCGTATCGTAGTATTCATTATGATTTTTCCCATGGTAATAACTCTCTGCAGGGGGAGGTGCTTGCCCAACAAGCCAAAGTAGATGAGGCGTTGGATAGAGTACAGATGATAGACAATCAGGTAGCTAGCCAAATGGATACGACCTGGAAATTGCAGATGCTGCGGCAAGATTGGCTTGCTCGTAAGCAGGATGCATTGCAGTTTGATGCTGGACGCGGGCAGGTGGCGTTTGAGTTAGATAGCCGGTGGATCAATGAACTAAACGATCTAATGCAGCAAGTAGGGTATGAGTCAAATTTGGCGATGGATTCTGATTTTGATACATCCTATCTTGTCGATTCCATACTGCGTAAATTGCCTGGATTGGTGGATACATTGAGTACAGCACAGGGGTTAGCGATTGATCTATATGATGAGAGTCTTTCGCCAAATAGTAGAAATCGGTTGCTACAGATTGTAGGGCTAGTGCGTTCCAGTTTGGAGCAAACTGATCACAATATACAACTGGTATTTCGTCACAATGAAGCGATCAAAGCCAAATTGGGAACAGTGCATACGACTCTCACAGATGCTGTACCGATTTTCGTCTGGAACATCGAGCAAAAAACGGTGGGACAGCAAGGCTTACCCATTGCCCAGCAATTGTTGACTACTACGGGGAATCAGGCCATCGAGAATGCTAGGGTATTGCATAAGGAAGAGTTGAATGTCATAGACCAATTGCTTGTTATGCGAATTGATAAATATTTGCAATATAGAAACATAGTAGTTTTATTTACAGGTGGTATTCTGCTACTGGTTTGTTATCTTTTCTTAGGCTTCGATATGTCGGTGCGCAAAGCGGTATACCAATTAGACAACATAATGACTTGTGCAGGAAAAGGAAATTTGAACATTCGCGGCCACATTTATTCGCGGGATGAGATGGGTTCTTTGACTCACGCTATTAACAATACACTGGATTCATTGCAGAAAATGTATGAAGAAGTGAGATTGTCCCATGCCAAACTGGTAGTCTGGAATCAAGAATTAGAACATAAGGTAGCGCAGCGAACAGCGTCCCTGCGAAACCTTCTCGACCATGCAGGGCAAGGTTTTCTCTCTTTTGGTGAAGAACTTAGAGTCAGTGGGGAATATAGTGCGGAGTGTGCGACGATTTTTCACCGTGACATTGCCGGAGAAGCTGTTCTGGCCTTAATTTATCCTGAGGACCCAGATCAGCAAATATTTCTAGAAGCCGTTTTTAGAAAAATTTTGTGCGAAGAAAAAGAGCTTTTGCGGGAAACGTATTTTTCCCTTTTGCCTGAGGAAATTGTGTTTGGTAGTAGTTATATCGGAGTGACCTATAAGATGATTGACAATATCGCTGATCCAAGTCAACGAAAAATCATGCTGATTCTTACCGACCAGACGCTTCAAAAGGCCATGGAAGACCGAGTGCAAGCAGAGCGAGATATCCTGGCTATGATTGTGCACGTAGTGACGCATTCATCTGATTTTTTTGCAGAGGTTAGTCGGTATACGAGTTTTTGTCAGGAAGACATGCCAAGCTTGTTGCATGAGAAAAAAGCAGCAGGTGATATATTGGCAACTTTATTCCGAGTTGTGCACACTTTCAAGGGCACGTTTGGCCAATTGCGGATGAGCAATGTAGTGGTAAAATTGCATGAAATGGAAGGAATGCTTGATACGATTCGTTCAAATGAAATAGCTGAATTAGAAGGTCAACAGTTGGCAGAAAAACTTAGCGTATTTACACCCAAAGCCATGCTTGGCTGGCTCGATGATGACTTGCAAATATTGAAAGACAAGCTTGGCGACGACTTTTTCCAACGGGAAAGCATGCTGGTAGTTGACAATAAACGATTGCTGGAAATTGAAGAAAAAGTTCAACGTATGCTATCACTGGGTGAGTGTAACCTGCTACTGCCCGACTTGCGTCGCTTGCGGTATAAACCGATCAAAGAATTATTGCAGTCATATCCTGAATATGTGGTCGCCTTAGCTGAACGGAACGAAAAAGCTATTTATTCCTTTGAAATCGAAGGAGGTGAGAAACTAGTCGATCCATTGCAATATTATGATTTTATAAAATCATTAGGACATGTTTTTCGCAATTCCATTATGCATGGGTTGGAGTCATTCGCGGAACGGATAGAAAATGGTAAGGATGAAATCGGTAAGATTACTTGCGTAGTTCTAGAAGACCAAGCAGGGATAACGCTTCTTATTTCCGATGACGGACGTGGTATGGACGTAGCTCATATCCGAGATATTGCCTTGGAAAAAAGGATTTGTACCCCGGAAGCGGCTAGAAACATGTCTGAGGAAGAAGTGATACAGTTGATTTTTGCCGATGGCTTTTCAGGTGCCAAAAATGTGGATGAGCTAGCAGGACGGGGGGTAGGGCTTTCTGCTGTGCGAGCCGAATTGGAAAAAATCGGTGGATCCGTTCGCATAGGTACCACATTTGGCAAGGGTACGCAATTTCATTTTTTCTTACCGTTTACACAAATAGAAGATCCCAAGCCCTACTCGATTCGGCAGTTGGCTAAACCGCTATTGAGCGCGGTAGAGATTCTTTTACAAAGCAATGCTGGTTTGAAGATAACGAATCGTACTTATATAGAAGATACAGTTGGTGGAAAACTCAAACTTCGCAAGGTCACGACCTTCCTCGGTATAAAGGGCGTTGTAAATGGCAGAATGGTATTAAGTGCAGATCAGCAGGTTGTAGAATTTTTGGCGGATCAACGTTTTGCAGAAGAGATGATAGGCTCATCTTTTGACAGACGGATGGAAAATGTTATATCCCAGTATGCGAATGAAATTTTCCAGCATGCAGTAAAAACACGACCTGAGTGGGCGAATTGCGTCACAGCCGAAGCTTTAGTCAGCATTCTGGCAGAAGATGCTTCAGCTAAGTACCCGCAATCGGAGACACCAACATGGGTACTTGACACCGATTTAGGGAAAATCACTTTAAGTTTAATATTTTAGCAAGCGTAAAAAAACAATATTAAGAATTAAGAAAGGAAGGGAATATTAAGATGGCACGAATTATGATTGTTGATGATGCCTTAATGATGAGGATGACTTTGCGTAAAATTCTTGAAAAAGCGGGGCACGAGATAGTTGGCGAAGCGATAAATGGGGAACAGGCTATTCTCAGCTATCCCCAATGCCAGCCTGACCTAGTAACCATGGATATCACCATGCCAGGGTTAAGTGGAATTGAAACCATTAAACGTATTATGGAGTCTCACCCAGTAGCAAATATTATTGTCGTAAGTGCATTAAGCCAAAAAAGGTTTGTTTTTGACGCCTTGCAGAATGGGGCTAAAAACTATGTCTCAAAGCCAATTACTGAGGATAAGTTGCTACCTGTTATTAACCTGGTATTAGAGAAGAATTGCTTAGTCGAGGCAAACTAATTTTAGCAAAGGACGATAAATGAATTAAAATTTAGAAATTTGTTCTTGTATTATTAGAAGGTATAACATTTTGGGCTATTTTTCAATAGAGTGTCTTTCTGAATTTGCCGAACTGTAAATTATTTTCTACCTATTAAAAAAGACTTTACATTCTTATTAGATGGAGAAAAGGAGGCAGGGTATGTCGAATCAATACTTTGGGCAGTATTTGTTGAATAAAGGAATTCTTACTCATGTTCAGCTTCGCAGAGCGCTTCAGTGTGAGCAGATCGTTAAAGTTAAACTGGGGGTTCTCGCTGCCAACGCCGGGCTGATGACCGCGGCGCAAGTGGAAGCTGTTCATGATTTACAGTGGGCGAAAGATCAAAAGTTTGGAACGTTGGCGGTGCAGCAAGGATATCTTACAAGTGAGCAAGTGGATGGATTATTGGAATCTCAGCAAGAAAGACACCTTACTATAATACAAGCGATAATAGATCAAGGGTATATGACACTGACGGCAGTGGAAGGCGCATTAGCAGATTTTCGTGAGGAATATGACATAAAAGGTAGATTGCACGATATAGATGATGAAAACAAGGCTATTAAGAAATTGGTAGATTTTTCTACAGCAGGTGACAAAGCCAATTTATTATATAATTATGTAGGATTAGTGCAGCGTAATGTTGTCAGATTACTAAATGATACGCCATTTATTTTTGAGCAGATTGCTGAGTATGAGCAAACACCCAGATGGCTTGCTAGGCAGCAGATTATTGGTGACATACCGTTATCAACAGGATTGCTCATGGATGAATCTACATTACTGGAAATTGCATGTCGTTTTTATGGGGAGAAACTTCTGGCAGTTGATGAATTGGTATTAGATAGTGTGGGTGAATTTTTGAATGTCCATAATGGCATTTTTTGCAGTTTGTTATCCGATGCCGGAGTTATGGCTGATTTGCGGCCACCATTTGTCAAGCAAGGTGATAAGTCGTTCCAATTATCGAATTATCGTGTAGCCGTATGTACTTCCTTCGGTACGTTTGAAATTATATTATCATTGAAAGAATATAAGAAATAATCTAAGGAGAAAGCCAAATAGGCCTATTACTATCGATCATATCGAATCATTATCGATGCAAGGCACTCAGAGAAGTATTACTGTTAACGGAGAAAAAACCTGCTAAGTTGCAGGTTTTTTTTTATCTTTTATGCATAGTAACGATTATATAACGCCACTATGATTACAATGGTCCTGGTTCCCATCTAAATCTGGCATTTTGGAGATGAATACATAATAAGTCCCTTAACCGTTGACTATGATTAAGACGATGATTAATTAAAATTAATTTCTATAAAAATCTCAAGATAAGAAGGGATTTCCAATAAAAAAAGGAATAAACACTAGTGTATTATATGTATTATTTTGTATTTTTATGTAAGGAGATCGGAAAAGAGTATGTTGAAGATAAGAGTAATTGCCGCTATAGTATTTGTAATATTATCTGTGTCTGGGAGTGCTTTGGCAACGCAACCTGAGGTTGATGGTGATATTCGTATTCGGATTCAAAACCGTTCTGGTGACACGACTTCCCTCACAAAAGGGACCTTTACTATTACGAGGATTAGGCTTAATGCAGATTTTCCTGTAGATGAGAAGATCAGTATCTATGGTCGCTTGGCAATCGATCAGGCAGCTGGTAAGGATCATAATAATGGTTTGTATGATACTGATGGGGCCCTTGATCGATGGGGGATTAACTGGAAATTTAAAAATGGTGTAATGAAGCTTGGTAGGCAAGATGTCGTGCTAGGCCAAGAGGGGCTGGTACTGACAACTCTTATTGATGCAGTAGGGGAAAATAATCAGATGACTGGTGTGACAACAACGTGGAAGGAGAAGAATACCTCATTCAAACTGGTGGGCGGGCGACTTGGTGAAGGGCTATTTCAGCCTCTCCCAAAAGTAAAGACCAATCTTTATGCTCTGCAGATTGATCATCAAGTAGACAGACGTTTAAGCGTGGGGGCGACTTATCGCCAAATCGCTACCATTGATCAGCATTCGTCTAGAATGGCGAAGATATATTTGCCGCAAAAAACAGATGTCCTTACTACATATTCCTTGTTGGCTAGCTATTATCTTGATTCCAAAACTAAGGTTTACACTGAATTCGGTTACTCGAGCGCTGATCAGCATAATGGTTGTCTAGGCCTTGGAGTCGGTCATATGATGGACAAAAAGAATAGTTATAGCATTAATTATTTTAAACAAGGGAAAAACTCAGGATTATTTGGCAATTGGGGAGCGCCTGATTTTACGACTACAGAACCCAATACTTCAAATACTTCATGGGCAGGGTATGCTCTTTATTATCGTCACCAAATGGATAGTAAAACAATGTTAGAAGTGAGTGATTATTATGAGCAGGGCAATGAGAATAATGGGGCTAATCAGTTTCGCGTAACATTAATGTCTAAATTTTAATGAGTATTGAAAATTTTTTAAGGGAATTCTTGGGAGGCGATGCCATGATAATATGGGAAACTGTAGTGAAGAAAAAAATATGGCTACAAATGGTCTGTATCCTCATGACTGCCACTCTCTTATTTAGCTATGTATACAACAAGAATAAAATAGCTAAACCACCTCAAGTAGTTCAGGGTGTGATGGATTTAAGGAACTGGGATTTATCAGACGGAATTATTAAACTTGATGGTGAATGGGAATTTTATTGGCAACAATTTTTGGAACCAACGGATTTTCGTGATGGCAAACAGCCATCAGCTGTTGATTATTTTACTGTACCGAATAAGTGGAATCAATATAAATCTAAGGAGGGGGGAACTGGTGATGGGTATGCCACTTATCGGCTAACCATTAAGTTCCATGAACCAGCAAGGTATCTAACGCTAAAAATGCCAGATGTAGCCACAGCGTATAAATTATATATTAATGGGGAACTAGTGCGCTGCGTAGGTGTTGTTGGACAGGGGTTAGTAGATAGCAAGCCCAAATACTTACCGCAAATGGTGAGCTTTTATACTGAGAGACAGGATATTGAACTTGTTATTCAGGTATCTAATTTCGCCCACCAGAAAGGTGGCATTAAATCGAGTCTGCAACTTGGTTTAGAGCAAGTAGGGTATAAAATACGTGATAAACAGATGGGCTTTGAGTTATTTATATTAGGAAGTATTTTTATTATGGCTGTATATCACTTCGGCCTATATATAATGAGAAGGAAAGATAAACCCGCATTTTATTTTGGACTGTTTTGCTTGTTGATTGCCATTAGGGCTATAGTTACCGGCGAAATTCTTATTATGAATATGTTTCCTGCTATTGAATGGGAACTATTGCTCAAGATAGAATATTTATCTTATTATTTATCAGTGCCTGTTTTTGCTAAGTTTATTTATCATTTATATGCTTCTGAGACATCGCCTGACGGGACAAATTATTTAGTGCTAATAAGCCTAGTATTTAGTGGCGTGGTTATTTTAACGCCCGTCAAATATTTTGCGAAAACCCTAACAGGGTATGATGTTATTACAGTACTAGCTTGTTTGTATGTTAGTATCATGGTGATCAAAGCGGTGAAAAACAAGCAAGAAGGCGCAGGTTATTTTGTCTTGGGGATAGTTATATTACTCGGCACGGTAATCAACGATATATTGTTTGCTACGGGAATAATAGCCACTGGAGAAATGGTGCCAATAGGACTTTATATATTTATTTTTTTTCAGGCATTAGCTTTATCAACAAGGTTTGCAAGAGCTTATGCTAGCTTGGAAACCGTGTCTGCAGAATTAAGATATAGTACAGAAATCCTTAAGGAACAGGTCAGGTTACTAGACCTTGATCCAGACTATACCTTTGAACGAAATTTGGACGGCGTTATTGTTTTTTGGAATCATGGTGCTGAACTAGGCTACAACTGGACGAAGGAAGAGGCTATAGGGCAAGTATCTACTCGGCTACTCAAAACCCAATTTCCTAAGCCTTTATCGGAAATTAATGAAGAACTTATGTCCAATGGACGCTGGATGGGAGAGTTAGTTCAAACTAGGCGAGATGGCAACGCAGTGATTGTTAAAAGTTGTTGTCTGCTTAAGCGGGGCGTGGATGGTAAACCTGTCGGGGTGCTCGAGTTCAACAAAGACATTACCGAGCGGAAAAACATGGGAAAAAAAATGGCGCGGCTAGATCGGCTAAGCCTTATCGGACAAATGGCAGCAAGTATGAGCCATGAGGTTCGTAATCCTATGACGACAGTACGAGGATTTCTTCAATTATTAGCAAAGAAAGAATGTAATGGGAAATATGTAAAATATTATGAATTAATGTTAAGCGAACTAGATCGAGCAAATGACATTCTTAATGAATATTTATCAGTAGCTCGGCCGCGGGATCCAGATTTTAAAATGCAAGACTTGAATAAAATTTTGATTTCCCTAAGACCCCTCCTGCAGGCTGATGCATATAAAATGGGCAAAGTGATTGCATTTGATTTGGGAACAATATCAGAAAAATTACTCGATGGTGGAGAAATTCGTCAACTGATTTTAAACTTATGCCGTAATGGCTTAGAGGCTATGATCGATGGTGGAAAAATATTAAGGATAGCCACTTTCCTGCAAGGGGATGAAGTAATATTGTCGATCACAGATGAAGGTTCAGGTATTAACGAGGATATGATTGAGAAACTAGGAACACCGTTTTTATCAACCAAAGATAAAGGCACGGGTCTCGGTTTGGCTGTGTGTTATGGTATCGTGGCAAAGCATAAGGCTACCATCGAAGTCAGTACAAGCCCTGAAGGAACAATCTTTATAGTCAAATTTAGGTGAGGGACGGTTCTTGACTTGAATCATAACGTTCATTGCCGCAGTTTGTAACGCGGTAGAAACGCCATGACCTGAGACATCGATAATATATCCAAAAAGGACACTGCCCCCATTTATCCAACGGTAACTGCAGAAATCACCGCTGACTAACATGCATGGCTCGTAAATGACTTTCAGACGCAATTGTAGATCGTCTATATCGATTGGCAACATAGCTCGCTGATCCTGCCCGGCCTTTACCAATTCAGCGTGCAGGATCTTGCGAATTCGTTGTTCCTCATTCGTTTTTTCTGCTAACTCCTGGGTACGCTCTGCAACCCGCGATTCCAAGTTTATGACTAAATCATTCAGTTCGCGAGCCATTTTGTTGAAAGAACGACTGAGTTGTCCCAACTCATCTTTCCGTTGTGTATCAGGTACCGGATGCAACCGTCCCTCAGCGAGTTCACGAGCGGCTGCGTTAAGCCTTAGAATCGGCCTTGTGATCCATCCAGATGTTAGGATCGCTACAAAGAAAGCAATTATAGCAGTCAGTATCGTTATCAATCCAGTCCGGTGTACTGCGTTTTGAATACCACCTAAAAAATCATCACTTGCAAGCACAACATAGATTCTCCAGTCAATTCCATTTTGTTGAAAAATTCGCGTATCGACAAGATAGGAACGATCATCTATAGTTATTTCGTATGAGCTTTCTCCAGCACTCTCTAGCAAGTATTGTGCAGTTGCCCTCAATACAGGATCTTTACAATTCACGGCCTGAATTCTTTCGATCCGACCTTCCCTTTCTTCAAACGGATCCTTAAGAGCTGATGAGGCCACTAGAAACCCTTCTGCATCTGTGACAAACACCTGTCCCGAGGGACCCACTGGTATGCTTCGCAACAAATCGCTTAGCCAGGATAGCAGGTAATCTACTCCGAAAACGCCAATCAATTGACAGCCTGCATCAAATAGTGGATAAGTTGCAGTGATTGTCGGTTCAAGAAAGACAAAATGCCGATAGACTCCGCTAAAAATTGGGCCATCTACATGTTGCGCCGCCTTATACCAAATTAAAGAGGTTTCTAAAAATTAAACCTTATTTACTAACACTATATTTACCATTAAATACAAAAATCCTGCTAAAATTCGACAAAATCGGGGTTGATGTGGAGTTGTTTTAAGAATGATGAATAGAAATCAAGTTAGAAAATTACTTATCTTTCACTATTATAAATGATAAGCAGAACCGTATCATTTATAATAACTAAAAACATCCTGTCAATTTTTTTTGATAAAATTGGCAGGAGGTTTTGTATTATATGGCAAATATAGTATTTATATGGTATTACATCATAATAATTGACTAGTAGTTCTATTGATAAAGGCTCGTTTGCTTAGATGGCTTTGTATTGCTGGTTTTAACTACATGAAAGCAAGAGTTGTTCATTTTTAAATAATAAATATGTTACAGTTAGTAAAGCGTTATACTAACGAATCGTGAGAACGTTATCCTGTAGCAAAAGGGAAAATATAAAATGAACATAGGGGGCTTTAAAATGAATAGACGTGTGGTTATTACAGGTATGGGAGCTGTATCTTCTTTAGGGTGTGGTGCAGATAAACTTTGGCAATCAATCAAGCAGGGGAAATCTGGAATTAGTAGAATTGAGAGAATTGATGTATCCGATTTGCCCACCCAAGTAGGGGCTGAGGTAAGGGATTTTGACCCCAATCAGTTTCTAGAGAAGAAAGAACTTAAAAGGATGGATCGATTTGTACAATATGCTATGGCTGCCACTCAAATGGCAGTTCAGGAAGCAAAGATCGATTTTGCTACAGTAAATAAAGAACGTATTGGTGTGATTATCGGAACAGGTATTGGTGGTGTAGAAACCATTGAAAATCAACATCGCGTGCTTTTAGAAAAAGGCACCAGCAGAATTAGTCCTTTTTTGATACCTATGATGTTGCCCAATATGGCTGCAGGAATTATTGCGATTAAATATGGTGTTAAGGGATTTACAGAATGTACTGTTTCAGCCTGCGCCTCCTCGACCAATGCGATTGGTGATGCTTATAAAATCATTCAAAGAAATGCTGCGGATATGATGATTGCTGGTGGAGCGGAAGCAGCCATTACAAGATTAACGCTAGCTGGTTTTTGTGCAATGAAAGCCATGACGACCAATTTAGATGCCGCCACAGCTTCTAGACCTTTTGATTTAGAACGAGACGGATTTGTACTAGGAGAAGGTGCAGGTACTCTTATTATCGAAGAACTCAATCATGCCTTGCAGCGAGGAGCAACTATTATTGCAGAAATTGTGGGTTATGGCTCTACCAATGATGCATACCATATTACCGCTCCTGCTGAAGGTGGAGAAGGTGCCGCCCAATGTATGAAGCTGGCAATTGAGGATGCAGGGATACAGCCTTATGATATTGATTATATAAATGCTCATGGCACATCAACGCCATTAGGTGATAAAATTGAAACAAATGCCATAAAAACTGTTTTTCAGAAGTATGCATATGAGCTTGCGGTAAGTTCAACCAAATCCATGACAGGTCACTTATTAGGAGCAGCGGGAGTCATTGAGGCCATTATAACGGCAGCTGCACTTAAAGATGGATTTCTGCCACCAACGATCAATTACAAGACTAAAGATCAGGGATGTGATTTATACTATGTTCCAAACGAAGGGAAAGAGGCAGCCCTATCCTATGCTTTGACAAATTCCTTCGGTTTTGGCGGGCATAATGCAACACTGGTTTTGAAAGCTTTTTAAAGTTTGGGGGCGGATCAAAGGCTATGGTAGATATGAAAGAGATTGTAGCAGCATGTGTTCATTATATTGAAAGCAATATCTATAATAAGATTACCTTGGATGATATCGCCGGGCAGTCAGGAATATCAAAATATCATTTGCATAGGATGTTTAAGTCATTAACAGGTGAATCTTTGATGGAGTATGTTCAGTCACGAAAACTTTCATCCAGTATTAATGAATTGATTCATACCAATATGAGAATTATTGATATTGCTTTAGAGTATGGTTTTGATTATGAGCAGTCCTATATAAGGGCTTTTCGGAAAAGGTTTGGGCATACACCCCTAAAAGTACGCTTAGAGAATCTATCATTCATCATTAAGGAAAAACTGAATATACATGATATTTTATCTGTTAATAATTCAATTATATATAAACCATTCTTCATTTATAAGCCGAAGATTTATTTAGTTGGCAATCAATATAAAATAGTAAGTAAATCAGGAGATAAGACTGCCAATGCTTATGGGAATGATTTTTATTATAAATATAAACATAAAATTGTAAATGCAATTCATCCAGAAGTGTATTTTGGCTATACAGATTGGAGTCGAAATGATGAGGGATATATTTATTATACTCCCTCTCTGGAGGTTCATGATTTATCTCACATACCGGAAGGCATGGAGGGAATTACAATACTAGCTCATAAATATGTGGCTTTTCGTTTTGTTGGTTTTTTTCATCCCAATGATATTAATGGCAGGCAAGTAGGTCGATTATTAGTTCATATGTATTCCAAATGGATTTTTAAGTCAGGTTTTAAGTTTGCTGATACGTTTCGATTTGAATACATCGATACTTCCTTATCAAAAGATAATTATTGTGAACTAGATATATATCAGCCTATTATGGAGAATGACCGGAATGGTTTATCTCTAGTTTAAAGGGCCTTTAAAATGAATGGCAATTTTTTGTATTAATCAAGAATAGGGTAGTAAATTTGAATGTGAACAAGGCATATTCAATTTACGAATGAATGCATCTGAGTTACATGCATTTATCAATCAACAAGATGCGGAGGAATCATTCGATTTTCCGCTATTTTAAAAACCTCAGTGAAAAGAATCCCTTGTTTGCCAAAGCATTATGCAATGCAAATCCAGATTTTTGTCCTAATATCGAAACCTGTTATCGATTACCAGGAACAGGCCCAACTTCTTAAACTTCAAGATTCTATCAGATGTTGTTATTTTAGTGTAGCGATAATTGGATTCAATTCTTCTAATGCATAAGGACTGATTCTTAAGGTGTAATCTTTGACTCCGGTACCACCGTAAACAAATGAATGTTCAAAAAGATTTTTATCCAAAATGTGAGGAAGCGGTATTCCGACTAAAGGAACATTACCTATTTTATAACCCATATTCTCAACTTCTTTTGGATTTGCTAATTTAATTTTTTGACAATTTAATAGTTGGGCTACTTCTTTAAAGTCAATCCGACCACGACTGCCAGAAACAATTAAGGCAAAAAAACCAATATCCGTTTTGATAATCAATGTAGGTGCGGTCTGTCCAATATCGATATTAAAGTAATCGGCCCCTTCTTGCGCTGATCTGAGAGATGTCTCATGATAAATTAATTCGTGTGCGTATGTGCTTTTTTCTAAGATGGTTTTTAAGTTTTTCATTAATTAATCCTTCTTTACAATAAAGTCCTTGTTATCAAGCATTATTAATCTTTTAATTTCGCCGCTTGTTGAACATAATGTCCTCGTTTAGCGATAAGACCAATTAACTCAGAATCAATTTTATCAATTTCTTGGCGAACTCCATCTAGGTTTTTGCAAATTTGCATGTAATCAATTCCTTTATTTGTTTATTAGATTTTAACATTTTTCTATCATAAAGAATGTCGAAAAGTCGCCTGAAATTTATTGTTTTAAGCGGTTTTTCGATTGAGCTTCTCAGTCTCATTGGTATTCTTGTCAAAGACCGTAGCCATATTGCTGAGAAATTCGGACCTCCAACGACTTATTAATTGCTGGCTAGCATCATACTTGTTAGCGATTTCAGCCAATGTATCTTCCTCCCCGAGTACTTCAAGAACAATCTTGTCTTTTTCTTCAGGGGCATACTTTTTTCGTTTAATATTCATATTCTTATTGTATCTTAGTTTTTAGATTTCGTATCCAACCCTATGTGTACATTATAAATCTCTTGTCAAATTTTTGTAGAAATTTGGCAGGAAATTTTGTATTATATGGCAAATATAGTATTCATATGGTATTACATCATAATAATTGGCTAGTAGTTCAGGAAGCTATTGGTATTTTACTAAATAATCCATAAAATCTAAAAAGGGGTGGGTCTATGGCAGGGAGGATATTAACTCAGGAAGATCAAGGAGATAACGAAGAGAATCGGAATAAGGGTTCAATAATTTCTGGAGATATTATAGATATAGTTGGAGATGTAATCGGAGAAATTATTGGAGGAATTTTCGACTAAGCTATTCAACCTTACGTTATCCATGCATGCCATTGAGGGTAATTATGCAGTAGCGCGTCGTGCTGCGCAATGGGGGAAATCAATGTATGAATCAAGAGCTAATCCTTCTTAAAAATGTAAGTAAAGAATATGAAGGGAAAATAGTTTTAGAGAATATAAATCTTTCAATAGTAGATAACCAATCTTTGGTTATTATCGGTTCGAATGGCAGTGGCAAAAGTTCGTTATTACGGATCATTGCTGGTTTAAGTTTTATATCAGGTGGAACAAGAGTAGTACGTAAAGAATCTTTGAGAATCAGTTATGTACCAGAGCACTTTCCTAAACTTTCTTTTTACCCATCTGAGTATTTATTGCATATGGGGAAAATACAGGGACTTTTAACATCATATATCAAGAGTCGTATTAATGATTTTTTTGAGATGTTTACCATTTCGGCACTCATGCAGAAAACTAGGATTAGAAATTTGTCAAAAGGGTCGTTGCAAAAGATCGCTGTTATTCAGGCGCTATTAACAATACCTGATATTCTTATCTTAGATGAACCATTGTCTGGACAAGATAGCCAATCACAAGACAAATTTATTCATTTATTACATGATTTAAAAAAGCAAGGTATAGCTATCGTTTTGGCCTGTCATGAACAGTATCTGGTAGAGGGAATTGCAGATAAGATTATAGTTCTAGAGAATAAAAACATTACATCCGATTCTAATACCAGTTTATCCTTACATAAGGACGACTATATGGTTATATCCTTTACCTTAAATGATAAAAGTGCTGTACAGACATTGGCATCAATCAAGGGAGTCATTGAAATTTTACATAAAGATGAAATGACGATACTCTATGTAACGTTTGAATGTAGTGATGCTATTTTGACTGAAATTTTACATATAGGAGGTTCGATTTGCTCAGTGAATCGTTCCATTGGGAGAGTGAATATATGATGATAGCTCTAATACCATATATGATCAAATACTATATTCAATCATTTCGATATGTTCCGTCGTTATTGTTTTTTATCATATCATTAGGACTAATTTATTCTTACGGAGGTATTTCTGTAGGGAATAATTATACGTTTACTTTGGCAGTCATCTTTTTCTTTTCAGCCTGGATCACAATAGGCTTCATTGACGTCGAAGATACGATTCAACAGCAGCTTACCATTTTGCATGTGAAAAAACCAATACGATATTACATGTCAAAATTCATTTCTATGTGGATAATGACACTCCCATTTAATATTTGCATCGTATTATATCCAGTTATTTTTGGTCTTTTTAATAGACCGATCAGTGGCTTGGAACTGATCATCGTTTTCATTGCCCACGTTATGGCAAGTTTATTGGGAATTTCAGTGACGGCGTTATTTGACTCACGACTCGTTTATAATCGAAGGACTGCTATTATTGTATTGGCTACAATTCTTACCTTCTCCGTTGCACAAATTGTGGTAATAAAAGAATATCCTATAATTACATATATAGGATGGATCACTCCACCGATTTCTTTAATGATTGAAGGTATATTAAGTTTAAATGCAAAACATTTTTATTGGGCCAATTTCACGTCGTTATTGATTGCTATCCTATATTCGTTTATATATTCACTTCTTTTGATGAGTGTATATATAAAATTCATCAAAAGAAAAATGTTTTAATGATCGAATAGAGATTACCATTCAATCTTGATAGTTAAAAAACGATTCTATATTTATATATACTTACGCATATATAATAAAGCCGTTTTCTCTTAGAGTACAGGGAAAAGGCTTTATTTCTATCGAAAAAAGCCGCCTAAAACTTATTGTTTTAGGCGGCTTTTCGACTGAGTTTTCATACTGTCACATTATACCGATGATTCGGTCCTCCAATTGTGCATCAGATGAACAAGTTCACATTGGAATCTTCGGCTTCACTGAGATAGTATCCGACGCCGCCGATCTTAACGCCGTCTAGGAGTTCTTCTTGTTTTAGGCCCATGACATCTAAGGACATTTGGCAAGCTACAATTTCAATGCCGGTGTCCATGGCAGATTGAATGAGCTCTTCGAGGGAAGAGACGTTCTTATTCTTCATTACCATCCGCATCATTTTGGTGCCCATGCCTAGCATGTTCATGTTGGATAGTTTCAGAGCCTTGCTGCCGCGTGGCATCATGAATCCGAACATTTTATCAATGAATCCTTTATTGACGGGGACGTGTTCTGGCTTGCGCAGGATATTTAGGCCCCAGAAAGTGAAGAAGAGAGTGACCTTTTTTCCCATGGCAGCAGCGCCGTTGGCGATAATGAAGGCAGCCATGGCCTTGTCTAGATCGCCACTGAAGACTACGATGGTCTTGTTGTCCTTGGCCGCAGTTAGAGCCTGGACGGCAGTTGGATCAACTAGAGGCACGCCGCCTTTCTTTATGAGGGCAGTAATAATGCCCTTGGCCTTACTTACATCTAATAGCTGATTATGAGTTCGTAAACACCAGGCTTTGACATCTTCTGTGAAGCCAGGATCGGAAACCGTTATCCGAAGGATTTCATTTTCCTTCATTTCATCCATGGCTGATTTTAATTTCATCAGTGGTCCGGGACAACATAAACCACAGGCATCGAGGGAACGATCAAAGGTAGTTGGCGAGGCGGTAGGTGCTATTTGCTCAGAAATGGCAATTGGTTCTTTGACCGCAGGGAAGAGGATGGCGGCAGACTTAAAACCACCCGTCATATTCTTTACCTTAAAGCCGTTCTGACGTAGGATACAGGAGGCAAGATAGCCTTGTAGCCCCATTTTGCAATAAGTCAGGATGAGTTTGCCTTTATCCAGTTCAGAGAGTCGTCCCCGTAGCGTATCTAAGGGAATATGGACGGCACCAGGTAGATAGCCAGTCTCAAATTCCAGTGGAGAGCGAACGTCTAGCAGGATGGTCTGCTCTGGGGCGTAGTCTTTTAGGGTTTCATAGGTAAAGACTTCTGTGCGGTTGGCTAAAATATTTTCAGCTGCAAAACCCAGCATGTTCACAGGATCCTTGGCGGAAGAATAAGGGGGAGCATAGGCGAGCTCTAGCTCAGTGAGGTCATAGATCGTTCCACCCAGGCGCATGGTGGTAGCGATGACGTCAATACTCTTGTCGATACCTTCCACACCGATTCCTTGAGCGCCAAGGATGCGACCTTCTCCGTTAAACAGAAGTTTCAAGGAAAGTTGCAAAGCACCAGGGTAGTAAGTGGCATGGGAGAAGGGGTGGACATAGACCACTTGGTAGGGGAGGCCTAGACGTTTTAATGTCCGCTCGTTATTGCCAGTGGTTCCGCCGGTTAGAGAAAAGACCTTGATGATGGAGGTCCCTTGCGTCCCTTTGAAGGAAGAGGGGATGCCGGCAATGTTGTCGGCAACGATGCGCCCTTGTTTATTAGCCGGTCCGGCTAAGGGGATAGAAGTCCCTTGCCCATTGACGAAATCTTTCACTTCGATGGCATCGCCCACCGCATAGATGTCGGCAATAGAGGTTTCCATATGCTCGTTGACCAAGATATGCCCCTTAACGCCTAGCTTGATGCCACTTTCTTTTATGAAGCCCGTGTCTGGAACAACACCGATAGCCAAGATGACGAGGTCGGTGGTAAGGGTGGTGCCGCTACTGAGCAACACATCTAGGGCAGTGCCGTTTTCATGGAAGGCTTTTACGCCATCCTTTAGGAGTAGGCGAACACCGCTTTCTTCCAATTCTTTTTCCAGCATGGCTACCATGTCGGTATCAAAGGGTGCCAGGATGTGGGGGGCGGCTTCCACTAAAGTGACCTCCATTCCCCGTTCTTTTAAGTTTTCCGCCATTTCTATGCCAATGAAACCGCCGCCGATGACGACTGCTCGGCGAGCGCCCACGCGATCTACTTGCTCCTTAATGCGATCGGTATCAGGAATGTTGCGCAGGGTGAAGATTTTCTTGCTGTCAATACCAGGGATGGGTGGTTTAATAGGCTTGGCCCCAGGGGAAAGGATCAATGCATCATAGGATTCTTCATAGTTCCCCTTGGTTTTGCTATGAATGGTGACAGTCTTACGCTCTGGATTAAGTGCCATCACCTCGCTATTGATTCGAACGTCAATATTGAAACGATCCTGCATGGCTTGCGGCGTTTGAACGATCAACTTTTCGCGCTCTTGGATGGTTTCACCGATATAATAGGGTAGACCGCAATTGGCAAAGGAGATGTGATCGTCCCGCTCGATTAAGATGATCTGTGCGTGTTCATCTAGACGTCTCAGACGCGCTGCAGCCGAAGCGCCGCCAGCCACGCCACCAACAATTAATACTTTTGTACTCATAAGAATACCTCCTTATTTTTTAGAAAAGAATATGATACCCTTTACTGGTGATTTTTATCCAAGTCAGTTGTTAGGGCTTTCGTTAAATAGGATGTTGACTAGCTGGACGACTCGCTGGTCGCAGATTCTGTAGCTGATTTCCAGGCCGCTACGTATGCCGATGATGATGTTGGCGGACTTTAGCTTCTGCAAATGCTGAGATACGGTGGACTGGGGTACATCTAGGCAAGCTTGCATATGGGTTACGTTACATTCCCCTTTTGCGATCAAGCCTTTTACGATGCAGAGTCTAACCGGATGGGCCAAGGCTTTGAGCATTTCGGCCAACTCCGTATATTGTTGTAAATTTAGTTTCATGGAATTATTCACCTCATATATTTCTTAATTCGTATATTACGATAATATAATATTAATAATATTATGCGAGTAGGTAAATGTCAAGGTAGTAGATCGAAAATTTTTTGTAGTATATTATGTGTTTCTAAAAATAGTATGAGGGGGTTCGTGATCTTGCACCTAAAGTGGCAATTCGATGAAGTAGGATGGAGAATGGCACATTACCTATGAAGTGTTTCGCGATATGGGGTTGCCTTTGCTGTACTTTGAAATATATAATAAGCAAAAAGGTAAGTAATTAAAACATATTGACAAATAGTTATATTAATGATACGATTTCTCAATATTTGTTGGTAAAATTTATTGTTTGTATTTATCTAAAATGTCTTACTTTATAAGAATATTAAAAAGACAAGATATTTGCCGATCAGAAATCTGAAGGCTAGGCTCACTTTGGGGTGAGTTTAGTCTTTTTTATTTTAGGATGATGGATAAGAAAATTATTATGCGTATTTATCCTTAGATTCATCATTCTTATAAGTCGTAATATAGAGGGAGAATAACATGCAACATAATAATGCATTAGGCACAATTAGCCTATCACCCTTGAATCGAATTCGGCCAATGCTCAATTGTAAAACTTTTATACGTGAATTAGACGATTTATTAACAAGGAGTAATGGGCGAGTTGGGGTTCTTATGCTGGATTTGGATCGATTTCGCCTTGTGAACGGAATTGCCGGTCATGATGTGGCAGAATTTTTACTGGGAAAAGTAGGGGAACGCCTGGTATTGAACACTCCAGCGGATTGTATTTGGGCTAATTATTGGGGGGATAAGTTCTTTTTGGCTGTGCCATCCATAGACGATGATGTAAAAATCAACGTAATCATACAAAATATAGTAAGTGCATGTCGTAGACCTTGGGTAGTTGATCGTCGAGAGTTCTTTCTTTCGATCAGCATAGGAATTGCCATGCACCCCAATCATGGCATAAGTGCTGTACAGTTAATGAAAAACGCCGATCTAGCTTTAGCTGAGGCTAAAGAGCGAGGTAGCAATACATGTCAGTTCTACAAAGCATCTTTTTTGTCAAAGGTAACGAGAAATTTTAAAATCGAAGAGGCATTAAGACATACTTTGTATAGTAATGAGGAAGAACTTATATTACATTATCAACCGAGAATTAATTTGCGGACTGGTGAAATAGATTCCTTTGAAGCATTAATCCGCTGGAACAGCAAAGAATTAGGTACACTGTCCCCTGATCAGTTCATTCCTGTAGCAGAGGCCAGTGGTTTGATCGCAAAATTAGATGAATGGGTACTGATAAACGCGTGCCGACAAATTCAGCAGTGGCGAAGTCGTGGGCATCATACACGTATAGCTGTAAATTTATCAGCGAATCAGCTTTATGATGAGCATTTATTACAATTTATTGTCAGTGTTTTGGAATGTTTTCAGATTAATCCCGAGCAGTTAGAGCTGGAAATAACAGAGACTATGATCATGCTTGATATGGAACTTGCAGTTGCAACTTTGAGCAAACTAAAGCATATTGGAGTGCAAGTTGCCATGGATGATTTTGGCACAGGATATTCTTCATTTACTAACCTTAAAGAACTTCCCATAGACATATTGAAAATTGATAAATCTTTTATTCAAGATATAGAAGAATCAGGGAAAAGTAAATCTATTGTTCAGGCGATTATAGCTTTAGGTCATCTATTAGATCTGAAAGTAACTGCTGAAGGAGTAGAAACCTATTCCCAACTTGCGCTACTCAGGCAGCATGCTTGCGATGAAGTGCAAGGATTCTATTTTTCACGTCCAATAGTACCTGAAGAGGCTTATAGTATGTTAGTGAACGGTAATGTGGAAGCTGAAAAACTAAAAAACTGCTTGGCTTTTGATTCAAGCTCTTTATAATATAGGTTCTAAATTTATTTCAGAGACCTATTTAAAATGAAAGACAGAGATTGCTTTTGCAATCTCTGTCTTTTTCCTTATTAATTATGTCCCATGTGTTGCATGCTCCCTGATGCATTGGGGTTCCATCCCATGATGGTGGGATCAACCATTCCGAAGACCATTGCAACATGAGCTACGATCAAAAAGATGATGATTAAGATGAAGTGGAGTTTCATTTTTTCATCATCGGATTTGCCTTTTCCGATGACACCTAGTTCCAATAGTGCGATGCCGAAAAGTGGAATTACACCACTCAAGTAAGAGCCAACAGCAAGTATGTCTGCGATTCCCCGCCATTTAATGGATGGCACTACCATTATCATTAAATTGAGGAAAATACCAAGGAAATAGAACCCAGCAACGATTCCCAGCCATTTATTCCATTTTTTCCAGCTGCCAGCATTCGAACCTCGTAAGTACACCGTGAAAAACTCGGTTGCTACAAGAGCCTCTGCTAAAGCGACGGGTATAAGCATGTAGATAATTAAATTCCAGGGTTGATTGGCCATCAATAATTCCATATAATGAGTCATATTCACAATAAAACACCATCCTTTAAATGATTTGCTTTCTTAAGTATATAATTTAATTGTGAAGAACTTGTGAAGAACTTGTGAAGAAGTGATGAATTTTTTATGAATTTTAATAAACATTCCTTGTTTTTGAGATTGTATTAGATTAAGATATTCAATAGTAACTTTATTAATATTGAAGATGAAAAGGGTGGCAATATGTTACATCAGTTCTCCAGAACAGAATTACTCATCGGGGAAGATGGGTTAGAAAAATTAAAACGAAGCAAAATAGCTATTTTCGGCATCGGCGGTGTGGGTTCTTACGCTGTGGAAGGACTGGTTCGGGCCGGTATAGGTAAGTTTGTACTCATTGACGACGACTGTATTTGTCTTACAAACATTAACCGCCAGTTGATTGCGACCCATAGAACAGTGGGCAAACCTAAGGTAGAGGTTATGAAAGAACGTATCTTGGAGATTAATCCTGAGGCCGAGGTGATGACCTTTCAAAAATTTTATATGCCAGACACTGCCGATGAGTTGATTTTTGACGATTATGATTATATTATTGATGCAATTGATACTGTAACAGGGAAAATTGATTTAGTGCTAAAAGGTAAGGTGAGAAACATTCCAGTCATTAGTTGCATGGGGGCAGGAAATAAATTAGACCCTACCAAATTTGAAGTAGCAGATATCTCTAAAACATCGATATGCCCTTTAGCTAAAGTAATGCGCAAGGAACTAAAAAAACGCGGTATTACATCGTTAAAAGTGGTTTACTCGAAAGAAATACCGATATCCCCAAGGTCGACAGAGGGAGCCAATTGTGCAACATCCTGTATCTGCCCATCAGGCAGCACTCGAACATGCACCATACGTCGCCAAATTCCAGGTAGTATGTCTTTTGTGCCATCAGTTGCGGGATTAATTATTGCCGGTGAAGTCATCAAAGACATTATTTTTAGTGAAAAGTGACATATCCCATCATTGAATGAACGATTGACAATGACATTAAATAATGATACATTTATTTAAATTATATTAAAGGCTGATCAGAAAACTGAAGGCTGAAGAATTTTTTGTGACTAAACAAAAAGCTTCAGCTTTTTTATGTTTATCGATAAGTCAATTAATAGTCGAACTGCTTTAGGAGGGATTTGCAATGAAGATTGAAACGAAGGCTATTCATCTAGGTCATGAAGTGGACTCACTAACTGGAGCAATATCGCCTCCTTTGTACTTATCAACAACTTTTGAGCGAGAACCAGATGGAAGTTATCCTCGTGGCTATATCTATACTCGTCTGAGTAATCCCAATCGGGATGCCTTGGAACAATGTTTAGCTGGATTGGAAGGCGGAGAAGGTGCTGTTACCTTCGCGTCTGGCCTAGCGGCCATTATGAATGTATTTCAGGCATTATCGCCTGGAGATCACGTTATTGCCTCTCAGGATTTATATCATGGAACCACACATATATTACAGGATATTTTTGAGCCATGGGGGCTAAAAGTTAGTTTTGTAGATGTAACTGATTTTGCTCAAGTGGAAGGAGCGATTCAGCCTACGACCAAAATCATATTTTTGGAAACACCTTCTAACCCACTGCTCAAGATAACGGATATTAGTGCAGTGGCAGCTATTGCCCATCGCGTAGGCGCTCTTTGTGTCTGCGATAATACCTGGGCAACGCCAATTCTGCAAAGACCCCTAGAATTGGGAGCTGATGTTGTTGTCCATTCCACTACAAAATATTTTGGTGGCCATAGTGATGTTTTAGGTGGTGCAGTCATAAGTAAAGTCAAGGATACTTTCTTTGATCGAATTCGTATGCTGCAACAGATTGGTGGAGCCGTTCCAGCACCTTTTGATTGTTGGTTGGTGCTGCGGGGCATTCAAACCTTAAGTTGCCGTATAAAAAATCATTCGGAAAATGCTTTTGCTATAGCTAAATTCTTAAACAATCATCCTAATGTGGAACAGGTATATTATCCAGGACTTGCCGATCATCCAGGACACGATATTGTGCTTAGGCAGATGAGTCAATTTGGTGGCATGTTATCATTTCGAATCAGAGGTGATAAACAGGAGGCCTTAGCATTTACTGGACGTCTAAAAATTATTCGACGGGCAACTAGTTTGGGTGGTGTGGAGAGTCTAATCGAACATCGGGCATCGATAGAAGGGCCGCACAGTACAACACCTGAGAATTTGCTGCGATTTTCGGTAGGTTTAGAGAATGTGGATGACTTGCTTACTGATTTGGATGACGCACTAAATAGCAAGGGGTATTAGGTTTTTTTCATAATGCGAAGGGTTCTCTCATAACTTGACAATAAACGACTAATATGATAATCTGCAAATAGGCTTTCTCATTTCGAGGAATCGTTGTAATTAGAATTTCGTATATATTGTACAATATAATAAAGTCAATTATTTTAGTTGATCAGATAAACTGAAGGCTGAAGATGTTTTTATACATTTTCGGCTTTTTTTTGTTTATGATAAATAACAGTAACAAATTGGAGGAATTATGGTGAGTAAAGAAAAAGAGTTAAATAACTTAAGTTGTACAGATTGTAGCATTTATAATTGTAAAAGCAGGAGTAAGGAATTTCCTGGTTTTTGTTTGACTACGAAAGATAATGAAGGACATTCGATTGCAGATGATATTGAAGAGATTAAGCATTATTTGCAAGGCGATGAACAGGACGCTATTGTTGCTAGAGCATCGGCGGAGGTAGAAGGACTATTTTATGGTAAGCTAACTAGAGTCGAGGAAATTGTTGAATTCGCTCATCGTATTGGTGCCAAAAAAATTGGTATTGCCACTTGTGCTGGTTTGATTGAGGAAGCCAAAATTTTCGCAGAGATTTTAACGGCGAAAGGGTTGGAGCACTATAGTGCTATCTGCAAAGTGGGCTCAGTCGATAAAGCGGACATTGGCATATTAGAAGAACATAAAATTAGACCCGGTACTCATGAGTCGATGTGTAACCCTATCTTGCAAGCGCGGATACTCAATTACCAAAAAACAGACTTGAACGTAGTCATTGGACTCTGCGTCGGACATGATTCTCTGTTTACAAAATACTCAGATGCACTGGTGACCACGCTGGTTACCAAAGATCGAATTACAGGACACAATCCGGTGGCAGCTTTGTATACTGCGCATTCTTATTACAATCGCCTGCGGCAGCAACCGAAAGATTAAATTAGCTATTAAACTTTTAGGAGCGATTAACGATGAAAAAAACAAAAATAATGACCATCGGCTTACTGTTAGTGAGTATGATATTGCTGTTGGCAGGATGCCAATCAAGTACGTCAGTTGATTCGCCCCAAAATGGTGGTAAGGAAGTTAAAAAAATCATTATAGGCACAGGTAGTGATTATAAACCTTATTGCTTCTTGGACGAGAAAAACAATCTTACAGGTTTTGAAATTGAAGTTTTAAAGAAGGTTAATGAACGTTTGCCCCAATATGAATTTGAATTTAAAACCTTTGATTTTAATGCCATCTTGGTAAGTCTTGAGACCGGGAAAATAGACTTGGCAGCCCATCAATTTGAAGTCAATGCCGACCGAAAGAATAAATATTTGTTTGGTGATGAAGGTGTAACTATTTATGATCTCAAGATCGTTGTCAAAGAAGATAAGAATAATATAAATTCCCTTGATGATCTTGCCGCCATTAATGGTACTGTAGAAGTTGGCAAGGCTTCGTCTAACAAAACGGCTGTCGTAGATCGATGGAATAAAGAACATGATAATAAATTAAAGTTGATTCTTGAAGCTTCCGATACGACCATCACTCTGCAAAATATTGACTCAGGCAAGACCGATGCTTTTGTAAATATTCAAAGGAATGTAGATGCTTATAAAGCTACTTATGGCGCAAAAATTAAAACGGTGGGAGAGCCGATAAGCCTTTCGAATTCTTACTATTTGTATCGCAAAAATGACGAAACTGGCACACAATTGAAAAAAGATGTGGATGGGGCGCTCAAGGCTCTGAAAGAAGATGGTACACTTGCTGAACTTTCGAAGAAATGGCTTGGCGGTGACTATATTTCTAAAAAATAAAAAAGGGGTAGGTTTAGGGTGGAAAATATATTCCTGTTTAGCTTATTCATAGATAGTTTTCCTAAACTGTTATCCCGCCTACATATAACCTTATATATTGTAGCAGTTGCACTCTTATTTGGATTTCTACTGGGCATGTACATAGCGGTGATACGTTTGCATAAAGTGCCGATATTGTCCCAACTGGCTACTGCTTATGTATCGTTTGTACGCGGAATTCCCATATTAGTTCTGCTATATATCGTGTATATTGGGCTACCTTTGGTAGTGGGAGTTTTGGGGGTCAATATTAACCGCTGGGATACGATGATCTTCGTGATGATTGCCTATATCGTTAATACTTCGGCTTTTCTATCGGAGATTATTCGCTCTGCTGTCGCTGGTGTTGATATAGGGCAGACCGAAGCTGCGTATTCAGTGGGCATGACTCGCTGGCAAACATTCCGCCGTATTATTGCCCCACAGGCCATACAAATTGCCATGCCGGCTCTGGGTAATACCGTTGTATCATTACTTAAGGATACATCCCTAGCATACACTTTGGGTGTAATTGATCTTGTTGGCGTAATAAAAGCCATTAGTAGTAATACCTATCGTTCTCTTGAGGCATATGCGGCTGCGGCCATTATCTTTTTTATACTCAGTTCGATATTAGAACAGGTTTTTAAATGGATTGAAAGAAAACTCGGTGGAACTAATAAAATCACGATAATTGGTAGGTGAAAACATGGGTTTTCAATTTGATGTTACATTTTTGGTTTATGAAATAGGAATTGGGATTCAATACATCCCAATTGTCCTGTTACTGTCAATTGTACCTTTAATTGTAGGGTTGTTATTTGGTAGTGGGATTGCTATTATAAGATTGTTCAAAGTACGTGTGCTGGCTCAGGTATTTACAGTCATCGTAGTGTTCTTAAGAGGAGTACCCTTATTATTACAACTGACGATACTCTATCTAACAGTCACGTTGAGTTTTGATTCCTTTGCGCAAGCAGTTGGCCTCAAGATGACATCTAAGGATATTTCCTATACTTTAATTGCGGTAGTAGGACTATCGATTAATGCTACTGTATATCTTTCCGAGGTAGTAAGGACAGCGCTACAATCTGTCAATAGTGGTCAATATGAAGCGGCTTATTCTGTTGGGATGACTTCCTGGCAGATGATGAAACGCATTGTTATTCCGCAAGCGATGCCAGTGGCCATACCGTTAATCGGTAGTAATTTCATCGGTCTCATTAAAGGGTCAGCCATTGCGTCATTAATTTCTGTAGTTGAGCTTATTAATGCCACCCTCTTTGAAGCGAGTGGAAATTACAAATTTCTAGAGGCATATCTTGCTGCAGCCATTATTTATTGGGCACTATGTATCATTGTGGAGCGTATGGTGGCATTTTTGGAAATTAGAGTTGGAGTATACAGCAAGGACGGGGTAGTATGATAGAAGTTAAAGGATTACACAAATCATTTGGTAAGAATGAGGTATTAAAAGGTATCGACCTTAAGGTGGAAAAAGGCGAGGTTGTTGTTCTTTTAGGCCCTAGCGGTTCTGGTAAGACAACATTTTTGCGGAGTCTTAATTTCTTGGAGCAACCTGATGCTGGCGAAATTACGATCGGCGATACCCATGTAAATTGTAAACATATAACAAAGAAACAAATACTTGAAATTAGAAGAAAAACAGCAATGGTTTTTCAATTATATAACCTGTTCAAAAATAAAACAGCACTTGAAAATGTAATGGAAGGACTTATTATTGTAAAAAATATGCAAGAGGCTGAGGCTGAGAAGATAAGCCGAGAAATTCTTGACAAGGTGGGACTCGTGGATAAGTATGATGCATATCCAAGTCAATTGTCAGGCGGACAGCAACAACGTGTCGGCATAGCCAGAGCCCTTGCTTTAAATCCAGAAGTCATTCTTTTTGATGAGCCCACTTCTGCTTTAGATCCTGAACTTGTTGGAGAAGTACTGAATGTTATGAAGAAAGTAGCCAAGGAAGGGCTAACAATGATTGTCGTTACCCATGAAATTTCTTTTGCTCGGGATATTGCCAACCGGGTCATATTTATTGATGGTGGAGTTATTGTGGAACAAGGTGCACCGAAAGACGTTCTATATCATCCGAAAGAAGAACGAACAAAGCAATTTTTGAAAAGAATTTTACCTGATTTTGATTATAAAATATAAAATTAAGTGAGGAGATTCCACGATGACAAAGAATAATACAACATTTGATTTTGATCAAATCATATCCCGTCATGCTACAGGTAGTGTGAAGTGGGATGCGTTAGATAGGGTATTTGGCAGTGAAGATGTATTGCCTCTTTGGGTTGCTGATATGGATTTTCCATCGCCTGAGGCCGTGGTCACTGTACTAAGTAAACGTGCGAGTCACCCAATATATGGGTATAATACTCAAGAATCATCACTCTATCAGTCAATCATTGAATGGGTTAAGCGCCGTCATGGCTGGGAAATTGAGAAAGACTGGATTTTGTTTGCTCCAGGTGTTGTTCCATCCATTGTTTTTTCGATTTTGGCCCTTTCCCAGCCTGGTGATGGTATTATCATTCAACCCCCTGTATATCCGCCTTTTTTTGCCTCTATCACAGATAATGATCGGTTCGTAGTTGAAAATCCTCTTGTTTTTAAAGATGGTCAATATGAAATTGATTTTGAAGATTTAGAGAAGAAACTATCCGATCCCAGCAATAAGATCCTCTTATTATGTAGTCCTCATAATCCAGTAGGACGCGTGTGGAGAGAAGCAGAATTGAGAAAAATTTATGAACTATGCCAAACCTACAAAGTTGATGTATTATCCGATGAAATACACAATGATTTAGTCTTTGAGGGGCATAAACATACTGTGTTTGCTTCCCTTGGTACGCCTGTTTGTAAACAAAGTGTCACTTTTATGGCTGCGAGTAAAACCTTCAATGTTGCAGGGCTTAACTTTTCTTTTATCATTGTGCCTTGTAAGCGCAGACGTGCTCTGCTTGAAAGCTGGATGCATAAATTGCATTTTAACCGCAATAATCTCTTTGGCGTACTTGCCACTGAAGTTGCCTATCGGGAAGGTGATGCATGGCTGGATGCACTGCTTGCCTATCTTGAAAAAAACGCAGATACTTTATCCGAGTTTGTTGGAACCAGATTGCCTAATATCAAAGTAAGTAAGCCTGAGGGTACTTATTTAGCTTGGCTGGATTTTCGTGCATATTTTACAGATGCTGAAGAGTTGCAAAACTTCCTTGTGCATACAGCAAAAGTAGGATTAAATTCAGGTAGAAACTTCGGTAGCCAAGGCGCGGGCTTTGCGCGCATTAATTTTGCCACCCAACGCAGTGTATTAATAGAAGCATTAGCCCGAATAGAAAAGGCGTTAGAGTTTCAAACGGCTAGAAACGACTAAATATTTCTAAAAGTTAATGATTGACAATGACATTAAATAGTGATATATTGATAAAAAATACATACTTAAAGCTGATCAGAAAACTGAAGGCTGAAGATTTTTTGACGCTTAGGCGAAGGAATTCTTCAGTTTTTTTATGTTTTTCAAGAGTCAATTGTGATGTGTTCTCGGTGACTAAATAAATTATTGGAGGAGATTTTATTATGGCTTTACCTGAAAATTTACGATTTAATACTTTGTCAGTTCATGGGGGACAAGAACCTGATCCAACGACTGGCTCGCGCGCCGTTCCTATTTACCAAACAACATCTTATAGTTTCCGGGACAGTGAGCATGGCGCTAATCTTTTCGGCCTCAAAGAAGCGGGCAATATATATACTCGGATTATGAATCCTACGACTGACGTATTTGAAAAACGGATTGCGGCATTGGAAGGTGGCGTTGGTGCTTTAGCCTTTGCTTCTGGGCATGCAGCCATTAGTGGGGCGATTTTAAATATTGCCAGTGTCGGCGATGAAATTGTCAGTTCAGCTAGCTTGTATGGTGGTACATACAATATGTTCAGTTACACCTTGCCGCGTTTAGGTATTAACGTGAAATTCGTCGATTCCAGCGATCCAGAAAATTTCCGACTTGCGATTACGGATAAAACTAAAGCCATTTATGCAGAAACCATCGGAAATCCTAAAATTGATGTTCTTGATATTGAGAAAGTAGCTAAAATAGCTCATGAGCATGGAATACCATTGATTGTTGATAGTACCTTCGCTACTCCGTACTTGCTTCGTCCTATTGAGTTTGGTGCAGATATTGTTATTCATTCTGCTACTAAATTTATCGGTGGACACGGTACCTCCATGGGGGGCGTGGTTGTAGATGGTGGTAAATTTGATTGGTCGAAGGGCAAATTTCCTTCATTAACCGAACCAGACCCTAGCTATCACGGTTTGGTGTATACTGAGGCATTGGGAAAATCAGCTTTTATTGCACGCTTGCGTGTTCAAGTTTTACGCGATTTTGGAGCGACAATCAGTCCGTTTAATAGTTTCTTGTTATTGCAAGGCTTAGAGACCCTACATCTGCGCATGGCTCGTCATAGTGAAAATGGACTAGCCGTTGCTGAATATCTATCAAAACATGAACAAGTCAGTTGGGTCAATTATCCAGGGATAAAGAATAATGCAAGTTACGAGCTAGCCCAAAAATACTTACCTAAAGGGGCTAGTGCTATCTTGACTTTTGGCATTAAAGGTGGCCTCCCAGCCGGTAAAAAGTTCATTGATTCTTTAAAATTATTTTCAATACTTGCCAACGTGGGAGATTCCAAATCCCTTGTTATTCATCCAGCCAGTACGACTCATTCCCAGCTGACTTCCCAGCAACGGGCAGCTGCGGGTGCGCCTGATGACATGATTCGTTTGTCTATAGGGATTGAGGACGTAGCAGATGTTATTGAAGATCTTGCTCAGGCTCTAGCTATAGTTAAATAAAAATAGTGTTTCATAGGAAGTGTAGTACATTTACATACATGTAGTAAAAGGCTAAGAATAATACTCTTAGCCTTTTCTGTTAACGTGTAATTGTAATGGGGCAATAAAGGAAGAAGGCAATAAGATATGAGTTTAGAGGCAACAAAGCAGCAAATTGCTGAATACGCCAAGAGCATGGGGGCTAGCTTGGTTGGTTTTGCACCCATAGCAAGGTGGGAAGAATTTAATGAAGTGCACCCAGGGTATCATCCGGATGCTATCTGGCCCGAGGTTAGTACTGTAATCGTCTTAGGGATACCAATACTACTGCCTGTTTTAGAGACCACACCTTCGATTAATTATGTGGAATTATATGATACCTGCAATATTATGTTAGATCAAATTGCTTATCGCTTAGCAATATACTTGAATGATCTGGGGCATGCATCTATTTTCCTACCTCGTGACGGTTATGGAAATATTCAGATATTAATTAATAAACCAGTGGCTGCTTTTAGCCATGTATATGCAGGTAAGTATGCAGGGCTTGGGACCATTGGCTATAACAATACACTGCTCAATGAGCAATATGGACCAAGAGTTCGGTATGTTTCTGTGTTTACCAAGTTAAGTCTTCCTGGAGATTCTTTAGTAGAAAAAGAACTTTGTAACGGGTGCCGTGTATGCCAAAAACTTTGTCCTTCTCAAGCTTTTACAACGAAGGGCAAGGACGTTGTTGCCAATATGAATAAGGTGGCTTGTGCCCGCTATCATGCAGATCTAAAAAATGAGAATCGCTATCCTTGTGGTATCTGCATCAAGGTTTGCCATGTGGGCAAAGATCGTGAGCTGTACAACAGTACCAATATCAAACTTTACTTGGAAGAAAAAGAAGCAATTCAGAAAAATCTAGATGACTCTCGCTATCAGGGGTGGGTTCATTGCCGGACTCATGGGTCAAAGGGCGATAGAAAATTTTAGCTCAGGATTATTATTGGTTCTAGTGGCTGTGGTAGAGAGTGGAATTCATACTGCCGTGCCTTATGAGCGAATGTAGGATCGTGGTTGGTATATGGTTATTTATGGCTATTTAAGTAAAAAAGGTATTGACGAAATGTAATACTCATGGTATCATAAATTAAATTTAATAATGCATTGCTGATCAGATAACTGAAGGCAAAAGAATTGTTTTTAAAACAGATTCTTTTGCCTTCTATTTTTCGTTAATCATACATAAGGTCAATTCCTAGGGTGTTGTGATTTAAGTTGCTTTATTTCTGTAATTAGCATGCATATACATTCTGTGGGTAAAGTTAGGGAGGTAATGATATGTCAAAGATTGCAAAGAATTTAACAGATTTAATCGGTAATACGCCATTGTTGGAACTGTCTAATTATGGTGGACAACATGGGCTTAAGGCTAGGATTATTGCCAAATTAGAGTATTTTAATCCTTTGGGTAGTGTTAAAGACCGCATCGGTTATGCCATGATAAAGGATGCCGAAGACAAAGGTTTAATCAGTGAGGGTTCAGTTATTATTGAACCAACCAGTGGTAATACTGGTATTGCGTTGGCTTTTGTAGCGGCTGCTAAGGGATATAAATTAATTTTGACCATGCCTGAGACCATGAGCACAGAGAGACGAAATTTACTTAAAGCTTTGGGGGCTCACTTAGTACTTACGCCTGGTGCACAAGGCATGAAAGGTGCGATCAGCAAAGCAGAAGAACTGGCCAAGGAAACCCCCCATTCTTTTATTCCGCAACAGTTCCAAAATCCAGCCAATCCTGAAATACACCGCCAGACAACAGCTGAAGAAATATGGCGGGATACAGATGGAAAAGTGGATATTTTCATTGCTGGGGTTGGTACAGGCGGCACGATTACTGGGGTCGGTGAAGTATTAAAAGCTAAGAACCCAAATGCGAAAATCATCGCTGTGGAGCCTGCAGATTCACCTGTTTTGTCAGGAGGTACTCCTGGCCCACATAAAATTCAAGGAATTGGGGCAGGGTTTATTCCTGGTGTTTACAATAAAAATGCTATTGATGAAATATATCAAGTTCAAAATGAAGAAGCCTTTGATACAGTGAGGCAACTTGCGTTATCAGAGGGGCTGCTTGTCGGTATTACTAGTGGTGCAGCAATCTTTGCTGCGACGCAAATCGCAACTCGCCCAGAAAATGCAGGGAAAGTCATTGTCGTGTTATTGCCTGACACAGGGGAACGATATCTATCCACACCTTTTCTGTTCCAAACAGAGTAACAATATCTAACCAACTAGCTGATCAGTATAACCTGAAGGCTGAAGATACGGCAGATGCCGTTTCTTCAGCCTTCAGGTTTTTAAGTTTATCAAAAGGGGAGACGTTATGAATAGGCGCGATGTTATTTTGCAAACCATAAATAATAAAACAATAAAAAATTCGAAGGGTGATCCTATTTCAGTAGCCTTATTATCTGGTGGTACATGGGCTTTTTTTCAGCAGGGCTTAACCCTTAAGGTGGGGCTAGATGTGCCAGAGGAAGCGGCGAGAATTCTTGTGTCGACAAATCAAAAAATAGGTTCTGATATTGTCTGGCCGGGATCAGGTTATCATAATTTACTAATTGAAGTGCTAGGTGGTAAGATCACATTTCGTCCTAAGGGTAATATTGATGTAGCAGAGCCACTGCTAAGTCGTGTCGCTGACATTGACCGTATCCAGATTGATTCGCTGCACCGTCATGTATGGATTGCCTCAGTCCGAAAAATGATAGAATTTACACATCAAGCTATAGGCCAGGACTATCTGGTTGGAACTTCGAGTTGGGGGCCATTTACTTTAGCGGGGCAGTTTCTGGGTGTGGAAAAACTGATGATTGGATTATACAAAGATAAACCAGGCATTCATGCTTTGATGGATTTTGCCAGTGAGGTATGCTTTCAATACCTCGCGCCTGCAGTGGCGAATGGTGCGTCGATCCTATCAATCGCTGAGCCGACGGCTTCTGGTGATTTAGTATCGTTACGCCATTTTGAAGAATTTGTGGCACCGTATTTGACTAAAATCAATGAGCGATTGAAACAACTCAATGCGATCACGACTCTGCATATTTGTGGCAATATTACAGATCGATTGTCTGTAGTTCCCCACCTCGGGGTTGATTTACTATCTGTTGATTATAAAGTCAGCCTTGAACAGGCCAAAGAAGTTTTAGGCAACAAAGTAACACTGGCTGGAAATGTAAATCCGATGATTCTGAAAGATGGCAGCGCAGAAGATGTGGCAGCAGCAGCGGGGCAGTGTATAATGGACGCTGGACAAGAAGGGAATTTTATATTGATGCCTGGTTGTGATATTCCCCCCAGTGTACCTCTAGAAAACCTTCAGGCTTTTATTAGAGCAGGGTTATATCAAGGAAGGGCAGTTAATTGATTTTATAAAAAAATTGACATGAGTTTAGATATATGATATATTATTAAAAATGGATCATAAGAGTAGCTGATCAGAACATCTGAAGGCTGAAAGTTTTCCCGTAAAGTGGAATTCTTTTGGTCTTCTTTATTATTTTAAAGCTGACTGGATAACCAGAGGCTGGTTTCTTTCGCGCAGGCGGAAAACCAGTCTCATTTTTTATTTTAGGGAGGTGAAAGTATGTCAGTTATGCTTATTGGCGCAGACCATTTGGGTGGTATTGAAAAAAATTTACAAATGATGGGGATTCATTCTATCGAGCATGTAACTGGCAGAAATGTTAGTGACCGCAAGAAGTTCAAATGTCCATTATCAACAGCTTTAATTGTTGTTTTCATTGATTATATTAATCATACAACAGCTAAAAATATCAAGACGATGGCAAAATCCCAGGGAGTGCCGCTTATTTTTGCCAATCGCTCATGGAGCTCACTCCAGGATAAACTGGCTGGATTCAACTTAAGAGAATTGGGGTAATAAGAAAGATTTATTAATTTGTATGGGGTGAAATGAAATGAGCAATTTTGAACAAAAAGAACCACCACGCAGAGAACATCGTTTAAATGCCTGTATTGCTCGTAGTGGTACCTTAGCTGATATGGCAAACCGCAAGATGAAATGTTGCGTTCCCGATGGGAAACGTAGCTTCTCGCAAAATAGTATTTGCTTACTGCTACCTGCCCTGGGTATGATGAACAGTATTCCTAACAGTGTTGTACTCATGCATGGCGCTGTGGGGTGCGGCTCTTCGGCTCATGGCGGCAATGCCGGAGTGCGAGCTGGCAATATCCACCGCTGGGGCACTGCAAAAGATGGAGTATGGTTATCAACCGCCCTTGACGAAAGAGATGTGATTTGTGGTGGCGAAGACAAGTTAGAAGAGGCTATTCGCGAGGTAGACCGTCGTTATAACCCCGCAATTATCTTCGTTGTGGCTGGTTGTGTTCCAGGAATTATCGGCGATGATATTGATGGTGTAGCTGAGCGTCTTCAGCCACAGGTTTCAGCCAAACTCCTTCCCGTTCATTGTGAAGGTTTTAAGACTAAAATATGGGCGACAGCTTATGATGCAGTATATCATGCCTTGGGGCGAGTTATGCTCCAAGATACACCTGAAAATCTTGCTCTTGAAAAACCAAAGAAACCAACGATTAATCTTATGAATGTTTCTTCGATGGGACGTATTGATGAAGTAGAATTAGAGAGAGTGCTTACAGCCTTAGGTCTAGATGTTAATATATTCCCAGTCTTCGCAAAACCAGAAAAAATGTATTCTATGACGCATGCCGATCTTTCCATCAGTACCTGCCCGACTCATGATGATTATTTGCTAACTTATTTAAAAGAAAAATATAATATTCCTTATATTATTAAACATATGCCGATTGGGATAGGAAATACAAGTGAGTGGCTACGTAGTGTAGCTGAGTTTTTCGGTTTACAAAACCAGGTGGAAGAGTTAATTGCCGCCGAAGAAGCAGAACTAAAAACAGCATTGGAAGAGTTCAAACCATTATTTAGTGGTAAGAAAGTATTTGTCAGCGCTGGAGAATTTCGGGCCCTTTCAACGGCTATATTACTTGCCGAGCTTGGCTTTGAGGTTGTAGCTGTTCGATCCTACCATCATGATGAGTTTGCTGATGAAGAATATGCAAAACTTGCTAAAATTACGGTGAAGGATTTCCCACTCAGCATTGCCAACTGCCAGCCCTTTGAGGAAGCCAATCTTATAAAGCGGGTTAAACCTGATATCTTCCTTGGACATATGAATGGCAATTCTACAGCGGCTAAACTTGGTGTGGCAACGAATGTTATTTATAATGTTGGCCTCCAATTTGTTGGTTATCAAGGAGCCTACCAATTGGCCCGTCGTTTACAACGCCAGTTAACAAACCCTAACTTTAATCAAAATATTAGCAAATGGGTCAATCTACCTTATTCTCAGGAGTGGTATGAACAAGATGCCTTTGCGTACACCAAGAATGGGGAGGATCAAGGCTAATGAGTAGTTTTATTGAACGACCGCGCTTTACGTGCGCATTGGGTGGAGCAATGGCTACAGTGACGGCGATGCCGAGAACAGTGCCTATTTTACATGCCCCATCCGGGTGTGCGGGCAATCATGCATGGACACAAGCGGGGGGCTGCGGTCTACAGGTAGGAGGCTATTGCGGTGGGCTCAGTATACCGGGTTCTAATATTGAAGAAAAAGAAGTTGTTTTTGGTGGCATAGAACGGTTGGAGGAGCAAATCAATAACACTTTGAAGGTCATGGATGGTGACTTATATGTAGTATTAACAAGTTGTGTTACCGATATCATTGGTGATGATGTGGCTTCAGTCGTAAGACCACTGAGAGAACAAGGCATTGATATAATTCATGCTGAGACGGGTGGCTTTAAGGGCAATTCATATTTAGGCTATGAATTGGTACTAGAAAGTTTATTAGAAAACTATATTTCTAAAGCCGAACCCCAAAAAAACAGTGTTAATGTCTGGGGTATCGCGCCTTACTTTGATGTCTTTTGGCGAGGTAATTTGGCAGGTGTAAGAACATTACTAGAGAAACTAGGCCTTACAGTCAATACCTTCTTCACCGTTGATGACAGCCTCGAAACAATCCGCCGAGCTGGTGCTGCTGAACTGAATATTGTTGTTTCTGACATCCTAGGTCAGAAGGCAGCGCAAATTAGCCGTGAATTGCACGGTATTCCTTATGTGATCAGTACCCTTCCCATTGGTCCATCGGCGAGTTGTGATTTTTTGCGTACTGTAGGCGCGGCATTAAGTCTTGATCAAGTATTTGTAGACGAAATTATTGCTCAGGAGAATAGGCGTTATTATCAGCTTCTTGAACCACTTACGGATTGTTTTAACGACATGGACTTGCAACGTTATGCAGCCGTGATTGGCGATTCTAATTATGCAGTAGCCATTACACGCTTTCTTGCAGATGATTTAGGTTGGCTGCCTGAGGCAGTTGCCATCACTGACGTGCTAGATGAAGAAGAACAGTCAACGATTGTGGCAAGTTTGACCAGTCTTACGTCAGGGATAACTCCTAAAATCATTTTTAATGGTGATAGTACAAAAGTAGCAGAGCAGGTGAAGGAACATTGGGCGAGTCGTCAGGGCAAAAGTGGCAAGTACAGCAACCCCCTAACTCCAGCTTTTGTCGTTGGTAGTTCTCTCGATCGTCCTTTGGCCGCTACATTAGGTGCCGCACATTTAAGTGTAAGCTTCCCAGTTGCTAACAGGGCAGTGATTGATAGAGGTTATACAGGCTATAGTGGCGGCCTTAGGCTCATCGAGGATTTGCTTAGCACTATAATTATGAATCGATAATCATTATAGTAATTTAAAATTAATATCGCTGATCAGTAATGAACTGAAGGCAAAGGATCTCTACAGAGAGCATTCTTTGCCTTTTCCCGATATAAGGAGGATTCGTATAGTGGAAGTTCTTGTAAACGATAGGAATACTGTGGTGAAATTAGGTCGGGGAGGGGCTAGTGTGGGGAGAATAGGCCAAATTAAACCGTTGCCGTCCCAGGTATTTGAAATTATAGAAGGCTTTTTATTTACTGTACAGTATGGGCAACTGATTTTAGTGATACAAGATGGAATCGTTGTTAAAATAGAAAAGATAGAGAAATATGTAATTTCAGCAAAGAGCAGAGAAACAAGAAGTGGAAAAGTAGATAAATCTCTAAAAAAACACCCTTTGCAGACTAAGATTTTAACTGAGTTGCAGAGTATACAGTATGGGCAGTTGGTCATTCGTCTAGATAATGGGCAAGTTGAGCAAATTGAAAAAACTGAAAAGAAACGCATTAATGAACTAGAAGGATTGTATGGGGATGGCATATAATTTATTTTCATAGAAAAAAACAAGCATTTATTGCTTGTTTTTTTTGCAGAATGAGAAAGTATAACACTTTCCGATTCCAAGTAAGGGCAAAGAAGACTTGGCTTTCGCCAAATCTTCTTTGCCCTTATATATAATAGTTGATTATTTAAAATGCTCCATAGCGTTTTGCGGCAGTTACCATGGCAACGACGCTTAATAAATTTCCATTAGGAGGAAATTCGCAGCCAGTAGATAAAATGAATCCGGCTTCATGAGCGCGGAACAACTCAATTTGATCCCGGCAGTCTTCGATGACTTCGTCGGGACTCATGACCAAGCCCGTATTTGCTGGATGAGAGTAACCGATGGTCACTACTTTTTTACCCCATTTTTTTGCATGTTCTTCCCATGTTTTGCAGCCATAAGCAGGATAAGCGACCGAAATGGCGACGGGATTGATCCACTTGATGACTTCTTCAAAATAAACACCATTTCCGCAATTGTGTACAGTAACAATTCCCCCAGCTTCACGAATGGCATTAGCAATACGTTCTACGAATGGTCCTTCAAAAGTCTCCCACTGTTTTTTGCTGAGGATAGTCGGTGAAGAATAGAGAGGATCGATACATACCGAATGAGCGCCAGCTTCAATTTGTGCTTTTGCAAATTCGACAAGGACTTGAGTAATGATTTCAATGGCCTCTAATACTTCTTTTGGATGACGGATGAGGTCTTTGAATAATTCTTTATGTCCTCTAATTTGTGACAATACTCCTAGTGGTCCGTAAATAAAACCGATAATAGCCACTTCATTGCCCTTAGCTTTCGCCAGGCCTGCGCAGATATCGATGATTCCTTTCATCCGTTTGGTTTCCCGTGGGTTAATCAGCTTAATTTTATTATATTCAGTTGCATTGCCGATGAATTGATTGTCAAAGTTTGGGTAAGCTGTACTGTTCTTAGGATAGATAATTTCCTGGCCAAAATCAGCAGCTTCCACAGAGAGATCTACCAATGTAACAAAGGCATCAAAGCCTAGAAGTTCTTGGGATGCCAGCAAGCTTTTAGTGGCTAATTCTGAGTCTTGGGACCACTTGTCATAGGTTATTCCAAGTACCCGATGAGAAGCACCGCAGAACAATGGCGCAACAGGAGTTCTATCTGTTTTTTTAGATTGTAATGCTAAACCGATCCGTTCTAGTGAGGTCATTTGCTCTTTTTTTTCTGTAAAGCTCATAATCATACATCCCTCATATTCATTATTTTAGACTTATACAGCGACTTCGATAGGATCACTCACGAGTCTGCGCGCAAGTTTTACAGCATCAGCAGCATTCACAGCATAGCCGTCAGCTCCTATTTTATCAGCAAAGCTCTGGGAAATGGGGCCGCCGCCAATGATAACCTTATACTGTTCTTTGATATTTTCCTTCTTTAGAAGCTGTACAACCTCACTCATTCCATCCATAGTAGTCGTCATCAGTGTTGCTACTGCAATAATGTCTGCATTCACTTCTTTGGCCTTATCGATGAATTGTTGAGGAGGAATATCTCTACCTAGGTCGAAAATCTCGAATCCTGAAGTCTCAAGCATTATTTTTACGAGGTTTTTTCCAATATCATGGGTATCGCCTTCAACAACACCGATTACGACTTTATGTTTTACCCCATGTTCATTGGCTTTAATATGTGGTTTTAAAACATCAAGCCCTGCATACATTGCGTCTGAACACAAAAGCAATTCAGGAATAAAGTATTCTTCCTCTTCAAATAATTTTCCTGCTTTGTCCATGCCGTGAGACAGACCTTGGTCAATTGCATCATAAGCGTCGATTTGTTTCGCAACAATTTCATTTGAAAGTTTTATAACCTCATCCTCATCCATTTCAACAACAGCATCTGATAATTTTTGGAAAATTTCTTTATTATCGGTAGACATGTAAAGACCCCCTTATTTATTTAATGTAACCAATTGCTGGAAGGCATTGATTATTTCCAAACAACAAAATAAATATTGTGTTGTTTGGAAATAATCCTGTCATTTTTAGTCATGTATGGTTTCCCTAGTTGTACCACAAATTCCGAATAACTCTTCTTCGATTAAGTCAAAGGGCGCAATGTGAGCAAAATAATCTTCATCCCATGGACCGTTTACGATTTTTTGAAGATAGGCGTCATTGCCTTGTACCGTATCATAACGGAGTTTAAGTAATTCAGCAATTTCCTTTGATTGCTGCATCGTAATCTCTTCTTCAGTGCAACCTGTATGAATAAACAATACTTTTTTATAGCTGTCATACATTCGGTCAAGAACCCGTAAGGCTTTTTTCTCTCCATACTTTTCACAAACTCGTTGATGTTCGGAAAGGATATTTTTTTCAGTGATCATCCATCCACAAGACAAATAAAAGGTTCCTTTTTCTTCTGTAACGAAATGTTCATATGCTGCCCTAGAACCAAGGAGAATAGGCAGACAATCATGAATCCTAGGAATAATTAAAGGTGTGTCAGATGCTTTTAGATTCTTAGTAGCTCCGCCACAAAGACCAAAAGCAATAATAATCTTTGAAAATCCTAAGGAACGATCAAGAATATCCTGTAATTCTTTGTGTAATTTTTGGGGATATAGGTGAAGTTTCATGGGAATAAACTCATATTCTACCTGGTTTTTTGGTGTTATCGCGAGTAATTCTTCTTTCATCACTTCACAGGCGATGATTTTGACAGTCATGAGACTTCACCTCCATATATTTGGAAAAATAAAAAGGCTAAGTATCACCCATAGGTGATGACTTAGCCTCCGTTTTTGCGGTCAACCAAAGATCATTATATTATATTCCATGTTTAATTAGTAATTGCGTAGAAAATATATAATAAAATATACTATATTTAGGCTAGTTTGTCAATGGTATTTATTTAAAATGTAATTACTATATATAATGCACGAAGTTACTGTCATTGCGACTTACCTTGCAATGATAAATGTAGACTATTCTTTTATAGTAGATCTAATCAAAAAGATGCGCAATTTATCAAGAAATACATTTTTTAAGAAATAGATTGACAAAAGTATATCCTCATTTTATAATGAATCAAAAAAATAAGAAGCTCTAGCTGATCAGATAACTGAAGGCTGAACAAAGTGGAATTTGCCACTTGTTCAGCCTTTTTTTGTGTGCGCCCAAAAATGTTTTAAAAGGCAAAAAGCAACAACTCTTCTCATTTTTATTTATAGGAGGGATCGTATAATGACAAAAATTTAAAATACTAAAATTTCTGTTCATATGCCACACGTATTCGCAAGATAGCAAGTAACAACAATGAATTTCTAGACATCGTCGTAAACAAATAAATTCAAATTATAAAGGAGAAATATATTATGAAAAAGCAATTACGTCTTATTACAGCATTACTACTTATCCTTTGTGTTGGTCTTATAGCAGGTTGCCAATCGTCGAGTCCGTCTAGCCAGCCGCAAGAACAGAAAAAATTGGTTTTCGGCGTCGCCCCAGGTCCTTACGGTGATATGATACGTTATGCTATTAAACCTAGTCTAGAAAAAAAAGGCTATATTGTAGATGTTAAAGAGTTTAGTGACTATATACAACCAAATCTAGCTCTCAATAATAAAGAACTGGATGCCAATCTATTCCAACATAAACTTTATCTAGAAAAATTCTCAGCCGACAAAGGCTTGAAGCTCTCAGAAGTTATTAATATCCCAACTGCTGGTCTAGGTCTTTATTCCCATAAAATCAACGTCACAAATGAAAGTGACTTGAAGAAGGCTCTTAAACCAGGCGATGAAATCACATTGGCAAATGACCCAACCAATCTGGCTCGTACACTGCGCTTTTTGGCAAAAAGTAATATCATTACGTTTAAACAAAACATTGATGACACAAAGGCTTCCGAAAAAGATATTGATCAAAATCCTTATGGCCTAAAAGTTTCACCAGTTGAAGCCGCTCAATTGCCTCGAACCCTGGATAGTGTTACCTTATCTGTCGTACCTGGTAACTATGCAATTGCCGCTAACATTCCTCTCGCATCAGCCATCATTAAAGAAGAACTATCTGAGGAGCTAAAAAATATTGTAGCTGTGCGCACAGAAGACCTAGATAAGCAATTTGTTAAAGATATTAAAGAAATTATTGAATCTGAAGATTTTAAAAACATCATCGAAGATCCTAAATATATATTTAAAGACTTTCAAAAACCTACATGGTATAGCAGCAAATGGAATATTAAATAACTTTAAAGAGGAGGGATATCTCCCATGATTCAATTACAAAATATCAATGTTACATTTTTCGAAAAAAAGCAATCCTTTGCAGCAGTTAGCGCAGTATCCCTTCATATTAGCAAAGGTGAAATCTTCGGGATTGTGGGCACAAGCGGAGCAGGGAAAAGTACCTTGCTTCGTACGATTAATCTCCTTCAGCCTCCTACGAGTGGGAAGGTTTTTATTGACAATAATGACATCACCGACTATCAAGGCGACCAACTGCGCAAAGTTCGCACTCAAACAGGGATGATTTTTCAGCATTTTAACCTGATTCATACCAAGTCAGTGTATGATAACATTGCCTTCGCCTTAAAAGCAGCTAACGTTCCGAAGAAAGAAATTGCCCCGCGGGTCATCGAGCTTCTGGCCCTCGTAGGATTAAGCGATAAACAAAATGCCTATCCTGCCCAACTAAGTGGTGGACAAAAACAACGTGTAGGTATTGGGCGGGCGCTAGCGAACAAACCTAAAGTTCTACTGTGTGATGAACCGACATCCGCCCTGGATTTAGAAACAACCAATTCCATACTGGATTTGTTGAAGGATATCAATCAACAAACCGGTATCACTATGGTGCTCATTACTCACGAAATGGCAGTGGTAAAAAAAATCTGTCACCGTATGGCGGTTATGAGCAAAGGTATTGTCGTTGAAACGGGAACGGTACTCGATATATTTTCCAATCCACAACATGAGTTTTCCAAACAGCTTGTCGAACACTCTCACGATTTCGCTTTGCCATCACGGCTCCTTGATCATCTTAGTGGCAAAATACTCAAAATTATCTACCGTGGCGAAAAAGCTGAAGCACCTATTCTATCAGATGTAGCCCAGCAGTTCTCTGTCAAAATTAATATTTTACATGGCAAAATTGAATATATCAATGAAGAGCCTCTCGGCGCCCTGCTCGTTAATATCATTGGTGAACCCGCTGAACTTGAGAAGGTTATTTACTATATCAGATCCCAAGTTGAACGTGTGGAGGTGACATATGGTTAACATTGATTGGATTGGACTCGTAGCTGATTTAACGAAAGCTTTCGGAGAAACCTTTTTCATGGTTGGAGTTTCCCTGTCTCTATCTATTCTTATCGGAATCCCTTTAGGACTGCTTTTATATGTCACAACTAAAGGATTATTCATGGAAAGCCCTGTGATTAATACACTTGGCGGGTTATTGATTAACATTATACGTTCCACGCCCTTTATCATTCTCTTAGTACTACTTCTACCGCTCACACAAAAAATAATTGGCACAACCATTGGGCCGGTGGCCGCATCAGTCCCGTTATCCATTGCATCGATTGCCTTTTATGCCCGTCTGGTCGAGGGTTCCCTATGGGAAGTTGATAGTGGTGTCATCGAAGCTGCCATTTCTCTGGGGGCAACGCCCTGGATGATTATTAGAGACGTATTACTATCAGAAAGTTTGCCTGGTTTAATCCGCGGCCTTACCATAACAGCCGTCAGTTTAATTGGTTACTCGGCGATGGCCGGTATTGTTGGTGGTGGTGGCATTGGCGATTTAGCTATCCGTTTCGGCTACTACCGCTATGAAACTGACATCATGTTTATAACCGTAGTATTATTGATTCTTTTAGTCCAACTGGTGCAAACGACTGGAGATTTTGTTGCCAAACGATCGGATACATGATGATGTTTTTTTTTCGTACTATAGCTGATTAAACATCATATAATTTAAATGAAAATAGAGATTAAAGCTGATCAATATGGATGATGACTGGCCATAAAAGGAGGTCAAACTCTTTCTGCAACGAAAGTAGTTTGACCTTCTTTTTATTTTTTAAAAGTTAAAGTAAGGGTTTTGATATTGAGGAGATGGTGTTTTGAAAACCCAATAAGCAATGCTGTGAATTAATTTCTGAAGGGCTAGGAGTAGGAAATCTACATGCTTAGTTCGGGGCGGGGACTTTTCTGGCTACTCGATCGGATGGATTCAATAATTATAAGCAAGACTACATCGAAAAAGAAGGATATTGTAATAATTTGTAGAAAGTGATAGGTTAGAATTATATGGATAAGAGGTGGAGTATTTATGAAAACGTCCGTAGGGAAGAGAATTGGTGCAGGATTTGGTATAATGGTCATTTTAATTGCAGTATTGGGTGTAACTTGCTTCATATCCTTGCAAAATGTTAAAACAAACATTTTGGAAATAAAGGAAGCTAGTCAGCGTAGTGACTTAGCGACGGTTTCTGTTATTGCCAACCGAACGGTAGTCTCTGCTATGCGTGCGATCTTTGCCTACGGAGACGAAAAATATTATCAGCAAGTCAACGAGGAAATAGAGAAGATGTTGACAGCGCAGACCCAAATAGTGGCACTAACGCCAGCAGATAAAAGGGCAGAAGCGCAGGAACTATTGGAAGTAACAACAAAGTGGAAAGAAAGTACGATGAACGAGGTTTTGCCTACTGTTCGGGGCATCGCTCGTGAAACAGCAGCAGGCAACACGAATGCTGCACAAGATTATCGAGATAAGTTGAATAAGATAAATGCTAAAAATATACCACTTAGTACAGAAATAACTAAATCCATGGATGCCATTAAGGCATATAATGATGATCAGGCACAAAAAAGTACAGAAGCTGCTACTGAGGTAGCTAACCGGGTAATTATGACTGCCCTAGGTTTTGTTGTTATAGCTGTAATACTGGCAACTGGCATCGGCTTCACCATTACGAGAAAAATTCGTGGGCCACTGACGGTAATGGTTAGTCAGAGTCAGAAATTCGCTAAGGGTGACTGGCGAGAAGCGATTACGGTCAATTCCCAAGATGAAATCGGCGTATTGGCTGATGCCCTCAATACGATGCGTAGCAATACGCGGAATTTAGTAGGGGACATTAACAATTCCGTCGAGCTAGTTGCTTCTTCCTCGGAGGAGTTGACTGCTAGTGCTCAACAATTAGCCCAGGTAGTAAGTCAGGTGGCTGGTTCTATCACGGAAGTTGCCGCAGGAGCTACAGTCCAATTGTCAGCAGTAGATTTGGCAACTCATATAGTGGAACAGTTATCGACTAGCATTCAGAAAATTGCTTCCAATGCTGACGATGTGGCTGCTACTGCTGATGAAACCTCTAGTGCTACTGAAGCAGGCGGAAAAGCGATTGAGAAAGCAGCAAGTCAGATGGTTACTATCGAAAAATCAGTTGGTGGTTCGGCCCAGGTAGTCGCTAAATTAGGTGAGCGTTCCAAGGAAATTGGCCAAATTGTGGATACGATTTCAGGTATCGCGGGGCAGACCAATCTACTTGCTCTGAATGCTGCCATTGAGGCTGCCAGGGCGGGTGAGCAGGGGCGTGGTTTTGCCGTTGTCGCCGAAGAAGTACGTAAATTAGCCGAGCAATCCCAGCATGCAGCGAAACAGATTGCCACGCTTATTGGCGAAATTCAAAATGATACGGATAAAGCTGTTGTTGCCATGGCGGAAGGTACTAAAGAGGTACAAATAGGCACCGAAGTTGTTAGCACTGCAGGGCAGTCCTTCAGGAAAATTGCTGGTTTAATTGGACGAGTATCTGACCAAGTGCAGGAAATTTCCGCTGCTACTCAGCAAATGGCTGGTGGTAGTCAGCAAATCGTGATTTCCGTTAGAGATATTGATAAAATTAGTAAAAATACAGCAAAGGAAACCCAGACCGTCTCTGCCGCCACTGAAGAGCAATCAGCGTCTATGGAGGAGATTGCTTCTTCCAGTCAAGCGTTAGCAAAATTAGCAGAAAATTTACAAGAGAAGGTATCTAGATTTAGGATCTAAGGAAAAAAGCACGCCTGAAAGGGAGGTGTATTTTGCTATACTATTAAGTAATAAGCAATTAAAGCTATCTAAAATTAGCAGGTTTAAACAGCTGGTTGCTTGTCAGAACGAATGGAAACTGGAGAATTGCCATAGCAACCCCCAGAAAGACTATGACGGCGAGGATGTCTTTTTGTATGCCGTGGTTACTTTTCTCAGGCATGTCACACCTCTATATTTCGTGATTATCGAGAAGTAAATCTTGACGCAGTATACTTGCTAATTCTTCCATTTTAGTTAAGCGATCTTTTACCTTTTGTTCTACAATGGGAATATAAGCAAGCCCGACAGGGGTCAACGTGTATATTCGCTTGCTTTTTGTCTTAGGGTTATTCCATTGGCTACTTACAAAACCACGGTCTTCCATCCTGCGCAGTTGTGGATATAAGGCATTCGTATTGGGCTTTAAATGATTATTGGTGCGTTGGCGAATTTCATCCGCAATTTGATTGCCATAGGCCGGACCTCTTTTTAAAATACGAAAAACATACAAGGCGGTAATAACTCTAAGCCACGTTTTTAGATCGCTGGGAACACTCATTGTAATTCTCCTTAATTCTTGATACTTTTAATAAAGATTATATTATCAGGGAATTTTAAATATTGCAATTAAAATTTTATTGAAACGATATTAACTTTTTACAGAAAATTGAGGGCAACTTTTTCTCAGGAATGAATGTATTTTGCAAACTTGCTTAAGTCGATGGAATGGCATCTTGACAAATTGCTATCACCAAGTATATTATATAGATAATTAAATCACTGAGCTGATCAGTAGTGTTGACTGAAGGCAGAGAAAGATTCCTTATCAAGGAATTGATCTTTGCCTTTTTATTCTAAGAACATAGTAATAAATAATAATAAAAGAAAAGGAAGTATGTGGTATGTCTAAAGTTGCTGTTGCTAGTACTGATGGAATAGCCATTAATGAACATTTTGGTAGAGCTGAAGAATTCTGGATTTATGAAAGTGATGAAGAGGGCGTTTACCAATTTATTGAACGTAGAAAAAAGATTATTGACGAATCTAAGGATCATCAAGCTGCTACAGCTCAGTTACTTGCTGATGTTGAAGTCGTGCTCATTAGCAAAATTGGTCCAGGCGCGGAGAAAGAATTGCGACGCGCAGGGATAATTGCTTTAAGCGTATCAGGTGCTATTGAGAAAGCTCTCATCGCTTACCAAAAAAGAGGAAAATTTATCAAGAATAATGCAATACTGGGGGCGGCGAAAGGTTGTCAACCATCTGGTGGTTGTGGATGTTCTAATGGGTGTAAATGATTAATATAAAAAGGTTAATTTTCCCTTAATGAAACTTGATTTTTTAATTTGATGTTAGATCATCCTTGAGTTTGCTAAAGATAAAGGGAGGTGAAATATGATTAATTATAAGCCAATTGGCATCATTCGGTCTCCCTTTAAGGAGGCGAAAGGGACACCTATTCAATCCGTTGCCGCCCAGGAGATTGTTGGTACTATTGAAGTAGCCCCAGAATATGTTGCAGGACTCAAAGATATTGAAGGGTTCTCTCATCTTATTTTACTGTACCACTTTCATTTGATAACAGAGTCTTCTTTGCTAGTAAAACCCTTTCTGGATAATGAGCTGCACGGAATTTTCGCCACGCGATCTCCAAGTAGGCCAAATCCAATTGGGATATCAGTAGTACGCTTGAGTAAGGTTGAAGGCAATATACTGTATATTAAGGATGTGGATACTATTGATGGAACTCCTTTATTGGATATAAAACCTTATGTACCAGAATTTGATATTAGAGAGACTGATAAGACTGGGTGGTTTGCAAAAAATATACATAAACTTTCGCATACAAAAGATGATGGGCGATTTATAAAATGAGCTATGATGTAGTGCCAGATCAGATGACGCCCAAAAAACGAAAATAGTCATCTTTACGGTACCTAGCGCCGAAAGAATAAATGGTCGTATTATAGCCTTAGATATTGAATCTCAGATGCTAGAAATAAGCAAGAACAGAGCTGCTACCTGCCTACACAATAATATAACTTTTGTAAAACGTGATTTCGTAGCTGATGGTACAGGTCTTGCTGATCAATCTGTTGATTATGTGATGCTGTTTAATATCTTGCATCATAGTGAACCATTGGAGCTTTTAAATGAGGCGTACAGAATATTAAAAGTTGGCGGCAGGGCTGGTATGATTCATTGGAATTATAATCCTGAGACTCCTCGAGGACCAAGCATGGATATTCGTCCTTATGCTGATTACTCATCTTGATCCCCCTCATTATCAGTTGCTGAATTCTCCAATATATTAAAATAAATAAGGATACATTTTATGGCGAAAATTGTATTTTGCAATTGTATATTAAACTATATTCCAAATTTATCAAGGAAAGTTTGAAGATGTTAAAGATTTCTCGAAATTTTAACTTTAGTAGGATGCACTGAAAAAGAATAAGAGATGGTCTATAAGTCCATAATAGAATCGGAGACATGAAACGATGCAATCGAATTGATATTAACTTAGCGACGAATGATCTTGAAAGTGGTTGTATCTGTATTTTAGAGGTTTAAAGAAGAAGTTTGTCGAAATAGTTATAAAATGATATGAGGAAGTGTTGAAAAATGAGTTGTTCGTGTGATGAAGCAGACAAAATATTTTCCCTTGAACTGATTACAAAAGAGCCTGTTACGACAAATATGGAATTATATAAAGAGATAGCGCAAAGATTGTTTCAAAATAAAATAATATCAAATATTAATATTGCCAATAACAAAGCATATAATAGTAATGATAAACAAAAGTTTGGATTTGATCTTCATTTAAGTAATACGAAGAGCCCTTTGACTGTAACTCTTGCCAATGTTGAAAAAGCACTTGCCGGTCTTCTTGATAACTTTGAAGATTACTCTGAACTGCGAATTTCAGCGCAAGATTGTCATTGCTAACTTTATTATCAGGAAATAATATACGGATCAAAGATACGGGTAATCATTCATATTTGCAAAGAACAAGAATTTGACAGCCTGATACTGGTGACATTAGACTCGTAATATATAGTAAGCTCGTTAGTTATAAAACTAAAGGCTAGAGAGATATTTCTATTTAGGAATATCCTCTAGCCTTTTCTCTATACTTCAGTGTATGTAAATAGTATGGTAGCATAGAAAAACTACCTTGAAATCAGTATGAAAATGGTAGGCGTTAAAATGCAACGTATCAAGGATTTCCCAGTTGCTCTTTTTACCAGTATTATGAGGAGTGGCTGTCTGGCTATCGCCTATCAACGTTATGAGACCATATTTGGCTTTCCCCAAATTGTCAGTATGGTTTTGTTCATGTGTGTTTATGTGATTTTTAGTGTTATTGGTGGTGCCTACATTAGTAAACTGATATTTTTTAAGGATCACGTAGTCGCGGAATTTTATCATCAGGTACAGGCCAATTTTTTTGCAGCCATATCCATGGGGGTACTGGTGCTAGGGATTGCTACTTATAGTTTATGGCCACTAGTCGCTTTTTCCTTATGGCTTATAGGCAGTATCGGCCACGTAAGCATTACAGTGATTCTTTTTTCCCGGTGGTTAACGGGTGAATGCTTAATTACTATAACTTCTCGGTAATTACGTATTCAGAAAAATCTTCTGCCGATGTAAATAAACGTCCAGCTTTTGTCCCTTTCGGGATAGGAGCATATAAATAAAAAGATGCTTTGGGTTTTATGGCTGAAAAACCAAGGCTGTTTAAGGCTGCTACCAGCATGGTATGGCGACGAGAATATTTTAGCCCAAGTTTCGAGTAATAATCCCTACAAGCCTTGATTTTCCTGGATTTCTAAAATTTATTTGCTCACTACTTTCTTTTAAACCATGTTTTTTTGTAAAAAATACAAAGTTTAATCTGAAAGTGAATACAGACAGAAAAACAATGGATTGACGTAATATAAACAGTAGGATATAATTACCATAAATATCAAATAGATTATAATAAAAAAGCCATTACTATAGAAATTTGTTGACTAGGAAAGTTAACTAGAGACAAGTTTTCTCATTTGATGAGAGAACTTGTCTCTTTTTCAATGATCATACAAGTTAATCAGCATTTTGAATAATGAGGCTGGGATATTTTCTGTGATAACGCACTCGATAAAGGATATTGGGAAGGATAGTGCAAAGGGGTGAAAGACGATAGGGTCGCAAAGATTAATGCACAAAAATGGAATCAGCATGTTGGGAAAGGCGGGGACTTTTTTATATTGGTTGTCTAAAACCGTAAGTGCTAAAATCATTCATAGCGAGCCTTAGACGGTATTGGGTAACCAATGCGGTTACGCGTAGATGTTAGGCTGCAGTTCAGTACGATTCGCAGTATGAGCGAAAGGAATGATAGCTATTATGTTTAAACTTAATGCCTTAGTGCCAGAATTAGCTGTTTCGGATATAAAAAAAAGTCTTTATTTTTACGTAAATATACTTTCATTTAAGTTAGAGTACGAGCGAAAAGATGATAAATTCGCTTTGCTATCATTAAAAGACTCTCAAATTATGATTGAAGAGGTAAATGCATATTGGCAGACTGGAATATTATCATATCCTTTTGGTAGATGAATTAATTTTCAAATAGTAGTGGCTGATATTGATGAATTATACAAAAAAATAAAAATAAATGACTATCCAATTAAAATAGAAATACAAGAAAACTGGTATAAAGCAGATAATAAATTAATAGGACAGAAAGAATTTTTAATTATGGACCCAGATGGTTATTTATTAAGATTTGCTCAAAATTTAGAAAAGAAAGAATACACATTGTAGGGGCATCAGAGGCGGGAACGACTACGTTGGGGTAGAAACTTGCGGCCCGTTTAGGTTGGCAATCGTTTGATACTGATAATTATTTTTGGCTACCAACGATGCCATCCTTTCAAGTCAAGCGTGATACAGAGGTGCGGCAAAGGAAATTACTCCAGGATTTAGACAACTCAACGAATTGGATATTATCCGGATCCCTTTGTGGCTGGGGCGATATGTTTATTCCTAAATTTGATTTAGTGGTATATTTATGGATTCCCAAAGAGTTACGTATGACAAGACTTTTACAGCGTGAAGTGCAACGGTATGGGGCAGGGACTATCAAAGAAGGTGGGACTATGCACGAAGCTTCTCTTTCTTAGAGTGGGCTGCCGCCTATGATGATTGATCCAAAATGCTATCGAAGCCCAGAGGGATGTATGGTATATTGTTATTGCAAAAACTTGGTAATAGGCTAGGGAGAGAAGCGGCATTTTACCTGTGTTTAGCTAGTCTGAAATAAAAGAAATGTTGGTAGACCCCGCCGCTCCCCAAGTTCTCAGTTACAACATATTATATAAAGCGAGGTAATATTATATGAACGATAAAAATGTATTTGAAGGCAATCGAGCTGCTTGGAATCAAGCTTCGAAATATCATCAGAAGGCAAGAAAAAATTCATTGCTAAAGGGTTTTAAAAATCCCGATTTCACAACATTTAACAGCGATTATGATAATGTTGTGGTTAACAAATTGAAGCATATTAATTTTGATGGTAAAATCATAGCTCAAATGCAATGCCAAAACGGTAGGGAACTGTTGTCGCTCATGAAGTTTGGCGCAAAGGAAGCGATAGGGTTTGATATTTCTGATATCGCTATTTCCGAAGCCGAGCAGCTTGCCAAAACAGCAAAGCTAAGTGCAAAATTTGTAAGAACCAACATATTGGAGATTGACGATAAATACAATGATTACTTTGACTTTATATATATTTCAGAGGGGTCGCTGCAATGGTTTCCCGATTTGAATAATTATTTTGATGTGTTATCACGACTATTAAAGAAAAGTGGACAAATATTGATTTCTGAGATACATCCATTTGTTTATTTCTTGAATAATGGATTTGATTTTGAAAAACAGAATCTTGATAAGTTAACTTCTTATTTCAAGAAAGAGCCTTATAATTATGCGACAGGGATTGATTATGTTGGCGGAGTAGAGTATGAATCAGACGAGTGCTTTTGGTTTATGCACAAAATATCTGATATTATTAGCGCTATACTCCAAGCCGATATTGAGATACGAGAATTTGATGAGTACAATTTAGGAAATGCAGCTAACGAAACAGTGAAATTGCTTAACGGATTTCCGCTTAGTTATATCATTATTGGAAGAAAGAAATAATTGCAAAGACAAGACAGGGAACGGGGGTGCCGACAATGTTTTTATTTTAAAATTAGATAGACTTTGGGATGTAATGTATGTCGTGAAAGCTTAGAAAGAAGAAGGAAAGCGGAATTGATCATGTCTTTATGGGAGGAATAAACCGGCAGATGATCTTTGAAGATGGAGAAGATTATGGACAATTCCCAATTCGAAAAATTGAAATGTTGTCAGTAACCCCGTCCCCTTGGCATTAACGCCCTTGGCACTTAAAGCTAAATGAATATTATTTTGAAAACAGTATACTTAATTACCGGACTGGCAGGAATAGGGAAATCCATAATTTCTCATGTATTAGCGGGACATTTGGATGGAAATGAAGAAGTTGAAACTGCCATGCTGCGGGAAACAGAAGAAGAGGCTGGAATAAAAATCTCGTTAGGGGATTTAAAAACGGTTGGAGTTATGCATAGAAATTCTGGACATGATGAAAGAATTGATTTTTTTCTTACAGCCAGTAGGTGGGATGGTAGCATAAGGAATATGGAAAGAAATAAATGTGATGCTTTATTATGGGCCAATATAAATGAATTACCATATAATGTTATTACTTTTATAAAGAAAGCAATATTAAATCATCTCAATGGGAAATATTTTGATAGTTTTGGGTGGTAGAAAACTTTAATCTTATTTTATCAGATTAAATACATACTTCTTTTGTACATACTAATTATGAATGTCTTATGTTATGGAACTGAAATAGGGGTGATTTCGTGGATGGTAAAACGGATAGATTAGTAAATGAAAATTCGATTTCTTTTGATTCCTATGAGAAAATGGCGGAATATTATTTTGAATGTGTTGATACGAAACCATTTAATGCGTACTATGAAAGACCGGCTACATTGTCATTGCTTCCCAGTGTTGCAGGGAAAAAGGTACTAGATGCTGGATGTGCAGCAGGGTGGTATAGTAAATGGCTGTTGGATAAGGGGGCAAAGGTAATCGCAATAGATTTTAGTCCCAGTATGATAAAAATGACAAGGAAAAGAATTGGTGAGCAGGCTGACATTATAAGGGCTGATCTTAATGAACCTCTAGCTTTTATTGAGGACAAATCTATAGATATTATAGTATCATCGTTAACACTTCACTATATTAAAGATTGGAATATTGTAATGGCTGAGTTTAATAGAGTATTAAAGCCATTGGGTTGTTTAGTTTTTTCTGTGCATCATCCGTTTATGGATTTTACATATTTTAATAGAGAGAACTACTTTTTAACGGAGATTATCGAAGATGAATGGGAAACTAATAAGGGGAAAGTAAAAGTTCAATTCTACCGAAGACCTTTGTGTAAAATCATCTCATCTGTAATCGATGCAGGATTTATAATTGAAAAGCTAATAGAACCGATGCCGACAGAGAAATTCAAAGAATTACATCCCACAGTATATGAAAAGCTAACCAAGAAACCGCAGTTTCTTTTTTTACGCGCAAGAAAAGGTTGAAAAATAAACTAATAGCATATTGCTAAACATGGACTTGTCATGTAATGGAACTAAAATGAAGTGCTAAGAAGTCAGTATCAACATGTATATCTATCTTAAGTCAAGCACTGTACCAAGAGATAACATGAAAAAGGGGGAGACCAGATACTTGTAGGCGAAGTATCTAGTCTCTCCTTTTTAGCTGTCAGTAAGATTCGAGTTAGACAAAGGCAACCGCATTGGATAAATGGGTACTTTTTTTTTCTCAAAATCATGATATTTTTTAGGGGACATTCCGTACATTTTTTTAAACGCTCGGGTAAAATTGGAGTAGTCATGAAATCCGCTTTCCATACACGCTGTCAGAATAGATTGTCCGGCTTTAATCGATTGATTGGCGGCAATCAATCTTCTTTGCAGTACATAATTATGTATGCTATAGCCGGTATGATGTTTGAACTTGTGCATTAGATAGTATTTACTCAGAAAAAAGACTGAAGCCAGCTTTTCAATGGACAAATTATCGGCAATGTTGTTATCAATGTATTTCAATACTCTATAAATCGTCTCGTCACATTCAATATCGGTGAGAAAGACATCTTTTTTTATTTCCATGGACGCTCTGTTTAAATACACAATTAATTGTAAAAATAACGAACTTCGCAGCACTTCATCGCCGAAAGTACAGTTTTGGCAGGTGGCATTAATTTGGGAAAAAATTGATTGGATGATTGTCAGCATTTCAGGTGGCATTCGTAGTAAATGGAACTTATGTTGGTAGGCTAATTCAAAGAACGTCAATAGATTATCCTTGGTATTATTATAATTTTGCAAAAACGAGGGTCTTATCCATAGAACCATTCGCTTATAAGGAAATGTTGTATCGACTATCGGTTTGTGAATGGTATCATGGTTAATCAGCAAGATATCCCAAGGCTTTAATTTGTATGCTGTACCTTCAATATGATAGGTTGCTTTACCAGAAATGAATAGGACAATTTTATTAAAGTCATGATAATGGGATTCAATTTGCATTTTGGTTGTATCTTGTAAGTTGAAAAAAATAAAATCATTATTTAGATACCCTCGTTTTTCATTGAGATGACTCGTATTTTTTTTCATATAGAAAATTCCTCACAAATTCGCTTTTTATCTGTAGTCATTTAGAATATTCGTTATAGCAGTTTTTGCCACCTTCGTAGCAGGTTAAGCAATGTACGAATGAAATGTTTCCATTATAATGAAGATGAGATTCACTATAAATGAGGAGGAAATTATATGGATTTTCATTTTCATAAATATCATGCTTTAGGTAATGATTATATTGTCATTGATCCCCAAAAGACCAAGGTTAACTTATCTGAGGAAAATATTCGGCTGATTTGCCACCGTAATTTTGGTATCGGTTCAGATGGTATTTTGTACGGCCCATTGTTTCAGAATAATTCCATCCACTTAAGGATATTAAATCCCGATGGTAGTGAAGCTGAAAAAAGCGGGAATGGGATCAGAATGTTTGCTCGCTATCTATTTGATGCTGGCTATTTAAAAGCCAAGGAATTCAAATTAGAAACCCTTGGCGGTACCGTTCATGTTGAATTATTAGATGCTATCGCTAGTCGAATAAAGGTTGATATGGGACTCGTTACCTTTGAAAGTAAAAAAATCCCCGTAAATGGAATTTGCCGTGAAGTAATGAATGAAAAATTGGAAATTAGAGGCCAAATGTATCATATGACTTGTCTGTCCGTAGGCAATCCACATTGTGTGATTCCTATGGATATGATATCGAAAGATTTGGCAGAAAATATTGGTCCTATTATCGAAAATCATGAAAATTTTCCTAACCGAATTAACGTTCAGCTACTTAAAGTACTCGATCGTCACAATATAGAAATAGAAATTTGGGAACGGGGGGCGGGTTATACATTAGCATCTGGTAGTAGTAGTTGCGCAGCAGCCAGTGCTGCCCTCAAACTCGGTCTAGTTGATAATGTCGTAGATGTACATATGCCTGGAGGGATTATCAATATTGTTATTGACCATGATCGTCATGTACATATGACAGGATCCGTTACAGGTGTAAGCCAAGGAATGTTTATGGAAGACCTATGGGGAAAAATAAAAAGCCGGTGAATTTAATAAGGGAGATGATAGCATGAAGAAAATCAATGTAGGAATCTTATTTGGTGGTAAATCGACGGAGCATGAAGTTTCATTACAATCTGCCAAAAATGTTATTGATGCACTCGATAAAGATAGATATGATGTCACTTTGATTGGCATAGATAAGTCTGGCCGTTGGTATTTAAATGATAAATCTCAGTTCATGTTAAATAGTAGTGATCCAAAGCGCATTGCACTCAATATAACCAATAAAAATGTAGCGTTTGTGCCTGGGGCCGAGAGTAAGCAAATGCTGTGTATATCCGATAAAAGCTTATGCAAAAATATTGACGTAGTATTTCCTATTCTACATGGCCCATATGGTGAAGATGGCACTGTTCAGGGACTGCTAAAGTTAGCTAATCTTCCTTTTGTAGGAGCAGGAGTTTTAGGATCTGCTATAGGTATGGATAAAGATGTTACAAAACGACTGTTAAGAGATGCAGGCATTCCCATAGCTAAGTTTGTCGTCGTATATACATGGGAACGAGAAAAAATTAACTTTATCAGTGTTTCAAGAGAATTGGGGTTACCACTATTTATTAAACCTGCAAATGCTGGATCATCTATTGGGGTCAGCAAGGTGAATAATGAAGCTGATTTTGTAAACGCTCTTGAGAAGGCATTCGAATTTGATAATAAGGTGCTAATCGAAGAATTTGTCCAAGGCCGTGAAATAGAGTGCGCAGTATTAGGTAACCAAGCTCCGATTGCATCAGGTATTGGTGAAATTATTGCGCAAAGAGATTTTTATTCCTACGAAGCAAAATATATAGATGAGAGCGGTGCCTTACTTAAGATCCCAGCCAATATTCCTGATAAGCTAGTTAAAGCAATACAGAAGATGGCTATAACAACATTTAAGATACTTGGTTGTGAAGGAATGGCTCGCGTCGACTTCTTCTTGACAACAGATAATAAACTGCTTGTTAATGAAATCAATACGATTCCTGGCTTTACAAATATAAGTATGTATCCCAAATTGTGGGAACTTAGTGGAATATCCTATAGTCAGTTAATTGATAGGCTTATTCAGTTAGCTTTAGATAGGCACGCTAGGGATAAACGCTTAAAAACTTCTATTGATGAATTACTGTGATGTAGTGATGATCCACTTTAGCTTATTCACGCCGGATTCAAAAAGATTTTGTATTGCCGTGATGCTTAAGAGGAACTTCTTCTTCTGAGGTTACCATAAAATGGTTTCTCATTCAACATCTATTTTATTTTTTTACATCAACGAGAATGTAGTTAAATTTACATAAAAAATTAACGTTATTCTAGACCTACAACAAGTTTAAAACTTTACGCCGCATTATGCGTTAAATCATACAAATATATATGAGAATGTGGCAGGAGTTTGTATACAGATGGTGTATATATTATTAAGACAGATGTGGTTGCGTGTTCGGATACTTTTACTGGAGATAGAACCATAATTAATTACTACCAATAGCTGATCAGTAAAAGACTGAAGGCAAAACCTTACCCTTGGTGGTAAAAGTTTTGCCTTTTATTTTTGCATGAAGGCGTAAACCCAAACTCCCTATGGCTTATGCAAGGGAATTGCAGACTACGTTTGTGGTTTAAAAATGAGAATAGAAAAGGACGGAGTGGTAAAGTGAATAAAAAATTTCATTCGTTAGTTAATTCCATAGTTTTAGGTATTAGTTTAAGTGCAGCAAATATAGTTTTTGCCGCTGGTGGCACCGATGTCAGTAGGAGTTTTGAGGAGGGTAATGTTATTCCATATCCACCAGGCTATAATATAACTAGTGAGGGTGCATCCTCGTATAATGGTGTAGGTAATGTTAAAAATTCTCCTTATTACGGAGTCCAGGATTTTTTCAATATGAAATCAACGGATACATTAACGATTCTGCCAAACTATAAAACGTATCAGCAAACAACAGAAGTGACTTGCGGTCCTGCAGCAGCTTTAACTGTTCTTACTTATTTAGGAAAGACGGATTGGGATGAACTTAAGATAGCTAAAATAATGGGAACAAAGCAAGGCGTTGGTACAGATACAAGTGGGATGGTCAAGTTCTTTAAGAGCATTGGATGGGATGTTAAATCAAGTATCACTACAGCTAAAAAAGATGGTACGACATTCTCAAACGTTAAGGAATTTAAAGACTTCGTAATCACGAATTTGAAAAATAATACCCCAATCATGGTCGAAAATATTGATTGGGGCGGACATTGGAGAGTTATAATCGGTTATGATAACATGGGAACAGAGACGGTAGCTGATGATGTCCTTATTCTGGCAGACTCTTATGATACAGCAGATCATTTCCAGGACGGATACGTTGTTAATCCAGTAGAAAAGTTTTACTACATGTGGTTTGATGCCCATATGTTGCCAAAAGGTCAAAAAACACAACAGTGGTTAACAGTAAAATCACCGCAATCATAACAAATATACAACTTTATGGAGAAATTAATTTGTAAGGAAGAATGTGGTTATGATTAGAAAATCTAGAGGCACTGATCTTCTTAATTGATGAGATCAGTGCCTTTTGTTCTTCCAGCAAGCCTAAAATGTGAAAGACATAGTGCATAGTGGTAGAGTAATTTTACGGTATGATTACAAAAGGGAGAAGTGAGGTAAAGTCATGTCGAAAAATAAATATTTGTATATCTCAGATCTTGATGGAACACTATTAAACAGCCATAAACAAATTAGTGAATTTACCAGACAGACACTAAACTCCCTTATTGATAAGGGTGTTCACTTTTCTGTTGCTACGGCCAGAACTGTCGCCTCATCAGTAAAAATATTGTCAGGTTTACAGCTCAATGTACCGGTGATTTTAATGAATGGGGTAGCTATATATGATGTTCTAGACCATAAATACATAAAAATCGAAACAATTTCGCCAGAGATAGCCTATGGTATTTTGGACATTTTAAAGAAGCATAATATTACCGGCTTTCTGTATAGTATTGCTAATGAAAAATTAAATATATATTATGAAAGCTTAGCTACTGCTGCTTTGCAAGAGTATCATGATGAGCATGCAATAAAGTATGAGAAAAAATTTGAGCATATCGCCAGTTTTGCTAATGTAATCAGGAAAGGCGAAGTAATTTACTTTACTTTAATGGGTGAGCAAGAATGCCTAGTCGAATTATTAGCTGATTTGAATAAACTGCCGGAGATTGATGCTATGCTGTCTAGTGATGTTTATATAAAGAATTTATGGTATCTGGAAATACATAGCACCAATGCATCTAAGTATAATGCGGCAAAATATCTTAGTGAATATTGCGGCTTTGACAAAATAATAGGTTTTGGCGATAATTTTAATGATGTTCCTCTTTATAAAGCCTGCGATGAGTTTTTTGCTGTGGCAAATGCAGTGGATGAGTTAAAAGTAATGGCTACTGGAATCATTGGCGATAATAATTCGGATGCTGTTTCAAAGTTCATTGCAACGCGAGAGAACCCTTTGAGATTGTGTAAATGACGATAACACTGACTGCATTTTTATTAGTTGCTTCGTTTATGGCCGGCTTTCTGGACAGCATAGCTGGTGGCGGTGGTCTATTGCTACTACCAGCTCTCTTATTTTGCGGACTGCCACCGCAAATGGCGTTGGGGACTAATAAATTTACCGCAACGATCGGGCTATTCGGCTCATTTGTTAATTTTGTCATAAATAAAAAAGTTGTTTGGGAAGTTGTAAGTAAAGGGATTCTATTTTCATTATTAGGTGGTTTTTGTGGATCGAAAATAATTGTTTTATTGTCTGATGAGACGGTAGGTAAAATGATCTTGTTGCTGTTGCCCTTGGCGTTAATCGCAACTGTAATTCCTCGTAAACCAAAAGCAGAAGTGAGCAGTGTTCCGCCTAATTTGTTATTGGTAAAGATACCAATGATTTGCTTTGCAATAGGTTTTTATGATGGTTTTTTTGGCCCGGGGAGTAGTAGTTTTCTCATTTTAGCGTTGTATTTATTCGCTGGGCTTGATTTGGTAGAAGCCTCGGCAACGGCTAAACCATTTACGGTAGTATCGTGTATTTCTTCTGCGGTAGTTTTTTTGCTAAATGACAAGGTGGTCATATCACTTGCGCTACTGCTCGCTATTGCCAATCTGGCTGGAAATTATTTAGGCAGTAAGTTAGTACTGGTCAAAGGTACAAAAATGGTCAGAACTTGGCTGATCGTTTCATTGGTAATATTGTTTGTATTTTTAGCACTAAAGTATGTATGGAGTATTGTATAGGCTTCTTCGATATAGAATGCAACTTTTAAAATGTATCTTTTGTATTAAAGACTATATTCCACAGAAGTGGACTATGGCCTTTAATTTCTAATGTTTTACGGCCGCTACATTGGCTACACAAATTCCAAAAACAGTAAAAGAAAGGGGAAAACATGATTTTTGATGATGCTACTGATTTAGTATTTACAAATGGCGTAGTATATACCGCCGATGAGCAGGATGCAGTTTATCAAGCTGTGGCTATCAAAGATGGTCGAATTGTTTTTGTTGGAAACGATGACGAGATAGCTGATTATGTAGGTTCACACACCCAAATAATCAATTTACAAGAGAAAATGATGATTCCCGCTATGATTGACACGCATATTCATCCGCCTGGCTTAGTGTTGTCGGAGCTTTACGAGGTGCAGTTGTTTGGTATTACCAGTTTGGAAGGATATATTGAAGCGATAAAACAGTTTATCAACCAGCATCCTGGTATAGAAACGGTTTTTGGTCGGGGGTGGTCGTGGGGGGCATTAAGCGGTGATGATTTGATTCTAGGCCCCCGGAAAGAATATCTTGATGCAGTTGCCCCAGATATTCCGGTCATGTTGCAGGCCATGGACGGGCATAGTCTCTGGGTGAATTCTAAGACTTTGGCAGTTAATGGTATAACCAGGCAACAAAATTCCTGACAAATCAGCATGGATTGCAAATTCACGTCCACTCTATAGGAGATGGATCAACGAGAAATGTCCTGGATGCTCTGGAATACGTCCGCAAGAGAATTCCGCAAGGAGATTACCGTAACAGCATTACCCATCTGCAGCTTGTTGACAAAGAAGATATATTGCGATTTAAACAAATGAATGTTATTGCCAGTGTTCAGCCTTACTGGCATTTTAAAGGTCCTAATTGGTGGGAAAAAGTGGACTATCGAATTTTAGGGCAGCGTGCTGAAGAGGAATATCCATTAGGCACTTTTTTCGCAAACGGTATTATCGTTGCGTCTTCTTCCGATTACTCCATCACTAATGTGCCATACCCGATGCGGGGCATCGCTATTGGTGTCACCCGCAATATGGACAATGGCGCTTTTTATGGAGGAGTGGAAGACATAAAGCACATGGATGATGATCGATACCTGCTGAATAAAAAGGAGCGAGCTACGGTTGAGCAGATGATTAAAAGCTTTACAATAAACGGCGCGTATGCAATGGCTCTTGAGCATGAGACAGGTTCCATAGAGCGAGGGAAGCAGGCTGATCTGGTGGTACTTGATCAAAATTTGCTGACAATTAATCCAATTGATATCGCCAAAGTTAAGGTTGTAATGACCTTTTTTGCCGGGAAATTGGTTTACGAGAAAATTGAAAATTAGTAAGCGATGAGATTATGATTTAAATATTTGTTGACGGTGCTGAATTATTCCAGCTTTAGTTGGATATTGCTATATTTCCAGAGTTTAGAGGTAAAGGTTATGGTTCTGGGCTGCTTAATTATACAGAAGAGCACTCCAGGCAGAGCATGGTTTAATTCCAGATGACTTTTTAGACAATTCTACAGTCGATAAAAGGGAGAAGTATTATCAAAAATCCCTAAGTGAAGGTATCGAAAAAATAGCACTTACATTTTTTGATGAAAAAGCTATTGGCTGCGCAAATACCGAAGTTAGAAAATTTACGTTCCCCATACCTAAAGACAGGGGATTATTAGAAAATATCGACTAACGCCAATATTTAGCCAAACTATTCTCGCATTTCCTACGATTCGTTATCATTGCGCTATGAAAAAAACCATATATTGGTTTAACGATAATGTAAGCAAAGTAGTATTTAGACATTATTGGGAGTGTGTTGATATGAAAAAGATATTATTATTATTGGCTAGTGGCTTTGAAGCCTATGAGGCAAGCGTTTTTACTGACGTATTAGATTGGAATATGGTAGAAGGTGATAAAACGACCAAATTAGTCACTTGCGGCGTACGAAAAAAAATAATTTGTACCGGACATTTAACCGTTATTCCTGAGTTACTAATCTCGGAAGTCAATGTAACCGAGTTTGATGCATTGGCTATTCCAGGAGGATTCGAATCCTATGGTTTTTATGAAGACGCCTACAACGATGATTTTTTATCCATCATTCAAAAATTTAACATGGCAGGAAAAATTATCGCTGCGATTTACGTTGGAGCCTTACCACTAGGAAAAAGCGGGGTCTTATGCGGGCGCCAAGGGACGACATATCACTTGAATAATGGCTACCGTCAACAGCAATTAGCCTCTTTTGGTGTTGATGTTGTTAACCAACCGATAGTTGTAGACGGTAACATCATAACCTCTTCATCACCAGCAACAGCCTTGGATGTATCCTTTAAGCTATTGGAGATGCTCACGTCATCGGAAAACTGTCGTCATATAAAGCACTTAATGGGCTTTATATAATGAAAATTTTAAATGCCCCAAAATATTAAGAATGATTGCTTATAAACACGAAATTGGAGATAAGTCTTAACGTACGCAAACACGGTTCACGATGATTTACTGGGACTTGTAGCCAGGGAGAATAAGACCAGGAAACAGCAATGTGAAAATAAGGGGTGCTGTATAAGCTATGGTCATAAATATAAGCAAAGAACAAGCACGAAAATATATGTTGCTCAAACAAGGAATTTATGGAAAATATCAGTTTGAAGGCGAAACCGGAGTGTGGGATTATATCAAGCAAGTTGGCTGTATACAATTTGATCCCATTGATGTATGTGGTAAGAACCATGAGTTAGTTCTACAATCGCGTATTAAGGGCTTAGAAATTATTATAAAAAAATAAAAAACTAGAGCTCTGTTTTTTTACAGTCACTCTAGTATTGGAGAGAACGGGCCCGTAAGAATAGAATGTCCATAATTCGTATAAATAATACTGTCATCATAAAATTATTAATAATTTTATGATGACAGTATTATTTATGATGTTAGAGAATTGTTTGATATTTCCATTGACGCAGCAGATTAATAGATGGTATAGTAAGGTTCATAAATTAATGTATGTGCTGATTGGAATAACCAAAGGCTACGTCATTTCTGAAAACAGAAATTGGCGAGGCCTTTTTTTATTTCAATTTAACAAAAAAGTTTACGAGGAGGACATTATATGAAAAATTCGGAGAAAAGCATGATCCGGCGCGTTGTGACCGCCAGTCTAATTGGGGCAACGATTGAATGGTACGATTTTTTTCTATACGGAGTTATCGCAGGTATTGTGTTCAATAAATTATACTTCCCTGCCAGTGATCCCTTGATTTCTACGCTGCTTGCGTATTCTACATTTGCTGTAGGATTTATCACACGTCCTTTGGGTGGCATTATTTTTGGACATTTTGGTGATAAAATTGGGCGCAAAAACATGTTGATACTTACGCTGATGATTATGGGCGTTTCCACCATATTAGTTGGTTTGGTACCCACATATGCACAAATTGGTATCTGGGCACCCATTGGTTTGCTCGTTTTACGTATTTTTCAAGGTATTGGTTTAGGGGGAGAATGGGGTGGTGCGGTGCTCATGACCTATGAGTATTCACCAACTCATCTACGTGGTCTTTATGGGAGCTTGCCACAAATCGGCCTGGCTATCGGACTCTGCCTAGCTTCTGGTGTTGTAGCTTTGTTATCCAACTTCCTAAGTGATGCACAGTTTATGGCATGGGGCTGGCGAGTTGCATTCTTGCTCAGTATCTTCTTAGTAGCTGTAGGCATGTGGATACGGCTAAATGTTACAGAAACGCCGGAATTTCAAAAAGTGAAAGATGATAATGCTGCTGTTAAGATTCCCATCGCGGAAGTGCTCAAGAACCACAGGGGCAACGTTTTGGCTGGTATGGGAGCGCGGTATATTGATGGAGTGTTCTTTAATATTTTTGGTGTCTGGATTATCAGCTATCTTACCCAAACCATCAAAATAACACGGACAGATGCTCTTATTGGGGTTATGGCGTCAGCGCTAGTCATGTGTTTCTTTATTCCTGTATTTGGTTATCTTTCCGATCGGATTGGTCGTACGAAAGTATATTTATGGGGTAGTTTGATTACTGGTTTTTCTGCGTTTCCAGCTTTTTGGCTGATCAATAGTAGTAGTGGTAATACTACTATTATTTGGGCGGCAATTATTATTCCTTTCGGCATCTTTTATGCATCGGTCTATGGACCAGAAGCGGCTCTGTTTTGCGAACTTTTCCCTGCACGTGTTCGTTATACTGGTATTTCTTTTGTCTATCAATTCTCAGGTATTTTTGCCAGTGGTCTAACACCAATTATTGCGACCGCGATTTACAAAGTGAGTGGTGGGGATTCTGATTTGATTGCTTGGTATGTAGCCTTTACCGGTGTTATCAGTGCTCTTTCGGCATATTGGATTCGTAGGCGTCTAAGCAAGAGCATTGAAACAGGAGTTATTGGGGTAAGCAAGAAAGTTGCTAGAGTAGCCTAACAAAATAGAATGAGCCATGAAGTGATAGATATAGCGTCCTAAAGATTCTACATTTGTCATTGCGAAGGACGAAGCAATCTTCCCACGTTAGTACTAGATTGCTTCGTCCCTCGCAATGACGATAACTTAGTGTAATCTATATAGATAAAAAGGAGACTTTAATCATGTCAACGCAATATACGGTTTTATCACCTCATGAACAAAGAATTCAAGAAGAACAGCAAGGCGTAAAAGATGTTCGTGGCAGAGAGCGAGTCTACAAAATTTTGAATTCATATCAAGCAATGCGTCCTAAAATTGATATTGAACGGGCCAAGTATTTTACCGAATCCTTTAAAGAAACAGAAGGGGAGCCGCTGATTCTAAGATGGTCTAAGGCCCTACAACATATCGCTAGCAATCTAACAATCTATATTGATGAAGATCAGCTGCTAGTCGGTAGGGCGGGTTATCCAGGAAGATATGGGATTTTATATCCAGAGCTCGATGGTGATTTTCTTGACCTCGCCATGGAATTATTGCCGACAAGGGCCCAATCGCCCTTTAATATTGAAGCAGAAGATGCGAAAATAGTGATTGAAGAGATTGCTCCTTATTGGAAGGGGAAAACATTTCATGAAAGTTTGACGAAAGCCTTACCTAAGGAAACGGCGAAATTAACCTATGATCCTAATGATCCACTAAAATCAAGATTCATTGTCAATGAGACCGCTTCGTTTCGCTCGTCCATACAATGGGTTCATGATTATGAAAAAGTTTTGAAGAAAGGCTTTAAAGGGATAAAAGAGGAAGCGCAGCAACAACTGGATGCTCTTGATCCCTTAAGCCCCGTAGACACTATGGAAAAAGTTCCTTATTTGCAAGCCATCATTAATGTATCGGACGCGATTGTTCTTTGGGCCAGAAGACATGCCGATCTTGCAACGCAGCTGGCTGAGCAAGAAACTGATGTTCAAAGAAAGAAAGAATTGGAGGAAATTGCTGCAACTTGCCAATGGGTGCCGGAAAACCCTGCTCGTACCTTCCGTGAAGCTGTGCAGGCCCAATGGTTTACGCAAATGTTTTCTCGAATTGAACAAAAAACCGGTACTATTATTTCTAATGGTAGAATGGATCAGTATTTTTACCCTTACTATGAACAAGATCTTGCAGCGGGCCTTATTACAGATGCACAGGCGATGGAATTATTAGAATGTATGTGGGTCGCGATGGCTCAGTTTATCGATTTGTATATTTCTCCGACGGGCGGGGCTTTTAATGAAGGTTATGCTCATTGGGAGGCTGTGACTGTTGGTGGACAGACGCCAGAAGGGCTGGATGCTACCAATGAATTAACATATATCTTTTTGCAATCCAAAAGAGAATTCCCCTTAAATTATCCAGATCTCGCGGCTAGAATTCATACGCGCGCTTCCCAGCGATATTTGTATGAGGTCGCCGAGACGATTAAGGAAGGCTCTGGCTTTCCCAAATTGATCAATGATGATGAAGTGATTCCCTTGCTTCTGGCCAAAGGGGCCAATTTTGAGGAAGCAAATGACTATGCTGTTTCTGGGTGTGCTGAATGTAGAATGCCCAATAAAGACACCTACACTAGCCCTTGCGCCTACATTAATTTTGCCGCAGCAATAGAAATGACCTTATATAATGGGAAAATGCAGCTGTACGGTGATGAAACGATTGGTCTGGAAACCGGCGATCCTCGGGATTTTAACACCTGGGATGAATTTTGGGATGCCTACTTGGCGCAACAAACAAATTTCCTGAAGCATGCTTTTGTACAGCAACATGTTATTATTAATTTGCGGCCCAAGCATTTTGCTGTACCTCTTGGCTCAGCCCTTCATGACCTTTGTATGAAAAATTGTAAGGATCTACATTCACCGTCGATTGAAGGTGGTATTGATTTAGGATATTTTGAATTTATGGGTTATGGGACTGTCATAGACTCTCTTGCGGTTATTAAAAAACTGGTTTTTGAAGATAAAAAAATAACAATGGCAGAGCTTATAGAAGCTCTAAAGTCTAATTTTGCCGGTAAAGAAGCCCTGCGGCAATTACTACTACATGCTCCTAAGTATGGTAATAATGATTCTTATGCCGATTCTATCGGGAAACAGCTAGATGTAGAAGCCCTTAAATTTACGAAGAAATACTCTAAGGAATTGGGTGTGCATCTTGATTTACGATTAGTACCATTTACGTCCCATGTTCCGTTTGGTAAGGTTGTCAGTGCCACGCCAAATGGCAGAAAAGCTTATACACCACTTGCTGATGGGTCTTCAGCATCCCATGGTGCTGACGTTAATGGTCCGACGGCCATCTTGCTGTCGAACTATCATACGAAAAACTACAATTATCGAGAACGGGCAGCCAGGCTGCTCAACATTAAATTAAGTCCTGCTTGTGTCGCTGGGGATGCAGGAACGACGAAATTAGTCTCTTTCATTCGAACGTGGAGTGATTTAAAGTTATGGCATTTGCAGTTTAATATTATTAATCAGCAAACCTTGCTGGCAGCGCAAGAAGATCCAGAAAAATATAGTAGCCTATTAGTGAGGGTTGCTGGCTACAGTGCTTACTTTGTGGATTTATCGCCAGATTTACAAAATGATATTATAGCAAGAACTGAGCACGACGCTATTTGAAAAAATGAATAGAAGCCCTGCTCTCATGGCAGGGCTCCTATTTACTATTGCTGGAGGTAATAAGTGGAAGAAAATGCTCGATTGGATAAGAACAAACAGGGTTATATTTTCAACATTCAACATTATTCAGTCCATGATGGGCCAGGTATAAGGACGATGGTTTTTCTAAAAGGTTGTCCTTTAACGTGCACGTGGTGTAGTAATCCAGAATCGCAGAAGAATCACCCAGAGTTGGCTTATAATATTAAAAAATGCATAGGTCTACAAGAGTGTGGAGGATGTGTAAAGGCTTGTCCTCATGGGGCCATTCAGCAGCTTGAAAATGATAGAATTCATATTGTACGGGAAAACTGCCAAGAATGTTTCCGTTGTATTGATGAATGTCCTTCGAAGGCATTACATATCTTTGGGATGTTAAAAAACGTTGATGAAATTATAAAAATTGTTGAAGAAGATGGGGCTTTTTATTCTAGATCAGGTGGCGGTATGACCATTAGTGGTGGCGAGCCTTTTATGCAAGCTGATTTTACCATCGCCCTTTTGAAGGAAGCTAAACGGCGCAGAATAAATACGGCAATTGAAACCTCTGGCTACACAGATTGGCATACCTTAGAGAAAGCATGTAACTATTTAGATACTATTCTTTTTGATATAAAAAGTATGGATGATCAGAAACATATTGAGTTTACTCATGTATCAAATAAAATTATATTAAATAACTTTAAGAAGTTATGCGATAATTTCCCGGGAATAAGCATTATTGTTAGAACTCCAGTAATTCCAGGGTTTAATGATTCAAATGAGGCTATCACTGCAATTGCGAGCTATGTAAAAGATAAACCTAATGTAAGTTATGAAATATTGCCTTATCATCGGTTAGGACAACCTAAATATGAGTACCTTGGTAGAGAGTATAGTTTAGATGGAGTCAAGTTGGATATAGAAAAAGAAAAAAACTTGCGGGCAATCATAAAAAAATTTATTCCCCAAGATCTCAAATGAGAAATTAAGAATATTTATATTCAGAGGTTTCGCATCTAATAAAAAAATAGCGCAAGCCCTTATGATTTCTGAAGCGACTATAATCTCATTGACACGGTAGATTGATGAATGGTATGATTTTACCTATAATTTAATATGTGCGCTGATTGGAATCATCAAAGGCTACGCCATGACTGAATACAGAAATTGAAGAGGTCTTTTTTTATAAGATCATAGTAGGATCAACTTTTTAGTAGCATCAAACAAATGAGACAAAAGCAAAAGAAAGAAGGTTCATATGCAAAAGCTACTTATTATTAAGACTGGTACTACGTATCCATCTATTGGTAAAAAAGTAGGTGATTTTGATGATTTCATTATTAATCAAATTGGGATTTCTCGCCGTGAAGTAATTGTTGTGTCTGTTTACGAAAATAAAATATTGCCTGAACCTGGGGAGATTTCAGCAATCATAATAACCGGATCACATTCTATGGTTACTGACTTGTCGGATTGGAGTGTTTATACCTCACAGTGGCTACGAGGAATAAGCCATAAATTAATACCAACCCTTGGTATATGCTATGGGCGCCAGCTAATCGCACATGCATATGGAGGCGTTGTAGATTATCACTCCGAAGGGGAAGAAAATGGTACTGTAAATATTGAACTTACCGAGGCCGGGAAAAGAGACCCCCTATTCAAAGTATTGCCTTCTGCTTTTCTAGGGCATGCATTGCATGCACAAACAGTGGTAAAGCTTCCTGTAAATGCCCATATTTTAGCCCGAAATAGTTTTGATCCTCATCAAGGTTTCTCATTAAGTAATAAAGTTTGGGGTGTTCAGTTTCATCCGGAATTTAACGCGGAAATAGTGCGGATGTACATTGAGGAAGAAAAAGAGCTTTTAGTTCAAGATGGTTATGATTTTGATGTATTATATAGAGGGGTACAAGAAAATCCATACGGTGAAATTCTTCTAAAAAGATTTATTGAACTGGCATAATATTACTCACAAGAAAAATATTGACAGATGAAATAGATTGTGTTAAAATCATCACAATATTAAAAAAAAAATAAACACAGCTGACCGTTAAGTGAATCGGAGGCTGCATCTCTAAAGTTAGGGATGCAGTTTTTTTGTATTAAGGAGGCGAAAAGTATGATCAATACCAGGGCAACATTAGGCAGTGTTGTGACAGGGAAGTCAAAAATAAAATAAAAAGCAAACATATTTTAAGCTGGTCAAAGATAATTGAAGGCTGAAAAACGGCATAATAAGCCGTATTTTCAGCCTTTATTTTATTAGTTTAGATGTTTAATTTTTAAAGGGGGCTAGATGATAAACAGCAGGTCAAATGTATGTAACAGAATGAGTATAAGCGTTGTTTTAATTTGGAAGAGGAGATTATAGAAGGAGGAATTATAAATGAGTAATATTACCAATGCTAGAGTCAGTATTAGTAAGGTTAGTTTAAGTGCAAATAGTAAGGACGGTACAATTGTCTCGGGGTTAAGGAAAGAGTACCTACCATTTACAGGAGTTATAACCCAATCCATTGCCAACATAGCGCCGAGTGCTACCCCTGCACTAGTTATTCCATTGGTTTTTGCGACGGCCGGTAACGGGACGTGGCTGGCATATCTTTTTGCGACTATCGTAATAGCCTTGGTGGGAGTAAATTTAAACCAATTTACAAAAAGATCAGCTTCTGCAGGCTCTATTTATTCATACGTTGTGAAAGGCCTTGGCACTAATGCTGGTTTTGTATCAGGCTGGTCCCTGGTAATGGCGTATACTCTCACTGCCGGTGCGGTATTATGTGGATTTATAAATTATGCAAATGTATTACTGCAATATACAGGCGTTACTATTTCACCTATTCTTATTGGGGTTGTCGGCGCTGTAGCTGCTTGGTATATTGCCTATAGAGATATTAAGCTATCAACAAAAATAATGCTTTCTTTTGAAGTGGTCTCTTTGGTGCTTATATTTGCCCTGGCAGTAGTTGTTCTTGTGAAAAATGGATTTACGATTGATCATGCGCAACTGACATTAAATGATGTGTCTTCGACAAGTATTCGGATTGGCCTTGTTTTGGCATTTTTCAGCTTCACTGGATTTGAAAGCGCAGCATCTTTAGGTGATGAAGCTAAAAAGCCTTTGCGTACTATCCCTAGAGCCGTTACCATCAGTGCTATATTTGTCGGGATTTTCTTTATCTTACTTTCTTACACTGAAGTTTTGGGTTTTACGGGAAGCACTACCGCGCTGAATGAAGCGGAAGCACCGCTGGCACTGCTGGCTAGCAAAAATGGTGTTGAGTTTTTTGGTCCGCTTATTTCCATCGGAGCATTGGTGAGTTTTTGGGCATGCTTCTTGGCGTGCGCCAACGCAGGGGCAAGAGTATTATTTACAATGGGACGCCATGGAATCTTCCACGTGGCAGTAGGTGATGCTCATGAAAATAATAAAACACCGCACATTGCAATTGTCATAACAACCATCTTAGCAGCTGTTATACCTCTAATTTTAGTTGGCTTAGACAATGCTCTATTTGATATTTATGGTTGGATCGGTACGGTTGCTACTTTTGGTTTTCTTTTGAACTACACATTGATAGCGATTGCAGCTCCAGTGTACTTACATCGCGAGAAAGAGCTACAACCCAAACATATTGTACTATCGGTTATCACTGTGTTGGTACTATTGATTCCAATTGTGGGTAGCTTGTACCCAACGCCTGATTATCCATATAACCTGTTCCCCTATGTTTTTGTTGCTTGGCTAGTAGCAGGTGGGTTGTGGTTTATCATCCGTAAATCTCAATTGCCGGAAGTGTCTTCGAATATTGAAAGCAATGTGGAAAGTGTTCATCAATACTATAAAGATATTAGAGTACGAGGTGACGGAGAAGGCATTTAAGCGCTAAGTGAAAGTTCCATTTCCTTGTTTTGGTGAGGCAAAGTCCCTCACCGAAACAAGGATGTTTAATTTTTATACAGATTGATTAGAGTGCTTATTGATGCCGCCCATCAGTGGGTTTATCAAATAGAAGAAAGAAGGGAATAAAGTGAAATTAGCTGAGATTGAAAAAATCATTGAAAGTAAGGGCATTCATACGGTTGAATTGGGTTTTGTTGATATTTACGGTGTTTTGCGTGGTAAAAGACTTCCAGCCCGACATTTTCTTAAAATTGCAGAGACTGGTTCCAATTTTGCTAAAGCACCTTTAGCCTGGGACATACAGTGCGGTGTTTATCCAGATACTGAGATCGCAAGTTTTAGCAACGGCTTTCCGGATATGCTTGCAAAACCAATCTTTTCAACCTTCCGAGTAGTGCCGTGGCGGGAAGGCAGTGCCTTTGTACTGTGCGACCTTTATGATGTACAGGGAAACGAGCTGGAGGAGTCATCGCGAGCAGTGCTTAAAAAAGTCGTAAACAGGGCTAATGCTTTGGGCTTTCGTCCTCTAGTGGGAGCGGAGCTGGAGTTTTACCTGCTTGACGCTAATAAAGAGCCGCTATTTAAGGGGATTCAGTGCTATTCCCTGTACAAGGGGGCGGAGCTCGAGTATGTAATCGAAGAAATGCGTAATGGGATAGAAAATTTTGGAATAGAATTAGAGGCCTTCCATATTGAATATGGCCCAGCTCAGATTGAGGTCATTGCTGAGTATGGTGATGCCCTTGATATGGCTGATAAAACCGTATTAATCAAAAATGCCATCAAGGAAATTGCGCGCAAACACGGTCTCTATGCAACTTTTATGGCTAAGCCTTGGGCTGAAGAATCTGGATCGGGGTATCATGTTCACCAAAGCCTCTGGGATGTGGATTTAAAGAGTAATATCTTTAATACCCATGCACCACAGATTGCCCAAAATTATTTGGCCGGACTGGTGCGCAATACTAGAGATTTCATGGTGTTTGGTTCACCGACCATTAATTCTTACAAGCGTTTCCAGGGTAATTCATTTGCGCCCACCAATGTGACTTGGGGAAATGACAACAGGACAGTAGCCACCCGTTCTTTGCTGGGGCTTGGTAATGGCAGTCGCATTGAACACCGTACTGGCTCGGCTGACGCCAATCCTTATTTAATTATTGCTGCAAACCTTGCGGCAGGCTTGTATGGTATTGAGAATAAACTACTGCCGCCGCCGGTGACCGAGGAAAACGCATATCTACAGGAAACACAGGTTCTGCCAGGTGACTTGAAGCAGGCTTTGAACTATCTGGAAGCAAATCAAGTAATTAAAGAATATTTTGGCGAGAAATTTGTAACATTATTTTTGACGTTGGGACGGCATGAAGTTGCCCTCTACGAGGCGGCAGTGACAGATTGGGAACGGGATAGATATTTAGAGATGATTTAATACCATTTATTATACGTGTAAATCTGATCAAAGATAGTTAAGCACAGCATTTGCACTGGTTTAACGTTTCATTTAATAAAAGGGATTTTCGAAACCATAACAGTTTTGAAAATCCCTTTTTGTATATATGTAAATTATGAAAATATTAAGGTCTTGCCCAGCTGGCAATGCTCTTAATATCTTCAGGTGTTGTCCGGCAACATCCGCCGATCAGACGGGCTCCCTGTTCAAACCAACGGTGAGCACTAGAACCGAAAGAGGCTTCTGCTGATAACCCTTGCCAAACTTTAGCATCAGCATCATACTGTTCGCCTGAGTTTGGATAGACAATTATCGGTTTAACCGAATTTGATTTAATTTCTTTGATGAGGGATTCCGCATACTGAGGAGCGGTGCAATTTATGCCGATAGCGGCCACTTGAGATTGCTTATCTAACCACGTAGCACAATGAGCGATGCGTTCACCATTACTAATATGAAGTCCATCTTTTGCACTGAAACTAAACCAGGCATGAATCGTACTAAGTTCTTGCAACAACTTGACAATAACCTTAGCTTCCAGGAGGCAAGGTAGTGTCTCGCAAGCTAAAATATCAGGTTTAGCCTCAATCAAAGCCTTTAAGCGTGGTCGGTGGAATTCTAATAAATCCTGTTCCGTAATCGTATAATCGCCACGATATTCAGATCCATCTGCTAAAAAAGCGCCATAAGGACCAACGGATGCAGCGACTAATGGTTTTGGGCGGTTTTTTTGATTTTCGGGGTTAAGCCAAAATTCATCCCGTGCGCTGACAGCAAGTTCTACTGATAGTTGAATGAGTTGTAGAGCTTCCTCTTTTGTAAGTCCTTTCCGCATGAAGCCTTCTATGGATGCTTGATAACTAGCAGTAATCGCACAATCCGCACCAGCGACAAAATAATCAGCATGTACCTTTTTTATGATCTCCGGCTGCTCCATTAAAATCTTTGCCGACCAAAGATCGTCTTTGATGTCGCATCCCCTACGTTCAAGTTCTGTAGAAAAAGCTCCATCCAAAATCATTACAGGGTAGTCCTTTAAAATAGTATCAATTGGGTTCATCATTCAATCACTCCTATTTTCATATAACAAAAGTATTACTGCGGTGGTTGCTTGCCAAACCATTTTACATAGATCTTAGCATAATCACCGTTTTTCTTTAATTCATCTAAGGCCCGATTAATTTTCTCGGTAAGTTCAGTGTTTGTCTTTGACGTAGCAATTCCGAGATCTTCGGCATTTAACTGCTCATTGAGTATTTTAGCGTCTTTATTTCCTTCATGAAGAATGTAGTATTCATTAACTGGTATATCATTTATAACAGCATCTACACCATGGGCTTTTAATTCAAGAAAGGCATCAGCAATATTATTAAACTCACGTATTTTTCCATTTTTAATATTGTGAGCTGCCTCAGCACCAGTAGATCCAATCGATACAGCGATATTTTTGCCCTCCAAATCTTGAAAGGAATTGATGGTGGTATTGTCAGATCTTACAACAATACCAAGTCCCGCTTTGTAATAGGATTTAGAAAAACTCACTTTTTGCGCACGCTCGTCATTAATGGTCATATCAGAAATAACGATATCAAGATTACCAGATTGAAGTGCCGGAATTAAACCATCAAAGTTTACATTATTAATTGTTATCTCAAAACCAGCTTGTTTTGCAATCGCCTTAATTAAATCAATATCAAAGCCAACATATTCTTTGGATTTTTCATCTTGAAATGCAAATGGCGCATACGTTGCATCGGTGCCAACCCGTAGTACGGTCTTTGTAGCAGGTTCCTGTTTGCCGCATCCTATTAATCCTAGTAGTGAGAAACAAACTAATAGGATTAGCGTGATGTGTTTTTTTGACATGTAAATTCCCCCAAATCCTTATTTTTTATCAAAACAAATAAAGCCAAAGTTACCTGCGAAAGTAACTTTGACCTTCAGTTTTCTGATCAGTCTAGTAATTTGTATATATTATACCATAAGCAAAATGAAAAAGGATATTGTTTTTATATAAAAAGTATGGATGATCAGAAACATATTGAGTTTACTCATGTATCAAATGAAATTATATTAAATAACTTTAAGAAGTTATGCGATAATTTCCCGGGAATAACCATTATTGTTAGAACTCCAGTGATTCCGGGTTTTAATGATTCAAATGAGGCTATCACTGCAATTGCGAGTTATGTGAAAGATAAACCTAATGTAAGTTATGAAATATTGCCTTATCATCGGTTAGGACAACCTAAATATGAGTACCTTGGTAGAGAGTATAGTTTAGATGGAGTCAAGTTGGATATAGAAAAAGAAAAAAACTTGCGGGCAATCATAAAGAAGTTATCGTGATAAAAAAATGAGCATGCAGAGAGGATTGATGCAATGTCTCGCAATCTGAGATGCTTTTTTCATTGTTCTATTTCAATTTTACCAGTTATGCCCTTTTTAGCAACAATGAATTCAAGTCAAGAACCGTCACCTAATGATATAATACTACAGTTTGGTGAGGTTGCCAAATTGACAAACATCACCAAATAAAGTATGCTAAAGACAATTAACTGCTGACTAGAATACTAGAGGTGGGCAAGGAACGTGTTTGCTACACGATTCTTTAGTCCATTTTTTTTTTATTTTCAGCAAAAAAATAAGGGAGTGGAAATAGATGAAAAGGACTTTCGATAAAGATAGCGGGATTGATTCTTTTAGTAGATTTAGTATTAAGGCGAAATTGATTTTATTCACAGTATTACTTACTTTGGTAGCGATAGTCGCTACACTCGCACCTGCACTTTATCTTTTAACCGAATATAACAATGATATCGCCACTGAGCAGGTTAACACAAGTATGACAGGACTTACGGCTACTCTTGAAGATTATAAGCAGAATTCATTAAATTTTGGCGCTATTATGGCAAGTCATCCAGCAGTTATAAAAGCGATTAAAGATAAAGATGCAGATGCTGTTCTACTGGAGATGGTTCCACTACTCAAACAGGCTAAGATTGATTTTGCCACCATAACTGATGAAACAGGGAGAGTAATTGTCCGTACTCACGAACCGAAGAGGGGTGACAGTGTGCTCAATCAAGATAATGTTAAGAATGCCCTCAAAGGCACTGCCTTCTCTGCTATTGAGTCCGGCACAGTGGTGAAATTTTCTGCTCGAACAGGGACACCGGTTAAAGATGAGCAAGGTCGGATTGTTGGGGTAATTTCAGCTGGATACTATATCAGTAATGATAAAGTAGTGGATAGGGTAAAAGAAAATTTTGGTACGGATGTAACATTGTTTTTAGGAGATACTCGTGTTGCCACAACGATTGTCAAAGATGGTCAGCGCATGTTAGGCACTACATTAAATGAACAAATTGCCACTAAAGTACTCAAAGAAGGACAGCAATATAGTGGTAAAGCGGATGTAGTCGGAAGTCAGTATATTACTAAATATATACCATTGCTAGGACCAGAAAATAAGCCGATCGGTGCGTTGTTTGTTGGTAAAAATATTGAATCCCTTACAACAGCACGAAACAAAATTGCAATGATAATCGGTGGTATTTCGTTTTCTGTAATGCTCATGGTTATTGTGCTTGCTACTTTATTTTCCAATAAAATAACGAACCCGATTCGCGAACTAGTGACAGCGATGGGATGGGTTGCTAGCGGAGATTTAAGTAAATCTGTTGAGATATCCACGAAAGATGAAATTGGGACATTAGCAATGGGCTACAACAAAATGATCGAGCAGCTGAAAACCCTTATTACGAATGTTAATTCTTCAGCTGAAACGCTAACTACGGCGTCCAGATCGCTTATGGCAAGTGGTGAACATTCAGTGCAAGCAGTCAACCAAGTGGCATCTACTATTGCAGAGCTAGCTCATGGTGCAGAGCAGCAACGTTCATCAGTAGAAGAAACTTCTACTGTCATTGAGCAAATCGCAATAGGGATTCAACAAGTGGCGGTCAGTGCTAATCATGTTGCGTTAACAACACATACAACGATTGAAACATCACAAGAAGGTAGTAAAGCTGTTGAAAAGGCGATTAGTCAGATGAATATCATCGAAATAACGGTTGTAAATTCGGCTATGATGGTTACTAAACTTGGCGAACGTTCTAAGGAAATTGGTAGTATTATTGATACAATTTCCGGGATTGCAGGGCAGACAAACCTCCTTGCCTTGAATGCCGCAATCGAGGCGGCTAGAGCTGGAGAACAAGGTCGTGGTTTTGCTGTCGTAGCAGAAGAAGTAAGGAAACTTGCCGAACAATCTCAGGAAGCCGCCAAACACATTGCGAGTTTAATTGGTGAAATTCAAAATGACACTGGTAAGGCTGTTATTGCTATGAATGATGGTACCCGCGAGGTCAAGATTGGAGCAGAAGTTGTCACATCAGCGGGCAAATCCTTTCATAATATAGCAGAATTAATTATGGAAGTCTCTAATCAAGTTAATCACATCTCTGCTGCCAGTCAACAGATGGCAAGTGGTAGCCAACAAATAGTAGCATCGATCAATAAAATTAGCGAAGTAAGTACAAAAGCAGCGGGGCAAACGCAAAACGTTTCTGCAGTTACTGAAGAACAATCTGCATCTATGGAAGAAATAGCCGCGTCAAGTCAAGCGCTAGCCAAGATGGCGGAAGACCTGACTCAGGCCGTCAATAAGTTCAAGATATAAACGAGTAAAATCAAACGACTGGATATTATTTACTCAAATAAATAAAAGCTAAGTAAAATCTCTCTCGAGGGAGAAGTTACTTAGCCTTCAGATTTCAGATCAGCTTATAAGCGATACTATTTATATAATGTCAATTATAAATCAAGAACTGGTTTGATGCAATGTAATTTATTCCTCAATATATCAAGTGAGATAAAAGGCAAATGGGGAATTAAGAAGATTCATATTTTATGTATATTGACAGTCAACTATTGCAGATGTATAATCAAAGAAACTATAGGTTATTTAAAGAGCGGATAGAGAATGATGAAATGTGAAGGCTAAGGCAGATCTGCCTTAGCCATTATTCGCGTTGAATGCTAAAAACAATATTAGGAAGGTGTCCTTTTATGATCTATTTAGATAATGCTGCTACCTCCTGGCCAAAACCGGAAGAGGTATATCAAAGAGTTGATCAGATTATGCGTCATATAGGAGCAAATCCTGGACGATCAGGGCATATGATGGCCATTGAAGCTGGTGAGATTGTGCAGGAGACAAGAGAATTAGTGGCAAATTTATTTGGCATTTCTCATCCATCTCAGGTGGTATTTACTTTAAATGCTACTGACTCTTTGAATCTGGCACTAAAAGGATTATTACAGCCAGGGGATCACGTTATAACAAGCAATATGGAGCATAATGCTATGGCTCGCCCCCTCGAAGCGTTGCGTAAGATTGGCGTAGAGGTTAGCAAAGTTACCACATCACCAATATGGGGCGTTTCCCCTCAGGATGTTAAAGCAGCTATTCGATCAAATACCAAACTAATTGCCATAACCCATGCTTCTAATGTAACTGGAACTTTAAATCCTATTTGCGAAATCGGACAAATCGCTAAGGAAGCGAGGATTGCTTTTTTAGTTGATAGTGCCCAAACGGCAGGTGCTTTTCCAATCAATGTTGAAGAGATGGGCATTGATCTTTTAGCTTTCCCAGGGCATAAATCCCTTTTGGGCTGCCAAGGGGTAGGGGGATTATATATTAATTCCAGGATTGTCTTAAAGCCGCTGCGAGAAGGGGGAACTGGTAGTAAATCAGAATCCTTAGAACAGCCTAGTGAATCGCCAGAACGCTATGAGAGTGGTACCCTGAATACCCCTGGGATTGGCGGACTAGGGGCGGGCATTAAATACATTAAAAAAATAGGCATAGAAAAAATTAAAGAGCATGAAGACATGTTAGTTACGATGTTGTTGAAGGAACTAGAGAAGATACCCCAAATTATCCTTTATGGTCCACCTCTTGGAGAGCCGAGGGCAGCCGTCGTATCTTTCAATATGAAGGACGTTAGTGCTGCAGAAGTATGTATGATTTTAGACAAGTCGTTTAACATTGCCCTACGGTCAGGACTACATTGTGCGCCAGATGCTCATCAGGTACTTGGAACCCTGCTAGGTGGTACAATCCGTATAAGTCCAGGTTATTTTAATACGCAAGAAGATATAGAAGCCTGTTTGCAGGCAATTGCTACGATTGTTAAAGAATTAGGTTAGGTGGGAGATTGAGATGAAAAATGTACAGGAGAGATACTCTCGGCAAGCTATTTTTCAGGGCATCGGCTCGGAGGGGCAGGAAAAGATAGGGCACAGTCGTGTGGCAATTATCGGTTTAGGCGCTTTAGGAACAGTAATTGCCAATAATTTGGCTAGAGCTGGAGTTGGATATCTACGCTTAATTGATCGTGATTTTGTCGAGTTGAGCAATTTGCAACGGCAGACAATTTTTAATGAAGAAGACGTTCGTAATGAACTTCCTAAAGCCCTAGCCGCTGAAGAATATTTAAAAAAAGTCAATTCTGATATAGAATTAGAAGCTGTCATTAGTGATTTTAATGTCTCGAATGCTGAAAGTCTGCTAGCAGATATTGACCTTGTTATGGATGGCACCGACAATTATGAGACTCGCTTTTTATTAAATGATGTTTGTTTGAAAAAGAATATTCCCTGGGTACATGGGGCTGTCCTAGGCAGCTATGGAGTTACTACGAATATTATCCCGGGGAAAACGCCATGTTATCAATGTTTTATGCCAGAGATGCCGAAAATGGGAACCGGTGGCACTTGTAGTTCAGTTGGGGTACTTAATATGATTACCGGAATTGTTTCTTGTTATGCATCGGCAGAAGCATTGAAAATATTAGTAGATAGTCCTGATATCAGGAAAACGACGCTGTTTATTGATGTTTGGGATAACTCTTTTAACAGCGTAGAATTACCTATTATTCCTGAATGTCCGGCTTGTGGTAAGAAAGAGTATCATTATCTATCGAATCGAAAAGGCACTTATACGACTTCTCTATGTGGACAAAATGCGGTGCAAATAGTGCCAGGGCAAGTAAGAAAAATAGATTTTGCCCATGTTGCAAAAGGATTAATTCATTTAGGAGACTGTCAATACAACAGTTTTCTGTTACGTTTGAAAATTGGTGAGACCGAGATAACCTTATTTTCTGACGGGCGGGCTATTATTAAAAATATTGAAAATGAAAATAAAGCTAAGGCACTCTATACAGAGTATTTTGGATTGTGATGTATGTTTTACGAAATATAAATGGGTAATTATGAATATTGACAGTGGGTTGTTGTAAGTGTATAATGATAGAAAATTGCAGAAGTAGTAACTTTGCTGACTGGTCGAATAACTAGAGGCTATATTCCATTTAATGATGGAGCATAGTCTCTTTATTTTTTATCCAAAATAGTCAATTTTTATAATTGGCTATTTGTTTACTAAAAAGGCTAAAGGAAGGCGGACTGAATGATTACAGTTAAGGATCTAAATAAAGATTATATTACGCCTCATGCTAGGATACATGCCTTGAGTAATATAAATTTGCAAATTGAAAAAGGAGATGTTTTTGGCATTATCGGCTTTAGTGGAGCGGGTAAATCAACCTTAATTAGATGTTTAAATCGTCTTGAAGAGCCAGATTCAGGTAAAATTATCATTGCAGGGCAAGATATTACAGCCATGAACAAACAGCATCTAAAGTTGGCTCGCAGAAAAATAGGAATGATTTTTCAGCAGTTTAATTTACTTGATGCAAAAAATGTTTTTGAAAATGTTGCTTTTCCGTTGAAGGTATCCGGATATCCTAAGAATCAAATCAAGCATCGGGTCGAAGAAATTCTTGATTTAGTTGGCTTGGCAGATAAAGCCAAAGCATATCCATTGCAACTCAGTGGAGGACAAAAACAAAGAGTTGGTATTGCGAGAGCTCTTTCCAACAAACCAGATGTACTACTGAGTGATGAAGCCACGTCGGCTCTTGATCCTCAAACAACCTATTCAATATTGGAACTGCTAAAGGATATTAATGCAAAATTGGGCTTAACAATTGTCCTAATTACTCATGAACTTGATGTACTAAAACATATTTGCAACAATATGGCTGTTATTGAACAAGGACAAATTGTTGAACAAGGACCAGTTGAAAAATTTTTTCTTAACCCAGAGAGTGATACAGCGAAACGATTTATTAACATTCTGCAGGGGTTTCAAGCAAAGCGGGTATATAAGGACGGTGGTGGGATTTGAATGACGATGTATTAGAACTACTGTTCACTGGTCTTGGCGAAACACTTTACATGGTAACCCTCTCAACTCTCATTGCATTCACGATTGGATTGCCACTAGGAGTTATACTGGTCGCTACAGAAAAAGGTAGTGTGCTAGAAGCCCCTAGAATTAATAAAGTGTTGGGGACTGTTATCAATGTGGTACGTTCATTTCCTACTATTATTTTAATTGTTGTCCTACTGCCTTTAGCTAGGTTTATTGTGGGAACAACTCTAGGGGCGACGGCGGCCATTGTGCCTCTAGCCATTGGAGCCGCACCATTCATTGCTAGAATTATTGAAAACTGTCTTAAAGAGGTTGGTTTCGGCAAAATTGAAGCGGCGACGGCTATGGGTGCCAACCCTTTAACGATCATTACTAGAGTCCTTATTCCTGAAGCTCTGCCGTCCCTTGTGCGAGGATTAACCATTGCAGTGGTAGGGATTATTGGTATGACGGCGGTTGCTGGAGCGATTGGGGCAGGAGGTTTGGGTAGTCTTGCCATACGGTTTGGGTACATGAGATATCGAGATGATATTATGATTGCTACGGTCATAACATTAATTATTCTAGTGCAAGGCGTACAATTTGGCGGTGATTTCTTAGCCAACTATATTAATAGGAAAAGATATAAGTTTGATTAAGAATGAAAAGGGGGGTGAAAAATAACAAGGTATGTGGGTGCTTTTTGGAAAAAATCATACATAGTGTAAGTTCAGTTCAACTGATTATTTTTGAAAGGGTGATTTATATGTTAAAAAAAGGTATTATTTCGAAAATGTCCATTGCGGTTATCAGTAGTATCATGGTCGCCAGTTTATTTGCTGGATGCTCATCTAAAGAAAGTGCGCCATCGAGTGCTGCTAAGCCAGAAGTAACAGTTAAAGTGGGAGCCGCAGTCGTGCCACATGCCGAAATTTTGAATTTTATTAAACCCAAATTGAAGGCAGAAGGAATCAACCTTGAAGTAGTTGTACTGGATGATGAGGCCCAATTAAATCCTGCATTGCAAACCAAAGCAATCGATGCTAATTATTTTCAACACGTTCCCTACTATGAATCAGTAGCCAAAGAAAAAGGTTATAATTTTGTTGTAGCTGCGAAAGTGCATGTAGAACCCATTGGCTTTTACTCACAAAAAATCAAAAGCAAAGATGAGCTAAAAGAAGGTGCTACCATCGCCATTCCTAACAATCCTTCCAATGAGTACCGGTCTCTAGCACTCTTACAAGCCCAGGGCTTGATTAAATTAAAAGAAGGGATTGCGAACTTTGCGGCGACTCCTAAAGACATTGTAGACAATCCGAAAAAATTAAAATTTATTGAAGTTGATGCTGCACAACTGACTCGATCATTACCTGATGTTGATGGTGCAATCATTAATACCAATTTCATTCTTGATGCCAAAATAGATCCTAAAAGTGCTCTATTTAGAGAAGATGCTAATTCACCTTATGCAAATGACTTATATGTTAGACAAGGTGAAGAAAATCGACCAGAAATTAAGAAACTAGCAGAACTTCTAACTTCGCCTGATGTGAAAAAATTCATTCAGGATAAATATGGAGTGGCTGTAGTTCCTGCATTCTAAAAATGGATAGAAATATTGTGGTTGGATAGTAGAAAAGAGATCAGACGCAGCTTGCGTCGATCTCTTTTCTTTAGGTGCCATGGATGGAGTGGCCGTAGCTCCTGCATTATAAGGAGGTATAGAGTATTGTGGTTGCTTTGCAAATAAACTGAAAAATGACTCTTTTTGCAAACGAACTAAAACTAACATAAATGTATTGCAATGAACCAAAACATGATGTATAATCAAACCAAGTTAAGTTGTTGATGTTTATGTTGGTTTTGGTTTCGAGTACAATGATGTGCCGGCCGGATACGCAAGTGCGTTCTGGCCGGCTCTTACATTTTATGAGGGGGTGAGTATCGTGTCAGGTAATAGCACAACTTTTTTATCAACAGCAGAAATACAAAGCTTTACAGGATTGCAGGTCGTGATATTGGGTGATGTTGAAGTAGATGCGCCATGGATAGATGGATCGAGTGGATTTACTGGGCATGAAAACAAACAAGTTAATATTGTTTTTGGAGCTATCTATCCTGTAGCAAGTAATGAATGCTCTAATGAAAAACTTAGCAATCTACTAATGAATATCTGCTTGAAGTATCCCTTCTGGAATGATTTTCGTATATTAGATTTTTTTAATAAACATGATATTCCGATGACGATGGAAGAACTCCGAGATCTACGCAGCGAGTGTGGTATTGAAAATAAAGAAGATGTTTGCCAGGAACTCATGCGACTCTATTTTAATCGTCAAATAGAGCTTGGCAAAAGACAGGTGCAGTTCATCGAAAGATTAAATCCGGCTTTTCGCGATCGCGATTTCCTGGCAGGTAGACCTGGTGATTTACTTGTATATGAATGTGTTTTTTTCAGACGGCTAAATAAAATGTTCTACCTGCACTTAGTCTTTGATTTATTTAATGGCTATGCCTTTGGCAGAGTAAGCCGTCGCCGTTCAGGCGAAATAGGATTGAAGTTGTTGCAGGAGAAAGTAGTACCTCTTTATCGTGGTAGAGGTTATAAGATGAATGCTATTGTGCATTCCATCAAATCGACTCGGGACCATTGTGAGGCCGAGGCATCGAAGATTCGTGAAAGCATATTAGGGATAGGCACTGAGTGGTTAGAGTCTAAACATGAATTTGGCATTATACAACGTTTTCAACGAGATTGCTTAGATCCCTTTTTCAGTAATGCAGAGGCACTTGATATATCCTTACCACTGATTCAACCAGCTTTTGATCGATGGATGATAAAATATAATGCAGTCTGTCCTTTCCATCAGTGCCGTAATCTTTTAGGGTATACGGGTTATTTAGACAGTGAAGACGACCAGATACATTTGGAAGCAAAATGCAAGTAGGGCCACAATAGCGGAAACAACAATAAAATGCTTCATGAGTATTCGTGGTACTCATGAAGCAAAAGAGAAAATAATTCCAGTGACGCTAGGTCTATTTAGTTTACTCATTTTTCATATTATAGTAAGGTTTCATCAGTATATGAAGGGGGGTGATTTTATAGGTAAGGAAAACAAAGTGCTTCATGAATATTCGTGGTACTCATGAAGCTAGGCAAAGATTCTAATCCCAGTGACACTAGGCTCATTCAGTTTACCCATTATCGATTATAACACTTTAGTTATTTTTTTTCAACAAGATGTAAAAAAATAAATGTTCAAGATACTGGGTAATTAAGACAATGAGGTAAAAAACAATATCAATGAATAGAGTCAAAATAAAATTGAAGGTGGTTTTTGAAAATGACAAGAAAAATCGCGATTTATGGTAAAGGCGGAATTGGCAAATCGACTACACAACAAAATACAGCGGCGGCAATGGTATATTTTTACGATCAAAAAGTATTCATACATGGCTGTGATCCAAAGGCAGATTCAACTCGTCTTATTCTTGGTGGGATGAACCAAAAAACGCTAATGGATATACTTCGCGACGAAGGTGAAGAAAAAATTACTACTGCGAGAGTTGTAAAAGAAGGATATGGGGGAATTCGTTGTGTTGAATCAGGTGGTCCTGAGCCGGGAGTAGGATGTGCAGGACGTGGTGTCATTACAGCCATTGATCTTATGGAAAAAAGCGGAGCCTACACATCGGATTTAGACTTTGTATTTTTTGATGTACTAGGTGATGTTGTATGCGGTGGATTTGCAATGCCGATTCGTGAGGGTAAAGCTCAGGAAGTTTATATCGTTGCTTCAGGCGAGATGATGGCTGTCTATGCAGCCAATAATATTTGTAAAGGTCTTCTGAAATATGCAAAACAAAGTGGTGTTCGTCTCGGCGGGATCATTTGCAATAGCCGTAAAGTTGATCGGGAAGTAGAATTTTTGGAAGAATTCGCTGCTGCCATCGGTACGCAACTGCTCCACGTTGTACCTCGGGATAATATCGTGCAAAGAGCTGAATTTAACAAAAAAACCGTTGTTGAATATGACGCTGAGTGTAACCAAGCCCATGAATATGGAGAACTCGCACGCAAGATTATCGAAAATAAGAGTTTTGCTATTCCTCATCCTCTCACGATGGATGAATTAGAGGCTATGGTTGTTAAATACGGTATGGCGGATTAATAGATCAATACAAAAAGAAGGGGAGAACGCAATTATGATTATGGTTAGAGCAATTGTCAGGCCGGATAAAAAAGAAGTGGTTTTGTTTGAACTTTCCAGCGCGGGGTTTAATGCTGCGACTGTCGTTGATGTTGTAGGTCGGGGTAAACAAAAGGGTATTAAGTTTGGCGATATTGTATATGATGAAATCCCTAAAAGTCTTATCATGTTAGTTATTAATGATGAAGATAAAGAGGATGTACTTGATGTGGTTCTCCGTCATGCTAAGACCGGTGAAAAAGGAGCTTTTGGCGACGGAAAAATATTTATAAGCCCGATTGATGAAGTCTATACCATTTCCAGCAGTGCTGCTGGGTTGTAGGGGAGGTAGCGTGATGAAAGAAATTATAGCCGTAGTCAGGATGAATAAGGTCAGTGCGACTAAAAAAGCACTGATAGCAGTTGGGGCTGCCGGTTTCACAGCATCCAAAGTCATGGGGCGTGGCAGACTGGTAGAAGATAAAGCCATCATTGCTGAACGTAGAAAAACCTTATTGGCGCTAGCCCAGAAAGATGATCAAAATACGGATAAAATAGTAACCGAATTTTTAGACGGTACCCGTTTGTTCCCCCGCAGGATGTTTACCGTTTTGGCCCATGACGCAGATGTGCCAAAGATTATCAAGGCGATCATTGATGCCAATAAAACACAATACAAGGTTGGTGACGGAAAAATCTTTGTACTACCGGTGCTTGATGCAGTTCGAGTGAGAACTAAGGAATCTGGAGATGCGGCAATATAGTGCAATGATAGTGAGTCAGATGATTATTTTATTAAATAAGGGAGGAACAAATTATGCCGTATCATACATTTAAATGTAGCGAGTGTATTCCTGAAAGGACAAAGCACGCTGTTATAAAAGGTCCAGGTGAAGATTTGACGTCATGCCTTCCTCTTGGATACAAGAACACAATTCCGGGGACAATTTCGGAACGTGGGTGTGCTTACTGTGGGGCAAAACATGTTATCGGTGCCCCTATGAAGGATGTCATCCATATGAGTCATGGACCAGTGGGATGCACCTACGATACTTGGCAAACGAAACGTTATATCAGCGATAACGACAACTTCCAGCTTAAATATACCTATGCGACGGATGTAAAGGAAAAAAATATTGTGTTTGGAGCCGAAAAGATGCTCAAACAAAATATTATTGAGGCGTTTAAGGCCTTTCCTGAGATCAAACGAATGAGCATTTACTCGACCTGCGCTACAGCGTTGATCGGGGACGATATCAATGCGGTTGCGCAAGAAGTGATGGATGAAATGCCCGATGTTGATATCTTCGTTTGTAATTCACCAGGGTTTGCTGGGCCGAGTCAGTCGGGAGGACATCATAAAATCAATCTTGCGTGGCTCAATCAAAAGGTGGGAACGTTTGAACCGAAAATTACCAGCAAATACGTCATCAATTATGTTGGCGACTATAATATCCAGGGTGATACGGAAGTCATGGTGGACTATTTCCGTAGAATGGGGATTCAGGTTCTTTCTACCTTTACTGGTAATGGGTCCTACGATGACCTCAGAGGCATGCACTTAGCACATCTTAACGTGCTTGAATGTGCCCGGTCTTCCGAGTACATCTGCAACGAGCTAAAAGTACGATACGGGATTCCCCGTCTTGATATTGAGGGGTTTGGCTTCAAACCGTTGTCGGATTCCCTCATGAAGGTCGCCATGTTCTTCGGCCTGGAAAAAGAAGCTCAGGCCATCATCGACGAAGAAACCGCCAGATGGAAACCAGAACTTGACTGGTACGCGAAACGCCTGCAAGGGAAAAAAGTGTGTCTATGGCCGGGTGGTTCCAAACTCTGGCATTGGGCTCATGTTATTCATGCAGAAATGGGACTTAATGTTGTTTCGGTGTATACGAAATTCGGTCATCAAGGTGATATGGAAAAGGGTGTTGCCCGCTGCCAGGAAGGCGCTCTTGCGATCGATGATCCTAACGAACTGGAAGGAATCGAAGCCATGAAGACGCTCAAGCCCGACGTCATCTTCACTGGTGTTCGTCCAGGCGAGGTTGCCAAAAAACTTCGGGTGCAGTACCTTAACGCTCATGCGTATCACAACGGCCCTTATAAAGGCTTTGAAGGTTGGGTTAGGTTTGCCCGTGATATCTACAACGCAGTTTATTCACCCATTCATCAGCTTTCAGCCCTTGATATCAGTAAGGATGAGATACCGACAGATATAGGATTTACAACTCGTCAGATGATTTCCGACGTGGATATAAATAAGGATGAGACCACTCCCATCGAAGAACGGCCGTATACTGGTGATTATGACAGCGTTACAAAATTACGTGGCAAGACATATCCAAGTTCGCCAGGTCAACTTGTCGACGTGGTATAAGGGAGGAGACATAATGGAGAATCGTATGAAAGACAGGATCGAAGAGCTTGTGGATTATATTATGAAATGGAGTCTGTGGCAGTTTCACTCCCGTACCTGGGACCGAGAGAAACAAAACGAGGGAATCCTGACAAAAACCATGCAGTTACTATGTGAGGAACCTGTCGCCTTGGAAACTCCGGCGGACAAATGTTATTGGGTGGATGCTGTGATATTAGCGAAGGATTTCAAAGCTACGTACCCGTGGCTTGCCATGATGGATAAAAAAGATATTAAGCTCCTTATACAGGGACTCAAAGACCGTTTGGATCACTTAACGATTACCGGTTCGCTTAATACAGAACTTATTGACCCTAATTATTAAAGATAAGAACTGTGCGTCCGCCGCGCACGCTAAAAAATAAATAGGAAAGGGAGTCATACTATGTCTTGTGAGATGAAAGAAAAAGAGCGTGTCGGCATTATCAACCCAATATTTACATGCCAACCTGCAGGCGCGCAGTATGCCAGTATCGGAATAAAGGATTGTCTTGCCATCGTTCATGGAGGCCAGGGTTGCGTTATGTTCGTCCGCTTGCTGTTCGCGCAGCATTTCAAGGAAAACTTTGATATTGCGTCTTCATCACTACATGAGGATGCTGCGGTATTCGGTGCTGTTCATCGCGTCGAAGAAGCGGTTGATGTGGTTTTGATGCGATATCCCCATGTGAAAGTCATACCCATCATCACAACATGTTCGACGGAAGTCATCGGCGACGATGTGGATGGTGTCGTTAGGAAGCTCAATGAGGGGCTTTTAAAAGAAAAATATGCAGGTCGGGAAGTTTATCTGATTCCCGTTCATACTCCTAGCTTTAAGGGAAGCCAGGTAACCGGATACGATGTTGCTCTGGAGGCTTTTGTCCAGACCCTTGCAAAAAAAGACAAACCAAACGGAAAAATCAATCTGTTTACAGGATGGGTTAATCCAGGCGACGTAACAGCTCTCAAGCACCTTTTGTCGGCCATGGAGGTGGATGCGACTGTACTTTTCGAAATTGAAAGCTTCGATTCCCCCTTAATGCCAGACGCAAGTGCGGTCTCCCACGGTAGCACAACAGTGGAGGAAATAATCGGAACAGCGAATGCGCTGGGCACGATTGCGCTGAACAAATACGAAGGCGGAAAAGCCGCTGACTATCTTGAAAGTGAATTTGGCGTTCCAGCCATCATAGGGCCAACTCCGATCGGCATCCGCAATACGGATACCTTTCTGCAAAATTTGAAAAAAATGACCGGCAAACCCATTCCTCAGTCTCTAGTTCGCGAACGAGGAATTGCCATTGATGCGTTGACGGATCTTACCCACATGTTTTTTGCTGATAAACGCGTCGCGATTTACGGGCATCCTGATCTTGTCATCGGTCTTGCAGAATTTTGTCTCGATCTAGAGATGAAACCTGTACTTTTGCTGCTCGGTGACGACAACAAGACATATACAGAGGATCCACGTATTAAGGCCTTCCAGGAAAAAGTCGGTTTCGATATGGAGGTTATCTGCAATTCCGATCTATGGGAACTAGAAGACCGCATCAAGAACAAGGGATTAGAACTGGATCTCATTTTGGGCCATTCCAAAGGGCGGTTCGTTTCCATTGACAATAATATCCCTATGGTTCGGGTGGGTTTTCCCACATACGACCGTGCAGGACTATTTCGTCATCCAGTCGTCGGCTACGCAGGCGCCATATGGCTCGCCGAAGAGATGGCGAACACGCTGTTTACCGACATGGAGTATAAGAAGAACAAGGAATGGATACTGAATGTATGGTAAAGTGAATTCAATGCTTTAGGATTTTAAGCAATTAAGTCTAAAGAGAAAAAACAAGAAACAATTACAGTGTGATACATTTAGTGCACGGGCCAATTGGCTGTGATAGTTATACTTGGGATATTCACGGTAGTCTTAGCAGCGTCGCTGAGTTATATCGAAATAGCTTTTCCGCTGATTTAAAAACGTGAGACGTCATTTTGGCGGTACTCAAAAATTAACAGAGGTTATTTAATGGAAAAGTACCAAGCTAAACTTATTTTTGTGTATTCTACATGTATCCTTGGTGTAATTGGCGATGCTCTGCTCCGTAAAAATAACAGGTGAAATTTTCCAGAAGATTTACGCATGAAGCGTGGACGCTTGCTGGGGTAAGTTGAGGTGAAAGTAATGGATAACAGTAAACATCCTTGTTATAATGCGGAAGCTCATACTAAATATGCACGCATGCATTTACCAGTAGCGCCAGAGTGCAATATAAGCTGTAATTATTGCAATAGAAAATTTGATTGCGTCAATGAAAGTCGACCAGGGGTAACGAGTGAAGTGCTAACGCCCGAGATGGCGAGTCAAAAATTTTCTTGGGTTAAAGAAAATATTGAAAACCTCAGTGTAGTGGGTATTGCTGGGCCAGGGGATGCACTAGCAAATTGGGATGTTACTCGCAAATCCATTGAACTCATCCAGGCTAAAGGCGGCGATATCTTATTTTGCTTATCAACGAATGGTTTGATGTTGCCAAAGTATGCCCATGAGCTTGTAGAGCTTGGTATTAAACATGTTACGGTTACGGTGAACTGTCTTGATCCTGAGATTGGTGCTAAGCTTTATAAGGTTGTTCATTATGAAGGACAAAGTGATACAGGAACTGCTGGTGCTGAGATTTTGCTTAAGAATCAGCTAGAAGGGATTGCTTATTTAGTAAAACATCAAATACTGGTTAAAATTAATATTGTTATGGTTAAAGGTATTAATGATCACCACATTCCAGAGGTTGTGAAAAAGATGAAAGAATTAGGCGTCTTTATCACCAATATTATGCCGCTTATCCCTGCTCCAGGCAGTGTATTTGAAAAGTTTCCTCAGACCAGCATGAAAGACATTAATGAGATGAGAGACCAATGCGCGCTAGACGTGCAGCAAATGAGGCATTGTAAACAATGTCGAGCCGATGCCATTGGTTTACTCGGTCATGATCGATCCAATGAATTTCGCATGACGAAGCCTGAGACCCAAGGAATCGTCGTAGAGCCAAGTCGTGAGAGCAAACAATATAAAATTGCCGTGACCTCTAAACATGGCAAGCTTGTGGATCAGCATTTTGGCCATGCAACAGAGCTACTTATTTATCAAGGCAAGGGTAAAAAATTTCAGTTGATCGAAACTCGTAAGACGGCTCAATATTGCTTTGGTGCTGTCGAGTGTGATTCAGAAGAAGGACAAAAAGAGGCTGCGATGAAGGCTCTTAGCGATTGTGATGCTGTCTTAACAATGCGGATTGGCTATAATGGGCAAAAAAAGTTAGCGTCGCAAGGTATTATGAGTGTAGAATACTGCTATACAATCGAAGAGGGCTTAGGGTATGCCGTAGATGAATTGCAATTAAAAAATACAATTCAAAAGAGTGTATGAAGTGAAAGAAGGAGTTATTGTGGCTGAGGAGATTGCAGTATGTATAGGTGCCAATGGCGCTACTAGTTCACCTTATGATGCTAGCACTATTGTAATTTATCAAAAAAAGCAAGGTTCTTGGCAGCAGGGCAAAGAGAAGAAAATTTCCTTGGATAAACAGGGTGGATTGGCGGGATTGCGCCAACAAATGGCTGAGATTATTCTGTTTTTAGGCGAATGCAAAATTTTTGTTGGCTGGAATGTTGCCAGTGTACCTTATTTTGAATTGGAAAAGGTGCAGTGCAGTATTTGGCAGTTTGAAGGAGCGCCGTTATCTTTTCTAGATTATGTGTTAGCACAAGAAGAAAAGATAACGGCTAGTAGTCAAGTAGCGATAGGCAACGCGTTACCTGTTCTTATCGAAAGGGAAAAAGGAAATTTATATATATCCATTAAAGAGGTTCAAGAAAATGGTGGTGGAATTACTTCAAAGCAGGTCTTGATGCCCGTTTTACGTCAGGGGTTTGATCTTTTAGAAATCCTATGCAATCATATTCCTCGTTGGCTCGAAGTGGAGTTAAAGGATGGTAATATAGTTGGTCGGATGGAAAAAAAGTCACCAACGGAAACCCATATTTATATTACCCATCGGGGTTGTGAACAATAAACAGAACATTGATACTTTTTGCAAATGGATTAAAACTAATATAATTGTATTGCAATGGATATAACTATGATATATAATCAAGTTAGGTTAAGTTGAGTTGCTGATGTTTAGGTTTGGTTGGAGTACGATGATGTGCCGACCGGATACGCGTGTGCGTTCCGGTCGGCTCTTACTTTTTACGAGGGTGTTAGAGATGGATCGGTTATAAGACAATAAAATGCTTCATGAGTATTCGTGGTACTCATGAAGCAAAGAGAAAATCCTAATTCCAGTGACGCTAGGTTTATTTAGTTTACTCATTTTTCATATTATAGTAAGGTCTCATCATTATATGAAGGGAGTGATTTTATAGGTACGGACAGGAAAGTGCTTCATGAATATTCGTGGTACTCATGAAGCTAGGTAAAAATTATAATCCCAGTGACACTAGGTTCATTCAGTTTACTCAGTTTACATTATAACACTTTGGTTATTTTTTTTCAACAACATGTAAAAAAAGTACCAATCAATAGAGCCAAAAATAAAATTGAAGGTGACTTTTGAAAATGACAAGAAAAATAGCGATTTATGGTAAAGGTGGAATTGGAAAATCGACCACACAACAAAATACAGCAGGCGCCATATGGCTCGCCGAAGAGATGGCGAACACGCTGTTTACCGACATGGAGTATAAGAAGAACAAGGAATGGATACTGAATGTATGGTAAAGTGAATTCAATGCTTTAGGAATTTGTTGAATTCGGAGGGAGAGTGACAGAGATGAAACAGATGGTTATGGTAGCTGATCAGACGGTTGATGAAGCGGTGCGCTTAGGTACACCTGTGACTGCTATTAAGTTGATGGTGCCTTTTTTAAAAAAGTATTCAATAGAAACCATTGATGTGTCGCTGAGTCACTTGCGAAAATATGGTCTTAGCCTGGAACTCGCGCTCCCATTACCGCTGTTTCGTTGTAGAATTCACTCTTCCCTTGCAGAAATAGCGCAGGCCCGGCAAATGGGGTTTTCAAGAGTTGTAATTACTTGGCTTCATCAGTGCCCAAATACATCACTCGATCAGCTTACAGATGTATTAGCTGCAGCCCGAGAATTTGCTCAAGAAATTTATCTATGCATTGGAAATGCTTCTGATTTTTCTGCCTCTGAGCTGATTTGCTATTGGCCACTTTTAGTTCGCTATAAAGTGAAACGATTTATTTATCACGACAAGGCAAGTACAATGGAACCTTTTCGCCTTTACCAAAACATAGAAATATTGCAACAGACGATACCTTGTCCCATAGAATTTTATGGACACAATGCCTATGGACTCGCGACAGCCAATAGTTTAGCGGCACTCCGATCAGGAGCTTCTTGTGTGGCAACGGCAGTAAGTGGGATCGGACTACTCAATCATGCTGCCATGGAAGAAGTTTTGATGGCGGTAAAACATTTGTGGAAACAAGACCAAGTGCCATCAGGAAGTTCCTTGATGACAGATTGTATGCAGATATTATCCTATATGAAAATTAGTTTGCCTGTTGATAAAGCTCTTATTGGTCGCGATGTATTCGCTCATGAATCGGGGATACATGTTGATGGTGTTACAAAAAATCCCTTGCTCTATGAAGTGATCCAGCCTGAAGAAGTGGGGCAAACCAGAAGATTGGTTGTTGGTAAGCATTCTGGAACTGCTTCCCTTAAGATAAAGTTTTTGCAATGGCATCTGGAACTTAATCAGACAGAACTAGCGCAGATGCTAGAGAAAGTAAGGAGAATTGCATCCCTACAAAAAAGCTCATTATCTGATTTACAATTGCATCAGCTCTATTGGACGAGAAATGACATGAATAGAGGCCTGCTTGGTTAGCTGCCCAAGAATAGGGGGGATTTACCATGGATCGTAAGACTGGATTCCAAATTGTTGATACTACCTTTCGTGACGGTGAGCAGTCAGCAGGAGTTGTTTTTTCTACAGAAGAAAAAATAAATATGGCGATTGCTCTTGACCGAGCTGGTGTTACCTGGATTGAGGCTGGTACGCCGGCAATGGGCAAAGACGAACAGGAAACCTTGCGATCGCTCTTGGCCTTACCACTGCGGGCGACCTTGATTGCCTGGAATCGAGCAAATTTGGAAGATATTCGTGCATCCTTGTCTTGTGGTTTTTCCTGCATTCATATATCATTACCTGTATCGGATTTGCATATTGTACAAAAGCTGAAAAAAGATCGGGAATGGGTCATTAAAAGACTAAAAACGGCATTGCAGTTAGTCCAAAGTTATGGTTGTGCAATTACAGTAGGTGCGGAAGATGCTTCCAGGGCTGATCCGGATTTTTTTCTACAATTTGCTGATGTTGCTGCTCGCTATGGAACTATAAGAATTCGATTTGCCGATACAGTAGGCTGTCTAGACCCCTTTACGACCTTCGAGCGTCTGCTGGATCTAGTGGGGCGATGTTCCTTGCCTATTGAATTTCATGGTCATAATGATTTTGGTCTGGCGACCGCAAATACCCTAGCAGCCTTTCAAGCTGGGACTGCGTTTGCAAGTGTTACCTTAGCCGGGATTGGTGAAAGAGCTGGTAATGCGTCCCTCGAGGAGGTTGTGGCTTCACTGGAAAAATTTTATGGATATCATTGCGGAGTTGACTCTAGCCATTTAGGTTCCTTAGCCGATTTAGTTGCAAAGGCAAGCGCTAGGCCTTTATTTCCTTACCGGCCTGTTGTGGGATCGATTTGTAGAAAAGGAGAAAAATAATGAAGGAAATTGCTCACTACTATTTTGCCTATGGTTCTAATATGAATATGGCGCAGATGAAAAAGCGGTGTTTGAGTCCTAAGGTACTCGGCGTTGCTCGTCTCCCTGGTTATAAACTTGGATTTTACGGATATTCTGGCATTTGGGACGGAGCCCAAGAAACGGTAATTCCTGACCCGAAATCGGAAGTTTGGGGCGTATTATACCAGCTAAAATTTTTTGATTGTGAGCAACTCGATGTATATGAAGATGCTCGTTTTGATGGAACTGGACCGTATTTTCACTATCCAGTGGACGTAATCGATAGGCAACAAAAAACGATAGACGCCATTATTTATAAAAAAAATATATTAGCAGAGGCGCAGCTGCCTAGCGCTGAATATTTAGATTTTATTGTGCAAGGAGCAAAGGAGCAAGGTGTGCCTGAAGAATATATAGCACTTTTGCAAAATAGGCAAACAAAGCCTGCTTCCTATGCTGTGCCGATCATGAGAAAATCGAAATTCAGTTACAATAACGTAGATTGTGGTAATTGTAGTTAGGCGAAAGGGTAGCTTTGCGAGACGTAGTATTATAGTGAAAGAGGGCCTATTGAACAGATTAAATCAATTATGAAAGGACAGAAAAAAGAGATGAGACTTCACTATTTGCAACATGTCCCATTTGAAAATCCTGGAATCATTCTAACATGGGCCAAGGAAAATGGTTGCGTTATCACAAATACCCAATTATACAAAAATGACCCTCTTCCTGAGCAACAGGATTTCGATTGGCTTGTGGTCATGGGTGGTCCGATGAATATCTATGACGAAGAAAATTATCCGTGGCTTGCCGATGAAAAAGTGTTTATCCGGGAAACAATTGCATCTGGTAAAGTCGTTATCGGTCTATGTCTCGGCGGTCAATTGATTGCCGATGTAATAGGCGGCAAGGTGACTCCAAATTCGTATAAGGAAATAGGTTGGTTTCCAATCCGATTAAGTGAGGAAACGAGGTCATCACCTTTATTTTCTTTTTTTCCCGAGCAACCAATCGTATTCCAGTGGCATGGGGATACCTTTAGTATTCTGCCTGAAGATGCGAGAAACATAGCTGAAAGTGATGCCTGCAAGCATCAGGCTTTTATTTATAAAAAAAGGGTCTTTGGATTTCAGTATCATATGGAAAACACGTTGGCGATCATCGAGGGTCTTGTGGAAAATTGCAGGGGAGAAATGGTTCCTGATGTTTATGTGCAGACGCCCGAAGAACTGCTTACTCACCCTGAATATATCGAACAAAATAATAAATGGATGAATCTATTTCTTACTGAGCTGGAAAAAATGGTTAGAAAGGGGGATCTTTGATGAATCAGGTTAGTTATACAAAGAGAAACTGCACAGATCAGAATAAAATTGAGACGTTTCTTTTGGGAGAAAGAACCGGCGTGCTTGGAATGACAAATGATATTTTCCCGTACGCTGTTCCGGTGAACTATGTATGGCACAACGGCTCTGTTTACTTTCATGGCATGGGTTCTGGTAAAAAAGAAAAGATCCTTTCTCAAAATCCCTACGTTTGTTTTGCGGTATATAAGGAGCATGGTACTGTGACTGATCTCGTGCCTTGCCACGCTGATACGGCATACATGAGCGTAATGCTCTTCGGAACAGCTGAAAAGGTGACTGACCATGAAGAGGCTGCCGCGGCTCTGCAAAAAGTGCTTGACAAATTTATGCCGCAATATTACAGTCACCCTCTAACTAGCACTTTGATTGAGAAGTATCGCTCTGCAATGGATGGGAATGGGGTTTTGGTTTATCGATTAACGCCCCAGGAAATGACGGCCAAAGAAAATTCGGTGGAAGCTAGCGAACTGTTCAACGTGGAAACTCGGTAATTCATTATTCCTTAAAAATGTTTTGTGGAGTGCACTATATGTTTAGTGTGTAAACAAAAAGGCCAACATTTTGCTATTGCGTAGAATGTTGGCTTCTTTGTGTAAATAAATAGATTGAAAGCAATAGCAAATGTGGGTATAATGAAATTAAGTTTACTTATCTATTTATGTACAATAACGTACCGGTCAGATATGCTTATGCACTCTGGAACCGGTTTTAATTATAGGTAAGAGCAGAAAATAGGTTTTATTAATTAAAAAACAAAAAATAGATAGCGTGATAAATAAAGAGGTATAACAAAGGGGGAACAGGCGTGGAGCAGATACAACTAACGATGACGATTGCTGAAATTATTAACAATTATCCTGAAACGCGAGAGGTATTTATTAATAACGGTTTTGCTGTTTTTGCTGATGATGAAGTCATAAAGCAATTAGGAGTCGTTTTAAAATTAAAAACTGCCTTGAAGAGTAAAAATATAAATCCAGAATCATTTGTGCTACTGCTGAAAGGGAAAATTGCCGAGACGGGCAGATACAGAAACTTACAGACGACAGTGCTTGAAAATGGTTCACAGCACTTAAATATGCTGTCGTTACTACCTTGCCCACTGAAAGTTCCTATGCAGAGTGAGTTAAAACTATTTTTGGACTATTTGCGTGAAGAAAAAAAAATGCCACTCAATTATTGTATTGAATCTTTCTTTAATGATCATCTGGATTACGAAGATTATCTAGAAATTTTTGAAGAGCCTGATGAAATTCCTGATGTGATCATGACCGCGGGATATAGTTTTTTTTATAAAAAATTCATGGAGCGGTTTGTTATGAAAGGAGTTTTTGCGGACGTGATCAACCGACCCGTGAATTCTCGTCTAGCGGAGGCTGGTCTGATTGATCCAGATGGACATTTTACGGTGATTGGGGCCAATATCCTTGTCATGGTCGTAGACAAGAATCGCTTAGGAGGTAGTCCTATGCCCCAAACGTGGGGAGATTTGTTAAAACCTGAGTATGAAAATAAAGTGGTCATGCGTGGTCATGGTGATATTTTTTGTGACGTTGTGCAACTAAATTATTATAAGGATTATGGGGTAGCGGGTGTGGAACAATTAGGACGGTCCGTAAAGTATGGACTCCATCCAGCGCAAATGGTAAAAGAACTTACCAGTAGCCGCGCAGATGTACCACCCATTCATATTATGCCCTACTTTTTTTACAAGACAATGAAGCAGTCAAAACATATAATGATCGTATGGCCAGAAGATGGTATCTTAGCATATCCCATATCTGTGCTAGTAAAAGCTGATAAAATGCAAAAACTGCAAGAGTTAGTTGATTATCTGACAGGGCCCCAGATTGCTCGTATTTGTGCAGAAGCTTATTTTCCAGCGGTCCATGCTGATGTGAAAGTGAATCTGCCTGAACATGTAAAATTAAAATGGTTAGGCTGGGATTTTATAAAAAATAATGATATGAAATATTTGGTTGAAACAATGAATAGTGCATTTATGCGTGCCTATCGTGCTGGAGGCAAAGAAGTATGCAGTTAATCACCGTTGCTGGACCACCTTCATCAGGTAAAACCTCAGTCATATTAAAGATTATCGAAGCTCTTGGGGATGATAATCTGAAAGTGGGAGTGGTAAAGTTTGATTGCTTATCCACCCAAGATCAAATTCTATATCAAAAAAAAGGCATCCAGGCCAAGATTGGTTTGTCGGGAAATCTTTGCCCAGATCATTTTTTTGTAAGTAACGTCCAAGATTGCCTGGCGTGGGCGCAAAAAAATAAATTTGATATGTTAATTAGTGAAAGTGCGGGCTTATGTAATCGATGTTCTCCTCATATTCGTGATGTTATGGCAGTGTGTGTGATTGACAATTTGAGCGGGGTTAATACCCCGAGAAAAGTAGGACCTATGTTGAAACTAGCTGATATTGTCATTATCACGAAAGGTGATATCGTTTCTCAGGCCGAGCGTGAGGTGTTTGCTTTTCGGGTGAAACAGGCAAGTCCCAGTGCTATGATTGTTCATGTAAATGGGATTACGGGTCAAGGAGCGAGGGAAATTGGCCAAATGTTTAAAACGGCCCAGAGTGTGGAGAGTCTTACGGATTACAATTTAAGATTTTCGATGCCAGCAGCTACCTGTTCTTACTGTTTGGGACAAACCCGTATCGGGCAAAATTTTCAAATGGGTAATGTTCGTAAGATGGATCTTAGCTAAGATGATAGTATGTTAGTAGGAAGGTGGGATTTTCATGTGGGATCGTCTGGCTGTAATGACATTGAAGCAATTATTTATTTCCTATCCCTATGCCATGGATTTTTTTTCCTCACTACCCAATTTTAAGCAAAGTGAGCAGTGTTCTGTGGGGGCGTATTTCGCTGGGATAGAGGAAGATACGCTACAGGATTTAGGGATAGGACGCCAAGAGTTTCTTGACCAGTTTCGTGTTTTTATGATACAAATGGAAAAATTAAAAGAAGATAAGATCAAAATTGAATCCATTACCATCATCGGTGGTAATGACAAGCATGGCAAAGCCGAAGACGTCGAACTAACGATACATGCAGGGGAAATTGTCTGCATCGTGGGACCTACTGGTTGCGGCAAGAGCAGATTGCTGGCTGATATTGAATGGGTGGCACAAAAAGATACACCTACCAATCGCAAAATATTGATAAATGGACAGTTACCGGATCTGAAATGTCGGTTCTCTGTTGAGCATAAAATAGTAGCCCAACTTTCCCAAAATATGAATTTTATTATGGATCTAACAGTCGAGGAATTTGTCAGCATGCATGCAGAGAGTAGGATGCTGGAGAATATAGAAGAAGTGACCAAGAGTATTATCGGGAAAGCCAATGAATTGGCTGGGGAACAATTTGCACCAGACACACCTGTCACATCCTTAAGTGGAGGGCAGTCGCGAGCTCTAATGATCGCCGATACGGCCTACTTAAGTTCATCGCCGATTGTCTTGATTGATGAAATCGAAAATGCTGGTATTGATCGTCAAAAGGCACTGCGGTTGCTCATTGATGAACAAAAAATAGTACTAATGGCAACCCATGACCCCATATTGGCATTGATGGGAGATAAACGAATAGTGATCAAAAATGGCGGTATTAGTAAGGTTATCCAAACATCCGAAAAAGAGCGAGAAAATTTAGTCCTATTAACGGCAATCGATCGAAAGATGTTAGCGATTCGAGAGGTATTGCGCAGTGGTGGACATATTGATGAAATTCCAGTGGTGCTGGAAGAAATGACATAATCAAGAATAGATTGTAACACAAAAGAACATAAATTACCTTTTACAGTAAATTTATGTTGCATATCATGTGGGAAAATGCTATTATTTGACACAAGAGTGCTAAGCTCTTGTGTCAAATTTATATTATAGAAGGAGATGTATTTATGAAAATCAGCGGTAGAAACAAATTACAAGGTACTGTCAAAGAAATTATTAAGGGTGCTGTAATGGCCAAAGTTGTACTTGACTATAAAGGTGATGAAATTGTAGCCGTCATTACGGTGGATTCAATTGATGACCTGGGATTAAAAGTTGGCGATGCAGTGACTGCATTGATCAAGTCCACTGAAGTTATGATTTTAAAATAATAACTTTACATAAAAAAAGCAGGTGATTCTAGAAAGGCAATTCTAGAATCACCTGCTTTTTTACTATTTTACTAATAGAAGTACTGAAAAGAGCTTCTATTAGTTGTACCATTAGCATTCATGTTCCAAGAAGGGGGTGGCTGCATTACCTGTTGTCCCTGATGGATAAATAATACTTCGCTACCCATTGCTTGGGCTTCTTCCGGTGAATGGGTAACGAGGATGAAGGGAATGCTCCAAATTTCTTGTAGCTTTTTTAGCTCGTCTTGCAATTCATAGCGACTTTGGGCATCGAGTGCCGATAAAGGCTCATCGAGTAACAAGATCTGAGGCTGGGCCATTAATGCACGCGCCATAGCCACTCGTTGTTTTTCACCACCAGACAATTGGCCTATAGCGCGATGGGGTAGATGCTCGATTTTTAATAGAGTCATCAGTTTTTCGTATAATTCATTAGCTTGTTTGTTATGAGTTTTCACTCCATACCAAATATTATGTATAACATTCATATGGGGAAATAGTGCAAAATCTTGAAACATATAGCTAACATTCCTCGCTCTAGGCGGTAAATGAGTAGCGGTCTTAGAAGAATAAAAAATGTTTTCATTGGATACAATACTGCCCTCATCGGGTTTTAGTAACCCAGCGATACAACGCAATATTGTTGTTTTACCACAACCGGAAGGACCGAATAAAACAAGAGTTTTATTTGGAGCAGTAAATGAGATATCTAAGGTAAAGTCAGATAATTTTTTTTTAATATCTACTGTTAACAATGTAGTGCTCCTTCTTAATAGAAGTTCAAATCAGTGTTTTTTGTCCTTTCCAATGGTTGAGTCCCCAAATAATGGAGAAGGTAAGTGCGCTGATAATCGTTACATACATACCTGCCGTTACCAAGTCGTTTGATTCTGTTGCAAAATAAATGGCCAACGGAATGGTTTGTGTCTTGCCAGGAATATTACCCGCAATCATAATCGTAGCACCAAATTCTCCTAAAGTTCTTGCAAAGGATAGCACCAAACCGGAGACAAGACCTGGCCAGGATAATGGTATGGTCACTGTCCAGAATACCCGCCATTCGCTAGAACCCAGAATGCGTGCAGCATCTTCTAATGTTTTATCAATGCTTTCAAAGGCTGCTTTGGTACTTTGATACATGAGTGGAAAGGACACGACACAACCCGCGAGGACAGCGGCAGATTGAGTAAAGATAATTTGCATGTCAAAGTATTCTTTCAGTAAGATGCCTATTGGTCCTTGTTTGCCAATTAAGATTAACAGTAAAAACCCAATGACTACAGGTGGCAAAACTAATGGTAGAGTAAAAAGTGATTCTAGAGCTGCTTTGCCTGGAATATCTACGCTTCTCATCACATAAGCCGCGAGTATTCCAAGAAAAAATACAAAGATTACTGAAATAGAAGCAACCTTGATGGAGAGAATAACGGGTTGCCATTCGACCATAAGTTTCACCTACACCATCTTATTATATTATTTGCTCATGGTAAAACCGTATTTTTCAAATATGGTTTTACATTCAGGCGTGCTGAGATAGGTAATAAAATCTTCTGCTGCTTGTTGTTGTTTGGTTCCTGACAAGACAGCGACTGGATATACAATTGGTTGGTGAGAGCCTTCTGGTGCAGTAGCTACAATTTTCACTTTGTCACTGGAGATGGCATCTGTTTTGTAAACGATACCAGCTTCTACGTTACCTGTCTCCACATAGGTTAAAACCGTACGGACATCTTTGGCGAGAACGGCTTTATCCTTGACTGTATCCCAAATTCCCAATTTTTTTAGAACTTCTTGGGCATATTGCCCTGCTGGTACCGATCCTGTCTCACCCATGCTTATTTTTACGACTTCATCTTTTGTTAAATCTTCATATTTTGAAATAGTGAGATTCGATGCTTTCGGTACAATAATAACCAACTTGTTTTCAACCAAGTTTCTGCGAGTCGGCTTATTAACAAGATCTTTGGCTTCTAAATCATTCATTTGTTTCGGAGCTGCCGACATGAAAATATCAGCAGGAGCACCTTGTTCAATTTGTTTTTCGAGAGCGCCTGAAGCGCCAAGGTTATAGATTAGTTTTGTATTTGGATTTTTAGCTTCATAATTTTTTTGAATTTCTTCAAGTGCATCCTTGAGACTGACAGCAGCTGATATGTTCATTTCAATTTTTGCTGCGGGTGGGACTGGAGTAGCTTGTTTTTCACCGCTGCATCCTGCAATGAGTGATGTAACCAATATGATTGCCACCAGCAAAGATAATAAACGAGTTTTCATGTGATTTCCCCCTGTTGTCTAATTTTGTCGTTGAGATTGATATTTCAGATAATCAATCCCTATTAATGAATATAAGTGCCACTTTAAAAAAAAACAACTAATATAGCTCAACAGAACTAAAATAGTTGATACACCGTTGTATCATATTTTAAGTAGAACAGATCCACAGTAAAAGCATATGTATCAAAGAGAGACATTGTACATAACTAAAATACTACAAAATGATACGAGAGTCAATATGAAAGTGTTTATTTTATCACATAAAAGTATTGAAATACATAAAATGTAGATGTATAATTAAGTTAAGTTTGATTTAATACAGTTTGGTTTGAATGTAACTCGTTTTGGGTACAAAGAAGTACCGGCTGAGATCGTCGATTACGTTTTCAACCGGTACTTCTTTTTTGGAAAGCAGTATAATGTTAGAGTTCTGCCATTACATCACCCATTCGTGATACATCATAGCCCCCCATGCCTGCTATTTCGTTGCGAAATACAGGGGAACGCAGTATGGATAGCAAGGCTTGGAAGTGAGGTTTGTTAAGGTCATGCCGTAACATGACTAAATCATAACGTTCTTTTTGCAGGGGAATAAATTCTACATTTTGTACCTGCATGGCCGCTTTTTCAATGCCTAGCCCTACATCGGCCTCCCCGCGAGCCACTGTGCTGGCGACGGCGAGATGACTGGTTTCTTCTTGGCTGTAGTTTAAAATCGTTCTAGGATCAATATTGAGCTGTCGAAACTTCTCATCAAGAAGCACTCTGGCCCCTGAGCCAGGCTCTCTATTAATGAAACGAATATCTGGCTTAATTAAATCCGGCCAGTCTTTTATATTCTTAGGGTTGCCGGGCGCTACATAAAATCCTTCTTGGCGATAGACTAAATTGATAATAAGTGCTCTTTGACCTGGTAGTAGGTGACGAACATAGGGGGTGTTATATTCTCCAGTATCTCCATCCCAAAGGTGAGTCGTAATTAAATTGGCTGTACCCCGGTATAAGGCAATGAGGCCATCCATACTGCCATTAAAGCAACGTAAAAACCGAACTTGGGGCATCTTCTTTTCGAGATGACGTGTTAGCACGTCTAGCACAGCATCTTGTCCATAAATAATCAAACCATCTTGCGCAGCAAAAGGGACGTTGACAATTTGATTGGCAAGTGGTGACTCTATTTGACTTATGCCTTTAGCATTTTTCATGTATTTTTCTAGATCCGTTGCTTCGATGCGTAGCTTGCGGCCGATATGGTAAGCAGTCAAATCGCCGCGCTTGATGAATTCATAAACAGTGAAACGTGAAATTTTAAGTATTTTAGCTACTTCTTCTGGGGTGTAAGCTATAGTGTTTGACATGTCCTATCACCTCATGGTTACTTGATTTTACTGCTTACAGCATATCTTATTTTTAATGATTTAACAACGAATAATCTGTAGTTTCGTGACATTTCATAAAGAAAGCTTGGCTTGTGCCAAGCCTTAGTGAAATAGAAAATTATTATATTTTTTGATCGCTCATAAAAGACAGAGATTTTTTTAATAGTTTGTACTGATTACCCCCAAATTATAAGGTGGAAAAATGATGTAAATAAAGGGGCTATTATTGTGAAAATTAAAAGTATCGTTTTATTATGTCTATTTGTATCCTTAACGTTTTTTTCAGTTGGGCAAGCTGCAGAAATGCCTGGGACAACAGAAGTGATTGTATTTCATGCAGGAAGTTTAAGTGGACCTTTCCAGAAGATTGCCAAGGCATTTGAGGCTGTTCATCCAGAAATCAAGGTGGTATTGGAAGGGAGCGGAAGCCGCGAAGCTGCCCGCAAGGTAACAGAATTAAACAGACCCTGTGATATTGTCGCTTCGGCTGACTATGAGACCATTGATACTTTGATGAAGCCTGAATTTGCGAAGTTTAATGTGTTTTTTGCAAGGAACAAGGCTGTCTTAGTTTATACTGATAAAAGCAAATATGCTGATGAGATCAACGGGGATAATTGGTATACTATTTTAGCTAGACCTGATGTAGAATATGGTCACACTGATCCAAATCTAGATCCTGGTGGCTATCGGGCAGTCTTGTCTATGCAACTGGCAGAAAAATATTACCAATTACCTGGTTTATACCAAAGGTTAGAAAATAATTTTCATCCGACTAATATTGTGAATAATGGAGCAGAAATTCAAGAAAAACTTCGTGCAGGTCAATTAGATTATTTCTTTATGTATGAATCCTCAGCGAAGCAAGGTGGTTATCGCTATGTGAAGCTACCAGAACAACTAGACTTCTCATCTTTACAGTATGCGGACTACTATCAACAAGCTGTCTTGAAACTTACCGGCAGGGCAGAGGGAACTTTTGTAGAGGTAAAGGGACAACCTATCATCTATGGTTTAACCTTAGTCAATAATTCACCTCACCGTGCAGAAGCATTGGAATTTTTAGAGTTTCTTTTGACTGATGGGCAAGAATTCATGAATAAAGCGGGATTTATTCCAATGAATCCACCACAAGTTCGAGAAGATGAGATGATTTTCCTACCAATAGAGCTCCAACATCTAGTGAAGGGGTTACAATAATAGGGGGGATGATGTTAATGAATGGGCTATATATCAAAACATGTTTAGCGGTATGCGCCATGACGTTTTTAGTTGTTACTGGATGTGGCAAGATGCAGCCAGTCGCAACTCCCCCAGCTCAGCTAGTAGAAATAAATGTATCTGCAGCCATGGGGCTTAAAGATGCTTTGCTAGAAATTGAAAAAAAATATGAAGCCGATCACCCGGTTAAAATTATATATAACTTGGCTTCTTCTGGTGCATTGCAAACCCAAATAGAGCAGGGGGCATCAACGGATCTATTTATTTCCGCTGCTAATAAACAAATGGATGAATTGCAGAAAAAGAATCTGATTATCCCTGCTACGCGCAAGAATTTGGTCGGGGACCAATTGGTATTGATTGTACCGAAAGCTTCGCAACTGGAGTTGCAGAGCTTTCAAGATTTGACCAACCCCAATGTTACACGTTTTGGCATGGGTGTGCCAGACACAGTGCCAGCTGGGGAATATGCCAAACAAGTACTAGAAAAATTACAAGTATGGAACACTGTACAAGAAAAAGCTGTGATGGCCAAAGATATTCATACAGTGCTAACGTATGTGGAGACAGGAAATGTAGAAGCTGGGATTGTATTTTCCACAGTGGCAGCCGCTAGTGACAAAGTAAAAGTTGTCGCAATCGCCCCACCCAATACACACGAACCAATTACATTTCTTGGTGCTGTTGTTAGTGATACCAAGCATCCGAAGGAAACAGAAGAATTTTTACAATATTTAACGAGTCCCGATGGAATAGCAGTGCTTAATAAATATGGTTTCCAGGCTATTCAATAAAAGGGCTATAAAGAGTAGTAGGACTTCTGCGAAGATTCGTAAATGGTATAATCATAAAGGTAAAAAGAATGCTTCTTAGGTTTGTTTAGCTTGGCGATTAAACAATACTACAGAAGAGGCATACTTTTTACTTTTTTTTATGTTTTTAGAAGTAACTATAGCCGTTGCAGAGTGCGTGATTAAATAATGGAATTTTTACACAAATATCCCTGTCACGTCTTTAGGTTCTTCACTGATTGTATTGGTTGATGAGATAGAAAATGCTTGCATTGCAAAACAAATGAAGTTAAAACTAATTAAAATGAATTGAAAAAATATGATCATAAGTTTTTGTTGACCTGAGTTGGTTTTTGTAATATTATAATTACAAAATACCCCATGGGAATAATTTCATATAATCTAAATATAAATAAAAATTGCTGTTATGACAATTTATCTGGAAGCTAGATTGGTACAAGTGTGTACGATAGCGGATGAAGAGTTGTTTAAAATAGAAGTTTTCAAATAGTTTAAAAGGGGGGATTTTCCTTAAGCTTTACTAGACATAAAATAATAAATGAGGAGGCAAACAATGCACAAGAAATTTATTCGGAATCTAGCAATTATTAATTGTTTTTTACTAGCACTACCTAGTTTGGCTTTAGCGGCGGAAAACAATTCAGAATCTTCTAATGAATTTGCTTTAGAAGGTGTGGTCGTTACGGCAACTCCCTTAGAAAAATACCTGGTCACTACGAGTGTCATTACTGATAAGGATATAGAGGCTAAAGGAGCTCAAAACCTGGCAGATGCTTTGGAAGATATTCCAGGATTGAATTTGCATCGGGGCAAAAAAAATGCTAATACAGTGGATATCCGTGGAAGTCAGTTATCCTATATCAAAATATATATCGATGGTGTTTTCGTTAATCCACTCGCCAAAGTAAACGGATCAGATTCTGTGGATTTAAATATGTTTCCGACGGATAATATTGCTAAAATTGAAGTAATCAAAGGACCGGCGCCTGTATCTTATGGAACAGATGCTATTGGGGGGGTCATTTTGATTACCACTAAAAATGGTAAGGCCTATGAGGGTGGGAAAGTTTCCGTTTCTACTGGATCTTATAATACTCATAATGGGTCTATTTCTTACGGCGGGGGCAATGACAAGTTTAATTATTATTTTAATGCAGGATCTGAGCATAGTGACGGGTTTACGAATAATGCAGATAGGAAGAGTGAGTATTTCAATACTAAACTGAATTGGAAATTAAAAGATGATGCATCGTTAACTTTTTTAGGGGGATATTCGAATACGGACAAAGGCACTTTAAATGCTATCGATCCTATTGATGGTCATGTGATAAGTTCTAAAACAGGTTTTTGGCCTGGATTAAAGAATTGGCAATATAGAGACTGGGAAAAAAGCAATTTGGCTTTGGATTATGCTAAAAAAGTTAATAATAAATTGGATGTTGATCTTAAAATATACCGTTATACCGAAAAAAATGGCCTTTGGGCTAACGGGGCGGACTATGATGCTACTTCAGGCGTGACACTCAATTCTAGTGGTGTCAAGACTGGAAGTTATAGTACAACACGTTGGAATTATAGCCCTTGGGAGAGTGTCTTAAACGGAATTGAATTGCAAGGGAATTGGAAATTAACCTCCTCAAATACTCTAACCTTCGGAACGACATACAACGATATCGATTGGAAAAAAGGTGCTTCCGTCTCGGCAGCTGATCCTAGTAATCCAGAAAATTATTACTGGCAAAATTATAATAACAAACGGTATGGTTACTATTTGCAAGATACGATTCTTCCCAATGAAAAGACGACTGTTACAATCGGCATCAGGCGCGATGAGAATGAAATAACCAATGTGGATAACACCAGTTTCACCAATTCAGCTACCAACCCTACTGTCAATGTAGTTTATCAGTTGGATAACCGTAATACATTGCGGACTTCCTTTGGTGAAACATGCAGTTTTCCTTTAATAAATCAGCTGTACGGTGCGTATGGTAATGCTAACCTAAAACCAGAAAAAGCTAAAAACTATGAAGTGGGTTTAAAACATAAATTTGATGAAACTCTAGCAGGGGATATTGCTCTTTTCAAAAATGATATTACTGATCGGATTACGACGGATCCTGTGTCCAGAGTATACTACAATCTCACCTCCGCAAAGATTAAAGGTATAGAACTGGACTTGAATAAAAAGTTTTCTGACCGTTTGAACGGATTTGCCAATTATGCATATTTAGAAACTTCAGCTGTAGATGCAACCGGGGCAGAGACCGAGCTTACTTATACCCCTAGGAATCACGTTAATTATGGTTTGAATTATCGAGCTGATAAAGGGTATAAATTTAGCCTCACTGGGCATTGGGTCAGCAAAAGATTCACTAATGATAGTGCGAATGTCGCTGCAAATGATAATCGAACCACAATAAATGGACAAAAACCTGTTTATTCTTACCTCAATGGCTATCATGTCGTAGATTTCGAAGTCAGACGTCAGATTAATGAAAAGCAGGATTGGTATATCACAGTTAACAATATCTTTGACAAACAATATGAGGATGAGTTATTCTATCTGGCTCAGGGTAGAAATGTGATGATAGGTACTAATTTCAAATTTTAAACATTGGTTAACGTTAACCGCAAAAGATCGCGAAGGAATAACCTTCGCATCTTCGCGGTTTAATCGTTTATTTTGCCTGACCTTGGTCAACAGGAGGAAGTTTTATGTTGAAAAAATTAGCTACATTTTTGAGCATAGTCCTGCTCTTAGTCTCATTAACAGCGTGTAAGCAAGAACAAGCTGCGTTAAAGGATGAAGTGGCAGACAGTAAAAGCCTGACATTTACCGTTACCGATCAGTTGGGGCGCCAGGTGGAAGTACCCCAAGACATTCAGAGAATTGCTGCGCTACATTATTTGGGAGGGTATATTGCATTTGCCTTAGGGCAACAAGATAAGATCGTAGATCAGAGTTTTGCTGGTAAACTTGGTAAAGCGATGGCCTCAGTAGACGATCAATTTGCAGCGAAGTCTGCAATGCCGACAGGTTCCAAATTAAACCTTGAGCACATGAACTCTTTGAATCCCCAGGTTGTGTTTGTCTATGCATCTTTTGATACAGAACAGATACAGCAGATAGAAAATGCCGGTATGAAAGTGATCGCCATAAGAGGTGAGACGATAGAAGAAAGCTTCGAGGCCGTGAGGCTAATGGCTAAAGTTTTGGGCTGTGAAGATAAAGGCGCAAAATATATTATGGCATGCGAAAAGTTATTGGCGATGGTTAAAGATCGGGTGGGTACCGTGTCAATGCAGCAACGTCCTAAGGTGATGTTTGCGGGGCCTAAGAATGTTTTAACTGTCGCCACCGGCGAAATGCTTCAGGCAACGATCGCGGAAAGTGCCGGAGCCAAAAACGTTGCTGCTGAGCTAAAGGGATATTGGAGTGATGTTTCGCCTGAACAGGTGGCTACCTGGAACCCTGATTTCATTTTTCTCAGCTCATCACTGGATCTACAGGATGTAAATAGTATTTACGATAATTACCAGTTCAATACAGTGAAAGCTGTTCAGGAAAAGCAGGTTTATGTTTTTCCCTCAAATGTTGGTTGGTGGGATTTTCCAGCTCCTCACTGTATTCTGGGAATCGTTTGGACCGCTAAGACTCTCTATCCTGAAAAGTTTGCCGATATTGATATGACTCAGGTTGCTGATGAATTCTATACAGAGTTTTTAGGCCACTCGTTTACTTCGATGGGTGGAAAAATATAGATGAGGAAAGTTGAATGAATAAAAAAGTTTGGCTATCGTTAGCAATGCTGCTTATGACTGCTATTGTTAGTTCTCTAAGCATCGGTCGTTATGCAATTGGCCTGAAAGAGGTAAGTGGGATACTCTTACATGCCGTAGGAGTGGACGGCTACTTCTCAACTCCTACAATTGAAATGCAGTCAGTGTTCTGGAATATCCGCTTGCCCAGGATTATTATGAGCTTTGTCGTCGGCAGCGGCATATCCATTGCTGGGGCGACTTTTCAAGGCGTTTTTCGCAATCCCCTGGCTTCACCGGATATTTTGGGTGTAACCTTCGGCGCTAGTTTCGGCGCGGCGCTGGCCATCGTGTTTGTCACTCAGGTGACGATGGGGATTCAAGGGTGTGCCTTTATTTTTGGTATATTAGCAGTATTGTCCACCTATTTTTTAGGTTCACGCAGTTGGGATAAATCAGCGGCTGTGCTGGTCATAGCCGGTATAGCTGTGTCAGCAGTATTTCAGGCGGGGTTAAGTATTTTGATGTATATTTCTGATCCTTATGACCAATTGGCTAAAATTTACTTTTGGACGATGGGCAGTTTTCAGGTAGCCTCTTGGGCTAAGGTGCAAATCACTCTGCCGATTGTGATCATCGGTACGGCCTTACTTTGTATTTTCAGTTGGCGGCTAAATATCATGACTTTAGATGAAGAAGAAGCCCTCTCCTTAGGAATTAATATTTTCAAATGGCGATTGTTTTATATTGTGATTAGCACCTTAATAGTAGCCTCTGCTGTTGCTGCTGTAGGCTCTATTCATTGGCTTGGTTTAATTGTTCCCCATATCGCTCGTTATCTTGTTGGTGCAGAACACAAAAGATTGGTGCCCGTAACTGCTATTTTAGGTGGGACTTTTCTTGTGTTGATGGATACAATGGCGCGATCCATTCTGACGACAGAAATACCAATCAGTATTATAACCTCAATTTTTGGCGCGCCGTTTTTAGGTTACCTTATCATTAGTAGGAGAGGAGGCGCTCTGGAAGGTGACCGTGCAAATTAAGAGTCTAACGGCAGGTTATGGGAAGCACCCTGTGCTACATGGAATTAATATGCAAATTGGTGGTGGCAAGCTCTGCGCTTTGCTGGGGCACAATGGGTCAGGGAAAACGACGCTGATGCGCTGTATTAATGCTGTACTCAAACCCTTAGAGGGAAAAGTCGTGGTAATGAATAAAGACGTGGCGATGTTGAGTAGGGTGCAAATTGCCAAGATAGTCAGCTTTGTTCCTCAAAGTAGCCATACGGCATTCTCCTTTTCCTGTCTAGAGATGATTCTGATGGGTGGGGTTTCGCGTATGAAAATGTGGTCAGCTCCCAGTCGCCAGGATAGACAAAAAGCATGGCAGATTTGTGAAGAAGTCGGTATAGCAGATTTTGTGTTAGCTTCTTTTAACCAGCTCTCGGGCGGTCAAAAACAGCTCGTTATGTTGGCGCGGGCTCTCTACCAAGACGCCCCTGTTATGCTCTTAGATGAGCCAAACTCTCATCTTGATTTTGGCAATCAGCATAAGATTATGAGCCTGGTGCAGCACATTGTCAAACAACGCGGATTTACCGCTCTCATAACCCTGCATGATCCCAATCTGGCTTTAAATTACTGCGATGAGGTCATTATGTTGAAGCAGGGGCATATAATTGCTAGCGGTCCCACGGAATTAACCTTAAATGATGTTAACCTCCAAGGGACTTTTGGCGACAATATTAAGATTGATACAACAAGTAGTGGTGTACAAGTCGTTGTTCCCCGGTATCTATCCCAGTACACATGATTAATGTAGTCATCGTGGTTAAATCAGTGGAAAATCTATGAGATGCCCGGCACAAGATTGTCTGACATTGGATCTTTTGTGGTAAAAAATGTCAAAGAATTTTAAGGAGGGATTAAATTATGATGAGAATTTTTCCGGAAGATTTTCAGAAGGTTGTGGATTATCATGGCCATGTGTGTCCTGGTTTAGTAACGGGGTATCGATTAGCTAAAGGAGCACTTGTTGGATTAGGGCTTGCGAGTCCAGATGAAGGTGATTTGGTGACTGTTGCTGAGACAGATCGTTGTACGATTGACGCCTTTCCGATTATACTCGGTTGTACCATGGGCAAAGGGAAATTGATTGTTAAAAATTGTGGCAAACAAGCATTTACCGTTAGTTGCCGCAAACTAAATAAAGCTGTTCGGGTAGTGACGCGAGCAGAAACATTTCAGTATACACCGGAGGATGATGCCTTAACCCGCAAAGTGATGAGTGGGAAGGCATCGCAGCAAGAATATGATAGTTATAAAATGGCACGAGAAAAACGTATTCAAGAATTGTTAACCATGAGTGATGCAGAAATGTTCCGGGTCTATCCAGTAGAAGTACAATTGCCAGATAGAGAAACCATTTATAATTCACCCAGCTGTGAAAGCTGTGGTGAACAAGTTATGGAGCCTTGGCTACGAGTACAAGGGAAAAGGAATATCTGTATGAGCTGCGTAGTGAGCGGTGGACAAGCCTAGTTTAGGGTGCAGAAAAAAGGGGGAGATATTTATTATACAGACAGAAATCAGACCCTTATATAATCCGCTGGCAATTGATCCAGGAGGGATTATTGCTCTAACTGAGCAGGGACAATTGTATGAGGTTTTGCAAGTTGCGCTATTTTGCAATTTATTCGAAAGGCTAGAAACAACTACTTCAGCACAACAATTGACTGATGAAATGGGCTGGGAGGAAGAAACCACAGTTCGGTTACTAAACGTATTGGTTAAGGCAGGCTACCTTACGTTTTTTCAGGGGAGTTATCAAAATACGGCCTTGGCTAGTACGTACTTTCTGCCTGAGCATTTTCTCTATCTTGGTCATAAGCTTGACAGTGAAATATCACCAAATTTATCCAGTTTTGGGTTACTCCGCTGTCTGCAAAAAAATCCTGATACTCATATTAGCAAGGAACCAAAGTGGGATGCTGAGCGGCTCAGGCAAATTGGCGTCAATGCTCTGACAGGGGCTGTTCAGAGCACAGTCAATTCCTGTGATCTGACGGATGTTCAGCATTTGCTTGACCTCGGCGGAGGACATGGGTTTTATAGTATTGCGTTGGCTCAAAAATATCCACAACTGAAAATAACTCTATTTGACTTGCCACAAGTGATTGGGTTAGCCCGCCAGTTTATTACTCGCTTTCATATGGAGGGGCAGATAAACTTGTTGCCAGGAGATTTTTTGCAAAATGATATTGGGTCTGGTTATGATGTTATTTTGTGCTCCAATATTTTGCATAGTGATAAGCGAAATATCCTTCTTCCTAAGGTGAAAAAGGCGCTCCGACCTGGCGGTAATATTATTCTGAAATGTCGGATCGCTGACTGTCCGGATACGCTGTCAAATGCTTTAAACAAGCTCTTCTGGCAAGTTCATGGTGGTAAGGAGTTATTTACTCAGGCCGAATGGCAAGAGTTTTTATCAGATCATGGATTTTATAATAGTAAAATTGTAAATGTAGAAGGTATGTTTGCTACGATGATTGCCAGTAGTTGAGAAGGAAAAAAATCTGCGGCGAATTGTACGATTGTAATGGCTTTGTATTATTCGTAGTATACAATGTTGACCGTGGTATTTCAGTTGAATTAACATTCAAAGGAGATTTTATGCTATGACGTGTACCTTTTGTGAATGGCGTTGTGAATTAGATAATGGCAGGCATGGCGTATGTCGTATGTATTATGAAGACGGGGGCGTAGTGAAAGAACGCTTTCCCAATAAATGGTGTACTTATAACGCGATGAGAATTGAGTCATTGCCTTTTTATCATGCTCATCCGGGGAGTCGCAGCCTGACCATTGGCACTGCAGGCTGTAATATAGATTGTCAGTACTGCGCCAATGCCTATATAGCCAAAGAAGATCCGAAAAAATTACAAGCGAGTATGTATGAATTTACGCCTACTGAGCTTGTCCGGATGGCTGATAAAATGGGCTGTCATAATATTGTCTTTAATGTAAACGAACCTACGGTGTCAATACCTACCCTTCTAGCAGTATCAAAGATTGCTAAAAAAGCAGGAATTCCTATGGGGTGCCTTACAAATGCGTATACAACGGAAGCAACGACAGAACTATTGGCATCCATATTTTCCTTCATGAATATCAGTTTAAAAGGTTTGTCCCCCGATTTTTGCCGTCATTATTTGGGGATTCATGACAGTAAGCCCATACTACGCAACATTAAAAGATTGGCTGCAATCACCCATGTAGAAGTGACCACACCGATCATTGAATCGGTTAATGATCATGAAATCGATGAAATGGCGGCATTTCTGGCTGCTATTGATCAGGAAATACCATGGCATGTGTTTCGGCTGTTGCCGGAATATAAAATGAAAGAAGATGTATATCCAAGTATTGAATCAGTCAATCTGATTTTGGAAAAACATCGCCGCGTACTACCCTATATTTATTTCCACAACTTCATTGGTTCTGAGTGGGTAAATACCCTGTGCCCTAAGTGCAGAGCCATTGTGATTGAACGCTTTAGCTTAGGTTGCGGCGGTGATAAAATGGGTAGTTACCATTGTCAGGATAATACTTGTCCTAGCTGTGGGTATAAGATTAAGATTCATGGACAGAGGGTGGATTGGAACTCTAAGGAGGCAGTTTTATGAGCCTGGCAATTGTAGATGTACGGGAATGGCAAAATGTGTTAGACCTTAGGACTGGGAAAAAAAGAGACGACGATACTCCACTGATTCGGATGATAAAAAGTGTGTTAACTAAACATCCTTACCCTGGTGACATTGATGCTAAGAGTAATCGATGGGTTACAGATACAAGTCTGGATTTGATTGATAAGTATGACCCAAGTTTTGTATTTTTAAGTTATACCCAGCAGTATTTCTCAATGCGTTTTACCCAGCTTACAAAAGCTGAGAGACAACAGATGTGTGATGCTGTTTTTGCTGAAGTAGATCGATTTTCAAAAGAGACAGGATTTTTAACGATTGTTATAGGTACCGGAGATATGATCCCTGTTGTTGGCGAAATAGATTTAAGCAGGCTTGATGGACTGGCTATTAATAGCCAATGGTCAACGCGTTATGCTGGGCTTCATGGCATAAGTGATAAGGATAAAAAATATATAGGAAATATTGCTGAGATTGAAAGGGTCGTTAGTAAAGCCGAATTTATGTCCTTGTTCAAAGGTGCTCCGGGAGATGCGAAGCTACTGCCTGATTTTTTGGCAGTAGCCAGAGAAGGGTTTAGCTTTAAAGCACCATCCTTGCGACGTCCTGTCATGATTCCCGCTTGTAATGCATTTATTCCGGTATCAACAACCGTGGGTGATGTAAAAAGTATTATTGATATCAGCCAGCGCATTGACGGTTATTTGAAGAATCATAAGGTGGCCTTAATCATGGTAGAAGGTATTGGCGTAAAAGATTTTCCCTTGCCTTACAAGCGATGCTCCAACGGTATGGGGTGGTATTCTTATGAAGCAGGCTCGAGTCAATATCTTGCACTAAGCACGGGTAAACATCAATTTTTCAATTACCCAATCGGTTCCAAAGATTATATGGAAGATGATGAGAAAGCAGAATATCCTTTCTCAGGGTACTTCAATACTATCCCAGACAACACCTTGGGTAGCAGATTTGACGGCAAAAGTATCGCAGTAGGAAACCGAAGTATGTTTATGCATACTGTAACTGGAACCGATATTTCTTACGAATGCTTTGCTCGTAATCTATATAATCAAGGTTGTATGGCTGTCATTCATCGACAAAATAAACTATGTAAATAATGAGGTCAATGAGAGAATAGAGCCAAAGATGTTCATAGTCGGAAACGCCATACAAAAGAGTATTGACGAAATGTAATACTCATGGTACTATAAATGAAATTTAATAAGGCACTGCTGATCAGGGAAATTGAAGGCAAACTCTATTCTTTAAAAGGAATAAAGTTTGCCTTTTTTATTTTACGGAATCAGAAAGTATAACACTTTCTAAGGTTCCAAGTAAGGCCAACTAAGGCTTGGCGCAAGCCAAGTTTTCTTTATAAAAATCATAACAATAGAGAAACGGAGGAGAAACAATGAGTATAAATTTAAGTAGCCCAGCGGTTGAACTAAGAGAATCAAGACTGAAAACCATAACCGGCTATGACGGTGATGCGGCCCATTTGATCAGTAGAGATGATATTCCCAATCGGGAGAGAACTTTTATTCAGTGTGGCTCATGTAGTGCGGATCAAGTAATGAATCTGCTCACTCAGATTCAAAATGCTGCCGTTGTAGAACATGGCCCTGCAGGGTGTGCTGGTATCCCTGTGCGTAATGGTGTATTCCGTAAGGGTAATAGAGGTGTGGGATCAAGGTCCAATATATTAACACAAATCTGAATGAAAAGGATACTATTTATGGTGGTGGGGCCAAACTTGAAGGGGCAATCAGGGAGGCTAAGCTTAGGTTTGACCCTAAAGCAATTTTTGTTACGACGACTTGTGTGTCGGCCATCATTGGTGAGATGTTCCTGGCATCTGTGATGCTTTGGAAACGGAGCTAGGAATTCCCGTTATCGCAACCTTATGTGAAGGCTTTCGCACCAATATTTGGGCGACAGGCTTTGATTCAGCCAATCATAGCATCCTGCGTAGAATTGTTAAACCAGCGCGCCAAAAACAACCAGATTTGATTAATGTCATTAGTTTTGAACATAAATTTCTGTACGAAAGCGTTTTCAAACAACTTGGGCTAAGGCCGAACCATATTGTGCCTCTTTCAACGATTGAGCAGCTTGAGCGCAAATCCTACTGAAATGCTATATGACGGACTCATTCGATTTGGTCAGTGCATTGATGATGCTATTTCTAATCCTGCATTTATTAAAAATGTAGCAAAACACAGCAAATTGCCATATAAGAGTTGGTGGTTTGAGCAGGATACCTATTCTTTTTTAGGGGCGACAAAAATGTCTGATCTGTTACAAGGACCACGTCATGGTTGCACACTTGGTGCAATGCAGACAGTAGTGGCTATCGAAAGAGCAATTCCTATTTTACATGCAGGACCTGGGTGTGGTTCTAAGCTGCATAGAGGTTTATCTATTGCTGGCGGTCATCAAGGTGTTGGATATGCAGGGGGTGATGCCATACCTTGTACGAACATGATTGAGAAAGATGTAGTTTTTGGTGGTACAGATAAACTACGAAATGTGATTGACGGAACTTTGAAAATCATGGACGGAGACTTCTTCGTTGTATTGACAGGGTGTACCTCTGATATCATCGGTGATGATGTGGCAAGTGTAGTGAAGGAGTTTAAGGAACTAGGAGTACCTATTGTTTTTGCAGAAACTGCTGGATTCAAGGGGGATGCTTATAAAGGTCATGAACTTGTCTTGCAAGTGATTATTGAACAGTATCTAAAACCCAATGATAAAAAAGAAAAGGGCCTTGTCAATGTGTTTGCCAGTGTTCCACGCCACGATCCATTTTGGGAAGGGGATTTAATTTAATAAATGTGTTTTATGTTCGCCTAGAAAAATTTAGGCGAACGTTTATTTTTTTGAGGATCAATATTCTCCTAAAGAAATAAATATGCGAAATCAAACTCTTGATGGCTCCCATGAAAATTATACTATATATAACGCACTAAATAATCTACATTTGTCATTGCGAGGCACGAAGCAATCTCGCAACTAACGTAGGGGAGATTGCTTCGTACCTCGCAATGACAGTAACTTAGTGCGTTCTATATAGTTACTTTTTATCCTGTAATCCTCTGCGTTCTCTCATTGAGACTTTGCCATCAATGTGAATCGTATAGGAATCACGGATGATTCGGTTTTTTTGCCTATCTAATAGACATAGTCTACTAAATGTGTTAATCTGTAGTAAAAATGCTGTTTTTATGAGGGAGAGGATATTTTGAGTTATCTAGATACTACACGTGAGTTTTACAAAGAAGCGGCTTTGACACCTCAGGCTGATCTTTGTTGTGTTACAAGCCAGGATCGGTTTTTGCCAGGGTTAACTATTCCAGACCCGATGCAAGAAATGAATTATGGTTGCGGGACAACAGTTCATTTTGGCGATCTGAATCCCCGAGAAACCATTCTTTACATTGGTGTAGGAGGAGGATTAGAAGCACTTCAATTTGCTTATTTCACCCGACGGTCCCGAGCGGTCATCGCTGTGGATAGAGTTCCCGAAATGCTTGATAAAGCCATGGAAAACTTTAACCTTGCGACAACAATGAACGATTGGTTTCGCCCAGATTTCGTTCATTTAGTACAAGGTGACGCTCTCAGTCTGCCTGTAGAAGATGAAAGCATTGACGTCACTGCACAGAATTGTCTGTTCAACATCTTTGAGCAGGACGATTTAACAAAGGCACTTGCGGAAATGTACCGTGTTTTAAAGCCAGGCGGTAGATTCTACATATCGGACCCTATTACAACTAAGCCCATACCGGAACATTTGCGAAAGGATGAACGATTACGTGCGATGTGCCTTTCAGGAGCTTTGACCTATCAAGAGTATTTGAATAAAATTATCGACGCGGGATTTGGAACGATAGAGGTAAGGGTGCGCCGTCCATTTAGAGTTTTAGATAAAGAACGCTATGGATTATCAGATGATATTCTATTGGAATCAATTGACCTCGTTGCCTATAAAAACCCTATCCCTTTAGACGGAGCCTGCGTTTTTGCGGGAGAGACGGTTATTTACGTTGGACCCGAAGAGTCTTTTGATGATGGAAAAGGACATGTAATTCAGCGCGATATTCCGCTGCCAATTTGCCAGAAAACCGCAAGCAATTTGCGGGCGTTGAAGCGAAAAGACCTGTTTGTGACTGAACCAACGTATCATTACTCTGGCGGCGGTTGCTGTTAACGTCTGAATGTGAAGCGGAGGGTAAAAGCAATTTATGCAAACAAAAAAATACATTGCGGAGTTTATTGGAACATTTTTCCTTCTATTTGTTGGGACTGGAGCGATAATTGTTAATCATCTTTCAAATAACGCTCTCGGCCATATGGGCATTGCATTTTCGTTCGGCTTTGTCATTGTAGTCATGATCTATGCTTGTGGCCATATTTCAGGAGCTCATTTTAATCCGGCTGTTACAATAGCATTTCTAGCGACCAAAAAATTTGACAAAGGGCAAGTTATCCCTTACATCACGAGTCAACTATTTGGAGCTTTGAGTGCAAGCGTTCTCTTACGGGTGCTTTTCGGCAATTTATATGACATGGGGGGAACCTTTCCTTCCCTGCCAGCGGGACATAACTTAATTGCTGTCTCCTTTATCATTGAGTTTATATTCACATTTTTACTCATGTTTGTTATAATGAGCGTTGCGACAGATGCTAGGGCCGAAGGTAATTTTGCTGGACTTGCAATAGGTTTGACAGTTTTTATTGGCGCTACAGTAGCTGGGCCTATTTCAGGTGGTTCTTTTAACCCGGCACGTTCCATTGCTCCGGCAATAGTTTCTGGTAACTTAGACCACTTATGGTTGTATATTGTTGCGCCTATACTAGGAGCAATTTGCGCTGCGTTACTTTACAATGTCCTTGGAAAAGTTGCTGTTCTTCAGGATGAGATATCGCCCAAATGTTAAAATTCTGTATTTATGTTTCAACAATTTTAGCTCATGAAATGGAAGTGATCATATGAGAGAATTTGATGCTTGTCCTTGCAATGGAACCAATCTTGAAAAGTTAATTCATCCGGCTATTCTTACTCTGTTAACTACTGAAGAGCTGCATGGATACAGCCTAGTGCAAAAACTACAAGAAACCTCTATGCTTCAAGGCAAGAAACCTGATCCTTCAGGAGTTTACCGGTGCTTAAAACTAATGGAGCAGCAGGGGTATGTCACCGCTGTTTGGGATGTATCGAATCCGGGACCAGCCAAAAGACTGTATACAATAACGGATGATGGACTGAAATGTCTTAAAACTTGGATCAATACGTTGGAGGACTACCAACGCTTACTGGGATTGTTTTTGTCTTTTGCTAAAGGCGCAGTGTTAAGTAGAGAGAATAGTAGTAAATAAAACCATGAAATGGATGATTTGGTAGATAAGCTATGTGACGATTTTGAAAAGCATTTGATGGAATGGGCCGAGGTGTAAAGGTGGATAATAATAGTATTTGTTTTTGTAGTATAAAATGATAAATCATAAGCTAAAAGAAAACTGATTTTAGCCAATTCAATTTATATCATTTACATTTAGGGAAATGAATGATATGATTTAACTAAATTTTATACGGTAATTTTGCGTAGCTGGCTGTAAAAAACAGAGGCTTTGAGTAAATATTTATTTACTCGAAGTCTCTTTATTTTTTTATTAACTAGGAGGTAAGTATGAGTACGATTAATCTTGATGCTGCAGAAGTCCAAACGCGCGAATCACGTCTAGGTTCGATTACAGGGTTTGCAGGCACTGCTGGAGAGTTAGTTGGATGTTCGCGGGCGGGTACGCTAAAAGAGAGTGACAGAAGTTTTAGCCAATGTATGGGGTGTAGTTCGGGCAATGCTTTTTGTCAATTATCTATGATACAAGACGCCGTTGTTGTCAACCATGCCCCAGTGGGTTGTGCAGGAGATTTTTTTACCTTTAACTTTGTGTATCGGGTTGGTCAAATGGAAAGGAACTTGCCGCCAGTGATTGGCCGCTATTTTAATACGAATATCGAGGAACAGGATACTATTTTTGGGGCGACGCAGAAACTGGCCAGCACAATTCGCATCGCCTATGAAAGAGTACACCCTAATGCCATCTTTATTACAACATCTTGCGCTTCGGGAATTATCGGTGATGATGTGGAGGGAGTTGCTAATGAGTTGACAGAAGAACTGGGAATTCCTGTTATCTCGTGCTTTTGCGAAGGGTTTAAATCGAAAATTTGGACGACTGGTTTTGATGCAGCCTATCATTCCATTGTTCGGAAGATCGTAAAACCTCCAGTGAAAAAGTCCAATAAGGTAAATATCGTTAATTTTTGGGGTAGTCGTATTTTTGATGAACTACTGGGTCCTTTAGGCTATGAAGCCGATTATATTATTCCGTTTTCAACTACAGCCCAGTTAGAGCATATTTCAGAAGCTGTAGCCACCATTCAAATTTGCCCAACTCTTGGCACTTATATCGGTGCTGCTCTAGAACAGGTGTATGGCGTGCCAGAAATCAAATCGCCACCAGCTTATGGCATAGCAGGAACCGATCAATGGATGAGGGAGCTTGGGCGGGTTTTGGATCGGCAAGAGGCGATTGAGACGCTGATTAGAAAAGAACATGAACGAGTATTGCCCAAATTACAAGAATATCGGGAACAACTTCAGGGGAAAAAAGCTTATCTGACCGCAGGCGCTGCCCATGGTCACGCGTTAATTGCCCTGCTACGAGAACTTGGGATGGAAGTACAAGGTGCTGCTATTTTTCATCATGACCCAATTTATGATAATGGTACCATCGCTTCTGATGCCTTGGCTCATGCGGTGAACACCTATGGCGATATTCCTAATTATAATGTTTGTAATAAACAAGCCTATGAATTGGTTAATGTTTTAAACAAAATAAAGCCAGATATTATGATTGCCAGACATGGTGGTATGACTCTGTGGGGGGCAAAGCTAGGCATTCCTACCTTGCTTGTTGGCGATGAGCAGTTAAGTTTCGGTTATCAGGGGGTTCTCAATTATGCAGAAAGAATTTTGGAGACTCTTGATAATAAAGAATTTGTCATTAATCTGGCGAAACACAGTACAATGCCTTATACCAAATGGTGGCTAAATCAAGACCCATTTACTTTTTTAAGGAGTGACCTAAATGTCAAAGAGTATTGAACAACCTCGCTATTCGTGCGCTCTGGGCGCGCAACAGTCGGTTATTGCCATAAAAAGAGCTGTCCCGATTTTGCATTCAGGACCAGGCTGCGGTGACAAAATTAGCAGACTTCTCGGACAAGGTGAAGGTTACGCTGGTGGTAATACGGTGCCTTGTACCAATGTAAGTGAATCAGAGATTGTATTTGGTGGCGAAGCTAAATTGGGAACGGTTATTGAGGGGGCCTTTAAAGTAATCGATGCCGATCTATATGTCGTATTGACAGGTTGCACTTCTGATATTATTGGTGATGATATCGCACAAGTGACGAGTCAATATCAAGAGCAAGATAAGCCCATTGTCTATGTCGAAACAGGCGGTTTTAAAAGTAATAATTATGTAAGTCATGAAACGGTAGTCAAAGGGATTATTGATCAATATGTGGATAAATTTAAAGTAGGCAATCGTAAAATCAAGAGGCTTGTTAATGTATTTGCCAGCATTCCTTATCAAGATGCTTTTTGGAATGGGAATTTAGAAGAAATTAAAAGAATCTTAGAAGGCATCGGTCTTACCGTCAATATTCTCTTTGGTGCAGAGTCCCAAGGAGTAGAGGAATGGAAAACAATTCCTGAGGCTGAGTTCAACATTGTTATTAGTGCCTGGGCGGGCCTCGGAATTGCCAAGCATTTAGAAAGTAAATATGGTACTCCTTATATACATTTTCCTTATTTACCAATTGGTGGTGTAGAAACAACAAAATTCCTCAGACAAGCGGCGACCTTCGGTGCTCTTGACATAGCGACTGTAGATGCTTTCATTAAAAAAGAAGAAGAAAAGTTCTATATGCATATTGAAAGAATGGCTGATTTCATGTTGGAATTTAGATATGGCCTGCCACGCCGATTTTATACCATCCTAGATGCTTCTTATGCCATTGGTTTTTCGAAATATTTACTGAACGAACTTGGTATTCTTCCGACGAAACAGTTCATCATTGATGATACGCCACCAGAATTTCAAGAGGCGATTCAAGAACAGTTCAAAAATATTTCTCCTTTCCGCTCAGCTGAGATCAGTTTCAACATTGATGCCGGTGCAATTCAAGAAGAAATAAGAAATGATGGCTCTTCAAATCGGGCATTGATTGTGGGGAGTGCCTGGGAAAGAGATTTAGCTACAGATATTGGAGCTGATCTACTCATCGTCAGTGTTCCTGTCGCTTACAGGCTTGTTTTGAATTGTGGATACGCTGGTTATAATGGTGGGCTCAGGGTTATTGAGGATATTTACGGTAAGGTACTTGATACATATCGTTAATAAAAAACCAATTTAACTAAAAAATAAAGGTGGTTGACTAGTAAATGAACTAGAGATCAGTCTTATATCCTCAGTAGAGGATTATGACTGGTCTCTTTTTATATAACATAAATGTAGTAAATAAAGAGTGAGGAGCGACTATTATGAAGATTAATTTTAATACTCCAGTGGTAGAAAGTCGTGAGCAGCGCCTTGGTACTATTATCTCCTGGGATGGAAAGGCGTCAGATCTGTCGAAGGAATCGGCCTATGCACGTGGTAGTTGTGAAACAACTTGTGGCGAAAAGTCGCGCAAGCTTTGCGAGATGGAGGGACCATTTACACAAGGATCGGTATGCAGTGAGCAAATGGTAGAATGCCAAGCGGGTCATATTCGTGATGCAGTACTGATTCAGCATTCGCCGATTGGTTGCGGTGCAGGACAGGTCATCTATAATTCCATCTATCGCAACGGTCTGGCAGGTCGCAACTTACCAGTGGAGAATCAGCATGTAATTTGCACCAATCTACTGGAAGAAGATATGGTGTATGGAGGCGTGGCCAAACTAGAACAGTCCATTCGAGATGCATGGGAACGTTATCATCCGAAAGCAATTTTCATTGCGACCTCTTGCGCTACTGGCATCATCGGTGATGATGTAGATGGTACCGCCAGTCAGATGGAAGCTGAACTAAATGTGCCTGTCATTCCCCTTCATTGTGAAGGTTTTAAATCCAAGCACTGGAGTACTGGATTCGATGCCACTCAACATGGCATCATACGGCAAATTGTTCGTAAAAACCCTAAAAAGCAAGAAGATCTAGTCAATGTGATTAACTTGTGGGGTTCTGATATCTTTACCCCCATGCTTGCCGAACTAGGACTGCGGGTTAATTATGTCATTGATTTGGCAACAGTCGAGGATCTAGAACAACTTTCTGAGGCGGCAGCTACTGTTGGGTTCTGCTACACTCTTTCCTCCTATATGGCGGCCGGTTTAGAACAAGAATTTGGTGTTCCAGAAATTAAGGCACCTCAACCTTATGGTTTTGCCGGGACGGATGCTTGGCTTCGAGAATTGGCACGCGTTACCCATAGAGAGGAAAAAGCAGAAATCTATATTGCTAAAGAGCATGCCAGGATTGCCCCTCGTCTAGCAGAATTGCGCACCCTTCTTAAAGGGAAAAAAGGCTATGTTGCAACAGGGTCTGCTTATGCCCATGGACTCATTGCTGTGCTGCGAGAATTAGGCGTGGAAGTCAATGGCTCACTTGTATTCCATCACGACCCAATTTATGACAGTCAAGATCCACGGCAAGACTCCCTTGCTCATTTAGTCGATAACTATGGGGATGTTTCACATTTTAGTGTCAGCAATCGTCAACAATACCAATTTTATAGCTTGCTCAAGCGCGTAAATCCTGATTTTATTTTGATTCGCCACAATGGTCTTGCCCCCTTGGCTTCTCGTATGGGCATTCCGGCCGCCCCCCTTGGTGATGAGCATCATTCCTTGGGCTATCAGGGAATCATTAATCTAGGAGAATCCATCCTGGATATTTTGGCACATAAGAAATTTCATCAAGATCTAGCGGCTCACACCAAGCTGCCCTATAAACAGTGGTGGCTGGATCAGACAGATCCCTTTTTCTTGGCGAAGGAAGGAAATCCATTGAATACGGAGGAGAAAAAACATGCCTAATAGTGCAGAAATAAAAAAAACTAATTCCATTCAACAAATACGTTATGTTTGCTCCATTGCCGCCATGCATAGCGCTTCAGCGATTCCGCGTGTCATTCCTATTGTCCATTGTGGTCCTGGTTGTGCCGATAAACAGTTTATGAATGTTGCTTTTTATAATGGATTCCAGGGAGGAGGATATGGTGGTGGTGCAGTGGTGCCGAGTACGAACTCTAGAGAATTAGATGTGGTCTTCGGTGGTGAGGATCGGTTGCGGGAGCTCATCAAGGCCTCAATTAAGATTTTAGATACGGATTTGTTTGTTGTACTGACGGGCTGCATTTCAGATTTAGTCGGCGATGATGTGGGATCGGTGGTTAAAGAATTTCAAGAGCAAGGTGTCCCGATTGTTTATGCTGAAACGGGTGGTTTCAAAGGCAATAATTTTACAGGTCACGAGCTAGTGACGCGCGCTATTATTGATCAATATGTAGGTGAGTATGATGGGCCAAGGCAGCAAGGTAGTGTCAACATTTGGTCTCTACTACCATACCATAATACTTTTTGGCGTGGTGACCTCACGGAAATCAAGCGTATATTAGAAGGGATTGGTCTAAAAGTAAATATACTGTTTGGTTATGAATCAAAAGGCGTATCTGAATGGAAGGATATTCCTAAATCCCAATTTAATTTAGTCCTTTCTCCTTGGCTGGGTCTTCAGACGGCTCAGCATTTAGAAGATAAATATGAACAACCCTATCTGCATATACCTGTAATTCCCATTGGCGCTCAAGAAACCAGTGGCTTTTTACGTAAGGTAGCAGCTTTCGCAGGGCTAGATACGGCTCAAGTGGAAGCTTTCATTCAGCAAGAAGAGGAAACTTATTATCATTATTTAGAAAGCTTTTCTGACTTCTATGCCGAATATTGGTGGGGATTGCCTGCGAAATTTGCCGTTATTGGTGATAGTTCTTATAATCTAGCGCTAACCAAATTTTTAGTGAATCAATTGGGTATTATTCCTGGCAAACAGATTATCACGGAAAATCCACCAGAAGAATATCGGGAAAGCATTCGCGAGCAGTACCGAAAGATCGCAGAAAATGTGGCCACCGATGTTGAATTTGAAGAAGATAGTTATATCATCCACCAAAAAATTAGACAAACAAACTTCGGTCATAAAGCTCCCATTATATTTGGCACAACTTGGGAACGAGATCTTGCCAAAGAATTAAAAGGCGCCATCGTGGAAGTCGGATTTCCAGCATCCTATGAATTGGTTCTTTCCAGGTCCTATGTGGGCTATCGAGGTGCTCTGACCTTACTCGAAAAAATTTATACCACCACAATAGGTGCGAGTGCTTAATGGAAATGTAAAAACAAATATAAAGGAGAAATTTAGATGAGTGAAAAACAAGAAAGAAAACATGGGTTTGACACATTAGCTTTGCATGCAGGACACATACCTGATCGGGAAACATTTGCTAGAGCGGTACCTATTTATCAAAGTGCATCCTTTGTGCTCGGAGATACCAAGCGGGCGGCCAGACTTTTTTCATTGGATGAACTAGGCTATGGCTACACAAGAATGATCAATCCTACACAATCAGCTTTTGAAGAAAGAGTGGCCGCATTAGAAGGTGGTGTAGGTGCTCTGGCTGTTGCATCAGGGCAAGCGGCCATTACTTATTCCATATTGAATATTGCCCAGGCTGGCGACGAAATTGTTTCATCATCAGCAATTTATGGTGGTACTTATAATTTATTCCATTATACCTTGCCAAAGCTTGGTATTACCGTGCATTTTGTAAATCCTGATGATCCTGAAAACTTTCGTAAGGCCATTACTTCCAAAACAAAAGCCATTTATGCGGAAGTGATCGGCAATCCCAAGATTGATGTGTTAGATATCGAGAATGTAGCAAAAGTGGCTCATGAAAATAATATTCCTTTAATTGTTGATAGTACTTTTGCGACACCTTATTTGAATAGGCCCATTGAGTGGGGGGCTGATATTGTTGTCCACTCTGCTACCAAATTTATTGGTGGTCATGGAACTTCGATTGGAGGCATTATTGTTGATTCTGGTAATTTTAATTGGGATAATGGTAAATTCCCAGGACTCGTTGAACCTGATCCTAGTTATAATGGGCTTTCTTACACCGAAAAATTTGGAAATGCTGCATATATTATTAAGGCACGGGTAACGCTGCTACGTGATACAGGGGCAGCCATTACGCCATTTAATTCATTCTTATTTTTACAGGGACTAGAGACACTTTCGGTGCGTCTAGACCGACATGTTGCAAATGCACAAAAAGTTGCAGAATTTTTGGAACATCATAAACTTGTTAATTGGGTCAATTATCCTGGACTGAGGAGTAGTAAATTTTATGAATTAGGGAAAAAATATTTCCCTAAAGGGGCGGGCGCAATTCTGACCTTTGGCATTCATGGAGGCCTCAAAGCTGGAACAAAATTTATTGATAATTTAGGCTTGTTTTCTCATTTAGCCAATGTTGGTGATGCCAAGTCCTTGGTTATTCATCCTGCGAGTACCACCCATCAACAATTATCATCTGCTGAACAATTGTCTTGTGGTATTACCGAAGACCTTGTGCGTTTATCAATTGGGCTAGAAGATAGTGATGATTTACTTTATTATCTTGAAAAAGCACTAGAAGCAAGTCAGAAGTAAGCAAATGAAGGAAAGCTCAATTCATTATTATAAATCCTTGACGCATGCATGCAATAGAGTGTAATATTAATGTAAGAGACTAAGAGATCTAGAGCTGATCAGAAAACTGAAGGCTGAGTTTTCCCTTAAGGGAGAACTCAGCCTTTTTTTATGACGTAATTTTTAAGGAGTGAAGATTAAATGTACATGTCGCATCTGGAATGTCCGAAATGTGGTGCTAAGCATAATCCGCATAAATTGACTCAGGTATGTCCTGAATGTAGTGCACCATTATTGGTTCGGTATGATATGGATAAAGTGAAAGCTAACTTTAAAAAAGAAGATTTAGTAAATCGTAAATCTGATCTATGGCGTTACCGTGAACTATTACCACTTGTTGATGAGAAAAATAAGGTTAGTTTGGGCGAAGGGATGACACCGCTCATTCATCTAGAAAAACTTAGTAGAAAACTGGGCATTGAACTGCATTTAAAAGATGAGGGAATTATTCCAAGCGGAACTTTTAAATCTCGTGGTGCTGCTGTGGGCGTTTCCAGGGCTAAGGAGTTAGGCGTAAAAGCCTTGGCGATGCCGACAAATGGTAATGCAGGTGCATCGTGGTCTATTTACTGTGCGAAAGCAGATATTGACGCTTATATTGTTATGCCAGTTGATGCTCCTTCTATTACCCGTAATGAGTGCGCTATTGCCGGAGCAAAGTTGTTTTTAGTAAATGGATTAATTAGTGATGCGGGTAAAATTGTTGGTCGTGCCGTGGCTAAACATGGTTGGATGGATGCTTCTACACTAAAAGAGCCATACCGTATTGAAGGTAAAAAGACCATGGGGTTAGAAATCGCCGAGCAGCTGAGCTGGGAAGTGCCCGATGTCATTTTGTATCCAACTGGTGGCGGTGTTGGTCTAATTGGTATTTATAAAGCCTTTTGCGAGTTGCGGGAATTAGGCTGGATTGGTGATAAAATGCCTCGTTTAGTTGCTGTTCAGGCAACTGGATGCGCGCCGATCGTAAAAGCTTGGGAAGAGAAAAAACACGAATCGGAATTTTGGAATCATGCTTCAACAGTTGCTTTTGGCATTACTGTACCGAAAGCACTTGGTGACTTTTTGGTCCTTGATGCTATTTATCAAACGAATGGTTGCGCCATTGCGGTTTCTGATGAAGAATTACTTAAAGACCAAGCTGAACTAGCAGCTACTGAAGGAACTTTTGTGTGCCCAGAAGGCGCAGCCAATTATACGGCTACTAAAAAACTACTGAAGAACGGCTGGATTAAGTCCAATGAGAAAGTTGTTATGCTTAATACTGGTACTGGGTTAAAATATCCAGATACTGTTCGAGTAAATGTAGCAATTCTTCAGCCTAATGAAGATATTTTAGAATGATAAAAAGAAATGATCAAAGATGCTAAGGCTGATTTAGAAGGCTAGTATTCACTGAAAATCCTCTTGACAGGGACAATTTATTAGTGTATCCTCTTATTTAAAGACATATTGATGCTGATCAGAAAAACTGAAGGCTAAAGGTTCTCTTGGAGAAACTTTAGCTTTTTTTTGTTTATTCATAACAGGATATCAATTTTGGCAACAGTGTCTTGTTAGGCAAGTGTTTCAATATTATTATCTTGTAGAAAATTATTAAATGATGACAACGTACTTACAGAGAGTACAAGGAGGTGAATTCATGAATGTTAATTGGGAGTTTATCATAACGACATTACCGTTATATGAAAAAGCAGCTTGGCTTACATTAAAGCTTGCTGCGGGAGGCATTTTGGCCTCGTTAGTTTTGGGGCTTCTATGCAGCGTTATATTATATTATCGGGTAAGGGGAATCGAAAAGCTTGTACAGGCGTACATAGAACTTTCTCGTAATACTCCATTGCTTATTCAGTTATTTTTTTTATACTATGGTTTTACTAAAATAGGTTTAACTATGAGCGAGAATACTTGTGCTATTATTGGCTTATCATTTTTAGGTGGAAGTTATATGGCAGAAGCATTCCGAGGTGGAATAGAATCAGTAAGCAAGACGCAAATTGAATCAGGTCTCAGTATCGGGCTATCTAAAATGCAACTGTTTAGATATATTATATTGCCCCAAGCATTTTCGGTAACAATACCTGCGGTCGGCGCAAACTGTATCTTTTTGTTAAAAGAAACCTCAATTGTGGGAGCCATCGCTATACCAGATATTATGAATTTAACACAAGATGTAATAGGAATGTATTATCAAACCTTTGAGTCCTTATTAATGCTGGTTATGGCCTATTTGGTTATGATTTTGCCATTATCCCTATTTTTGAGTTGGTTGGAAAGGGAGGTTCGCTATGCAGAGTTTGGGAATTAACGTCCTTTTTGAAGGAATCAACTTGCAACGTTTGTTTGGTGGCTTGCTAGTGACAGTAGAGATTGCCTTCTTTTCCATTGCAATTGGATCATTACTAGGTATCTTAATGGGCTTAATTAGAACATCAAAATCAAAAACCATATGCTTTGTTTGCCGAATTTATCTCGAAGTTTTTAGAATCATACCCATTCTCGTTTGGCTATTTATTGCTTATTTTGGTGTTACGAGAATGTTTGACATTCATGTGAGTGGTGAAGTTGTTGCTGTCGTTGTATTTAGTCTCTGGGGGGCGGCGGAAATGGGAGATATCGTCCGCGGCGCATTGGAATCGTTGCCGAGACATCAGATGGAATCAGGCAAGGCCCTTGGTCTCAGTTCTTTAGGAGTTTATCGTTATATTCTTATACCACAAGCGATCAGAAGAATGCTGCCTGGGGCGATTAATTTAGCGACCAGAATGGTAAAGACCACTTCTCTGGTCGTTATGATTGGCGTGATTGATGTTGTAAAAGTAGGCCAGCAAATTATTGAGCTTTCCACTTTAAGAATACCGACGGCTGCTTTTTGGATTTATGGATTTATCTTTATACTGTATTTCATCATTTGTTACCCGCTGGCGAAATGGTCAAAAAAATTAGAAATGAAATGGGAGAGTTAATGAAAGATTATGGCTAATAAAGAAAATAATCCGGTATTGCTTGAAGTAAAGAATTTATATAAGGAATATGATGGTAGGGCTGCCTTGGACAATATTGATCTCAGCATACATAAGGGGGAAGTAGTCGTCGTTTTGGGTCCATCAGGTTGTGGTAAAAGCACTCTACTACGATGCCTGAATGGGCTTGAAATGATACAAGGTGGAGATATAATATTTTATGGTGAGAGTCTCACAGGCAAAGATGTGCAGTGGCAAGAGATTCGTCAGAAAATTGGTATGGTATTTCAAAACTATGACCTATTTCCCCATATGACGGTGATTGAAAATATTTTATTAGGCCCTGAGAAAGTGCAAAGCAGAGATCGAAATGAAATAATGCAGCAGGCTACACAATTACTTGATCGTGTAGGATTACTTGATCGCAAAGATGCTTATCCTCGCCAACTGTCGGGAGGGCAAAAGCAACGAATTGCAATTGTGAGAGCCTTGTGCATGAATCCTGAAATTATGCTGTTTGATGAAGTTACGGCTGCCCTTGACCCTGAAATGGTACGAGAGGTTTTAGATGTAATACTGGGGCTTGCCAAGCAGGGAATGACGATGGTGATTGTAACTCACGAAATGGGTTTTGCCCGATTAGTTGCCGATCGGATTGTATTTGTTGATTTTGGGAAAGTATGTGAAATAGGCAGTCCTGACGAATTTTTCACAAATCCCAAGACAGAGCGTACCCGGCAATTTTTAAATATATTTCAATATTAGGATGAAAAAGAAGGAGACTTGTACATGAAAAACATGAAAAAGATGTTAGGGGTTGCACTTAGTACAATGGTATTAGTTGGGGTGTTGGCAGGTTGCGGCTCAGCAACGACTACCAAGACAACCGATACCAAAGTTGAGCAAGCAGTAACCAAAGGGAGTATTGAAGATATCAAAAAACGCGGCGTGATCAAAATCGGTGTATTCGGTGACAAGCCACCATTTGGCTTTGTCGATGCCAATGGGAACAATCAAGGGTTTGATGTATATATTGCTAAACGATTAGCCAAAGACCTTCTTGGTGATGAATCCAAGATTGAGTATGTATTGGCTGAACCAGCTAGCCGAGTGGAATTTCTTGAGTCCAATAAAGTTGATATCATCTTGGCAAACTTTACTGTTACTGAAGAAAGAAAGCAAAAAGTTGATTTTGCCAACCCTTATATGAAAGTTGCCCTTGGTGTAGTATCGTCCTCTGGTGAACCGATTACTTCGGTGGATCAATTAAAAGGTAAAAAGCTTATTGTCGTCAAAGGTACGACTGCTGAAACCTATTTCACAAAAAATTATCCTGACGTAGAACTGTTAAAATTTGATCAAATTACACAATCTTTTGAGGCTCTTAAAGATAAACGCGGGGTAGCGTTGTCTAACGATAATACATTACTATTTGCTTGGGCAAGAGAAAATACTAGCTTTACTGTGGGTGTTTCAACATTAGGTAGCCTTGATACCATAGCACCTGCAGTTAAAAAAGGTAATACTGAACTTCGTAACTGGATTAATACAGAATTGGAAAATCTGGGTAAAGAAAATTTTATTCATAAAGCATATGATGCAACATTAAAACCTGTCTATGGAGATACACTCAATCCAGAAGACATTGTCATCGAAGGTGGAAAATTAAAATAAGCGGGTATTGATTGAGCCGAACTAGCGGAGCAGAATGGATTTGGCAAGGAAAATTGTAATGCTAAATATAACGCACTAAATAATTTACATTTGTCATTGCGAGGCACGAAGCAATCTCATAACTCGCGAGGGGGATTGCGGCCTACCTCGCAATGACAATTACTTAGTGCGTTATATATATTTATAAAGTATTATAAGATCTTGTGCGTTTATCGATTGGACTAGAAGGTATTGATGATTTACTTTATTATCTTGAAAAAGAACTAGAAGCAAGTCAGAATTGAGAGAAAATTATATATTGACAGTGGGTAATGATAAATGTATAATCAACAATAAAAAGTAAGATACATTGCTGGCTGGTCAAAAACTAGAGGCTATACTCCATTGAATTATGGGATATAGCCTTTTTTTGATTTTGTTTAGCTATAGCCATCAAGGAATAGCCAAAAAATGGTTGAAACTTACTCTATTTAATAGCAAAGTATGCTTTTTTTACCAATAACAGCTTGAATATATGGTAAGGTACAGAGTATAATGTTTACCATAGAAGAAAAATATTGTGTACTTGCTAGTAGAGATTCGATGCAAAGGAGTAGACGCTATGCCTATTAGAATTCCTAATAATTTGCCGGCTGTGAATATACTCGAAAAAGAAAATATTTTTACAATGGACGAGGAACGTGCCTATGCTCAAGATATCCGTCCACTTCGAATATTGCTACTAAATCTAATGCCTACCAAGATCGTCACAGAGACCCAATTGCTAAGGCTGTTGGGAAATTCTCCATTGCAGGTAGAATTTGATTTTATGTATACAGCATCCTATGCGCCAAAGCATACTTCGAATGAGCACTTGGTTAAATTTTACGAAACTTTCGCTGCAGTACGAAACCGTAAGTATGATGGTATGATTATTACTGGGGCGCCAGTGGAACAAATGCCCTTTGAAGAAGTTGACTATTGGGATGAGTTGTGTGAAATTATGGATTGGAGTAGGACGAATGTGTACTCGACTCTCCATATTTGTTGGGGCGCGCAAGCGGCCCTGTATCATCACTACGGTATTTCTAAATATGATCTACCACAAAAAATGTTTGGTGTATTTCCCCATACCGTAAATGTGAAAGAAAAAATGCTGTTCCGCGGTTTTGATGATGTTTTTTATGCTCCTCACTCTCGGCATACTGAAGTAAGGCGGGAAGATATTGAGAAGGTATCCGGATTATGTATACTCTCGGAATCCAAAGAAGCAGGCGTCTATGTTGTGTTAGATAAAAAGTACCGGCATTTGTTTATCACCGGTCACTCGGAGTACGATCCGTTGACACTCAAAGCTGAATATGACCGTGATATTGCACAAGGATTGCCCATTAATATCCCAGCTAACTACTACCCTAATGACGACCCACAGCAAGTACCAGTGATGCGCTGGCGGAGTGCGGCCAATTTGCTGTTTTCAAACTGGCTTAACTATTATGTTTATCAGGGAACGCCATTTGATCTTGATAAATTAGTTAATTTAGATGAAATAAGAGGGCTTGATGGGGATGGAATCTAAGAAAAATTTTCTTAAGAAGCTGTTTTTCTAGAAATGTAGTAAGAAATAGTATAATTTGAAAAATGAATAGTAGTAATATGCTGACTGGATAAACTAGAGGCTATATTCCATTGAATTATGGAGTGTAGTCTTTTTATGCTTTTATTTGCCATAGTGATGTTAATAATAGTCGTGTAAGGGGATTAGAAAAATATGAAAGTGAAACAAGTTTTTTCAGCTTATAGTTTTCAAAAAGGCAATCCGTTGAATCATACTAGATATTGCCCTTCTTGTGGAACAGAGTGTGTAGTAACAGAAAATGGAGGAAGGGAGAGGTCTACTTGCCTCCAATGTGGATTTATTCATTATAAAAATCCTTCTTCAGCAGTATCTATTTTAATTGTAAAGGATGAGAAGGTACTTCTTGGTAGGCGGTCTTATGGTAGTTTCAAAGCAACGAAGTGGTGTTTACCCTGTGGTTTTATAGAATTCGATGAAGATTTTCTTACCGCTGCAAGACGGGAAGTGCAGGAAGAAACAGGTCTTATCGTTGATGTTGTATCAATCATTAGTGTAATGTCTAACTATTTGACTCCTGATTTACATACACTAGTGATTGTTTTACTGGCGCAGGTGGTAGCGGGAGAACTTTGTCCTGGTGATGATGTCGATAAGGCCGAATGGTTTCCACTTTCTGGACCACTGCCAGAGATGGCTTTTGAGGCAGATGAGGATATAATAGCACGATATTTGCAAACACGAATGAATGGAGCACCAGTGGATCTGGGGTTTGCCATCGCTGAAAATAAAGAATGAAAAAATATTATGCACTGCTAGTGGAGATTCAATGCAAAGGAGTGGAGGTTCTATGCCTATAAAGATTCCTATGACTTTTCCGGCTGTGAACATACTCAAAAAAGAAAATATTTTTGCAATGGACGAGGATCATGCTTATGCCCAAGACATACATCCACTGCGAATATTGCTATTAAATTTAATGCCTGCCAAAATAGTCACAGAGACGCAATTGCTAAGACTGTTAGGCAATTTTCCGTTGCCGCTAGAGTTTGATTTTATGTATACAGCATCCTATGAACCGAAGAATATTCCGAATGGGCACTTAGTTAAATGTTACGAAACCTTTGATGCAGTACAAAACCGCAAGTATGATGGTATGATTATTACTGGGGCGCCAGTGGAACAAATGCCCTTTGAAAAAGTCATGTATTGGGATGATTTATGTAAAATTATGGATTGGAGTAGGAAGAATGTATACTCAACTCTCCATATTTGCTGGGGCGCGCAAGCGGCTCTGTATCATCACTATGGTATTCCCAAATATGATCTGCCACAAAAAATGTTTGGGGTATTTGAGCACGCAGTAAATAGTAAAGAAAAAATGCTGTTCCGTGGCTTTGATGATGTTTTTTATGTTCCTCATTCTCGACATACTGAAGTAAGGCGGAAAGATATTGAGAAGGTATCTGGATTATGTATACTCTCCGAATCACAAGATGCAGGCGTGTATGCGGTGATGGATAAACAGTATCGGCATTTGTTTATTACCGGTCATTTAGAGTATGATTCGCTGGCACTCAAAGCCGAATACGATCGTAATGCTCTGAAAGGATTACCGATAAACATCCCAGCTAATTACTATCCTGATGACGATCCACAACAAATGCCAGTGATGCGGTGGCGAAGTGCGGCTAATTTGCTGTTTTCGAACTGGCTCAACTATTATGTGTATCAGGGACGGTCATCTGATCTTAATAATTTAGTTAATTTAGATAAAAAAAGAGGGTTACCTAGGGATAAAATTTAAGCAGATAATTATTAATAAGTTCTGTATTTACTCTGTGTTATCGAAGGCATATGGATGAGTTAGTTGCGGGAAAATTACAAATGAGACTTATGAAAAAGTTATAATTTTTTTTCAATTATTTTAGTTTTGGCGGGAAGTAAAATTAAATATTGACAGAAATTATTTATCAGTATACAATTGTGAAAAATGAGAAGCTATCTACATCGCTGACTGGTCAAAGAACTAGAGGCTATGTTCCATTTAAGTGTGGGATATAGCCTCTTTATTGTTTAATAAAGGAGTGTTAAAGTAATGTCAATTAATACAAATAGTCTACATGAATATTTAAATCAAACTAAGTTTATTGTCTTAGCAACAACAAGCAATGGGCAGGTGCCGACCGTAAGGACGCTGGCTTCTTTTGCAGTCGATGAGTTGACTACTTATTTTTCAACTGGCAAACAGACAGATAAAGTTCAACAGATAAAGTCAAATCCGCAGGTTTCCATTTTATTTCAACATGAGAATCAAGAAATAAGCTCTTTTTATAATGCAACCATTGCGGGCAAAGCAACGGAAATTACGGCAGAAACAGAGCGGCAAAAAGCCATTAACCTATTATCAAATAGAAGTCCGAAGTTTAAGGAACGTGTGGAAAAAGGCGAGATTGCCAATAATACCTTCTTCCGGATTGATCCACAAGAAATAAAAATACTTGATTTTAGCAAAGGTGTTGGCCCGAGCGCTGTTGAATTTATTCGAATTTAGCAATTGGTACTATGTAACTATAACCAATGGTAATCAAGTATGATCATTTAATTGTTAGCTGATCAAAGAACTTGAAGGCTAAGGCTGATGCGCCTTAGCCTTTCTTCACGTGTTGGAATATTTTTCGAAAACAATAAATTACTTTACGATGATAGGAGGCAATTTTATGAAATTTTTTTTAAAAAAATCTTATTTCCTTACTGTACTTTCAATCGTCATAGGAATCTCATTTGCGATAGGTTTTGGTTATTATAATAAAGCAGTGGCAAAAGAACAAATCACAACTTCTGTGTCCATCAATAGTGAAGGTGGTGGACCTTTAGAAACGATCATTTTAGATGTAGCAGATCAAGGAGTCGCCAAGAAATGGTTACAACCGACTCATTTGATAACAAGGTACGGGATTAAAAATGAAGGAACGGAGCCTTTGACGATTAAAGTAGTTGCTGTTAATTTTACGAGTGACGTTATAGTGGAATCAGGCCCTCCTGGATTTCAAAAGCCTTCTACTGAATATGTGGCAACCTTGAATCCCGGAAAATCAATTCGTCTCAAAGTTCGTATCAATCTTTCCAATGCTAGTTTGAGTCAGTCACAACAGTATTTGGGTATTCTTCGTGTTATCGATCAACAGACTGGCTTGTATTTGGGGAACTCCCTAGTTTATGCAATCAATTCTACAGTACAGGCACCACAAGAAAAAACATCGGCAACACCTGCAGTTCAACATGAGGGACATGGAAAAAGTGAGTAGGAGGAACTAACATGAATACACAAGGGAGCGTAATTAATCTTGTGTAAATAGGAATTCCTTATAACAAGAAATAGGTGGCTTTACTAGGGAAAGCAAACTAATTGATTGCCCTTAATTATTATTTTTCCAGGGGCAATTAAATTGCATAACGGTCCTCAAAAAGAATAACTAAATGATTTAAAACCATGTCCCAATCGCGGTAACGTTGGGTCCATTTTTTTACAATAGTATTCGACGCTAAATACAATATTTT